>JAABUJ010002515.1_pt1 | contig 22546 bp, 23 predicted proteins | sample 5559131 | NCBI WGS metagenome assembly JAABUJ01 (sample SAMN10711875, study PRJNA513366) | rock metagenome | isolation source: Antarctica rocks | place: Antarctica: Victoria Land, Mt New Zealand nord | collected 2016-01-07
ATGGGTGAAAGGCGACCGAGCGATGGGAACCGGGTCTCGATGATCCGGGCCGGAGACGCTACGTCATCAACCAAGACGCCCCGAGCCAGATGATGGCAGATCACATTACGCTTGTTTCAGGTCTAGTCCAACGGCCCGGCCCGCGATAGACGGGTCCGCGGCGACCAATTCTCGTGGGACAGGGCTCGCCCGGCCACGATTCGGATCAAGGAAGGGCGGGTCCTCCAAAAACTGGGTTGACCACCGAGAAGGGTCCGGAAAAAACGAAAGACCGCGGCCGACCTGGAAAGGTCGACCACGGTCCCGTCTGGCAATGGCTGTCGAGGACAAAGCTGCTTACCAACCGCCCCCAGCATCGTCACCCCCACCTCCGCCGCCACCGCCCCAATCGCCTCCACCGCCTCCGCCGCCACCACCCCAGTCGCCGCCACCGCCACCACCCCCCCCACCACCGCCGCCCCAATCGCCGCCGCCGCCACCGGGGTCGGCACCGCCGCCGGCACCCCAGTCGCCTCCGCCGTCATTGGGGCCAACCCAGTCGGGCCCGGCCTCCTCGGGAGCGGCCGCTCCGGTGGCCGGATCATAAGCGGCCTGGTCGGTCGAACCGTGATGGCGACCGCCGGAGAACTGGTCGTAGAGCCAGTTGCCGGCCATGGCGCCGCCGATCCCGCCGAACATGCTCGACATGAATCCGCCGCCACCACCACCGCCGGGTCCGCCACCGCCGTAACCATAGCCGGGGCCGCCGCCGGGCCCGTAGCCGCCGGGGCCGCCCATGCCTTTTCCGCCATAGCCGCCCCGGCCGGCGGAGAACAGGGAACCGAGGATCCGGAGGACGATGAAGACCCCGAAGATCCCCAGCACGATCATCATCAGGCTACCCATACCCCAAGACTCCTTGCCGGGAATTCCACCGACCGGCGCCCGACGGACCGCGACCGGCGCCTGGGCCGCCCGACGTCCCGCGGGAGTCGTGGCGGGCCGCAACGTGCCGCCCGCCTCCGCCTTCGCCTCGGCGAAGGTGCTGCCAATCTTCTCGATCCCCCGGGCCAGGCCAGCGTCGAAGTCGCCCTTGCGGAAGTCCGCGCTGAAGGCGTCTCGGATCGCCACGTCCCGGGCCCGGGTCAGATATTTCGCGTAACCCTTGGACGACATGGCGTCGATCTTGTGCTCGCGGCGGGCCATCAGGACGTAAAGCCCCTTGGCGTCCACCGATCGGGCATGCTCGGGGAGCACGTCGTCGATATTCTTGCCATTGAGCGACTCGACGGTCTCGATCGTGATCGGGACCGAGGATTCGCGCTCGATCCGTTCGATCTCGGACTGCGCTTTCTTGACGGCCTCGGCGGAGAACATCCCGGCCTTGTCGCTGACTTCGGCGGCCGGGGCTGGCCCGGCCGTCGCCAGCAGGATCGCCGGCAGGGCGAGCCACCATCTCGGAGTTGTCATGGGTCGGTCACCTCGAAACCTGGTTGCAAGCGCCGGCGTCGGGCGGCTCGTGGGTGTATTCGCCGGGGACGACCGGATATCAAGCCGTTACTGTGGCACAACCCGTGCCGCTCGCCCGGCATCGGAGGAATCAAGATTCCGCGATGTCGCCGAAGCGGGTGACGGCGACGACGTCGCCGCGGCGGATCAGGACCCGGGAGCGGTTCCGGCGGATCCCCAGCCGGGCCGAGTCGTGGATATAGACCTCGCGGGTCGCGGCGCTGTCGCGGAAGTCGTGCAGGTCGGCGTCGACGACCGCGAAGAACAGCGGATCGATCGCCGCCAGGGTCCCCAGGCAGACGTAGCTCGACCTGAGGTCGAGCACGACCACCTGCCCGACCAGTTCCGCCAGTGCCGGCGACGAATCGTGGGGGATCATCTCGGTCGTGGGACCTCGCGGCTTGAGGGAAATCACGGGGAATTATGCGGTGATCCTTCGTCTTGACGGATTGTAGGGGCCGGGCTAACGTCCCGCCACCATGTCACCTCAAAACCCTTCGCTCATCGTCGGCCTCGCCGCCCCCGGCCTGCTCTGGCTGGCGACCTCGGTCGCCCTCGGTCAGGACACGCCGCCGCCGCGGGCCCCGTCCCAGGCGCCGACTTACGCGGCGCTCCTGCTGTCCAACGGCAAGGTCGTCCGAGGCGAGATCGTCGAGGACGCCGCCGCCGGCGTGTACCGGCTCCGCGATAGCGGGGGACCGGTCCCGTACCCCAAGTCGATGGTCCTCAAGGCCGCCGGCTCGGTCGAGGAGCTTTACCGCTATCGGGTCGCCCGGCTCCCGGTCGGCGATCCCGACGAGCGGATCAAGCTGGCACGCTGGTGCCTGACTGAGCACCTGGAAGCCCAGGCCCGCGAACAGCTCCTGGTCGTCCAGACCATGTGCCCCGACGACGCCGAGGTCCGGCGGATGCTCTTCAGCATGAACGCCACCGCCGACCGGGGCGGGACCGATCCCGCGGTCCGCCAGACCTCCGGCGAGGCCCCCGCCGCCCTCGACCCCCGCGTCGTCACCCGGGTCCACAAGCGGTACAACGCCCTGCCGGTCATCTTCGACCTGCCCCCCGCCCAGGCCGTCAAGCGGGCCGGCGAGTTCACCGACCACGTCCAGCCGGTCCTCCTGGAACGGTGCGCCCGGTGCCACAACGACCGCTATGAGGGGACCTTCCAGCTCGTCGAGATCAAGAACCCGCGCGACCGGAAGAACCCCGACATCGCCCGGGCCAACCTCGACGCCACGCTCCGGCTGGTCAACCCCGACGACCCGTCCCGGTCCGAGCTACTCTCGGCCGGCCTGGTCCCGCACGGCCCGAGCAAGAACGCCATTTTCAGCGGCCCCAACGACCGCCAGTACAACCTCCTGGCGATCTGGACCAAGAGCCTCCGGCCCTCCGTTCCGGCCGCCGCCGCCCGAGCCCCGGGCGAGGCCGTCTCCCGGACCGGATTCACCGCCACCGAGCCCGTCCCAGGCGACGGATTCGCGGCCGACCGGGGCCCCCGAGGGTCGGGACTGACCCCGGCGCCCCGGACCCAGGCGCCCTCCCCCCTGCCTGGCCTCGACGTCCTCTCCGCGGGCCGGGCCGCCGTCCCGCCACCCCCTTCCCGGCGGATCGTCAACGAGTACGACGAGAGCGCCGACTTCTCCGGCGACCCCGCCGCCCAGTTCCAGGTTCCCTACGCCGCCGGCGGGCCCCCGCCCCAGCTCGCCCCGCCTCGTCAGCGCCCGAGGGCGGACAAGCCACCCGCCACCCGGCCCGCCGCCCCGGCCAACGTCGTCCCGGCCGGACCCGATGCCGTGGTGGTCGAGACGGACGACCGGACGCAGCTTCCCGGGATGGACAAGCCGCTCTATCCCACCTCGCCCACCGCCGATTCGCCGGCCAAAAAGGGCAAACCGAAGATCGATAACGCCCTGCTCGAAAAGATGATGAAGAACCGCAACGCCAACCCCTGACTTCCCGGTCGGATCACGGAGCTTTCCGAGCCAATCACTCGCGAATCGATCGACTGCCTCGCGGCCCGGGACCATCGTCCCGGGCCGCGTCCGTTTATTGCCCGCCCGAACTCGAGCTCGACCCCCTTGGGCCAGCCGATCCGGCGAATGATAAGGCGGCCCCGAAATAATCGGGGCCGGTCGCGCATCGTGTCTGACGAGGAAGGTGGACGGCCGATGGCGGACGGGGAGACCCTGGCGAGACCGTGTCCGGTCGACGGCACGGCGAAAGCCGGGACGCCGCCCCCCGCCGCCGCGCTCTTCGCCGACCTCGCGGGCGAGCTTCGCCGGTTCGTCCTGGGCGTGGTCCGCGACCCGGATCTGGCCGACGACGTGATCCAGGCGACGTTCGTCAAGGCCGCCGAGCGGGGCCACGAGGCCCGGGCCGAGACCGCCCGGGGCTGGCTCTTCCGGGTCGCCTTCCACGAGGCCCTGGCCGCCAGGCGTCGGGAGGCGACGCGCGACCGGGGGGCCCGACGGCTGGCGAGCTTCCGGCCCGTTCCGGCGGCGGGCCCCGACGAGGGCCTGATCCGGGCCGAGACGGTCGAGGCGGTCCGGAAGGCCCTCGGGACCCTGTCCGAGGACCAGCTCCGGGTGGTCCGGGCCCGGGTCTTCGAGGAGAAGACCTTCGCCCAGATCGCCGGCGAGACCGGCCTACCGCTCGGGACCGTGCTGACCCGGATGCGTCGGGCGCTGGAGAAGTTGCGGCGAACCATGAGACCCGGAGACTGACCCGATGCCCCCCCAACCGGACGCCGACCTCCGCTGGACGGCCTTCCTCTATGTGGCCGGCGAGTTGCCGACCGCCAAGGAAGCCGAATTCGAGCGCCGGCTCGACGACGACCAGGCCGCCCGCGAGGCCGTGGCCGAGGCCGTCGAGCTGGCCGGGGCCCTGGCCTCGGTCGGGCCCGGAGCCTTCGAGCCGGCCCGGACCCGGGGGCCCTCCGCCCGCCGGGCCCTGGCCTGGTCGGCGATGGCGGCGGCGGCCTCCCTGGCGGTCGCGACGGCCTGGGCGATCCGGTCGAGCCGGACGAGCCCGCCCGACGCTTCGGAGGTCGCGATCGCCTGGTCGGGCCTCCGGTCGCACGAACCGATCGGCGGCGAGGTCGACTTCGTGAGCCCGCCCGACGAGCCGCATCCGGCGTCCGAACTCGACGCCCCGACCGACCCCGCGCTCCCCTCGTGGCTCCTGACCGCCGCCGAGGCCCGGGACGACGCCCCCATTGAGGAGAACTGAGCCGTGCGAGCCGCCCTCGGTCTGCCGATCGTCCCGCTCCTGGCCGTCGCCTTCGCCCTCGGGGCCATCGGCGACGGCCAGGTGAAGCCCGAGGCCCCGGCCCCTGCCCCCACCCCCGCCCGGAAGGCCGCGACCCCCGCGTCGGTCGACTCCGAGGCCGAGGTGATGGCGTTCCTTGGCGAGCACCACCCGGAGCTGGCCCGGGTCCTGGGGCCGCTCCGGGCCCGGAACCCGGCCGAGTACCGCAAGGCCATCGGCGAGCTGGCGCAGGTGGCCCGGAACCTGGCCGAGGTCCGGGCCCGGAACCCGAAGCGGTACGAGGTGGCCCTGGAAGCCTGGAAGGCCCGGTCGAGGGTCGAGCTGGCCGCCGCCCAGCTCGCCGGAGCGCCCTCGGAGGAACTCCGGAGCCAGCTCCGGACGGCGATCGAGGCCAAGGTCGACGCCGAGGTCCGCCGCCAGAGGTTCGAGCTGGAGCAGGCCGAGGCCCACGCCCGGAGGCTCCGCGAGTCGCTCGATCGCCTGGAGAATCACCGGGACGCCGTGGTCGAGGCGCGGTTCCGCGCCTTGCAGCCGAAGAAGGCCGGGGCTCGCCCGGGGGATAAGGCCGGAGCCGCCCCCGCGACCGCCCCGGCCGCCAGCCATCGGGAGAACCGCCCATGATCCGCCGCCTCGCCCTGATCGGCGCCCTCGCCCTGGCCTCCACCGCCCCGGCCGCCCACGCCGAGGACCCGATCCGGCCCGCCAGCGAGCGGTTCGCCGCCGAGGGCGTGGCCGAGGTCCCCGACTTCCAGCGCCACGTCCTCACCCTGATGGGCCGGCTGGGCTGCAACACCCGGTCGTGCCACGGCTCGTTCCAGGGCCAGGGGGGCTTCCGGCTCTCGCTCTTCGGCTACGACTTCAAGACCGACCGCGAGACCCTCCTCAAGGATGGGACCGGCCGGGTCGCGCTCGACGACCCCGAGGCGTCCAAGATCCTCGGGAAGCCCACCCTGGCCATCCCCCACAAGGGCGGCAAGCGGCTGGAGCCCGAGAGCTGGCAGTACCGGGTCCTGGCCCGATGGATCGAGGGGGGCGCCCAGGGCGTCGACGAGAAGGCCCCCCACTTCGAGCGGCTGGAGGTCACGCCGACGGAGATCGACTTCCGCGAGCCCGGCCAGAAGATCCCGCTCCGGGTGGTCGCCCACTGGTCCGACGGCGGGTCCGAGGACGTCACCTGCCTGGCCCGGTTCCGGACCAACGACGAGTCGATCGCCGAGGTTTCCGAGGACGGCGTGGTCAGCTCGGTCGGCCCCGGCGACACCCACGTCGTCGCCTTTTACGACAACGGCGTCGCCCCCATCCCGGTCCTCCGGGCCGTCTCCGACCTGGTCGCCGAGAAGTATCCGCCGGTCCCGACCCCGACCAGGGTCGATGAGCTGGTCGTGGCCAAGTTGAGCAAGCTGGGGATCGTCCCAAGCCCGACCTGCACCGACGCCGAGTTCCTCCGCCGGGTGGGCCTGGACCTGGCCGGGACCCTCCCGACGCCCGACGAGGTCGAGTCGTTCCTGTCCGATCCCGCGCCCGAGAAGCGGGCCCGGAAGGTCGAGGAGCTGCTCGGACGCCCCGCCTACGCCGCCTGGTGGACCACCAAGCTCTGCGACACCACCGGCGACGCCCCCAAGGTCCTCCAGGTCCAGCAGGTCGGCCCGCAGGCCCCCCGCCAGTGGTACGACTGGATCTACAAGCGGGTGGCCGAGAACCTGCCCTACGACAAGCTCGTCGCCGGCCTGGTCCTGGCCACTAGCCGGGCCAGGGGGGAGAGCTACGACGACTTCGTCAAGACGATGGCCGCGGCCGGCAAGCCCGGCGAGACAGCGAAGTATGCCGACCGCGAGACGATGCCCTTGTTCTGGGCCCGGCAGAACTTCCGGAAGCCCGAGGAGCGGGTGATCGGCTTCAGCTACGCCTTCCTCGGTGTCCGGCTCGAATGCGCCCAGTGCCACAAGCACCCCTTCGACCAGTGGACCCAGGACGACTTCCACCGCTTCGGTGCGTTCTTCAACGCCGTCGGGTTCGGCGTCGCCCCCGACGCCCGCGAGGCGTACCAGCGGATCGCCAAGGACTCCGGCCTGGACAAGCTCCAGGGGGGCGAGCGGAACCGGAAGATCCAGCAGCTCCGCCAGGCCGGCGAGGTCACGCCCTGGCAGGAGGTCTTCGTCAACCCCAACGGCCGGACGGCCCGGGTCGCCGGGGCCAAGCAAGGTCCGGCCAAGGCCGGCCGGGTCGTCTCGGCCAAGGTCCTCGGCGGCGACGAGGTCGCCATCGCCGGGTCCGACGACCCCCGGGCGCCGCTGATGGAGTGGCTCCGGCGGAAGGACAACCCGTACTTCGCCCGGGCCTTCGTCAACCGGGCCTGGGCCACCTACTTCGGCCGGGGGATCGTCAGCCCCACCGACGACATGAACCTGGCCAACCCGCCCAGCAACAAGCCCCTGCTCGACTATCTGGCCGACGGCTTCGTCGACCACGGGTTCGACATGAAGTGGCTCCACCGCGAGATCACCGGGAGCCTGGCCTATCAGCGAAGCTGGCAGGTCAACGCCACCAATCGGCTCGACGAGCGGAACTTCAGCCGGGCCCTGGTCCGCCGGATCCCCGCCGAGGTCCTGATCGACGCGGTGACCCTGGCCACCGGCTCCCGCACGGTCCTGCTCAAGTCCGCCACCGAGGTCGCCACCCGGGCCACCGGCCCCCAGTCCCTGGCCCCTGCCCGGCGGTTCCTGGGCAACTACGCCGCCCGGGTCTTCGGCAGCTCGACCCGCGAGACCAACTGCGACTGCAACCGGTCCGACGAGCCCAACCTCCTCCAGTCGATCTACCTCCAGAACGACGCCGAGCTCTACGCCGCCATCGACCGGGCCGACGGCTGGCTCGTCGAGAAGACCGGCGCCTCCCCCGGCCCCGCCTTCACCCCCGGGATGGGGGGCGGGATGGGCGGCGGGAACATCACCGCCGGCCTGGAGAACGTCCCGCTCGCCGAGGTCGAGCGCCGGCTGGCCGACGCCCGGGCGAACAACCAGCCCGGCCGGATCTTCCGGCTGGAGACCCGGATCGCCGAGATCAAGGGAACCCCCAAACCCGCCCGGCACGCGAACCCGGCCGGCCCCGCCCGGGCCGCGGCGAAGGTCGCCAGGATCGCCCCGGCCGACCGCGAGGCGATCGTCCGCGAGGCCTACCTCCGGACTCTCTCCCGCCATCCCAACGAGGCCGAGGCCGAGGCCGCCGCCGGCTACCTCGCCCGCTCCGACGACGGCGCCAAGGGGCTCCGCGACCTGCTCTGGGCCCTGCTCAACACCAAGGAATTCATCACCAACCACTGAGAGGCGATCCGGGATCAGAAATGGTTGATGGTCAATGGGTTATGATCGATACATGGAACGGCATGCGATGCCGATGCCGATGCCGATGCCGATGCCGATGCCGATGCCGATGCCGATGCCGATGCCGGGGAATCCTCACCCATCAACCATCGTCCATCGGCCATGACTCATTGCCAGGTCAAGAAAATGGTTCCGGATAGCCCTTGACCCGACCCGGCGGACCGTTCCCCCCTTCTTCGCGGAGATGGATCATGGCGACCAGCGATTACTGCGACGGCGTCCGGCGTCGGGACTTCCTCCGCCTCGGCGTCCTCGGGGCCGCCGGGCTGGGCCTCCCGGGCTTCTTCCGGCTGGCCGAGGCCGGCGAGGTGGCGGCCGGCAGGGCGACCTCGGCGATCTTCATCAACCTAGGCGGCGGCCCCTCGCACATCGACACCTTTGACCTCAAGCCCGACGCCCCGGCCGATCTCAGGGGCGAGTTCAAGCCGATCGACACGGTCGTCCCCGGCGTCCGGATCTCCGAGCACCTGCCCAGGCTCGCGCAGTGCGCCGACAAGTTCGCGATCCTCCGAGGGGTCAGCCACAGCCTGGCGGCGCACGAGTTCGGCACCAAGTACATGAACACGGGGAACCGGCCGATCCCGTCGCTGGAGTTCCCCGGCTACGGGCCGGTGGTCACCAAGGAGAAGGGCGGCCCGCGCGACCTCCCGCCGTTCGTGGCGATCCCCGACACGCCGCAGGTGGCCGGCTACCTCGGCGTCGAGTTCGCCCCGTTCAGCACCACCAGCGTCCCCAAGGCCGGCCAGCCGTTCACCGTCCGGGGGATCGCCCTCCGGAACGGCCTGACGGTCGAGGAGATCGACAGGCGCCGCGACCTCCTGAAGGATCTCGACTCGACCTTCCGGGGCTTCGAGAAGGAGAGCGACCTGATTCATGGCCTGGACCGGTTCTCACAGCGGGCCTACGACATCATCAGCTCGCCCCGGTCGCGCGAGGCGTTCGACGTGAGCCGCGAGAAGCCCGAGGTCGCCGCCGGCTTCGGCGATTCGGCCGTCGGCCAGTCGTGCTTGCTGGCCACCCGCCTGATCGAGTCGGGCGTCCGGTTCGTCACCCTCTCCAGCGGCGGCTGGGACACCCACGACCAGAACTTCGAGAAGCTCAAGACCCGGCTCCTGCCGGACCTCGACCGGGCGCTGGCGGCGCTCTTCACCACGCTCGACCGCAAGGGGCTGCTCGCCACCACGGCGGTCTTCGTGACCGGCGAGTTCGGCCGGACCCCCAAGATCAACCCCCGAGCCGGCCGCGACCACTTCCCCCGCGCCATGTGTTGCCTGATGGCCGGCGGCGGGATCCGGGGGGGCCAGGTCGTCGGCGCCAGCGACGAGAAGGCCATGGGCCCCGCCTCCGGCGACGGGATCACCCCCGACGACGTGGCCGCCTCGTTCTACCACGCCCTCGGCATCGACTCCCGGAAGGAATACAAGACCAACACCGGACGCCCCATCGCCATCGTCCGCAACGGCAAGCCGATCCCCGAGCTGTTCGCCTGAGCCGAGTTCCCGTCGGATATCGCTCCACCGCCGCCTCGAGCCCCCACTCACGAGGCGGTTCCATTGCCGCCGAGTCGCCAACTCCGCCTCGACCCGCACCGCGGACCTCCGCCGATGGGACTGTCGGCGGGCCGCTCGGTGCAAAGGGCCTTGGCCCGACGACGATCGATCTGGTAGATTTCCCGTAGATTCTCGATCGAAGAAACCCGCGGGACGGAAGCGGATTACGGGCCGGTCTCTCGATACCAGTTCACGAAGTGGACGCGGAGGAAATCTCGGATCCGGGTGGATGGGGCGAGATTGATCCCACGAGCGATCGACTCGTTTTCCGTCAATATCCCCTGCTCCGCTCCGAAATCGACGCGGTCCGGCCGTTCCATCAGTCGCTGTCAGATCACCGCGAGCCGATCCGGGTCGTCTTCGTCGATTCGGGCGATATCCTGATCATGCAGGGGAATCATCGGGTCTACGGAGCACGCCAAGATGGATTGGTCGCGATCGGGATCCTCTTCTATACTTCGGAAAGTTGGACGGTGTCGTTCGGCCAAATTTCTTCGGATCCCGGCACCAAGGATCCCGGGGTGACGCCCTGAAGGGGGACGGATGGGGTGGGGCGAAGCTCGTGTGATGTTGCTGCCGACGAGTAGGGAACTCGTCTCGGAGCCCAGTTTTTTGGCGCGCACCGTCGACGGCGGGCCGGTAAAGATCCTCCGGACGGAGCCCGTTGGCCGGGATCCCGAAGTCGGGCCGAAAGCCCGCCTCTGCAGGGATTGGCTGGGAGGTTGCGGTTTCCTCCCCTACGAGGAAGGGCCCCGCTGGACCCGAATGTCTCGCGGTCCCATCGACATCTTCTTGGCGATCGAAGCGGGTCGCGCCATCGAGGTAACCTTCACGTTCAAGCTCAACAAGCGTTCTTACCTCTCCCTGAGTGAATGGCAATGGCTCCTCGCTCAATTCGCCGACGCGACCGGGTTGATCCCGGTCGACATGGAGACGGGCGCACATATCTACCCCGATAGATCTGGGGAGTTGCTGGTGCGTCATCTCGCGTGGAGGGAATTCGCGACGGCTTGGGGCTGGCCCTCATCCGACGCCGAGCGGCACACCGGCGACGTCCCGGTCGACCCGGCGGTTTCCCCCGACCCCTTGATTCGGGAAGACGACGAATGGGCCTCGGCGATGCTTCCTTTGATCGAGAAGACCTGGTTGCTCAGCGAGGTCGCTTGACCATGGCGAAGGCCCCGTCACCCCGAAGGGGTGGGATTTACTTGCTGAAGGCGGACCCGGTTCTCGATGCTCCGTCAGGCACGAAACCCCTTTGTGTCGTTGTCCAGAATGATCGCGATAATCGGCGTAGGTCGGTGATGATCGTCGCCGCCATTACGAGCGAATCCGCCTCGGAGTCGCTCCCCTTCGCCGTCCGCCTAATGCCCCGAACGGTCGGCACTTCAGTCGCCACGTTCGTCAATTGCGGCTATCTCTACACAGTCTCCCATGGCCAACTCCAGGGCCCGATCGTCGAGCTACCGTCGGATAAGATGGTCGAGGTGGACCGGGCGATCCTCGCCATCCTCGGGGTGGTCGCGGCGGAGAAGAGTGGAACGCCAAAGGACCGGGAGTAGGGGGCGGTTCTTGCACGCACCAGGCGACCTCAAGCAAACCCATTCCGGCCAGGTCATCCTCAAGTTGGCAATCAGTCCCAAGCGGCGGCGGCTCCTCGATCGGGGACTCCGGGCCGTGGGCGTCGGGTTTCTGGCCTGGATCCTGGCCGCCTACGTGGTCCTCCCGATCCTCTGGGAGCATCACGAGCACCAGCCGGCGCTCCAGGACGCCCCGAAGTGGTCGACCACCGCGCAGGGGATCCCCGGCGACCCGCTCAACGTCGGCCTGATCGGGTCCGAGGCAGACCTGGTGGCCGCGATGCTCGGCTCGGGCTGGGACCCGGCCGACCCGATCACGCTGGGGACCAGCTTCCGGCTCGCCCGGAGCGTGCTCCGGAAGAAGCCGTATCACGACGCCCCGGTCAGCAACCTCTTCCTGTTCGGCCGCAAGCAGGACTTCGCCTTCGAGAAGCCGGCCGGCGTCAGCGCCAGCCGTCGCCACCACGTCCGCTTCTGGAGGTCGGTCGAGTTCGGCCGCGACGGCGTCCCGCTCTGGTGCGGGGCCGTCACGTTCGACCGGAGCGCCGGGCTGAGCCACACGACCGGCCAGATCACCCACCACATCGGGCCCGACATCGACGCCGAACGCGACGCCCTGATCGCCGGGCTCCGGGACGATGGGCGGCTGGCGCAGGTCTTCGAGGTCACCGGCGTCGGGTCCACCCTGATCGGGCGGAACGGCGGGGGCGACCGCTACTTCACCGACGGCGAGATGGCCGTCGCCGTCCTGGCCCCCGTCGGGCGCCGCGGCGGGTCGCCCGACCGCCTGGCCAACCCCGCCACGGTCCGGATCAAGAAGCAGCTCTGGTCGACGATCCGCCCCCTGCTCCGGTCGCTCCCGGACCCGTGATCGGGGCCGTTGCGCCGGAAAAGCGGCGGGGGGGCCCGCCCGGTCCGGGGGGCGAGGCGGCCCGATCGATCCGATCCGATCCGCGCGGCCGGGCCGATCAGTAGCTGTCAGCCGAGAGAACTTCCCCTCCGGCGCGGCTCCCCAGCGCCCACCAGGCAACGCTGTTGATCGTGCTCTTGATGAACTTGACCGAGCCGTCGGCAAAACAGGCGTTTACCCCGCCCGAGTGGCGGCTCCCGGCCGGGAAGGCGCCCGCGTCGTTCACGTTGCCGTTGCTACAAGCCCACGTGTTTGGCAACATCACATGATTGTACATGCCATTCTCGGGGTGACCGTTGAACCAGTAGGAGCCCATCGCCGTGAAGTTCGTCGCCCCGGTCAGCGGCGACGTCGCCGGGCTCAGGGACAGGCAGGCCGTGTAGTAGGGCCCGGGGACGTTGTCGATGCCGTTGCCCTTGCCGGTCAAAGCCTGCTGGAGCTGCGAGGAGGAGGGCTTGAGCGGGTCGCGTGTCGTGACGTCGTTGCCGATCCCCTTGATCTTCTCGCTGAAGGCGACCGTGTTGCTCAGGCCGTCGGTGATGTCCCGAAAACCGATCGTCTTCACATGCACGGTGGAGAAAAAGAGGCCGTTGGCGGCGCCGTCCTTGTTGTTGTCGAAGAAGGATTCCGGGGCGTTGCCCGCATTGCCGGCATAGTTGAGCTTGCCGTAGACGGTGGTCACCCGGTCGATGTCGGAGGGGCAGAGCAGGGTGTTGATCGTGGTCAGGAAGATCGTGGTGTTCGGCTTGTTGCCTGCGGTCGCCGACCGGCCGTTGCCGGGATTGGCCGCCCCGCCGGTGTTGGCGAAGTTGATCGCGTTGTACAGGTTGGTCTGCTCGAACTGGGGCAGGAGCAGGGCGAAGCCCGACCAGTCATTCCAGCCGAGGTAGCCATGCCCCCAGGGGAGGCCGCCGGTCGTGTCGTGGTAATTGTGCATCGCGATGCCGAGTTGCTTCAGGTTGTTCACGCACTGGCTCCGCCGGGCGGCCTCGCGGGCGGCCTGGACGGCGGGCAACAGCAGGGCGATCAGGACCGCGATGATCGCGATCACCACCAGGAGCTCGATCAGCGTGAAGCCACGGGAGGGCCGTGTCTGTCGCACGTGGAATCTCCTTGAGAGGATGAAGAAAGGGACGCGATCCGGCTGAGCGATCGGATCGAGGGAACGAATTCGATAAGAAGCAGGACGCGGCGCGAGAGGACACGCCGTTCGAGACCGGGCCAACGGGCGGGAATTCGGGTGATGGCCGATTCGCCCCGAGGAACCCGGGAAGGGTCGGGAGTTTGATGGAATCTTATTGGACGGAAAGCTCGACGAAAAATCAAGAGGTTCGCGAAAAAATCACGGAATGGTCGCGGAAGGAACCTTAATGCTTGCAAGCGAGGTACGCCCAACCCGGGCCGAGGGGCCCCGACCCTCCCGGGCTGGACGAGGTCGAAGCGTCGCCGACCGTCGGACCCGCTCGATCCCCCGGCCCGTTCATCCGGACCGGGACCGGCTAGCGAAATTGATCGGCCGGCTATTCCATCGTCACCCCCAGGGATCACGCCAGCCCGGCCCGGACGGCGGCCTTCATCTTGGCCAGGCCGGTCCTGGCCACGGTCAGGGCGTCGTCCTTCCAGTAGTCGCGATTGAACAGCTCCAGCGAGAGAGAGCCGCGGAACCCGATCGCCTTGAGCGCCCGGAACAGACCGGCTAGCGGGGCCACGCCGTCTCCCGGATAGACCCGGTCCGCGTCCGAGAGCTTGTCGAGCGGCCGGTCGGGGTAGTCGTTCATATGGATCACCGGGATGGCGTCGGGGCCGAGCAGGTGGAGTCCGCCGAAGCTGGACCCGCCCTTGTGGACGTGGTAGACGTCGGCCAGGATCGCCGCCTTGGGGTGGCCCGACTCGATCGCCACCAGCGCCGCCTCGCCCAGCCGGCTGATGGGCTTGGAGAACCCCCAGACCTCGACCAGCGGCGTCACCCCGAAGCCCTCGCCGATTTCCAGGAGGGCCCGGTAGCGCTCGGCGACCTTCCGGAGGTCCAGGTCGGCCTGCTCGGTGGCTCCGAACGGCGGCGCGGCGATCCGGGTCCCGCCGATCTGGCGGACCATCTCCATATCGTGGCGGGCCTGCTCCAGCCCCTTCTTCCGCCGGGCCTCGTCATCGACGGCCCACTCGAAGAAGCCGATCACGTCGATGACCTCGACGCCGAGGTCGCGGGCTTTCTTGCCGAGGTCGACCAGCGAGCCGCCCCCCTTCAGGTGCGCCTCCATCTCGCGGGTCCAGGGCTCGATCCCCGAGTACCCCGCCCTGGCCACCAGCTCGACCTCCTGGGCCAGCGTGAGCTTCTGCCCCGAGATCGTGCTGGTGTTCAGCGCGTACCCGAACGGCTCGCCCGCGGGCCTCTCGGTCCCCTCCGCCGGGGTTCCCGCCAGCAGCCCCGCCCCGACCGCCCCCGCCGAGGCCGCCACCCAATCGCGTCGCGTTATCTCCGTGGTCACGATCCGATCCCCTTGATGGTGGTCGTCGATGGATTCTCGCCCGGCCCCGCCGATGGTACCTCATGCCCGGAGACGGGGCCACCGAGGGATCCCCGGTCGGATTGCGGTGAAATCAGAGATCGCGATTGAATTTGATACTATGGATTGATACTATAGTAGTCATGGTTGGCCTGCGGACCGGCGTCGCGGAGAAGGAGGCTTGATGGCCAGTCAGCACCGGAAGAGATAGATACGACGCCCTGTTCTTTAAACCCGGTGCGGGCCAACAGCTCCTGGAACGACGTGGTCTCGTTGTTCGAATTCCTCGGGGCCACGGTCAAAGGCGCGGGGGGGTCGATCTCCGTGGTCGATCTCGGCGGGGTGAAGCTGGTCAGACATCGGCCGCATCCCGGCAAAGAACTTTCCAAGGGCCGGGTCCGAGAGATCCGGACGTACCTCGAAGCATTGGGGGTCGATCCAGATGACCTATAAGGGCTACATGGGAGACCTCGAAGTCGACGAGGAGGCCGGGGAGTTGTTCGGCGTCGTCCTCGGGCTCCGGGACGTCGTCACCTTCGTCGGGTCTACGGTCGAGGAAGCCCGCAAGTCGTTCGAAGAGTCGATCGACGTCTACCTCCGATCGTGCGCCGAGTCGGGCAAGGATCCCGACAAGCCGTTCTCGGGCAAACTCTTGATTCGGATCCCGCCGACGATCCACCGGCACCTCGCCTTGATCGCGCGGGCCCGGAAGGCGAGCCTCAATGATGTCATCGTCGCCTCACTGGGTGACTTCGCGGAGGCGAACCGAACGGGCGATCCCGACGCCGAACTGGAGCTGGAGCCTCACGAAGCCCCGAAGCAGGTCGCCGCGTCCCACCGACGGAGGCAGGCGTGAGCCGGGCGTTCCTGGAGTCGGCCCTCGATCGGCCCGTGAGGCGCGGCAAGGTCCGCGACGTCTACGACCTCGGCGACCGCCTGCTCCTGGTCGCCACCGACCGGATCAGCGCGTATGACTGGGTCCTCCCCACCGGGATCCCCGACAAGGGGCGGGTCCTGACCGCCCTGAGCGCATTCTGGTTCGAAACCCTCGGCGGCGACCATCACCTGATCTCCACAGACATCGACGACGCCGGGCTCGACCTCACCTCCGGGGCCCGCGATCGACTGGACGGTCGGGTGATGATCGCCAGGAAATGCGAGGTCATCCCGTTCGAGTGCGTCGTCCGGGGCTACCTCTCCGGCAGCGCCTGGCGTGAGTATCGCCGGTCCGGGACGGTTTGCGGCTCCCCGCTGCGGCCCGGCCTGGTCGATTCCGACAGGCTCCCGGAGGACATTTTCACGCCCGCCACCAAGGCGGAATCCGGCCACGATGAGAACGTCCCTTTCGAGGTGATGGCCGACGCCATTGGCCACGACCTCGCGGTCTTCCTCAGGGATTCGAGCATCGCCCTCTACGAGGACGCCGCACAGGCCGCCGGGTCGCGCGGCATGATCCTGGCCGACACCAAGTTCGAGTTCGGCCGCGAGCCGGGGACCGGCAAGGTCCTCCTGATCGACGAGGCCCTCACGCCCGACAGTTCGCGCTACTGGCCGAAGGTCGGCTACCGGCCCGGCGGCCCGCAGCCCTCGTTCGACAAGCAGTACGTCCGCGACTGGCTCGACGCCTCCGGCTGGGACAAGGCCAGCCCGCCGCCGCCGCTGCCCGAGGACGTGGTCGAGCGGACCCGATCCAAGTACATCCAAGCGTACGAGACCATCACCGGCCAACCGTTCCCCTGGAAGTAACATGCTCCGCTACCTGACCGCCGGCGAGTCGCATGGCCCGGCCCTCACGGCGATCGTCGAGGGCTTCCCCTCCGGCATCGCGCTCGACTTCGAGGCCATCAACAAGGAGCTGATCCGCCGCCAGGGGGGATATGGGCGGGGGAAGCGGCAGACCCTGGAGACCGACCGGATTATCGTTGAGTCAGGAACCTACCACGGCGTCACTACCGGGGCCCCGATCACCCTCCGGTTGACCAACAACGACGCCAAGCTGGAACGGCTCCAGGAGCCCCCCTCGCCCCGGGGCGGGCACGTCGACCTGGCCGGCTCGATCAACTATCAGACCGGGATCCGCCAGGTCCTGGAACGCGCCAGCGCCCGCGAGACGGCGCTCCGGGTGGCCGTGGGGGCGTTGGCCAAGCTCCTCTTGCGCGAGCTGGGGATCGCCGTCTTCGGCTACGTCCGCGAGATCGGCGGCGTGGTCGCCCCCGGCTGGCCCGAGACCCCCTTCGACGAGGCCGCCCGCGACGCCAGCCCGGTCTACACCCTGGACCCCTCGGCCGACGCCCGGTTGACCGCCGCGATCGACGCGGCCAAGGCGGCCGGCGACACCCTGGGCGGCGTGGTCGAGGCCGTCGCCACCGGCTGCCCGATCGGCCTGGGGAGCCATGCCCAGTGGGACCGGAAGCTCGACGCCCGGCTCGCCCTGGCGGTGATGAGCATCCAGGCCATCAAGGCCGTCGAGATCGGCCTCGGCTCCGAGGCCGCCCGTCGGCCCGGCTCGGCGGTGATGGACCCGATCGCCTACGACCCCGACCACGCCGAAGCCGACCGCCGGCTGGGCTTCCGCCGCCCGACCAACAACGCCGGCGGGATCGAGGGGGGGACCTCCAACGGCGAGCCGATCGTGGTCCGGGCCTCGAAGAAGCCGATCAGCACCCTGGCCGCGCGCGGCCCCTCGGTCGAGATGGCCACCAAGCTCCCTCGCCCCGCCGCCTACGAGCGCTCCGACGTCTGCGCCGTCCCCGCGGCCAGCGTGATCGTCGAGAACGTGGTGGCCTTCGAGGTCGCCGCCGCCATTATCGAGAAGTACGTCGGCACCAGCCTCGGGGCGATCCACGCCGCGATGCAGGCCATGCACGCCCTCAACCGCCGCCACCTCGCTGAGAACTACCAGCCGAAATAACCGATTCAGTGATCAGTCCGTATCCGGCCCCGAATGGTTAATGAAGGTCTGGCTCGCCCAGACCTTCTGCCCATCGGCGAGATTGAGGTGGAGGTGTCAAGGCTGGCCGGACGGCGATTTTGCACCGCGAGGAGGCCGAAGACCGGGGAAAATAGTTGGCCGGCCACCGAAGGCTCGGCCTTGACGCCGAGAGGGGCGAAAGACCCTTGCTTGCTTAAGTGATTGTCACTAAATCTTGACCCGCCGGAGCCGAATGGGCGAACAGCGGAGGACGACCGACCATCGCCCCGCCTCTTACTCTTGTCCCAGGTCCGCTGCCCCGTTATCCTGGTATCGCGGACAAACCTCAAGGGGGATGCGGATGGAAAAGCAGGGCCTGGCAGACCTGATGATCTCGCCGCTGATCTTGCTGGAGCGGACGAAGGGCTGGAAGCGTCGGACCCTGGCATTCCTCTACCTGGTAATCGCCCTAATGCTGGGTGCCTTCGGGTGGCACTCGCTCTGCCTGTGGCGGCTCCCGAACGTCCCCGAGCCCTTCGACCTCGTGAAGTACGGCCGGGTCAAGGTAGCCGACGCCGACAACGCGATGGTGGCTTATCGCGACGTCTTCGCGAAGTTCGGCGATCTCCATGCCGGGAGCTATAAGGTCAGCGACTGGTCCGCGGCAGACCCGGAAGTCCGCCGCTGGGCCGAGGAACATCGAAAGGCGTTGGAGGCTTGGCTGCCGACGAATGACCGGCCCGATTCTCTGCTCGGCCAGCCCGAAGAGTTGCGAATGAGGTCTGACCAGGAACCGTTGCAGCGGATTCGTCCCTACGTCCGTCTGACCCTCCTCGAAGCCTCCCGCCTCGAAGAGTCGGGCGACCTCGCCGGCGCCTGGCGGATGTATCGGGGCGTACTCCGTGCCAGCCGCCACGCCGGGCGGCATGGCGGATCGATCCAGCGGCTGATGGGCAGCGGTTTTCTGCGGCAATCCCGCCCGCGGATCGAGTCCTGGACCGATCGCCCGGGCATGACGGCTGAATTGTTGCGCCGGGCGATCGGCGACGTCGAGGCATGCCGGGCGATGACCTCGTCGGCCTCGGAGATGGTCAGGGCCGAGTATTTCTCGGCCCTGGACGCGGTAAACGATAGGGATCGCTGGTGGCAGCTGAGCGATACGGGGTCTTACTCGAACGTGCACTGGTACAATCAATTTGGTTCAGGTCGATGGGCCCACCGGTTCCTCCGGCGGGAGCCCGAGCGATCGGCCCGGGTGCTCCGGCTGATCACCGCCGGATACCTCGCCCAGTGCGACCGACCCACAGCCCTCCGGCCCCGGATGCCGTTCGCCGCGAACATGATCTACGACCACGACGCCCGGACCCCGCCGGCGGCCCGGTCGATCACCCCCGAAGGGCTCGACGCCTGGGCCAGGAGCTCGGCGGTGGGGGAGCTCGGCCCCTTTGGCAGCAACATCCAGGCGCTCGTCGACGCCGAGCCGGGGACGTTCGATCAGATCGCTCTAAATATGGCCGAGCGGGCCTTTACGATCGAGCGGGGTAGGCCGCCGAAGACGTATGGCGAGTTGATCGGCCCCTACCTGAAGGCGTTGCCCGATTGGATCGAGCCCGGCGATCCGGTGAACCCCTAGTGATCCCGCCCATGTTCGGCAGGCGGAGATTCGCGGGGGGGGGGCTCCGGGCGTCACCCTGCCCGCCCCGGCCCCGGAGGCCCAATCCCTTGATGAAGGAATTCGGAGAGCGTAGGATAGGCTCGATGAGAGTATGCTCCGGTTACGCGATGGCGTCGCCGAGCACTCTTTACCGGAGCTTGCCATGGACATCATCGGTTCCAATCCGGGATCACGACGCAGGTACCGCCCGAGGCTCAGCGTCCGCGCCTTGATGGCCGTGGTCCTGGTTCTCGCCGTCTGGCTCGGGTGGTATCTACACACGGTCCGAACTCAGCAAGCGGCCGTAAGGGCGATCAAGGAGGCGGGCGGATGGGTGGCCTACGATTGGGACTGGGCCAATTATGACCCGAACATCACCTCTTACCAGGGGAAGCCGAGGGCGCCCAAATGGCTGTCCAACCTGGTGGGAGTCGATTACGTGGCCAATGTCGGCCAGGTGAGCCTGGTGTCGGGCAACAGTAAGAAGGCCGACGATCGGACGCTGGAGTCCGTCAGTCGTCTGAGTCGCCTGAAGAGCCTCTGGCTCGACGGGAGCGCAGTGACCGACGCCGGGATGGTCCATCTCAAGGGGAACTCCTGCCTCTCGGGGCGTATTTGGTGTCAATTCATTTCTCCACGCGTAAATGGTGTCATAAGGAGTTACGCAGTAGTGGACGCTTGTCAGTAAAAACTGGCCAACCTGTTGAGAACTTGGGGCCTTTGGGCTTTCCAGGCCATTTCCAAAGTCGTCAAATTGACCGAATCTTGCGGACAGACGAACACTACCGCGTAACTTTGTATGTCAATTCATTTTTCCAGGAGAAACCGCCCGGTCCCGAGAGGAAGTGTGCTAACTGCGTCCGCTGGATCCTGAATATATCGGACGGACGTGCAATCTGACCATCGCACCCGCTCCGAGGACCCGACCATGCCCGCCAGCGAAGCCCGGATCCGAGCCAACCAGGCCAACTGCTTGAAGTCGACCGGGCCCCGGACGGAGGCGGGGAAGATGGCCTCGCGGCGGAACGGCCTGAAGCATGGGCTGACCGGCGATGGGGTCGTGCTGGCCGAGGGGGACGACGGCGAGGTCGCCCGTCGCTCGGAGGCCCTGGAGGGGGAATTGCGGCCGGGCGGCGAGCTGGGGCGGATCCTGGTCCGGCGGCTCGCGGTGCTCTCGGTCCGGATGGATCGGTGCGTCGAGCACGAGTCGGCCGCGGTCGCCGAGCGGGTCCGCCACGCGGGGGCCGACTTCGACGAGCGCCGGGCCGCCGAGGTCGATCGGCTCTTCGAATCGATCGCCGAGGAGCCCGCCGCCGCCGTCCGTCGCCTGATCGCGTCGCCCGAGGGGATCGACCGGCTGACCGAGGGCTGGGCCGCGCTCCGGTCCGAATTGGATCGGCCGGGGCAGGGCCTCTGGACCGCCGCGAGCGTCGACCGGGCCGACCGGCTGATGGGCCGCCGACTCGACGACCGGTCCGACTCGCGACTCCGTGACATCTCGCGGGCGAGCTGGGGCGACTTCTCGAAGCTGGAAGCCCACGAGGGGGCCGGGCTCGACGACCGGGCCCGTCGCGAATGGGCCCGCGATCGGCTGGTCGAGACGATCGACGTCGAGCTGGCCGACCTCCTCGACTTGAAGGAGTCGCTCGACCTGGAATCGTTCGAGCAAGACCGCGCCGAGGCCGGCCATCGGGCGTTGTTCGACCCGTCGAAGGAGGCCGACAGGGCCCGGAGGTACGAGGCCGCCGCCGAGCGTGGCTTCTACCGAGCCCTCCGCGAGTTCCGCGAGGCCGAGGACGCCCGAGCCGCCGCCGAGCCCGAGGCCGCCCCCGCCGGATCTTTGGTGCCAGGTGGGACTTGCGGACCGTTGGCTTCGTGTTGCACGGGGCCCGCCGCCCCGCCCTCGGCCGCCCCTCGGTCTCCGAGCGGGGCCGTCCCGATGCCTTATGCTCGGGTCGTTTCGACGGACGACGCCCCCCGGTCGATCGGCTCGGACCCGGTCGGGCCCCGGCCGGGCCCTCCGGGTACGTTCCGGTAGGACTCGGCCGCCGCCATCCGGCTTCCTTCGCCACGAGAACGCGGCGGATCTGGCCCGGGCGCGTGCCGACGGGTCGGCCGACCGTGGCCGGTCCGACCGAACGGACCCGCGAAAGGTCCGAGGGGCTATCCGGAAACATTTCCTTGACCTGCCAATGAGTGATGACCAACGGACAATGTTTGATGGGTGAGAAATCCTCGGAGATTTCCCCGGCATCGGCATCGTATGCCTTACCGCTTATCGATCATATCTCATTGACCATCAAACACTTCCAATCCCGGATAGCCTCCGGGCGAGCCTTTCCGCTCAGGCCGACCCGGAAGGCCGGCGCCGGAGGCGGGAGGCGGCGAAGATCGCCCCCATGCCGACGAGCAAGCCCAGCGAGGCGGGCTCGGGCACGGTGGCGGCCGGGGTGAAAGTCACCCCGAGCGTCGGCGGAGTGATGAGCGTCGGGGCGAACCGGAAGGTTTCCACGCTGTTGAACTGCGTGTTCTCATCGAGCCCGAGCCCCTAAAATCGCAGGGCCAGGAAGTCGGAGCCGGCCACCAGGGATTGGATGGTCGCCGCGCTCAGGGTCAAGGTCTGCACGGTGTTGCCCACGGCGGTCGGGTTGTAGGTGGCCAGTTGCGTTGCCGTCGTCGTCGCGTCCTTCAGGCCGATCGTCCCGGTCCCGGCGAAACCGAAGATCCCGACCACCTGCCCCGGGCCACTCGTGAACGAGGATTCCTGGAACGTGAACGTCACCGACTGGATCGAGGCGTTCCGCAGCGATCCGAGGTTGAACTCGGCCACCGAGCGGGTCTCGGCATTGCTCGCGCCAAGGTTGGTGAACCGGGTCACGATCAGGCCAAAAGCCGCCGGGCTGCTCGTGTTGAGCCCGGTGAAGGTGCCGGAAAGGTTCGGGTCAGTGATGTTGGCGTCGGTGCTGGCGACGATCGTGCTGAATGCGGCACGAGCCTCGCCACCTAGCCCAGATGCCAGTCCGAGCACGGCGGCCGTCAGGAGGGAGCGTCTCATCGGGTTCGTTCCTTGTTGGGGGGGAAAGCCGGCGGGCAAACGGCCCGCGTGGGGACATCATGGGGAGTCGTCAACCGGGGAGGCAATAGGAGAACGCAACGAACCGCCAACTGTTGTCTCGTAGCCGTTCACACCCTGGGAACAGCGGAAAACAAGGGGTTTTCTGAAGCATCAACGTCCTAGTCGATGACGATTTCGCCCCATTTACGCTCCGGGGCGTCCAGGTTGTACAGTAAGGGCATTCCAT
>JAABUJ010002516.1_pt1 | contig 22536 bp, 11 predicted proteins | sample 5559131 | NCBI WGS metagenome assembly JAABUJ01 (sample SAMN10711875, study PRJNA513366) | rock metagenome | isolation source: Antarctica rocks | place: Antarctica: Victoria Land, Mt New Zealand nord | collected 2016-01-07
GATTACATGTTCATTTCACTAGTCACTTCTTCTATGTTTAACAGATTATGAGCTCAGATATATATTGATATTCTTTGAAATTCATTTATTCATTAAGTCATTTGTTTCTATTTAAAACAATGAAAGAAAAACACCTTGTTGTTGTTGTTATTTTATGAATGCTAGAAAGAGCTCTTTAAGGAATAAAGTGAATTTGATGTATAATGAGAAGTTATTCACATCAAACTGTTATAAATTCACAGATAAAACAGTCAAAAACAATTCTTATAATCATTTCAAAGTTGAATCTTTACATCAAAAACAACTTCATCATCAATTTAAATGTTCTCACCATACAAAATGACTACAATGTCATATAATCTCACATTTTCAAAAATTATGAAACTCAAGAAGTCAGCAAACTATCTATTATGAAGAATGTCAATCAAATACAGTCTGATGAGTGCTGAATTATGAAATTTAATAGTAAGAGATGACATTGAACTCTTATTAAAGTTAGATGTTTCAAGTTAGTCAGTAATGACTGAAGAATTTATATTTAAAACAATGATAACTACATTGACAATCTTAATTGATGTTACTTAAGCTGACTAAATTACACAGAATAACAAGATCACAGTTATTATTATTCTTATTGTCAGCTCAGAGATCACTGTCATCATAGACAACATGAAAACAGCAAAAGAAATGTAAAATCATCTTATATATCTTTATTTATCTTACAAATTTAATCTTAAATATATTCTATTCAACAATCTATATGTCTATCAACTTGATCAATACTTCTCTATCAATACTTATGCTTTGAAGTATAAGACACTCTTAAGAAAAATTGTAATCTTCAATTTTGTTATTAATGAAATTCTGAAGATCATTACTTTTCTATTGAATTTAGAATTCTTCTATTCTCAATGAGTAACAGTGAAATGCTTTAAAGTTTATAATGTGATTTTATTTCTTAATGACTTGATCATCAAACTAATTAATGAAGAGCATCTCAAAGAAAGAAATGAGAAGCTTGCTTTAATGAATAAAAAGAGAAATTATAAAGATAAGAAGAGAAAGAATAAGAAGAGAAATGCTGATAAGAGTAAAAATGAGAATGAAATGTATATTTACTGTAAGAAAGCAGTTCACTCTAAGAACAATTACTGAAAGTTACATCTGAAAAAGATGTCTGAAGAGATAAAGAAGAAGTAAGAAACTAAAAAGAAGAAAGAAAAAGAAAAAAAGAAATTTTTAAGTTCTGAAGATAAGCAGTATAATGAGAACTCAGTGATCTTGACTGTGATAGAGAACTATAGTCTCATGATTAATAAGATGTCATAAATAACTGACTTCAACACAACACAATATATGTGCTGTGATCTCTCTGCATTTAACTTAATCAAAATATTTAACAATGAATTCTCTATAAGAGAAGTGTCTGAAGTGATGCATGCTTAAGAAATAGAAATGATCAACTTATAGTTAAAGAATAGTGAAGAAAAGACTTAAAATATTATTTTAATAAACATTTATTTTATATTTAATATAGAGCTCAATCTCTTCTTAATTGAAACAGTTAAAACAAAAGAAATATTAGTCAAAATTAAGAACAAATTATTATGTCTAAAGAACAAAGTAGAGAATATGCTTCATCATATAGTATATAAAGATAAGCTATATTATCTTTAAATTTTAATGATGAGAAATTCTGTGAACAAGAATAAGACTATATCAATCATTAAAGATAATAAGATCTTTAAAACTACTTGATACTGATGTCTTAATTATATAGAGAATTTAAGTCTTAATAATGTGTCAAAGAATCTCAAAATAGTGAGACTTGACTTATAAGAATTTATAAAAACATTATTATACTTATGTAATGTCTGCATGAGAACAAATCAAAAGAAGAAGATCTTAAGAAAATTACAAAACTGAGTCACAAAAATGATCAAATTGATTTACATTAATGTTGTTAGCTCTGTCACATTAAAAGCATATGATAAATTCTTGTAATATATAGTCTTCATGAATGATCTTACTCACTGATGATATGTTTATAATATGAAAATGAAAGATCAGATAAAAGACAAAATTAAATGATTTCTTAATATACTTTTTACTCAGATGAATCTACAAATTATATGAGTACAACTTGATAATGAAAAGAAATTTAAGAATAAGCTCATCATTAAATGATTATGAAGTCTAGAAATTATCTATGAAACAACAGTTTCTTATGAACTGAAGCAGAATGAGATGACAGAAAAAAGTAATGAACTTTTGATAGCAAAAGCTAAAACTATAATTCTGAATAATGAAGTCTTTAAAACTCTATGATTAAAGACTGTCAAAACAGCATGCTATTTTCTTAATTAACTCTCAATATCAACTCTTAAGAACAACAAGATTCTGATTTAGTTACTGTTTAAATTTCTTAATAAGAATAGATCAGTAAATCTTATTAATCTTAGACATCTTTGATGTTTTAAATGCACAGCATATGTATATATTTCAAAGAAGATCTGAACAATAAGAACTAAATTTGAATCTTAAAGCAATAAGAAAATTCTTGTTAAATATAAAGAAAAAAATCAATATAAAGTATAACTTTCTGAAAAGAGAAAGATAGACTGAGTAATTAAAGCAAGAAATGTGCAGTTTAATGAAGATTCATCAATCTATGATGTCAAAGTTGCAGTCTCAATTTTTAGAGTCACTCAATCTCACATTGTTAATGCAAAATAAGAAGATGTACAATTATCTTTTTTATTTTCTTTTTAACTCTCATCATTGTCACTGTCTTCAGAGTATGTATCATCATACTTTTTCATACTGATATTGTTAAATCAGTTAAAAGAAATGAAAAAAGAAAAAAAAGATATTATAAATATTTTCTTTACAATTAATAGATCAGTATCAGCTAAATCTTAATGCTTTAAAAGAGAAAGACAATTCTTTATAAAGCTAAAGCTTAAAGTAATCATAATTTACTTAGCTGTGTTCAATGTGATTGTTGATGTCATAAAAAAGAAAGAAGACTTCAGAAGTAAATCTTAAACATTTAAATAGATAATTGCAAGTTATGAGTTGAAAGACTGAAAGAAAGCAATAAATAATGAGTATAACTCATTAATGATTAACTTTACATGAACTTTAAAGACATTGTCATCTAATTGATGAGCTTTAAAGAATAAATGAATCTATCATTATAAAAAAAAACCTAACAGCTCAATTCTACAGCATAAGACTTGATGAGTAGTTAAAGAATTTGAACAACAATTTAAAATTGATTATAAAAAGATCTTTGCAATGATTGTTAAATCAATGACTTATAAAGTTATCTTTGTTATAGCTGTGTTTTACAACTACAAATTAAAATAAATGAACATCAAAACAACTTTCTTACACAGTGATTTAAAAGAAGAAGTTTATGTGATTTAACTCACTGAATATGAAAAAGAGAAAAACAAGATATGTAAATTGAAGAAAGTTCTATATAAATTAAAACAGTCATTTTGTCTGTGATATAAGATGATACATTGCTTTCTTGTTGGCCTCAGATACACACAGATTCACACAGACAATAATGTGTTTAGAAAGAAAATTTTAATTGTTGCTGTTTACATTGATGATATTCTTATATGCAGATCAGATAAGAACAAAATTCTAGATCTTAAGACTAAATTAAGTGATTATTTCAAAATGACTGACTGCAGAATCTGTAAGCATTACTTAGAAATGTTAATTACACAAAACAAAACTCTACAAAATCTTATTCTGTCATAGAGAATTTATTTCACAGAAATGCTTAAAGACTTTAATCTACAGAATGTTAAGACAGTCACAACTTCAATGAAATTCAAAGTCTATCTTACAAAGATTACTGAAACAGCTGAATCAGAGCTAATAACTTAATATTAGAAGATTATAAAATTTTTTATGTACATCATGACACAAACTTAACTCAACATCACATATATAATGTCAACTCTTAGTCAGTTTGCACATAATCTTAATGACACACATTGAAAGACTCTAAAGCAGATGTTTTAATATGTATAAAAAATTTTAGATGTCATTCTTAAGTATAAATTGAGTGATCAACTCAAATTGCTAAAGTATTTGAATTCAGACTGAGAGAAAGATCTTGAATTAAAAAGATTTACATCAAAGTATATATTTAAAATGATTAATAAATCAGTATTCTAAAGTTCAAAAAGACAAAGAACAGTTATCTTATTCTTTTATGAAGTGAAGTACATGATCTTAATAGAGACTACAAAGAAAGCAGTGTAAATGCAGAAATTACTTAAAGAGCTAAAGCTAAAGTGGTTTGAGACAGTTACAATTTAAATGAACAATCAGGAAGCTATAGTCTTAACTAAAAACTCTGAATTTCATGTTTATATGAAGCACATTGACATATGTCATCACTTCATAAGAGAAGTTAAATTTCACAGACTTATTCATCTCAATTACATCTTAACAAACAACATAGTCATCAACAGGCTTACAAAGTCACTTCTAATACTGAAATTCACTCATTTTACAAATTTTATGAATCTCATCAGTCAGTGAAAGGCCTTGTGATCTAATGATATGACACTTGAGTTCAAAACTTAATAGATATCTATTTAAATTGAGTCAGAAACATAGCACATCTTTTTTAACTTTATGAGTAAAGAAAGTGTGTCTTCATTTTCTATCTCACTGTCACTGAAATAAGCTGAGAGAGTATGTCAAACTTTCAGTCTCATTTCATTATCTTAGTGATTTTGAAGCTCTACAGAGATTTCAGAAACATGCAAAGTTTGCTAAAGTAAACAGTTTGCTACAGATAAAAGTTTTTTCTTTTGTCAATTAAAGGTCTTCTTATAGGGCCACATTTTCATAGAGTAGCTAGACACTTATAATTATATGTTCATTTCACTAGCCACTTCTTCTATGTTTAACATGACTTTGTTCTCTGTAGTCTTTTATGTTTTTCTTAATTCTAATGCTTGCTAATCTTCTCTTGTGATTTAATGTTAATGTCTTTCTTTAACTATCATCAATAAAAAATAAACATTGCTGTAAATAATTAATTGTCTTTTCTGCAGTCTAAAGTATGTAATTGTTGAATTTTCTATTTCAGACTGCATCTAAGAGTATTAGATCTTCTGATGTCTTTTTTATAGTCTGAAATTGTCTTAAAAAATTGCTTTATAATATAAATATAATGATTACTTTAATTAATGCTGAATCTTATAAAATCTTCTTTGTATCATTAACTTATCTTAATAGTTTTTTTTTTAAATCTTAAGTTTGTAGACATTTCATCAGCACATAATGAACAGTTTGAATGCTCAGATTGTATAAATATTATGAAGAGTTTACTTAATTTATAACATAAAGATAATGAGTCATGTCAATCTTTTTTGTATATAACTAAATAATGAGAAAGCTTATAAATTGACAAAATTCTATATACTTATTCAATATTTTTCTGTTTAACTGTTACTTCATGTTGAATGTAATCTGTCTTACTGTTTTATTTTTTTAATTATTGACTCATTCTTTTACTACTTATTGACAGAGTCTTGTTTTACAGATAGTAATTAAATATTAAATCTTTATAATTTATTCTTTCTTAATATATAAGTCTCTGATCTAAATCACTGTCTTAATCACTTTATTTATTTCTTCATTTTCTAATATCTCTATGTGTATCAATATTCATCAAATCTATATCTAAATCTTTTAATTTTACAGATTATTTATTTTTTTCATTATGCACTGCAATAAATATTGATCTAACTGTATATTTAATTTAATGATTAATTAAATTGCTACTTAATTATCTGTATATATGTTTACTGTTTAAAGCTTTAATTTTATCATTTTTATTGTGCTTATTATGCTCATCATTATAATCAGATTCTGTAACTTCACTATATATACTGTAAATGTCTTATCTATACTTATATACATCATACATCTCAAATCTCTTTTCAATATCATTACTGTTGCACTCATCTAATTCTTAATGTCACTGTTATCTATATAAATATTTAACATCTTTCAGTTTCAGCAAAGTTTGTTGATATTGTGTCTGCAGACAGCTTCATCTGCATTGTTGTTTATATAAATAGTTAAATCATTTCATCATAATAATACAATGTAAAGCATTCTAAATTTCAAATTAACTTTTAATGAAAGTTATATCTACATTTTATAGCAAAGCTACAGACATTTCAGTAAGTTCTTTTAGCAAAGCTTCTTTATAAAGTCAGATTTAATTTTCTTTATTAAAGTGTAAATTAATGTAATGACAATGCAAAACATAAACTTTCTCAGTGTCTTTTTTAGCTGCTATTTCATCAAAAAAAGAAAGAATTTTATGTTCAGTGCTGAGCTCACTGTTGTATAAAAAATCTTTATTATAATAACTTTTACTCATTACTGTATAACTGTCAATTTTTAAAGAATCTATTTCTGTTATATAATTGTTCTGTGCTTACTGTCTAAGCTATATTAAACTGAGCAGTAGTACAGAATCTACAACAGCATCACTGTTACATAGAGTCTCTGTAGATTCTTAAGCTTAAAATCTTATGTCAAGTCTGTCAGTGTCATTAAATCTTTGAGACTCATTATGACTTAAATTTAAATGTATTGTATATGTACATCTTATTTTAAATGTAAGTTCAAGATGACTCTCAGCACTCTGCATATTGATGATGTCTGTACTGTATATATATTTAAAATCAGCTTTGCTGTTGTGTTATGTCTTATAAGACAGTTTGTAAAGTAAATAAATTCATACTTAACTGAAATAAAGATAGAGATATGTCTTTAAGCTTATTTCTTTGCATAACTGTATACTATATATAAAATAATGCAGTTCTTCTCTGCTGACTTTTCTGTCATTATAATGCTTACATCATCAATTTAACTCACTGCTGTGACTTAAAGCTGTAAGTCATTGATTAGGTTCAGCATGTCAGCATTATAGAATAAATATAAAATGAATGATAATAATAAGCTTTAAAATATATCTATATAAATGACAAAGCTCTCTAACTCATATTTTAACAACTTTATTATTGATGTTCTTTTTCTCAGAAAGTCTTCTATTCAGTTTACTATCTTCAGTGATAGATGACATTTTTGAAGATTGTAAAGTAATCTTTTATAAAAGATATTATTGAAGACTTTTAATACATTCAGCATTAATAATGATGTAATTAATGTACTTAACTTTCATACTTTATAAATCTGCTTCAGCAGTATGTAAATTGTCTACTTTGTAAACACAATCTTTCAATCTCTCAACAGTATTTTAAATAGCAATTAATAAATCTCTGTTATGTAGCTTATTCTGCATATCATTATGAACTTTAAAGTCTTATTTATAATATTCAGAAATATTACTGATCAATATATTTTAAATTGTTAATAATCTTCTTTGTTGAGCTTCTGCAGCATCATTATAATAAAATGTTTAAAGATTCTTAAATGTCTTCTGCTGTTTAGACACAAGTTGTACAGTGAAAGCAGCAGTGAAAGTAATTGCAGTAATATTCAGTATAGAATTTAATTTAATATGCTATTTAATTTTAATGTATTATTGTCTAATGTTCACATTATAATCTCTGTTAATTTGATCTCTGTAATTAAAGACATAAATATCAGCTTAAAATATTTGTATTCTGCAATGTTGTTAAGATTTATCTTTAAAGAAGTTAAAAAAAAATTATTTAAAGTAATTCTGTCTTGTTCTGCAGTTCTATGAGTTTCAGCTTTTTCATTTATTTCAGAATAGAAATAAAAGTCTAATTTATAACTTTATAATTTCTGACTTACTTCATTAATTTTTATAATTTCTAAAAGTTCTTTAAGATTATCTCTATTCATTCTCTGTAACTCATTCTTATTAATTTTGTCAACTTCTTTTCTTTTTCATTACAAATTCAACAATACATCTCTTAAATATGTATGCTCTGCTCTCTTTATCAATAACAACAAACTTTATTTACTTTTCTTATTATCTCTTTTGCTTTCAGATCAAATTCTGACTTTAATTATTTGCTAAGAGTTAACATTAATATTGTTGTCTTTACTGTGATCTAAATTGTCTTTGTAATGACAGTTATGTGTTGCTTTATATTGAATTCATTGTAATTATGAAGTGACATTGATAACTATTTTATTAAAATCTATTATAAAAGCTTTATGTCTACTCTATCTCACTATTAATAAAATTGTAATGTGATCTCTGCTGTAGACATCAGAAGATAAGTGATGATAAAGTAATGATTAAAGTTATGATGTTATTATTATATTTTACAGCTAATTAATTATTAAGTAATGTCTAAGCTGTCTAGCATCAGATCTGTAATGCTATACATTTACTGAGATCTTTATGTAATTAAGCTCTACAGTAAGAACAGAGAGAGCTATTGTTCATTTATTATTTATATTAACTGCTTTATCTGTGAATTCTTCTTCACTTTCAGACTTTCTTATATTAAATAATACAGATTGAAGTCTCTCACTATAATGTGTTGTCAGTGATCATTCTTTAATAAATTATTCAGTTACTTTAAAACTACTATGATGTTCTTTCTGACTGCTTCTCTGTACACATTGTGAATGTATATAGACTGAGTGTAAAGTCAGGTCAAATTGAAAAAAAGTGTATCTGACTCAGATCTGCACTAGAGTTCAGGTCAGGTCAGATCAGATTTATGTACAGATTAACTTTATCTACAATCTGTGTAAATATTCACATGCAGATGAAGCTAATCATAATGAGTTACACTGATCTCAATTCTATGTTCTATTGAGTTAGTATGTAGCATAAGTTTACTGTATAAATTCAGACAACATCACAATCATGTTACAGTCATATTTTTAATGTATATTTGTAACAAGTCAAGAACAAGTGTGATTCTATCATAACAAGTTAAGCTACACACATTGTAGTTTACAGACTACAACTGTAATACTATCTTTAAAGATTTGAGGAGAACTTAAACAACATCAATTTGTAATAGAAGTGATGGATTAACTCTATGTTCTTTGTTTAAATAGTTATGCATTTTGCATGAATTGCACACAAGTTAATGTCTAAATATTTATTAGTAGTTGATCTCAACATCAATATGTAAAGTATTATTTTCAAGATATTCTATCAAGAATGCCTTCATAATCTCTTGTACAGCCTGAATAGCAGAGCTTTGTCAGTGAGTAGACATATCTGATTTATGAAGATAAGATTTAAATAAGATATTCTGTGCAATCTCTTTAATCAGTCACTGAAATAATAGTTTAAAAATTAGAAACTTCACACTCTTTTAATAGCATTTGATCTTTCTGAGCATGACTGCTATAGACATGTTAGAAAGTACTGTTAAAAAATAGACAAAGTATGTACATATTGTCAGTCTTGAATCTCTGCTTCTTTAATGACTATAATGTAATCTCAGCTGTTGTTTTCTTCTTTAACTTCACAGTCACTCAGCCTTCTTCTTTAACTGTATTTCTCACTTTATTGTAGTTTATCATTCTGCTTAACTTTGCTGCCTTTGAAGTTCACTTTGTTCTGATCATATTATCTAGAACTATTAGAATTGTCTGTTAAAAATAAGATAGATGACTCTGACTTGATAGATGATTTGATGATGATTGTGATCTTATAGAGATAAGATTTATTATAAAGATATGATGAAGATGCTTCTGTTTTAATTAGACTGTTAGAATGATGCATTAAAGACAAAGAACTAGATATATCTGATGTTACTGATGACTCTGTGAATGTAATGTTTAAGATGAAGACTTTTGATAGATGTAAGTGTTTTGTTTTGATGTAAAATGTATTATTTCAATCTAAGATTATCAATGTAGTGTTACTGAAGCTATGTTGTTGTCATAATGTTATTGAGAAATTCACTGAGTAAACAAAACAAACTTAAGAGCTCAGCTTATCTTTTTTTACATAATTATTTAACTCTGAACATCTCATCTTCATCAGTGTCATCAAGAATATGAGTTTCAACATTCATATCTCTTTTCTAACTGACATGCACATTGAAATTATCTAATAGAAATAATATGTATCATAACATCTTCTGAAACTTCAAAACACTATGTTATGTCTTCATTAATGTCATTATCTTCAAAGAAGTGTTGCAACAATAATGATGAGATATATTTTAATGTCTGTTTCTAATGCATTAATAACATTTAATGTGTAGAAAGACTCTGTCATGAATGTTATTGTTAATATGTTCACAAAATACTACAAGAACTTCAAGATAAGTTAGAACATCTATGTCTATCATATTAATAACACTTAAAATATAGAAAGACATCATCTTGCATATTATGTCATTTAAGACTATTATCAAGAATACTTCTTTATCTGCTGAATCTGATGATACTGACATTGATGTAAGTTCTAATGCTTATTTCTAATGTATTAATAACATTGAGCATGTAAAAGTCTGAAATTGAAGCCTGTATCTTACAATGATGATTGACAGAAACATGTAAAGTTGAATCATCAAGAAAAGCTAAATGACATATTAAAGGATGAAAGTGACAGTCTGCATAAAAAGAAGAATGAATATTCTTAACATCTCTATACTGCTGCAGAGCAAAAACATCAGAGCAAGCTGTCTTTTAATGCTTGTCTTCTTAATTAAGTAAATGATTGTGACAGATTGATACATCATTATGTTTTAAGTAAGCTCAGACTGATGTCAGTGTGAATTAAAGTTAATGTGAAGATAAGAAAGCAGATGAAGAAGAATTTGACAGAAGATATCATAAAAAATTAATATTAAGCTCAGCAAAGTAATATATTTATGAGCTTTATGAGTCTAATACTGCTAATAGACATTAGTGAAGTGACTGAAGTTAAAGATTAACTGAGAGAGACAGAAGATTGTGAGAAGACAGAAGAAGTAAAAGATATAAATAAAGATTGAAGATCTTGCAATTACAAAGAAGAATAAGAAGAAAGTGAAGCTTCTAATGAAGAAGAAGGTTACTGAAGAGATAAATATCACATATATATGTTAGAAAAATCTGTTAAAACTTACTCATTATATGATAGATTCACTTAACAATTAAAGAGACAACAGAGTGAAACATTGATCTTGTGATTTAGCATTAAGAACAGATAAATTATCTAAGAGAAAGACATAGTCTTTAGATAGCTGATGATTTTAAGTCAGAAATGTATATGAGACACTTTTAGCAGCAGATAACAGACTCTGATAATATCATAAACATAACAGTGAAGTAAATGTTCTAATAATTCATTTTAATGTGTATCTACTTATCATTAATAGCTACACAATTTCAGATTTAAAAGAACATATCTTGAAGCTTAAATTCTTCAGTGCAGTCAAAGATCTTAAGATTTTAAAAAAGATGCATATCTTTCTCTTTAATGATGAAGATTCTGCTATGACACTGAACACAGAGAATGATGATGAATTTTAAATCATAAAGTTAAATTTAGATGAACACAAATATTTTAATGAATTCATAATTGAAGTAAAAAAATTTTAACAGTTATTTCTAACATATTAATGACTATTATAGATGATTAAGCTCAAGAAATTTGTCATTGTTATCTCATTAAAAGAGAGTTTATGTGTGAAGAAGAATGCTGATGAAGAAGAGAAAGATGTGATTAAAGATGTTGATGAGAAAGAAGTTGTGAAGAAGAATCTTAATGAGAAGAAAGTTGTGATTGAAGAGAATGTTGTGATTGAAGAGATGATTAAGAAAGAAGTTATGAAGAATGATGTTATTAAAGAGAAAATTATGATTAAAGATGTTGCTGAAAACAAAACTAAGAAGAAAGATGTCAGTAAGAAGAATGCTGCAGTTAGTGAGACAGTGATGAAGATAAAAGAATTTTAACAGATAATTTTAACATGCTTATGTCAATCATAGATTTCTGAAGATGTAAAAAATAATTTAAAAGAAATCTCTGAAGAACTGAATTCTATAATATGATTTTTATCAGCATTACACACATTATGATTCAAGAAACAGATTGTTGATAAGACAAAGCTTATAAAAGTGATCATATTGTCTTAAGTAAGAGCTGAAAGACTCTGAAATAGTTGAAAGAGAAAAGCAGTTAGTGATGTTTTGATTTGCTGTACAAGTCATAAATAAATAAATGATTTTGCTTTTTCTTTCTGTATAAAGATTAGCTCTCACTATCTAATTCTTTTAATGCACTTTGAAAATGATTACATTCAATAATATCTAGACTGAAGAAGACAAGAAGATTGTATATCAGAAAAGTCTGTTAAAAACATTGATTTTTAACTCTATTTCTTTAATTACAATGATGAGTGTTATGTGTTAAATGTGTTTGAATACATTACAATATCATAGAAATAAAGATGATCTATAATATTCATAAATTACACAGTACAGCTTTTAAATATATCTGTAGCAAAGTCATTAATATAACTTCTGTCTCATCTTCTGATTTCTTCTTAAAGAAGAGTGACAAATACATGAGATAAATAAGATAATTACTGCAACAATTAAATTATATTGCTTTTCTTAACTTAACTGAGAGTAGCTCACTCAATAATTAAATTAAGAGTTCTTCTCAATTAATAAATATCTAAAATGAAGACAGAGCTCTCTGCAGTTATTGTATGTTAAAAATACACATTAAAAACATTAAATAGTAATTGTATTTGATTCTTAATTTCTGATTATGAAATATGTTTATGTCTTTGAATGCATCACAATTCTGTAAACACATCATGCACACTTTACAGAGTAATTCTTAAAGCTTTGCATTTTTATAGCTTAATCATTTACATGATTTTTAGTTAGTCAACATCATCTATAACTTATGATGATGTCATCAATTCTCAAACAGAATCTTTAAATACTTCAATTAAATCATCTTCAGAATTTTCTTCAAACTTAAAATTCATTGATTTTTGAAGATATCTAATTCAATATTCAGAACATGATGATTCAGTTAGAAAGAATGAGCTGCAGAGTAAATTTAAAGAGTGATGAATTTTGATTAACTATGAACAAAAGAACACTGATGACAGTCAATTTAGTATTAACAAATTTAATTAAAAACACTGTATTATGCAATGAGATAATCATCTTTATGTCAGCAATGAGTGACAAGAATATTTAAAGACAGCACATCAATATATTAATGTATCTTGCTTAATCTGCTGTCATTATGATGAAGATATAGCTTATTCAACACTAACTAACAATAATATAAATTCTCTTTAAAATTATAAATCAACTAAGAACTGTTCAGCTATCATTATGAACATCTATTTAAGTATAAATATTTGATTTACTTTTAAAAATGTTGATTTCTACTTTTTTAATGTATATTTCTAATGCATATCTCTGACATAACACAGCAGACAAAACTTGACAAGAAATCAGCAAATAAGTATTTCAGTGCTGAAAACTTTATTAAATAACTTTTAAACAGCTTTCTCTTTCTAAATCTTTTTTTTTAAGCACTTAAGAACTCTGAATTTCAAAAACTCATTTAAATGCTGCAGTCAGATACATTAATGCCTAATAGACATCAATTTAACAATTTAATAAAGATGCAACATCAAAACATTCAAGAAACACTTCTTACTGAGCTTAAACAAATTATTAAAATCTTAATTGCACTTAATAACTGAATCAGTCTCAGTTATCTGATCTTTATGAATGTTATTACTTACTTTATTAACAAAAACTAAAACTATCAAAAAATTCTTTTTATCTTTTAATCTCTTTACAGTCAACATACTGATCAATTAATGACTGCAGAAATCTTTACAATTCTTTAAGAATATAAGCTGAAGAAGTGTCTTCTTGTAGTGACTATGAACAACTGCAGCAACAATGAATTTATATAAAGAACTTTGAGTGAGCTCTTAGAAAGAAAAGATATTATATAACAGATTGCAGTTAATGTCATTTCTTGCTTTGTACATGTCATTCAGCTAGCTGTTAAGAATCTACTTGACTTATTAAAGACATTGACAGTCAATGAATCAATTACTTTATTATTTAATGAGAATAATTTGACACAAATCATTAAGAAAATCATTCTATCTAACACTCTGTTCAAGATATATTACTATCTTGTTTCTAATGAATAGTTCTAATAGATATGACTAACACATTCTTAAATATCTAGATTTAACAGCTTGCTATTGCTACAAATTTCTCTTCATAGCAACACAAAATGTTTAAGAAAATTCAGTATCTCATTCATTTACATTCTATCTTGACATTTATACAGAATGTTAGAACACAATGAAACTCTATTTACAATATGATGTAAAGAGTCTATCAACTTCACAATGATATATGTGTCTGAATCAGTCAAAAATATAACAGAATTACAAAATTAAACAAGAAGCTTAAGACTCTACATGTATCTGAGCAGAAGTGACAGCAAGTTATATATATAATAACACTTTTTTAATTCTTCAAGAAGTACACAGAGTCAATGAATTAAATATATAATTTAATTATGTATAAAATATTTCTTGTGTACATCAATCTTTTTGATCATCTGAAGAATCAGAATAACATAAAGAAATTAAACTCAATCTTGAAGTGAACAGCAAAGCTGAAGATAGCTATTGAGAAAGCATTAATTAAGATGAAGAAGTATTATGCATAAATAGAAGATAAAAATAACTTATTATATAACATTATCATCATTCTTGACTTTACATAGAAACTTTCACTGTATTAAGTACATTTTTTACTAATCTTTCTAATATATATTTTTAATGTGCATCATTAATTGCTGAGGTGTGCAGTCAGCTGAGTGAAATTAAACATATTATGCATAGTATTGAACTGAGTTTCAGACTTATTATAAAGATTATTATTGTTTATATAAGAATGCTTTGTCACATAATCATACTCAGAATTCAATATCATTTATCATCAAATCATTCATAAATTTCATCACAAAAGCACAGCAATTCAAGACTCAACTTAATGATATCATAATTATTAATTTAGAAGTCAATCAATACTTAAATTCTTTACTATACTCAGTTAATAAAGATAATCTTGACATTTTAAAGTACTGAAAGTTGCAGATTATGATTTTTTTAACATTAATCATAATAATCAAGAATGTTCTTGCTATATTTATTGCTGATGTTGAGATTGAATAACTGTTTAATCTTGCTTAAGATGTCATTATTTATTAAAGAGATCAATTAAATAAAGTTATTATTAAAATCATTATGATGATCAAGTTCAATTTACTTCAACATTAAAAACTGAATTATCTCATAACTGAAAGAAAGAACACTGCAGAAAACTTATTTTCAGATGAAGCTAATATAGACATGAAGCATCTATCTTATGTATTTATTCTGAATTGCAACTCTTTTAACATTGCAGATAACAGCCTGACTGATACTCTAAATTAAATCATTTATGACATTTTGAAGTGCAATTCTTACAATACTTTAGATGATGACTTTAATGATCTGAACAAAGATATGAGACTTAATATCTATGAAGACAGCTAATTAATGCATGTACATTAGAATTTTCTGTGAAAAGACTAAAACATCACAATTTAAATGAATCAGTCAATATTACAGCATCTTTACAATCAACTACACTATCAATCTTCTCAGCTCATCTTAAAAAGAGAGTCAGAAGAGATTTACTTAATAGTTATGTCAATAAACATAAAAAATTCATGAAATTACAATCTGTTCAGAACACAACATTAACTTCCTTGCTTTCAAGAAAAATACATTGTGTATTAGAAAGAACACTTGCATTTGAAGAGCAAAGAGAAAGAAGAGAATGAAGAGAGATAAGTAATGAGTAAATTTATATAAAAGTAATTTGACAGTGAATAATGCTAACTTTTAACAGTGAATATTAAATTAACTTTAATCACATTATCTTTACTTACATTATCTTTACTCACATCATTTCTTCTTCATGCTTTACTATTTCATCATTCATCAAATCACTCAATCACACAGTTGAGAACCTTTGATCTCTGATGAAACTATACAGTTAAGGGCCTTCAACCTCTAATAAAATTACATAATTGAAGGTCTTTGACCTCTGATGAAATCACACAGTTAAGAATTCTCAATCTTCAGTGAAATCACACAGTTAAGAGTCTTTGATCTTCAGTGAAATCACACAGTTAAAAGTTCTCAATCTCAGATGAAATCACACAGTTGAGAATTCTCAATCTCAGATAAAATCACATGATTAAGAGCTCTCAACCTTCATTGACAGAGTAATGTCTGACATTACTTCATTAATAAAGTGATGTTCAACATCATTTTATTGACAAAGTGATGTTAAATAATGATTGTTTGTGTCTTGAGTCTCTTAATGTTGAAAGATATAGATCTTTGAACAGTGAATGAAGATGAATTCTCATCAGTAAATAATGATGATTGTTTTAAGTGCTGATTAGGCTTTGTAGCATAGAGTCATAGCATAGTTGATGACAACATCATTATGCACTTTCAAAGAATAGTATATGCTATGATTTAAGATAAAATCTTCATTTTTAATGCATAATTCTAATGTGCACACTATCAAACTAACTAACAAAAACTTCCACATATTTATACTAACTTATACTTGCTTAGTCAGACTAATTCTTGCTTATTTAGTCTGCAAATAACTCACAACTCACACAGAGTTGAGTCAGATTAATCTGCACTCAATTTAAGTTAAAAAAAGTTCACTCTACTCAACTCAATACCTAGACTCAACTTAGACCCACACAACCTATAGGTAACCTGTGCACTCAGTCTAAATGTATAGACATTTAAACTGATTATGTTTAATATATTAAATCTTTAAAATCATAAGATCTTTACTATATGTCTAAACTGTTTAGTCTGCACAGTTCAGTTATAAATTGATGTAAAAGCAGACTTGAGTTAATTCTTTTTCTGTAGATTTTAAATAGATTAAATGAAATTGATTTTTGCAGAAATAATAAATATTGTTGTTATATTTATTGTATCATGACTTCTGAATAGTCAGCACATCATAGTTTTATATAATAAAATCTTAAAGCAGAGATGTCATGATCTTGTTTTTTAACTTCATTGTGTTGTACTGTAAGATGACAAAATTTAAATGTATTAACATTATTTTATTGTCATTGTGATCTCTGAAGTTGATGCTGTCTCTATATTTATAATGTTTATTGTAAAATCATCTTAACTGATGAACAACAAGCTCACTAAGCTCTGCTCAGAGACACTTTCAATTTCTGTTGTCTAACTGCTTTTTAAATTCATTTAACACTTAAAGAATTTAATACTTCAATAATTTGTTACTGTCTTTATTGCAGCATCTGTCTTTTACATTTTTAAAGATTTAATTGTGATTCTTTTAAATCTATTTTCATTTACTGATCTCAAAGAAGTTCAATTTGCATCTGTGATCACTATTTTTATAGATAATACTGATCACTTTTTATTTTTATTGATGAATGTCTTCAGAGCTGATGTTGAGATTGATGAAATTCTTGTAAAAATCTTAAATATTGTTAAGTAAGATTTACTGATGATTTTATGACTGCTATTCATTGTTATATGTGATGTAAGTATTGCATTCTCACTAATATTGTCACTGCTGTCACTATTGTCACTATTATCACTGTTAATGCTTTTGCTGTAACTGTTAATGTCAATTTTGTTGACTTCATCATTAACTGTCTTTAAGAATGTAACTTTTTTAAGTTTAATAATTAATGTTTAAGTTAATACTCATTATTGAGTCTGTTTAATGTTGCATGTCATTTATATGTGCACTGTCTCTTTCTGAAACTCAGACCACTTATTGTTTCATATTTTATGTAAATCTTTACAGTTTACACACTTTCTAATGTTGAATTCTAGATTCTTAAAGAGACAATTCTTAAATTTATAACTCTCTACACATATACTGCATTTCTAAGTATCTCTGCATTGAGCACTTATATAATCATACTTATGACATTTAAAGCATTTCTGAATGCAACAAGCTTAATTATATAACTCTGTCTTCTTGTACTCAGAGTCTCAAATTAACTCAGTTTAAAATGTTAAATTAATGTGCTTTACATTTATAAATTTCATCATTACAGACTCTGTTGCTCATTTTGAGCTGCACAGTCACTTTACATAGTTAATTAAAATGTTCTTCTTAATTTTAATCTTATGATTTTCTGTCTATATATATGTCATTATAATTCACTAATCTTTCATTTTAATGCTCTGTATCAGTATGCTGTGCATAATGACATTATAAATAATGATAATTATCTTGCTGTCTACTTTTAAAGATGTAATTCATTTAATGTTACTCTGCAGTGACTCTTTTTCAGTCACTGTGAATATATACACTGTTAAGTCATCTGACTTCAGTTGCTTAACAGTCACAATTTTAATAATAATGATGTTTTGATCTGTAGTGATACAGATATAACTGTTAATGCAATTGCATAGTGTGACTGATAAGAGAATGCATCAGTAATTAATGAGAACAGTATTAGTGAGTTTGATGACAATTTTGTAATCATTAAATATGAAAAGATCTGTGATGATGCTTCTTTCTTTAAATAATGATGAAAAAAATGCTGCTGTTGAAGATAACAGTACATTTACTATCATTTAAGCTTAAATATATGTATGTCTATATTCTGTAATAATGAAGAATTGCAATACAGAGTTTCTGCTGATGAGAACTTCTAGAATGTTTTTTGTAACTGTAATATTGTATTGCACAGTATTCATAATTTATTGTAAAGCTTTCAGATTCACTGCAATTTAAGCTGTTTCAAGTTGATTCAGAACTCTTTTCATAAAGTTTTGAACAGATTTGATGAAGAATTCAATGTAAAATTATTGAAGAATCTTCTTAAACTTGTCATTCTTGATTTTTAAGTTTATAAAGATCTGAAGTTGAGTTACTTTATGTTTTAATTGAGTGATGTGCTCTGATAAAGATGAGAATTGTATGCTCATAACTGATTAAGAAGACTCTGATATTATGTTCTATATCAAGTTATAGTGCACAATAAGATGAGTTACTGACTAGATTTTGAGCTTATTTGATGCAATTTTGATGAAGTTATTTCAAAAATTCAGTTTAAGCTGAAGAAGGTGTTTTTAAGTGAACAGAGTTCTTTCTTAATTTTTCTTAATGCTAGTCTCAAAAGGCATAGTGAAAGCAGTCAGAACACTGCTTCTCAACACTTAGATATCTTACAGGTATTTTTATTTACATTATCTTAGATACTGTTATGATGATTATGTATCTAAGACTTAATGAACAGCTAAATCTGACCTAGGCTGACTTAACAGGTTGTCAGAATAGAGAAAAGAAAAAAGTATCTCTTGATAAATTATCTAGCAGACAATAGGTAAGTGTGAAACTTAGTGATGCTGCTTAGAGTTTGATTAAATTATAGTAATGTAGTGATTTCTTTGAATTTACTATCTTATCACAATTATAACATAGTGTATTCATAATTATTGTAAACAAAGTTGATTTGATCTTACATCAAAATATGTCAACAATGCAAGCATTATAATGTGATAATGAAGCTAAAAGATATAAAGTACTATGTAATAATAATATGTTCTATTAACTCTCTATGTGAGTTCTATCTAGAACTATGAGGGCAAATTGCCTACTATAAGAAAAAACTAAAAACTGAAAAACCTTTGTTTCACCTTGTAGGTGTATCACACACAAAACACTGACTTTATACCTTCACTATACAATCACATCAGTTACAGTGATTATGTCTGCAGCTTGAATCTTTGTTTTCATTAATCAGCAGATAATCTTGTTAATTCTGTTTAGCTTACTGAATCATTATCTTTCTTTATGAGATCTGTTAATGTATCTATATAAGGCTGAGAAGATATCTGCTGATCATAATTTAATGCTGAGACAAACAGCTTAATCTAACTAAGATTCTAAGCTGCTGTTGACACACTTTATAAGCAATCTGACTCTCTCTTAAACACTATGATAGTGTCTAAGAATTGTTTGTGTTTTATAGTCTAAACTATCATGAATTCATCTGCTGAGAAGAATAACTGTAATGCATTTAATTAACTGCAAATTGCTGCTGTTCTAACAGTCAGTGCCATTCATTTCTTTTAACAGAAGATCAGAAAGCTCTTAAAGATTTTGCAGACTGTCTTTTATTATGTCTTGTGAACATATTTACAGTTCACACACAAAACTCTCTTTTAAGACAGTTCATTGTCTGATACATGTCAGCACAAATGCTGCATCTTAATGTCTTTTTACATGCTGATTGTGTATATCTTCACTGACTACAGTTAAAACACTGTCTGACTTGTGTTTCATGATCATATAGATAAGCATCATACAACTAAGAATTAATGATAAGATTTCTCTGTACAGCTTTGTGTTACAGAGTCTGTATAAAAAGACTGACAATGACTATTTCTATTGAAAGAATAATGAGTACTTGTGCTATCTTGTTATGATATCACTATGTGCTCATACTGAATCATAGCTGAACTTCTTATGCAATAATTGATAAGTAAAGTACTATATAGACAGCCTTTATATACAAATCTTTTAAGTTTCTTAATTGTTAATTTTCATCAATACAAGACTTTAACATCAGAACTTCATTGAATAGCTGTCATAATGTAGTGTCTTACATTGTTACATATTTTACTCATCAGTCTCTTATAAATAAGAGACTCATAAATTCATAATTTTAACAACTTTATCTTTTTAAAGAGTGACAATTCATTACATTGTAATATGCAGACTAAAAGTCAGTGAAATGAAATAGAGTCATTCTTTAATTATATTAAGACTTAAATGATCTCTGAAGAACAGAAATCTGCAGAGATTCAGATTGCTATTTAAATTGTAGAGAAAAAAAATTAATATTTAGATAAATAGATCTGTCTAACTGAAATTAGACAGATCAATAATGAAAAAAAATAATGATTTATGAAAATTAATTGTGAACTGCAAGCATTTAACATGCATAACAAGATCAATAAACTTTTGAGAGATAAAGATTTTCAAGTCTTATCTGAGAAAGAACTGCATACAGAATCTTTTTATGCTTTTATTAATTCTTTAAATTTAACAAAGTAATATGCATTCAAAGTTATGTATGCACTTTCAGCAAAATGAATGCAACAATTAAAGAATTTATTCATATATAATGAGAAGTTCATCTGTAAACATATTAAATTTATATGCAATGCTGTAATAATGTTTCACTTAATCTCTGAAAACTTCTTCAATAATTACAATAAAATTCTCTTTGTTATACAGTTCTTAACAGAAGAATCTTGAGACACATAATTTTGCTACATTAATGAGAATAAACTTCTGAATAACAAATTATGAATATTCTTTTTAAAGTTTCTGCTCAATCTCATCAAGAACTCAGTGAATTGTGAACTTAATATAGTATAGAAATACTTAAAAGCTATACAGAAATTTACTTAATCAGTTTAAGCTTTTGCAACATATCTTAATATGCTGAAGAATTAGCTCTTAAGCTATATAGAGAAATAAAAAATAAATTATTTCTTTATAAAATTTTAATTGAAGATTTAAGTGACTTTAATCAACTATTAAGATTTCTTAAAGACAAAAAAAATTTAATAGCTTTAATTATTAAACTAAAGATTAATTAGTGATCTGTAGACAATTATACAGTTTAAAGTTACATTATTAAGAAAATTTATAAGCATTACTTATATTCTTTTTATTTAGACAGCAAAGTCACAGCAGAACAATCATCTTAATTCTGAGACTATAAAATTAAGTCATCATAACAATGCAGATAAATCTTGTTTTGAGACTGATGTCAAAAAGAATGATTATTATAATTATAAGAGATCAGATCATTTCATAAAGAACTGTAGAAGTTCTTTAAAAAATCTTAATCACATTAAGATTAATATAGTCAAGATAAAAAAAGACAGAGTCTCATTGATCATACTTTAGTGATAAAAATTAAATTAAAAATCATAAAGAAATTTAACATTATAAAGAAAAGTTAAGTTTAAATTAAATTAAATTGAATCTTTATCAGTGTACTGTTGAACATTGCAGCAGAGATTAATGTAATGTCTTAGTAATATATTGTTGCTCATTAATTAACATAAGTTAATGCAGAACTTCTGAGATCAGAGCTTTTAAGAGAATAATATGTTTACTGTTATGATGCATATTTAATGAAGTATAAACTCATCAACAGTTAAAAATAAGAGCAAACTGAAGAGCAGTTGTTTTATATTTTAAATAAAAATAAATTTAAACTCATCTTTGATCTTTTAAATCTGAAATGACAACACATTCATATTAATTGTAACTTGTACACATAACATTATAAAATAAAACAGATATCTCTGATTATTGATGAGTCTGAAGTGTTTATCAGCAATATTTAAAATTAACTCACTATTTATACATTATTGATGATGTCTAAGTCAGGTTCATTAACAACTGTTATAC
>JAABUJ010002519.1_pt1 | contig 22528 bp, 17 predicted proteins | sample 5559131 | NCBI WGS metagenome assembly JAABUJ01 (sample SAMN10711875, study PRJNA513366) | rock metagenome | isolation source: Antarctica rocks | place: Antarctica: Victoria Land, Mt New Zealand nord | collected 2016-01-07
CTCCGGCGCCAACACCTCCCACACAACCGCCACCCCCTCCGCGTCCGTCTTCCTAACCTTCACCCTCCGCATCGCCCCCATCGCCGTCGTCGTAGTCGTCCCACCCGCCGCCGGGCCCATATACATCGACGGCAACCCCTTCCTCCTCCGCGCAAGATACTCCACCTCCGCCCCCTCCAAATGGCGCGGCACAACGCCCCACTTCCTTGCGACAAACCCTCTCTCCGCCCCCATCCCCGTCCCCGCACCCACACCCACCCCCTCGCCACCCTCGCCCCCCTCATCCTCCTCGCCCCCCGCGCCCTCCTTCTCATCCTCCAACGACAACAACGACGACGGCGGCGCCGGCGGCGGGCGGAAAACGCTGCCCGACCTTGCCGCCCGCAGTAGCGCCTGGCTGTGTGGGGGGAGGAGGTGGTAGTCTCGCGGCATGGGGAGTTCCGGCCAGGGCATGCTTCCGCGGCCGTGGCTGTGGCTGTGGCTGCTGTGGGTGGCTAGGGTGGGTTCGGCGCGCGGGGCGGCGCCCACGACGGTGGGTTGGCGGCGCCAGTGCCGGACGGGGAGGCCTTCGAAGACGTCGTGGTCGATTTGCGTGCGGGTTGAGCGCGATTGTCGGTTGTTGCGGTACTGTGGGGGGGCGGGTTGTTAGCGTGACTGGGTAAGAAGTTTCGGTTTTAAGGGCTAGAGGGAGTTGGGAAGGGGATAGGGGGGAGAGGTAGGCAGGGTTGTGGTGTCGGTATGAGTGTGGCGCGGTCTGCGGGGAGATTGATGAGGGAGGGCTGCGGAGATCCTTACTGGAGCCATTGTGATACGCCAAAGCTGGTGTATAGAAGCGGGTGTTGGTCAATGCGCGCAAGGAGATCAATAACATCGGATGATCGTTCTTACGCTTTCGTACTATAACTTTCTTGGACTAGGCGCAGATACGCGAATCACAGGTAGATCTCCTAAGCCGCGACACAGGTCAGATGATCTCACTAAAACCTCAGAGACCACACATGTCAGATGATCTCACTAAAATGTCAGATGATCTTAACAGAATTTATTAAAAGATCATCTGACCTTTTAAAACATCTTAAGATCAATTGAGATTCAATTTCTTTAAATATATTATTAATTAATTTACAATATATTAGTTTTAACTTAATCTCTAACACACAAACATAAACTGAGTGTAAAGTCATGTTGAGAAGTGATATTCTAGCTGCTTCTATGAAGTGAGATAGAACTAGCATCAGAGACTGAGTAAAGACTCTATTTACATTAATTATAGTTAACATTCTTTTTACTTCTTCTGTAACTCTCTCAATCAAGATATGCTCATAAACAACACAGTTTAAAGATTTTACTAAATGATATAATATAGCATAAGTATTCATTCTCTTTCAAAAAATTATGAGCTCAGTTAACAAGAAGCTTCTTAGAGAAAATGTATACTTTTAATGTATGCAGTAACTGAGTCTGCAAACTTTTAAGATTTACAGTGAATTTGACTTTAGCAGTGTTACTGACTATTGAGATTTGTGATAAATCTGACTTTAATAAAATCAGCACAGTAATGACAGCTTAATACATATTTATTAGGCAAACAAGCATCTTCAGTAGCTGAGTATATTTGATTTAGAAGATTTAAGAAGAATCAGTCTCAGCAAAAATCAGTATTTATAGTTATTCATGAAAGCACTGTTCTTTCAGCAGCTTAATATGCATCTTATTGAATAGACAAATAAGCATTTACAATTACTTAAAAAGTATTGTTCTTTAACAGCTTAATATGAATCATTAAGATGAATAAGCACTACTGTCTTACAGAATAAGAGATATAAAAGCTTTCTATTTGTTTTATTTATATTATCTTCAATGTATACATTGTTATTTTACTTTATTCACTTCTTATATTACATGTCAACTATCATCATCATGAACTTCAACAACTTCTTTATAAAGCAACAATCTGTCTCAATTCTTACTTGCAAGAACTGCAATCAATGATTCATTCTTATGAAAAAATGATTAATAAAAGAAAATCTATAAAATGTTGTTGAAATCTTAGCAGTCAACATGCTGATCAGTAAATTCTTAGATTCATTTTTTCTCAGTAGTCTCAGCTTCAGAAATCAGAAAATCAATGTAAAGATTTTATATTGACTTATTATCTGCATAAACACAGATGATTAAGAATATCTGATGAACAAAATCAGCATAAAGAATGTTTAAAATATGTTAAAATTTAAATATAAAAAGAAGCTGCAGACAACTGAGAGACAATATTTAACAGAGTTTGTTAAGTATAGAATGTCAAAGAATATATTCATTAAAGAAACATAAATTTATCTGAGCAAACTCAGTAAAAAGATTGCTGCAATTCAGTTTGATATGACTGAGTTATTTAAATCAGAATGACAGTTTCAGATACTGCTTCAAGTATTATCAGTTAAGTATGTTGTGATCTGCAATGTCATTAATACTCAAAACAATTCAGATGTCAAGAGAGATCTATAAAAGCTTTAAAAGAAAGAGATACAACTCAAGACTGATGAGACTGTCATTGTCTTGTGAATAGATAAACAGAAAGAAGATTAATGTTTAATGAATTAGAACTGCAGTTTATTGAATCATTATATAGTTAATATTAAATAACATTATTACAGATCATTCAGCTTAGACAGTAATCATTTTTTTTGTTGCTTTATTAAATGCTTTCTTTGCAACAGCTTTCACTTCATTAAAGATTGCAAATTTCTTTCTGATGTTAAGTAAAATGCTTAAAAGAAGATAAGCAGATTGATTACAGTTAAGCTGTACAGATTAATTGCAGTTAAGTTGTATTAAAAATTAATTTATAAAGAAAAAGAAAAGAGACATAAAGTCTTTAATGCAGAAGTTAGTGACAATAATGATGATGACTTTTTCTTTAAATTTAAAGAGAAAGAGAAAATTAACAATGAAATTACTGTTCTGTTTAAGAAGACTGTCAATAAGATATTTAAATTTAAATAAGTTGCAGACTTTAAATTCTTCTTATACATAACTGATTAACTTTAACTCTTCAGTGATTCTCTTATATGAATGAGATGTCAGCAAATTAAAGTTAAAAAAGAACATCTATACTTTCATTATTGTGAAGTAATCATTATACAAGTCAGATCAGAAAATTCTGTAAGACTGAGTTTAACACTTTATATATTTAAACTTGAGATCAATCTTCTGTCAAGAAAGTGAATGTGCAAAATAAAACTGCATAAAAGCTTTGATCAACACTGTTTTCAGATGTATGATAAGCACAGTAAGACTATAATAGAAATATCAGAGCAAAATAAAGTTTATATAATTAAGTACATTGCAAAAAGTCTTAATAAATTTGTTCTGATATCTGCAATATACATATCACATTCAGAGACTGTCTTCTCTGCTGCTGCTTTAGATGCAAGCTTATATGTCTAGATTCATAAGCATAACCTCATGATTAACTTCTTAGATGTTGACACTGTGTCATTGAATGAAAAGATTAAGACTTATAGACTTTGACACTGATAATTTGCTCATCTTGATTTTATAAAGTTGTGTAATCTTTACAAGATGACAATTCTTGAAAAGTCAATTCTTATCATTGAGAACAATGAGAACATATATGAGATTTGTGCCCTAATTAAGTTCATCAACAAGCAAGATTACACTGTAAGCAAAAGAAAGATTAACATTCTTGTTCTTGTCTTTATTGATATATGTAACTCATTATTCTTATCATTTAGCAGATATCAGTACTTTCTGAAGATAGTAGATAATCATTTTTAAAAGATGTAAATAATATTGCTGAAGTGATATAATAAGACTTCACAGACACTGCAAAAATGATGACTGAAGACTGAAATTTAGATTGATGTAAAGATTCTTGCTGTACAAAGTAACAACAGAATGAAGTTAAAGTTCATTTTAAATGACTAATGTAAATCTCTTAACATTACATTATAATACATGATGCTCTACATGTCAATTCAGAATGATGTTGTCAAAAGAGTCATCTGAATCACTGAGAACTCAGTGTGCATCATAATTAAAGAGACACAACTGTCAATAAAGTTCTGAGTGCAGACAGTACAGATAGATGTTTATCTTTATAATTGAACAGCAATTAATTTCTTAATTAATGACAAATAAATGACTTCTGAGAAAGCTTTCATTGATGTGAAGTCATTTATCAATTACATTTATATATAAGAATGCAAGTGCTACAGCTACATTGATCTTAAGTTACTATCTGAAGACAGATATGACAAATTCATGAATTAAGAATGAGTAAGAGTCTTTATGAGCTACATTAAGAAAATCACAAAGCAGTATCAGCTTTGAGCTTTAGATCTTAAGTACATCATTAAGAATTACATTGTGAAGTTTGTTAAAAGTGAGAAGAAAGACATTGTTAATCTTAAACTGCAACAGTAAACATTAAATGTTCTTTTGAACAGAAGATCTGTTGAATGTTTATAAAAGAAGTTAATTATTGTGAAGATCACAGCTTTAAATTAGATATTTATAATTTAAAACAGTAAGATGCAGTCTAACTTGATCATGATTAAGATCAATAAGTCTTAAAATAAACAATATGAGATCAAGTTGACTGCAGTTAATCTAGATGAGTCATTAAATGAGAAGATCAACACTGATTAAGTCAAGATAATGACATTTAAAGAAGTCAGAATCTTTCTGCACATTGAGATTCTGAAATGAAAGAGAAATGATGATGATGATTAAGATACAGATAAGTTCTTAATCAAAATATTAAAAGCTATGCTGACACTTACAGCATTCTCTGCAGACAAAGAAGATTCTATGATCAGATCTGACATTCTGACATCTGTCATCTATGCTGAAGCAGTGAGAGACTCAATCTGAGAAGAAATGTAAAAGAACATTATTTATGTGAAGCTGACAGTCTTGATGACAAATGAAACATGAAAAGAGACTGTGTCATTAAGAAGAGTCAACATTATAATCAGTAAATGAGTCTTTAAACTTAAGCTGAACATCAATGAATTCTTAAACAAGCTTAAGACAAAACTTATGACAAGAGACTTTTTATAAATATATAATGTTGATTATAAGAACATCTTTGTTCTCACTATTAAGTTTAACACTCTGTGAGTCTTTCTGACTATTGTTGCACTCAAGAATCTAAAGTATCATCAAGTAAATGTCAATAATATCTTCATAGAATTCTTTCTAAAGAAAACAATCTATATAACATTTTTTTCTGAAGTCAATGTTGCATTTAATCATATTCTGTACATACTGCACAGTCTTTATGATCTTAAGCAAGCTGCACAGAACTGACATAAACAATGTGTCATTAAACTGCTTAAGTTAAGTTTTCATTAAAGCAAAACTGATTTCTGTCTTCTTCTTTACAGCATTAAAAGAATTATGCTGCTTCTTTATATAAACAATATTGTTGTAACTTCAGCAAATCTATTATACATTCTCTGATTTAAGCAAGCTCTTGCAGACATGTTTAAAGTTAAGAATTTAAGAAAAATACAGAAAATTCTTAACATTTAAATCATACATAACTGCAAAATGAGAACTCTGCACCTAAATCAGACTCATTATGTGAACAAGATACTAAAGAATCTCTATATGCAACTTAATAAGCATAGAGTCATCAGCATTTCACTTAATGAATATAATGTTTTTCATCTCATCAGCTTAACTGATCAAAGAATAAATTAAAGACAGTATTAACAGATAATTAAAAGTTTAATGTACACAGCAATTCATACTTAATTAAACATCATCTTCACACTAAGTTAACTAAGTCAATATCTCAGCAATTCTACAGAGCATCATGAATATGCACTTAAGAAATTACTGTGATATGTAAGATCAATCATCAATCTTAACATCATATACAGCTTTAATAAGAGTCAAGTAATGCTTAAATACTCTGACTCTGACTATGCTTTGAACAAACAGAATCAGAAATCAATTTTAAAGTATATTTACATGTTTAAAGATGAATCAGTGTTGTGAATAAGTCAAAAGCAGAAGTTTGTCATCATCTTAATTACTGAGACTGAATACATAATTATGTCAATGTGCACAAAGACTGAGATCTGGCTTGAACAGATATTAAGAGACATGAACATAAGCAAATATTTTGAAGTTAACTTACACTGCATAAGCATTTAAGAGAATAAAGCTCATCAGATTTCTTTATTTATTTAGCTTAAAAGAGATAATCAAGTCATCTTGATCTTAATCAAGAATATACATATACATAAATGATTAAAGCACATCAATGTCTTCTATTACAACATCTACAATCTGCATAAGTGCAATCAGATTCAGATAAACTTTATGCTCAGTTAAGAAATGATTACTAATAAACTTATTAAGTCTCTGTTTAAACAGATCTTTAAGCAATTCATTAAACTTATAAGACTTACTGTTAATGATTAATTGAACTTTTAAATGATTTGTTAAATTCTTAGTGATGCATTTAGTCATCTGGTGTTTGCTGTCAGTGAGAGTCAATAGATGCAGTCTCATTAAGTGAAAGTGTTGAGAAGTGATGTTCTAGCTGCTTTTATAAAGTGAAGTAGAACTAACATTAAAGACTGAATGAAGACTCTATTTACATTAACTGCAGTCAACATTCTTTTTACTTCTTCTGTAACTCTCTTAATCAAGATATGCTCATAGGCAACACAGTTTAGAGGTTTCACTAGACAGCATAGTATAGCATGAGTATTCATTTCTTTTAAAAAGTCAAGTTAAATTGAAAAAAAGTGCATCTGACTTAGACTTACACTAGAATTCAGATTGAGTTAAATTAAATTTATATACAGATTAACTCTATCTACAATCTGTGCAGATATTTATATATAAATAAAACTAATCATAATGAATTACACTGATCTCAATTCTATGCTCTATTGAGTTAATATATAGCATAAGTTTACTGTATAAATTTAGACAACATCACAATTATATTATAGTTATATTTTTAATATGTATTTGTAATGAGTCAAGAATAAGTGTAATTCTATCATAATAAGTTAAGCTATACACATTGTAGTTTACAGACTACAACTATAATATTATCTTTAGAGATTTAAGAAGAATCTAAACAATATTAATTTGTAATAAAAGTAACAAATTAACTTTATGTTCTTTGTTTAAATAGTTATGCATTTTATGTAAATTACACACAAGTTAATGTCTAAATATCTATTAATAGTTGATCTTAACATCAATATGTAAAGTATTACTCTCAAAATATTTTATCAAGAATGTTTTCATAGTCTTTTGTACAGTCTGAATAGCAGAGCTTTGTCAGTAGATAGACATATTTAATTTGTAAAAATAAGATTTAAATAAGATATTCTGTACAATCTCTTTAATCAGTCACTAAAATGATAATTTAAGAATCAGAGACTTTACATTCTTTTAATAATGTTTGATCTTTTTGAGCACAATCACTATAGATACATTAAAAAGTACTGTTAAAAAATAGACAGAGTGTGTACATATTATTAATTTTGAATTTTTACTTCTTTAATAACTGTAATGTAATCTCAGCTATCATTCTCTTCTTTAACTTCACAATTACTCAGTCTTCTTCTTCAGCTATATTTCTCACTTTATTGTAGTTTGTTACTCTGCTTAACTTCATTATCTTTAAGATTCACTTTGTTCTGACTATATTATCTAGAACTGTTAGAATTATCTGTTAAAAATAAGATAGATAACTTTGACTTAATAGATAATTTGATGATGATTATAATTTTGTAAAGATAAAATTTATTATAAAAATATAATGAAGATGCTTCTGTTTTAATTAGACTGTTAGAATGATGCATTAAAGACAAAGAACTAAATATATTTAATGTTGCTGATGACTCTATGAACATAATGTCTGAGATAAAGACTTTTAATAGATGTAAATGTTTTATTTTGATGTAAAATGTATTATTTTAATCTAAAATTATCAATGTAGTGTTACTGAAGCTATGTTGTTGTCATAATGTTATTAAGAAATTCACTAAGTAAACAAAACAAACTTAAAAGCTTAATTTATCTTTCTTTATATAATTATTTAACTCTGAACATCTCATCTTCATCAACATCATTAAGAATATAAATTTCAACATTTATATCTCTTCTTTAACTGACATGCATATTGAAATTATTTAATAAAAATAATATATATTATGATGTCTTCTGAAACTTCAAAATGCTGTGTTATATCTTTATTAATATCATTGTCTTCAAAGAAGCATCATAATAATAATAATAAGATATATTTTAATATCTATTTTTAATGTATTAATAACATTTAATGTGTAGAAAGACTCTGTTATGAATGTTGTTGTTAACATATTCACAAAATATTATGAGAACTTCAAGATAAGTTAGAATATCTATGTCTATCACATTAATAACACTTAAAATATAGAAAGACATCACTTCACATATTACATCATTTAAAATTATCATTAAGAATATTTCTTCATCTACTGAGTCTAATGATGCTGACATTAATGTAAGTTTTAATACTTATTTCTAATGCATTAATAACATTGAGCATGTAAAAGTCTGAAATTGAAGCTTGTATCTTATAATGATGACTGACAGAAATGCATGAAGTTAAATCATTAAGAAAAGCTGAATGACATATTAAAAATAAAAGTAATAGTCTATATAAAAAGAAGAATAAATATTCTTAACATCTTTATACTGCTACAGAGCAAAAACATCAAAGTAAGTTGTCTCTTAATGCTTATCTTTTTAATTAAGTGAATAATTATAACAGATTGACATGTCACTATGCTTTAAGTAAGCTTAAACTGATATCAGTGTGAGTTAAAGCTGATGCAGAGATAAGAAAGTAGATGAAGAAGAATTTGACAGAGAATATTATAAAGAATTGATATTAAATTCAGCAAAATGATATGTTTATGAGTTTTATGAATTTAATATTGCTAATAGACATTAATGAAATGACTGAAGTTAAAGATTAACTGAAAGAGACAGAAGATTGTGAGAAGATAGAAGAAGTAAAAGATGTAAATGAAGATTGAAGATCTTGTAATTACAAAGAAAAATAAAAAGAAAGTGAAGTTTCTAATGAAGAAGAAGGTTACTGAAGAGATAAATATCATATATATATGTTAAAAAAACTCATTAAAACTTATTCATTATATGATAGATTCATTTAACAATTAAAGAGACAGCAAAATAAAACATTGATTTTGTAATTTAACACTGAGAATAAATAAGCTATTTAAGAGAAAGACATAATCTTTAGATAGTTGATGATCTTAAGTCAGAAATGTGTTACATTCTGACCAGAGATTTCTCTGATATAGAGTCTAGAAGTTAGAGCTTGTGATATAAGAGAATTTTTAGATACATTAAAGTTAACTGATAGATAGCAGATACTAAGTAAAGATTATCATTGAACATACTTATCTTCTTAAAGAAGATAATCTGTCTATATATTAAACTGCTTATCTTGCTCACTTATAAACACTGTAAGTCAGCTTACTTAGCTCATCTATAAGCACTGTAAACTTATACTGAGCTGTACATTCTCAAGATATAGCTTGCTGAATCTACACATTTAATAAGTTTATCAAAACAATGATCATAACATCATTCTCTCTTCTCAGACACTAATTCTTTAGAACTTATTTAAATGAAAGTTTCTGTCTTTATAATTCATAAGCTTTTCATGATGAAGTCATTCAAAATATACAATTGTCTTCATCTTTATCAATTCATTAATAAAGACAGTGATTCAATATTAACTATCTATCTTCACTGTTTCAGTCTCTCAATTCTCTGCATAAAGATAAAGAATCATTCTAAGTATGCTGAGTGTGTTTGTTGCAGTTATTCATATGTTAATGTGTTGTGAGAATCTCTAAATCATATACACAATAAACTTAAATTCAATCTGTCTGTTGCTGAGAAAGAACTGACACAGACTTTTACTAAAGTTGCTTGTCTTTATAAGACATTAAAATATATAAAAGATAAAGTTGCTGAGAAGACACTCTGTCTTGCTTGCAAACTTGTTAATAATAATGATGATGTTTTTAAAGATAAAAATGACTTTAATTCTTTAAATCTCTTATTCTTAAATTTCTAAAATAATCTTATCTCTACAGTCTTCTCTTCTTAAACTGCTGAAGCATTCTTACACAGTTAAGTAAGTTATTCTTAAGTTTTTATGTGCTTTTCAAAGCATCATACTCTTTTCATTTAACAAGATAGTGAGCTTTCTCATTAATCATTTTCTTCTTTAAAATGTTCTCTACTTCATATTTAATTTTGAGTTCAACAGACATTGATGTAACTTGAAGTGATATAAACTGATTGCATTGTTGAAGTATTGATGTGTGAAATACTAAATATATTTGCATTTCTTAAGATAAGTCTAACTCATAACTTAATTTCTTGATGTTTCTCTTGATTATGAATGACTCAATGCTTTTATTTATGAGTTTCTTGCTTTTCTTCTTTGTTTGCATGTTATTCATTCATAAATATACTTTCTCATCAATCTCATATAATTTTATCTTTATTATTTATTTCTTCTGTTCTTCAATTCTCTTCATAAGATCAGTATGCAGTTTCTTAAGCTTCACAATGTTCAACATTACTTTCTAACTTTGAGATTTATGTGCTTGCAGATCTCTTCAAATCTTCAGATAATATTCATAATTTGCTTTAAATGATGTCTCTCTCATGATTTCATTTCACACATTGTTATACATGAACTGTGTCATCAGCAGCAGTTATACTTAATTGTTCTGTTTTACATTGACATAATGTCACAAATACATCTTAACTGTCTAATTCATTCATTTGCTCTGTTCATCTATCTGTAAATGATATGCTGTCAACATCTTATATTTTATTCTGAGTTCTGCTGTAAGCATTTCTCAAAACTTGCTTGTGAACAGCTTATCTCTGTTGATAATAAACTTCTTTAATAGTTTATGATTGCTGATCAATTCTCACAGTATAATGTATATCAATACTAATGCTGTTACAGTCTCTCTAAATGAAATGAACATTGTGTACTTCATTAATTTATTCACTATAATCAATATGCTGTTGAATCTGACTTCTTATGCTGAGTTCTTGAACTTTAATAGCTTAATGATAAAGTTCATGATAACAGACTCTCAGAATGCATTCAGTGCATTCAGTTATGTTATCTCATTGTAATGCTTATCTCTTTGAATCTTATTATGTCAGTATGAATTGCATTTAACAATGTATTTTATAATTCAATTGTAAAGATCATCTATGTTACATCTTCTTTATACAAAATCTTCTGTACATTTAACTTCTAGATGCTCATCAGCTCTGCTGTCATAACATACTTTAATGAGTTCATTATTCATTAAAAAAGCATTCTTCATCTTAAATATTGCTGCTAAATCTTTCATGAGTGTTTTCTTCTTGTCTTTGCACAGAATTTCAGCATGAATCATTTTCACTTCTTCATGATTAAATCATCTACTTAAAGTGTCTGCATCACTGTTCTCATTACTCTTTTTATAATAAATCTAAAATTCAAAGTCTGTTAACTGTTCTGCTCAACAAATCTGTTGCTGATTCAGTTACTTAATTATTGCAAAGTTTCTCAGATTCTTATAGTCTGTAAAGATCTAAATAGACTTGCTTATATCTGCAAGATAAGATCTTCAATCTTGCAGTGCTTTTATTATTGTAAGAAGTTTCTTATTATAAATCTTATATCTTTTCTCAGATTCTGACAACTTTCTAAATCAATACATAATAGACTTCTTCTGCTCATCTTCAATCTGATATAGATATGCTTCAACTATGAAATTCAATGTGTCAGTTTTCAGTATCTTTTTGCATACTTAATTAAGTATTTACAGATGTGCAGTTTCACTAAGACTTCTCTTTAATGTACAGAACACATTCTTCTGTTTTTTATCTTAATGTTATTTTTCATTCTTGTGTATCAAACATATAAGAGATTTCACAATTCTTACATAGTTAAATACAAACTTTCAATAGTAGTTTATTAGCTCTAAAAAGACTTGTACTTTCTTGATCTTTTGCAGTGTAAATTAATTCTGAACTGTCTCTGTCTTTTTAAGATTCTTCTTAATCTGATTAAATCAAATAATATACTTTAGAAACTGTATTTTCTTAATTTTAAATCTGCTTTTTAACTTTTTTACATACATAACTCATTCATTGAGCTTTGCTAGAATCTTGTGTACATATTTGTGATGTATTTCAAGGTTGTCTGAATAGATCAGAATATCATTAAGATATATAATCACAAAATTATCAAGATATTCTCTCAATATGTTGTTGATGAGTCTCTGAAAGGTGATTAAGGCATTTTTGAGCTCAAATAACATAATAATGTATTCATAATGTTCATATCTTGTTTAAAATGTCATTTTTCATTCTTTGCTCTTCTTTATGCATACACAGTAGTATGCTTTCTTCAGATCTAAACTTATGAATCACTTAACTTTCTTTAGTCTGTCTTGCAACTCTTTTATCAGTAATAAAGAATAATTATCTCAGTAAATTATCTCATTAAGTTGTCTATAGTCAACATAAAGTTGCTTAATGTCATTCTTCTTTAATACAAACAGAATCAGATATTCTACTGATGACTTTAATGATTTGATGAATTCTCTCTTTAAATTCTCAGCAAGATAGTTCTGAACTTTCTTCAGCTAATTCTTGCTCATAAGATAAAGTAACATTCACTTTAATTTTCTTTTCTTTAATAGCAGTATCTCATAATCTCAAGACTTATGCTCTAATAAGCTCTTTTTCAGTTATTTAAAGACATTATATGCATTCTCTGTTGCATAGAATTCTTTATTGATTCAGTTAATCTGTAGATTCTTTTTATGTAATCAGAGCATCTTTAATATAACATCATACTTGACTAACTTGAAAACATCTAATCTTAACTTCTGTAAATCATTCTTTATTATGACTTCAATATAAACTTCTTTATAAATTCATTCATATTCTCTGTTGATCATATACACTTGTGTAAACTTAGACACTCATCACAGCATTAATTCTAGTTATTTAATTGCTTTTTGCAAGATAAAGTTATTGATTGCTTCTGAATCTATCATTGCTTAAAGTTATCTTTTCAGCAGTATCTTAACATCAACTCATATTTTTTAATCATTATCAGTTCATTAAGACATTAAAAGCTTCTTTGTTTCTAATCTTACTGAGAAAGCTTAAGATTTTTTGACTTCTCTAAGCTTTTTGCTTCTATTAAAGTTTCTTGAGCTCTGCTCATGCTTTAAAATTCATCTTATGATTCAGTAAACTTTCTTCATAGTTCTTTGAATTATATTGATTCTTCATCAGTTATAATCAGTTTTGTATAATCATCAGTTTCTTTTCTAATAATTTGTTCTGAGTGTCAGTACATCTCATACTGATCATATTTGTGTTGAATGAGATTCTTTAATACTTTTACTTTGTTAAGAAACTCAGATAACATGTACTCTTCTGTATGCATTCAATGTTCTTCTGTAAGCATCACATAATCTATGAGTAGACATATCTCAATTTCATAATCTTTTCTTAATTGTTCTGACATTTCTCAATCTTATATTACAAGTCATATCATTGTCATCAGCTCTTCTAGCTGTACAGCTGTCATTTTCACTTTGTATCATTTGTTAACAATGACTTCTTTTTAAAGTGTCTGCTGCTGTTCTTCTAGCAGACTTTTGCATCATTTCAGACATTGATTCTTAGAATGCTCATAGTTTCACTTAAGTTTCATGTTAACTTCTTAATTATCAACATTCTCTGAGTCTGCATTCAAATTCAGATACATTTAGATAAGATCTTCTTGTTCTTAAGCTTTTGCAGTGTCTATCTTCTGAGTTTTACAAGTATCAATCTCTTCAATCTTATCTGAATTGTCTTTAACAACTTTTTCTAGAATAGCTAATCTCTTCAATTCACTTCTCATAACATAATCAGTACTGTGTCTCTTTTTAAGCTTCTGTAATCATCATTTAGCTTTATCTTTACTGCTTATGTGCACAAAGCAGTTGTCATCATAGCAGGCTGTTCAGCTCAGTTAATTATGCATTATCACTGAGTTCACTGTTGCAACTTCTTTTCTCTGTCATTAAGATTTCTTGCAATCCCTGATAAAATGTTCAGATTTATCACAGTTATAACATTCATAAGTCTCTACTCATTAAATATAAAACTTAGTGAGTCATCTATTGTAGCATTCATACTTTACTGATCTAGCTCATAACTTCTGATTGCACTTCTTAATATTGTTAAGATTCATTGAGTCTTCTTACATTCTGATAATAAATCATCATTTTTACATTCTTAAAGCTGTATAAGATCTCATCTTCTTCATTCATTATTTTCACTGTTAACTGTCAATGTTAATGAAGATATTTATTATCTCTTAAAGTTCTTCAGATTGATCTCTTCAGACTATTTTATCTTTAATATCTTTACTTAATTCTCAATAGTATTGTAATATTAAGACATCATCATCTCAGTCAGTTAAGATCACAATGCACTGAAACTTCACTGAGTACTTAACTGCTGACTTGTTCATCTTTAACGTGTAAAGTTGTCATTTTACTGCTCTTTTCTCATTAATCACTTCAAAAGTCTTTCAAAGTTCTTTCTTAAACTTCTTAAAGTTGCTGAAGATCAACTCTTTGTTGACATCTCATTTCTTTAATGACTTATCTAGAAACTCATGCAGTCTAAGATTGACTCAGTTGAACACTGCATCTTTAAGATAGATTACTGTGTATAAATCTTTGTTCATTTTGAAGTTGAACTTCTTCTGATTAAAATCTATGTATAGATTGAGCTTTATCAAGAAGCTTTGCAACTTTTTACATTCATCACTGAACACATCTGACATCAGTATCTTCAGTATGTTGTTCATCTCTTATAGATCTTCAAGACTCTGAAGATTGATTATATTGATAAAGGCTGCTTTCTGTGTGCTGAAGATCATGCTTATATTGTAAAAATATTCAATGTATTACATTCTGATCAGAGATTTCTCTGATATAGAGTCTAGAAATTAAAGCTTGTGATATAAGAGAGTTTTTAAATACATTAGAATTAACTGATAGATAGCAGATGCTAGATAAAGATTATCATTGAATACATTCATCTTCTTAAAGAAGATAATCTGTCTATATATCAGGCTGCTTATCTTGCTTACTTATAAGCACTGTAAATCAGCTCACTCAGCTCATCTATAAGTACTGTGAGCTTATACTGAGCTGTACATTCTCAAGATGTAGCTTGCTGAACCTACATGTTCAATAAGCCTACCAGGATGATGGCTGTAACAAAATGCATATAAGATACTTTTAGCAGTAGATGACAGATTTTAATAATATCATAAACATAACAGTGAAGTAAGTATTTTAATAGTTCATTTTAATGTGTATTTACTTATCATTAATAATTACACAATTTCAGACTCAAAAAAACATATCTTAAAGTTTAAATTCTTCAGTACAATCAAAGATCTTAAGATCTTAAAGAGAATGCATATCTTTCTTTTTGATGATGAGAGTTCTGTCATGACACTGAGCATAGAAAGTGATGATGAATTCTGAATTATAAAGTTAAATTTAGATAAATATAAATATTTTAATGAATTCATAATTAAAATAAAAGAATTCTAACAGTTATTTTTAACATATTAATGACTATTATAGATGATCAAGCTTAAGAAATTTGTCATTGTTATTTTATTAAAAGAGAATTTATGTGTGAAGAAAGATGCTGATAAAGAAGAGAAAGATATGATTAAAGATGTTGATAAGAAAGAAGTTGTGAAGAAGAATCTTAATAAGAAGAAAGTTGTGATTGAAGAGAATGTTGTGATTGAAGAGATAATTAAGAAAGAAGTTATAAAAAATGATGTTATTAAAGAGAAAGTTGTGATTAAAGATGTTGCTGAGAATAAAATTAAGAAGAAAGATGTCAGTGAGAAGAATGCTGTAGTTAATAAGACAGTGATGAAGATAAAAGAATTTTAATAGATAATTTTAATATATTTATGTCAATTATAGACTTTTAAAGATGTAGAGAATAATTTAAGAAAGATCTTTAAAGAATTAAATTTTATAATATGATTTTTATTAATATTACACACATTATAATTCAAGAAACAGATTGTTGACAAAGCAAAGCTTACAGAAATGATTATATTGTCTTAAGTAAAAGCTGAAAAACTCTGAAACAGTTAAAAAAGAAAAGCAGTCAGTGATGTTTTGACTTATTATATAAATTATAAATAAATAAATAATTTTGCTTTCTCTTTCTGTATAAAGATTAGCTCTCACTATCTAATTCTTTTAATGCACTTTAAAAATGATCACATTCAATAATATTTAGACTGAAGAAGACAAGAAGATTGCATATTAGAAAAGTCTGTTAAAAACATTAATTTTTAACTTTATTTTTTTAATTACAATGATGAATGTTATGTGTTAAATGTGTTTGAATGCATCACAATATTGTAGAAGTAAAGATAATCTATAACATTTATAGATTACACAGTACAGCTTTTAAATATATTTATAGCAAAGTCATCAACATAGTTTCTGTCTCATCTTCTGATTTCTTCTTAAAGAAAAGCAACAAATACATAAAATAAATGAAGCAATTACTGCAACAATCAAACTATATTACTTTTTTTAACTTAACTGAGAGTAGCTTACTCAGTAATTAAATTAAAAAATTTTCTTAATCAATAAATATTTAAAATGAAGGCAGAGCCCTCTGCAATCATTGTATATTAAAAAAATACATTAAAAACATTAAATAGTAATTGTGTTTAATTTTTAATTTCTAACTATGAAGTATGTTTATATCTTTAAATGCATCACAATTCTGTAAACACATTATGCACACTTTACAGAGTAATTCTCAAAGCTTTGTGTTTTTATAACTTAATTATTTATATGATTTTCAGTTAGTCAACATCATCTACATTTTATAATGATGTCATCAATTTTCAAACAGAATCTTTAAATACTTCAATTAAATCATCTCTGAAATCTTCTTCAAGCTTAAAATTCATTGACTTTTAAAGACATTTAATTCAGTATTTAGAACATGATGACTCAGTCAGAAAGAATGAGCTGTAGAGTAAATTTAAAGAGTGATGAATTTTAATTAACTATAAATAAAAGAACACTGATGACAGTCAATTTAGTGCTGACAAATTTAATTGAAAACATCATATTATGTAATGAGATGATCATCTTTATGTCAGCAATGAGTAACAAGAGTATTTAGAGACAGCACATTAATATATTAATGTATCTTACTTGATTTGCTGTCATTATGATGAAAATATAACTCATTTAACATTAATTAACAATGATATAAACTCTCTCTGAAATCATAAATCAATCAAGAACTGTTTAGCTATCATTACAAATATCTATTTAAGCATAAATATTTGATCTACTTTTAAAAATATTAATTTCTGCTTTTTTAATGTATATTTTTAATGCATATCTTTGACATAGCACAGCAAACAAAACTTGATAAGAAATCAGTAAATAAGTATTTTAGTACTGAAAACTTCATTAAATAACTTTTAAACAGCTTTTTCTTTTTAAATCTTTCTTTTTAAGCACTTAAGAATTCTAAATTTTAAAAACTCATTTAAATGCTACAGTCAGGTACATTAATGTCTGATAGACATTGATTTAACAATTTAGTAAAGATGTAATATTAAAACATTCAAGAAACACTTTTTATTGAGCTTAAGCAAACTATTAAAATCTTAATTGCATTTAATAACTGAATCAGTCTCAGTCATCTGATCTTTATGAGTATTATTACTTACTTTATCAACAAAAATTAAATTTATCAGAAAATTCTTCTTATCTTTTAACTTCTTTATAATTAACATACTGATTAATCAATGACTGCAGAGATCTTTGCAATTCTTTAATAATATAAATTGAAGAAGTATCTTCTTGCAGTGATTATGAACAACTGCAGTAATAATGAATTTATATAGAGAGCTTTGAGTAAGCTTTTAAAGAGAAAAGATATTGTATGATAAACTGCAGTTAATGTTATTTCTTGCTTTACACATGTCATTTAGCTAGCTGTTAAGAATCTACTTGACTTATTAAAGACATTGATGATCAATGAATTAATTACTTTATCATTTAATGAGAATAATTTAACATAAATTATTAAGAAAATCACTCTATCTAACACTCTATTTAAAATATATTACTATCTTGTTTCTAACAGATAGTTCTAACAGATATGACTAACACATTCTTAAATATTTAGATTTAACAGCTTGCTATTGCTATAAATTTCTCTCTGCAGCAATACAAAATATTTAAAAAGATTTAGTACTTTATTCATTCACATTCTGCTCTGACACTTATACAGAATGTTAAAACATGATGAAATTCTATTTATAATATAATGTAAAGAGTTTATCAACTTTACAATGATATATGTGTCTGAATCAGTCAAGAGTATAACAGAATTATAAAATTAAACAAGAAGCTTAAGACTCTATATGTATTTAAGTAGAAGTGACAGTAAATTATATATATAATAATATTTCTTCAATTCTTCAAGAAGTACACAGAGTCAATGAGTTAAATGTATAATTTAATTATGTATAAGATATTTCTTGTATACATCAATCTTTTTGATCATCTAAAGAATCAGAATAACATAAAGAAATTAAATAAAATTTTAAAGTAAACAGCAAAGCTGAAGACAGCTATTGAGAAAGTATTAATTAAGATGAAGAAGTATTATGTATAAATAGAAAATAAGAGTGACTTATTATATAATATTGTCATTATTCTTAACTCTACACAGAAACTTTCACTGTATCAGATATGTTTTTTATTGATCTTTTTAATATATATTTTTAATGTGCATCACTAATTACTGAGATGTGCAGTCAGCTAAGTGAGATCAGACATATTATGCACAGTATTGAACTGAGTTTCAGACTTATTATAAAGATTATTATTGTTTATATAAGAATGTTTTGTCACATAATCATATTCAGAATTCAACATTATCTGTTATTAAATCATTTATAAATCTCATCACAAAAGCACAGCAATTCAAGACTTAACTTAACAACATTATAATTATTGATTTAAAAGTTAATTGATACTTAAATTCTTCACTATACTTAGTTAATAAAAATGATCTTAACATTCTAAAATATTAAAAGTCATAGATTATGATCTTTTCAGTATTAATTACAATGATTAAGAATGTTCTTGCTATATTTATTGCTGATGTTGAGATTGAATGACTGTTCAATCTTGTTTAAGATGTCATTATTTATTAAAGAGATCAACTAAATAAAGTCATCATTAAGATCATTATGATGATCAAGTTCAATTTACTTCAACATTAAAAACTGAATTATCTCAGAACTGAAAGAAAGAATGCTGCAGAAAACTTATTTTTAAATGAAATTAATACAGATATAAAGCATCTATCTTATGTATTTATTCTGAATTGTAACTCTTCTAACATTGTAGATAACAGCTTAACTGATACTTTAAATTAAATCACTTATGATATTTTGAAGTGCAACTCTCACAATACTTTAAATGATGACTCTGATGATCTGAATAAAGATATAAGACTTAATATCTATAAAGACAGCTAGTTAATGCATGCACATTAGAATTTCTTGTTAAAAGACTAAAACATTACAACTTAAATGAATCAGTCAATATCACAGCATCTTTATAATTAACTACATTATCAATTTTCTCAGTTCATCTCAAAAAGAGAGTCAGAAGAGATTTGCTTAATAGTTATGTTAATAAATGCAAAAAATTCATGAGACTACAATCTGTTCAGAATACAACATCAACTTCTTTGCTTTTAAAAGAAATACATTGTGTGTTAGAAAGAATATTTGCATTTAAAGAATGAAAAGAAAGAAGAGAATGAAAAGAGATAAGTAATGAGTAAATTTATATGAGAGTAATTTGACAGTGAATAATGTTAATTCTTAACAGTAAATATTAAATTAATTCTAATTACATTGTTTTCATTCATAATACTTCTTCTTCATGCTTCACTATTTCATCATTCATCACATTACTCAATCATACAGTCAGAAATCTTTAATCTCTGATGAAATCATATCATTAAGAATCTTCAATCTCTGATGAAATTACATAGTTAAGAGTCTTCAATCTTCAGTGAAATTATACAGTTAAGAGTCTTTAATCTTTAATGAGATCACATAGTTAAGAATCTTTAATCTCTGATGAAATTACATAATTAAGAATCTTCAATCTTCAGTAAAACTACATAATTAAGAGTCTTCAATCTCTGATGAAATTACATAGTTAGAGATCTTTGATCTTTGATGAAATTATATAATTGAAGATTCTCAATCTTAAATGAAATTACACAGTTAAGAGTTCTCAATCTTAAGTGAAATTACACAGTCAGAAATTCTCAATCTTTGTTAATAAAGCAATGTCTGACATCATTCTGTTGACAGAGTGATGTTTAATATCATTTTATTAATAAAGTAATGTTAAATGATGATTATTTGTATCTTAAGTCTCTTAATGTCAGAAGATATAGATCTTTGAACAGTGAATGAAGATAAATTCTTATCAGTAAATAATGATGATTATTTTAAGTGCTGATTAAACTTTGTAGTATAGAGTCATAACATAGTTAGTAACAACATTATTATGCACTTTTAAAGAATAGTACATGCTATGATTTAAGATAAAATCTTTATTTCTAATGCATAATTTTAATGTGTACACTATTAAATTAACTGACAAAAACTTCTGCATATTTATATTAACTTATACTTACTTAGTCAGACTAATTCTTGCTTACTTAGCTCATAAATAACTTGTAATTTACATAGAGTCAGATCAGATTAATCTATACTTAACTTAAATTAAAAAAAGTTCACTTTACTTAACTCAACACTCAGACTCAACTCAGACTCATGTGATCTATAGATAATCTGTATACTTAGTCTACATAAACACATTAATATATTTAAAATATATTCTTAATATATTTCATATTGTTAATTTTAACTCTTTAATTCTAATCATCTAATTCTTTAACACTAATCTCTAATCACTAATTAGTTATAAATAGATTCTTCATGAATTTATAATGAATTATTAATGAATTACACAGTTACAATTTTAATTTCTTGCTTATTAGCTTCACAAAAAATCTTAAAGTTCAGAATTAATATAGAATTATCTAAGATTTTAGTGAGATCATCTGATCTGCATCTGTAATCTTAGATAATCTTATGCTAATTCAATAAATTAAAGTTTTTTGTGAAGCTAACAAGCAAGAAATTGAAATTGTGACTGTGTAATTCATTAATAATTTATTACAAATTCATGAAGAATTTATTCATAACTAATTAGTGATTAAAGATTAATGTTAGGGGGTTAGATAATTAAAATTAGAAAGTTAAAGTTAGCAATATGAAATATATTGAGAATGCATTTCAGATACATTAGTGTGTTTGTGTGTTAGAGATTAAGTTAGAACTAATATATTGTGAATTGATTAGTAATATATTTAAAGAAATTGAATCTCAGTTGATCTTGAGGTGTTTCAGAAGGTCAGATGGTCTTCTGATAAACTCTGTCAAGATCATCTAACATTTTATGAGATCATCTGACATGCGTGGTCCTCATAAGCTTGGCAAGCCTTCATTGGGAAAATACTATTGCGCTCTGCTCTGGTAAGCTCTGCTCCGATGAGATCAGACTTATTAAGCTGGTGAGAAACCCGCGCTTCTTATTCTGACACCAACGGGTCAGTCGATTGATGACTATGAACATATGTACAAGCTTGACCACATCAGGTACGCTCGAAGTATCTGTACCCGAACTCATAAGAAGCCCACAATTGTCTTGATCGTAGCTGGGAAAATGGTCGAGATGGTGTGAGAGATTGCCCCTCGCCGTACGAGGTGAGACATGCTTTGGGTTGTGAACTGGTACTCTGTGTAGCTGACATAGCCCACGCTCCCGTTATATACAAGTTTCCAGAGTCCGATGCAGCCCTGCTCAAACACAATGCCTTGTCAATCAAATAATAAGTTATACTCCCAGCTTCAACATCAAGTCCACCTAAAACGCATGTCAGTGATTATCGCCTGAGGTGGAGAGAACCTTCAAACTCACCCAGTGTCCTTCACCCGCGCTATACCCCCTTCATTCCCCGTTTGCTTGCCCTAAAGCACCCCCATCAGCACTCTCCAATCCCGTACATAAACCAGCCACTGGCCATAAAACAAGGCCAGCTCCCATGCTCAAAACTCACCGTCTTCCCCCCCTCAACCACCAACCGATCCAGCTGATAAAACTGACTAACAACCGTCTGCCTCTATCCACCACAACCCCATCATCAGCCCTATACTTCCCATATCCTATCCAACATCTGC
>JAABUJ010002520.1_pt1 | contig 22527 bp, 15 predicted proteins | sample 5559131 | NCBI WGS metagenome assembly JAABUJ01 (sample SAMN10711875, study PRJNA513366) | rock metagenome | isolation source: Antarctica rocks | place: Antarctica: Victoria Land, Mt New Zealand nord | collected 2016-01-07
GGGCGTGCGGTTGCGAATGGGGCGGTTGAGGATGAGGAGGGGGAGGCGCAGAGGGTGGGGAGGAGGATGAGTGCGGATGCGGTGGGGAAGGTGAGTTGGTTTTTCTTTTTTCTTTGGGTTGGGGGGGGGGAAGTGGGTGGTGTAAGGGTGAAGGACGGGAGGTGCTGATGCGGGAGGGTTGGGGGTAGACTTATGTTTGGCTGGCGAATCAGGGGCCGGAGTTGTGGACGCATGAGTTGGATATGAGGTGAGTACAGTCCTTCTGGTGGTTTGCTGTTGGTTGAGAGTATGCGTAGGCCGGCGCAGGAGAGGTTTTAGGTTCGACATCTGTACAGTAAATGGAATGTCACATCACCGCGTAAATGCTGGAGTACAATACTACTGGGTCCAGTGGTAAAGTGTACCAGTTTTATAGTGGTGAATGCATGTGTCACGGTGGTGATTGCGATGTTGTTGATTCTCAATCTGTCACTTCCTCGGGGCACCGACGACGGTCCTCGAAAACACCGCACTGACGTTCTCTTGCCCTTTCAACCTCTCCCTCGCCTGTATCCCAGTGCAGTCCGTTACCGGTGTAGCATTGATGATATCGTCGAACGCGTCATCATCCCCGTTGTCGGAGTCAGGCTCAACATCCAAGTCCACCGGCAAGGCCTCAGGCCGGGAAATCTTCTCCGGTTGCGGTTTCTGGCCGGTGTCGGTCGGATTCGTGAAAGGTTTCGACTGAAGAACCTTTCGGCGCAGTTCCGCCATCTCCTCCTCGTCATCAGAATCGTCAGAGATATATAATGGATCCCTCTCAACATCCACTCCGCCCTCCTCGTCGTCCTGCTCCCCGTCCCCGTCCTCATCCTCTCCGCCTTCCCCCTCGCTTTCATCGTCCGAATCGACCACCGGCCGCCTATTCATATTGCCCCCCTTCCAGTCATCCCCATCATTCCCGGCGTCCCCACCCGCTCTACTATCCGCGTACTCCCGCTTGATCTTCTCCAGCCACACTTCCTCCGCCCTCTTAACCTCCTCCTCGCTCGTACACGCCGCGTACCGCTTCAGCAGCTGCGCATTAATCTTCAAAAACGCTTCGCCGTACGAAAAGTGTTCCAAGACCTCACTAGCCCAATCCGCATGTCCGCAGATGTAGAACGACGCCGCCAAGGCTTCCGCGCAGTTTAACCGCCACGGTCGACCGTAGTTGACCGAGTTCGCCGCAACCAGATACGGCACTGTCGCTAATCAGCCCCGCACACTCTGCTCGGATCGACGGAACGGAGCCACCGACATAGCCGCTCGCATTTGCCCCCGATCTTCGCCCACGGCACCTCCTTGATTCGCACCCACGAACATTCCACCACGGCCGCCCCGTGCTGTTCCAGCAGCTCCCTGTCTGCCGGCGAGATGGTGCGCTTGGCGTTGGGCCTGCGGACCCGCCACCGTCAATGTCAGTTCGAGCCACCCCCGGCGCCGCTGCTGGAAACGACCTACGAGATGACGACGCCCGCGAACTTTTGCCCAATCGATAGCTCGCGCATCAGCCCGAAGTGCATGAGGCGCTTGCCGGAGCATCGTTTCGGATCGCAGTGCTCGAGGTCCCAGCACGCGGCTTTGAAGGGGGGCCGGGAGGGGCGAGTGGCCTCGTCGCCGTCGTGGGGTGGGCGGTTGTGGCGGGGGGGGTTGGTGTATCTTTTGCTTTTGGATGAGAAGTTGTCTTTCTTGTGGCGGACCATTTTGGATCTGTAGTTTTGGATGTACTGGTATAGCTAGTTGGAAATTATGAATACTCAGTTTTGTCGTAGAGTGATGTCACTTGGATTGAGGATGATTAGGTACAATCTTACCCTAGGTACTGAGGTACCTTAGGTACCTAGGTACCTACCCTAAACCGATAACACCGCTAGCGGCTACTCATCCTCGTATAACTTACTTTGAGCTACCTATTCTATAAACAGCCCTTGATGGTTGCATGTGAAATGTTCTCATGAATATCTCATGATATCTCGACTCCTAGTCGCTACTCTTTCTGGTTAAAGTACTGCTTGACACGGGGCCGCTTAGGACGGAGGCCATCGACATGGAGGCTGCATCAGCGCGCATGGCCGCCAGGGACCGCTTCGGGACAATGGGGGATCCAGGTCCATCCACCTTACAGCGGTATATCCGTAGGTGCCGAGAGACGTCTCTCCAACAGGGAACTCTGCTAACCCAGACTGCATTGTAGAGAGCGCATGCGATCCTCAGAACTTCGAGCCCAATCTGGCCCTTGATCTCGAGATTGCAGACTTGATCAATTCGAAAAAGGGCAATGCGTAAGCAACCCTGGGCCTGCAATTGAACCTCAGTAGCTGATGCCTGGGAAAGCCCGCGAGAAGCAGCAGTTGCGATCGTCAATCTGATCAACCACCGAAATCCCAATGTTTCGCTACTAGCGCTTGCAGTACGCTTTGCTTCTAGAAATCTGGTCGCGGCAAAGAGATCGGGCTTATCAGTTGGCAGCTTCTAGATATTTGCGTCAAGAATTGCGGCTACCCTTATCATTTACAGATCAGCACCAAAGAATTTCTCAATGAGCTCGTCCGTCGTTTCCCGGAACGACCTCCGATCCGTCCCTCGCGAGTACAGCACAAGATATTAGAAGCCCTAGAGGAGTGGCGTCAAACAATATGTCAAACATCGAAATACAAGGAAGACTTGGGGTATATAAGGGACATGCACCGTCTGCTGCTTTACAAGGGTTATATGTTCCCAGAGGTTAGGCGGGAGGATGCGGCTGTGTTGAATCCGAGTGATGTATGTCGTCAATGCTGGGGTCCTGTGGTTGAAATGACGGACTGCTAAATTAGACCTAGAACCTTAGATCTGCAGAGGAGATGGAAGAGGAGGAGAAGGCGGCGCAGTCAGCGAAGCTGCAAGAACTTATCCGGCGAGGCAGTCCGGAAGACCTTCAGGAGGCAAACAGACTCATGAAAGTGATGGCCGGTTATGACACGAAGCACAAAACAGACTACCGAGCCAAAGCAGCGGAGGAAGTGGGCAAGATTCAGCAGAAAGCAAGACTGCTGGAAGAAAGGCTGCAGGAATTCAAACAGGGCGATAAGATAGCAGAGGGTGACGTTTTTGAAGTGAGTTACGTCAATTTATCTAAGGTAGTTGGTAGGAGCTGAACCTTCGGACAGGAGCTCGCGAGCTCTCTCCAAAGCGCCCAGCCCAAGATTCAGAAAATGTGTGAGGAAGAGTCCGATGATTCGGAGGCTGTCGCGAAGTTACTTGAGATAAATGACAGCATCCACCGGACTATTGAGAGGTACAAGCTAGTGAAGAAAGGAGACCTTGATGCAGCTTCGAAGATACCGAAAGGCACTTTGGGTACTTCCACAGGCGTGACCAAAAGTGCCGATAACGAACTGTCACTGATCGACCTTGGCGGAGACGCGGAGCCTAGCGCAAACGGTCTTGGTGGTCCTTCTATGGAGGTGAAACAGGATTCATTGGAAGATGACCTTCTTGGACTTTCCATCCAAGGCGACCACTACGGGCAAGGAGGAGGCATAGCACTTGGCTCTGGTGTTAACTCAAGTGCGTCCTGTTCACATCTCGCCACTGTCTTCAAACTAATACAAGGCTCAGATATACCCGGACCGTCATTGCTATCATCGAGCTCACAGAATAGTACATCACAGCTGCCAAGATCTAGTGTATCTCCTCAACCCCAACAAACTACGCAGTCCTCTATGGCGAACTACGACCCCTTCGCTTCGTTGGCCAGCTCACAGCCATCCTCACAGCCTGTTGCGCCTGTTATGACAGTGGGAAAGCAACCACAGTCGACGAGCAGACCAGCACCGTCTGCTGATCCTTTTGCCATTTTATCCAATCCAACTCCACGACAGTCCTCCCCCTTTGAGTATCAGCAGCAAAGTAGCGTTCCGGTACCTTCAGCTTCGCCATCACTTTTCGACTTTGGTCAACCAACCAAGCCACAATCTCAACCAAACCAGCCGTCCCTCGCCGCTCAGCAAAACAATGGCACGAATGCCGAGGAGGAATGGACATTCGCATCATCATTACCAGACCAAGCCAACCTCCCGCCTGTAAACGAAGTAATGGTCACCAACACCGCCGTAAACGTCGTGTTCGCCGTTTCAAGACCAGCCGGCGACGACACAAGCATTACGATGGTCGTCCGCTCATCGAACAACACCGCCCAGCCAATATCTGAATTCACCTTCCAGATCGCCGTACCAAAGGTCAGCTCCATCTCCGTCGCTCAAACGCTCGGCATCCCGAGTCCAAGCCACTGACGCAAGCGCAGAGCTACTCCCTCCAACTAACGCCCCAGTCCGGGCGAAGTCTGCGACCACATCAGCGGAATGGGATCACGCAACCGATCCGGCTCGATGGCGTCGAGAGGGGGAAAGGCAATACGGTCAAGATGCGCTGGAAGGTCTCGTATAAAGTGGGAGGGGCAGCGACGCAGGAAGAGCAGGGTGAGATTGTGGGGTTGGGCATTGCATGATATGCGGTTTTCTTGACGGCTTTCTGTTCTTGGGAACCTAGCATCAGGTAAGGTACTGCAGGTTGACACAAGCGAGGAGTTCTCGTTACCAAGCCCCAGCATCAAAACCTCGACCTACATGGTTTCCTGGGCTTCCCATCATCCCGCTCTGTCGTTGACGTGCAGCACGAGCCTTGTCTCTCGAGTGACACTCTGCCGACTTCTTGAGATTCTTTGATCGCCTCCGCTAGCAGCTCCAGGGACTTCACACCCGGCCTCATCTTCCACTCCTCGGCTGCGTCGCTTCCAGCTCTACCACGAAAAGCGCGGCTGCACACCCGGAATCTCTTTCCCTGCCGCCTCCCCTCACCGCTTCCGTGACACTGATCAACACTCCATTCCGCTTTCACCCATCCCCCAACACTTCCTCAACCTCTCCCCTCCTACCCCCTGTTCAACAATACATCCACCTTGCCGTTCACGGCTCGTCGCATTGAGTAACGGCGACAACGAGGCATGTGGATGGAACGCAGGATATCGGGTTCTTAGAGGGCTCCTGGAATTTGTTGTTGTTCATGTCCGTGTTATCTCGCACGCGTATGAGCGATCGGGTACAGTGTAGATAATGGCAGTGGATTACTTGAGGCACGTTAGGCAAGCGGTGTTTCCTGAGTCGTTGCTGTTATCGGGATGTCAGGTACGTAGGTTATGACTTGGATTAGTCGGCTGGCTGGTTTATGGTGATGTACGAGTAGGTCACGGTGAGGTAGGGGAATCTCAGTATATGAGTGAACGGCACGACCTTTCGGCATGTCGACGAGTACTCCAAGGACATCTGTCTCTCAAAGTTGAAGATCAACTGGTTGGCCCTAATCAGTCCATTTGGTATAATAACGCAATGTATTGGTATAGTACACGTTATGATACCCGACTCTAAACATTTCGCGCTTACGGGCAAGATACAATCTAGACGCCCCCTTTTCGAGAGAATGATGCACTTCCCGACCGATGGAGGATGTCCATCCGCAGGCAGCGTAAAGCCACCGCCGGGTCTTTGGAGTGCAAACCCACTCTGATAACCAAGGAAATGCACGGAAAAGACAATATGCGCGCTCAGCGTGGTTCATGGACCTTCACACCCCAACACAGTAGACAGAGCCCGAGCCCTCCTGGTTCGCGCTACGGCGCACCACTACCGTGCCACCAGCCGCAAGCCGTCCCATTTCACTGTGCAATATGGATTCCATTCCTCTGTCCAGTATGCTGCACATTCGGCGCCGGCTGCGGCGTGCCGGAGCTTTGTCGGCTGGTGCTGAGGTTAGCTTGATTCTGCTGTGCCAGCTGTGCTTTCTGCCGGTCCATCATGATGGCCTGCTGCTCGGCACTCATATGCGTGTGGAACCCACTGGCGCCGACGGTGGAGCCGTTGACGGAGATGGTGTTGGCGAGATTCGAGCCGCCGTATGGTGTGCTTTGGTTCGTTTTCTGGAAGTATTGCTGCCGTGGAAGACTCGAGCCTGGTGCTTGGGTAGGCGTAGAGAATGACTGACGTTGCTGCTGTGGGGTGTAGGCTTGTGCCTTTGGGGGCGAAGCGCTCCGAGCGGCTGCCACGGATGCGTTGTATGCAATTGAGTCTTGCGCGCGCTGCTGATAGCCTGGCTGACTCGGACGCTGTTGGTAGGGTTGACCCTGCATTGGGGCCTGGGGGGCGGGCGGCTGCTGAGTGGAGTATTTCTGATGATAACTCTGGTTGTTTGGGGTCGAGCTCTGCTGAAAGTATTGACGACTTCCATTTTGCCCATACTGACTGGGCTGAGAATGTTGCGGCGTCGATTGGCCATAGTGTTGCTGAGAGTATGCGGGGTGCGGAGAAGTAGCCGAATTCGATCGCTGAGAAGGGTACCTTTGTGTCGTACTGATTCCTGAAAATTGAGAAGAGGATGAGGTTGGTCGAGCTGAGTAAGATTGTTGGGAGTGGTAAGGGCCCGATGGCTGGGAATGCCTTGACGCAGATGCCTGTGCTGGGTATGGGGCGCGCTGAGTATACTGGGCAGATGCGCTAGTATGTGCTTGGTAGTGGCCACTTCGGCTACCATGACTCATATTCGGACTCTGCGTGCGAGCGGATGTACCTGCAGCTGAACTCAATGAAGCCTGTCTTGCCTTGACAGTAAACTCATCTTCCTCCATGGTGCCGCTGTACTGTTCCCCCTCGACTAAGATGCGCGTGCTAATGCTGAGATTCTCTAGCTGTTGGCCATCCAACTTGGCCACAGCATAAGGTGGTAGTGTTGATATCATCAGTGATAGCTGAGACCTGAGCATAGTGTATACATCGAATTCAGAGGACGACGGGCTTGTCGGACTACCCGACATTGCCGTGAGCTGCGAGTTCTGGGTCGATCGAGCATTTGATGTCAATGACAGATTGCGGATTCGCTGATACGAGTGGAGGGTTTCAAGAAGCTCGGAAATGTCCTTGAGGACCTCGTCGATATCTTTGTCATCGTTGCTTCGTTGCGTGCCGTTCCGCTCCACATATATTAGCTCTTGTGGCAGCTTCTCAGGTACCCAAGATTCAACCGCTTCCTGAAATATCCGGTCCTCATCTGGGTCCTCTGTTACAACATCAGTCTCGACAGGTGGATCTGGATCCCATGTTGCTTCGGGTTCCAACTCGGACATGAGAAGGGAGTCGAATCGATCCTCCCCTGTTCGCGTCCACCATAACCGGTTCTTCGTGCGTTCAGGCACGATTGCGGCCGTGTCATCATGACTTGGAGCAAATGTAGAATAGGCGCTTCGAAACAACGCATCTTCTTTCGCCTGATAGTGAGCCGCAACGGCCTCCTCAGAGAGAGCCGCTTTTGTTTCGCCAATACTTAGCGCGCGGTCGCGTTGTTTGCGTTTGGCTTCAGGAGAAGATGGCTGGGAGGGTGATGGTACAGTGCTGTAGTTCAGCCACTGCCCGGTAGACTGTGGTTCTGTCGTGTATATATATACATCTCGTCGATTGTTCTTCGGGGTTGTTGCTACTTCCGCGGGGTTGAACCAGTTCACGGAAGAGCTTCTTGTAGCGGTATGCTTTGACTGCTTGGGCGGGTTGAGTTGGGGCAATGAATGAGGTGGCGCGAAGAGATCACCCAGTGTCGGCACACGCTTGTGCTCTTTCGCAAGGTCGGTAGAATGAACAGGGACAATTTGTGTGGTAGAAATGCCGTTTGGAAGTCCAGCTTCCCGTACCGATGTGAAAACATCGATATTGCAAGATTTGAGAGGGTCCGATGAACTAACGATAGTTGGTGGTTGGGCGCTTGAGTTTCTTCCATCCCGGCCATGTTCAGATTGGATTCGTGTCGGTTCCTGCAAGCTAGAGAATAACTGTTTTGGCTGCGGGGCACTGCCGTACAGGGTTAGGACAGTCCTACTACCACGGGAACTGTCCGGGTTCAGACGTGATGATGTTTTGCTTTGAGGTCCGTTGGCCACAGGCTCATCTCCCGCCAGTTTCACTTCCCCTGAGTTAGGAGGTAATGCAGATGGCCTTTGCAAGTACTCTCGCAAGACAAGATTATTGAGAAGCTTCTTGAAAGCCAGAACGCGCGCGATCAATCGACGATCTTCTGCTGACAAGGGGACTTGACGCGTGCCGTTCAGAAGGCCCTCCTTGACCTCATTCTGAGTCATAATAGACGACGACGCCGTCTCCACATCCGCCATAAAGTCCCCAACATTGTCATATGTACCGGCCAGTACTCGCGTCACAATGCTAGTCGCTTCATTCTCCTCAGCCACTTCAGATAACTTCGCTCGTTTTGTGGATCGACTCCCACTACTTGATATAGGGAGCGGAAATCCTAAGATGGAGGGTTCGGTATCATGCCTATTGATATATGTATCAGCCTCAAGACCACGACTTCAAAACTCGTATGGGAGCAATATCCAGGTGAGCAATGAAGTATGTAGGATTTAAGACGTCCTCGTAAAGGTCGACGTTGTTCGTATTTACCTCCGCATGATAACCACAGTATCCTTCAACAACTCAAGCAATTGAACTCTCTCATCGCCCTTCGTCCTTGTTTTCATATCAGATATGCCACGTATGTCGAGCCCCTCCTCGCTCTCAGCTCGTTTTCGTTTTCCAAGACTGGCATGTGAGCCAGCAGACTCGGGGCGCTGCGGCGGACTCAGGACGCCGTTGGGAGTCGACATTGTCAGATCTTCCGTATAACGTGCACGGTTTCTAAGGTCCTCGAGATGCGACGCGAAATGCCTCGCCAAACCTGTGCAGATGTTAGTCTTCCTCACTTTGAATCTCACAACACGCAATCACTACTCACAGCGAACTGTACACAAGGAGTAAAGCTATCAGCCAGTGGCGCAGAAGTCTCAGCTGATTGTTTATGGTAAGGCAATATAGCTGTCGACCAAAGTTTATTCGTCCTCTTGGAGCTTTCGGTTTGCAGGTCGTACGGAGTACCTTTCGCACTCGTACGTCGTTTGAGCGAGCAACTGCAAAGGGACCGACCAACAACACCAAGAGGAGTTCCGCTCAAGATGTTATTAGCGCATTCCTGAACCCTTTGCAACAGCTCTGTAACTTATACTTAAATGGGAATATTCAGGAACCATAGGAAGCGGAATGAATGATAAGTCTCAGGCTGATCAGTCGTAACCAACCAAAACGCGACGGCATTTCCCGCATCCACGTGATTCTTCAAGATAACACGGTACCAGGTAGATTGTCAATAATAAGTTAATACGGAGCATTGAAGTTCGAACAGCTACGTTATGAAGCCTCAGTTCGCCAGTCCAATGAATGCCACCGTTCTCTTCCTTTTCAGCATTGTCCCATCTAACTGAGGCACACTCTCTGAAACGTAGTACTGACTGCATAAAGATCAGACATCTTCGTAACAAGGTCAATTACAAAACCCATTTCTGCCGCTCGACGCTGTACTAATACCAATCTCTGCAGTCAAGATGTCGCTCCAAACCTACATACATTCGGTGTCTCCACTCTCACACACCATTCAAGAGGTTCCATTACTACATTCACCTCCATCAGATACGATTAGTGCGCAGTGCAGCGACGGTTGCTGTCAAGTCAGAACCGGAGGCTCAGAGCTTGCAACATCTCTCTGAGCAGAAGTCTGAACCTAGCCGGTATGCTTCTTAGAAAAAGCTGATCCGCACGTACCGTTCGTTAATTTATCTACAGGAGAAAACACCGAGTTCACCGACCTGTGGTTTCCAACCTACCACCCTGGACTCCGTCAAACGATCTAATTGCTGCACTGAAGGCCACTGACCACCAAGATGCCATTCCTCTAGCCTTCCCAGATAAGGTCGATCTGTCGCATAATGATGTAAGAGCTGTATGGAGAAAGCGGAGAGGGAGCCCGCAATTTCGAGGGTACCCAAACAGACGTACTCTGCAAGCAATGCTAGCAGAATACATCGAAGCTGTGGACCCTATCTTGCAGCGTAACGAAAACCTTGGGATCGCCTCTAAAGAGACTAATGAGCTAGGGGGAGCTCTTGTGCACCTATTTACGGACGAGTCTCTAGCATTCCTCGATTCACGAGGCTATGGAGCTGAGGATCTGATGAGCTGGGCTTGGATCATTACAGCCCACAGTTCAGAGCGAGCGGCGTTGAGGCTGATAACTTTGTCCAGTCGGAAAAGCTCGTTTAGTCGCCATGTCCCTACATTCGTGTTTCTTTTCCTGCTTCGCCGACGATTGTTAAGCGTTCGTGCTCTGCAGCTGCTCCTGGTCCACGGATGGGATCGACTGTTAGGGAGGCGGAGTGTACACTTGACAAGATACTATACAGGTAATATTGATGATGCTGTTAAGTCAGACTCATGGTCAATAAGAAGATGGAAACATCGCGATTCAGCTATTAATGGGGATCTAAAGATGGATGAGAGCACAGCAATCATTATGATCGTACGCCTTCTGCGTCATGCTCGGGTGCTTTGGCCTCAGGCTATCGTCAGTATCGCGGCGATGATATCCACACATGTCAATGGCTTAGGTTCATCACAACAGTCGTCTGCCCTGGGCATTCTGGACGAACGCACCTCAGCACGGCTTACATTTGTGTACAACCGTGCACTATCATTACTGTCTATACCCTCTTCGCTGCATCCAATTCAACATGTGGCCTACTATCAGCGCGCACAGTTTAACTTGATAAGACGGATGGCTCAATTTAACCCCGCTCTTACCGTTAATAGAGAAGGTTACCGAGCGATCATTCGGGTTCAGGTCGCCCATAGTAAGACATTGAAGGAACGCATCTGGGCTAGACTGAAGGCGAAGTCCTGGCCGCCATGGAAGGAAGAAAAGCTCGGAATTGATGCAGAGAAAGGGATTGAAGACGGGGTCAGCCGTGCATCGGAATCCTTACTCCGTCTCAACGAAGCAGGTTACTCGCACCATACGTGGGAGAAGGTTGCGAGTGTGTATGCTGGCTGGGACACTGACCACAGCCCAACGATCCAAACGCGAGCACTACTTCGCAGGCCCTCCTACTTCAGAGGTTTATACTATCCGAACCCTAAGGATCAAGACTTCCGACCATCTGTCGCCAGTAAACTGGAGTTGTGCGCTTCTCGGATTCGCGCTACAAGGACTGTTGAAGAGGCATGGGCATGCTTCTTAGCAATGGAGGTTGAAACCTTACCTCCGTCTCAAGAGGTATACCATGCCATGTTCGAAAAGCTTGTGTTTGACAATAAACTTCGCCGAACGAAACCTGCGCCAGAAAGTCCAATTGAGCTTGACTCTACACGGAAGGATGATGACGAAGTCTTGCCTGGAGACAGTAGAGAAGTGTACATGGCGCCAGTATCTCCTCAAGAGGCCACTTATGTCCGCTTGCCGCCACCTTCTCTTGGTGAACTCTTCGATCGGATGGTAACAGATGGGATCCGGCCGGCTGGTAGATGCTTAGCATTCCTCCTTGCACATGCGGACTCGCTGGATGATGGACTAAAATACCTTCGTTCCAGCAAATTGTCTCCTGGTACGATCAAGGCTCTCATTACGCAAGACATAAGCGTGTCCAGGACTTACATTGCAGACCTAAGGTCCTTGCCGGATTATATGTTCGCTGCGTTCATTCAACTACTCTGCCGTTTCGCCGCGTCAGCAAAGCCTGCTTCCGGTCCGCTGCACAAGGGAATGTCGGCCAATAGCGAGAAGGCGGAGAACCCGATGCAACCTGTTCGAACGCAGCATCTTAAGTCTAACACTCCTCTTTTCCGTGCTGTTCGGTTGATGAACCTCAGAAAACCTCAATACCGTCCGCCCTGGAACTCCGTACTCACGGCATTAGCCCGAAGTGGAGTTAGAATAACTAGCAGTGATCGAGACCGCTCAACCGCGGTACAAGACGTGACAGCATGGAAGGTAATGCTTGAGGTAGGGTATCAAATGACCGCTGTTGGTTTGAGCCTCGATCCACAAGGCTTTCAAACCCTCTGTATTGGTCTCGAAAAAGCGATCATTGCAAGCCAGCGTATATTAAAGCACGGCCGCTCCTCGCCGCCTTCAATAGTTGCAATATCAGCCGCACAAGCTCCTGGAAGCAATGCAACGAAGCTCTCAGATTCTCCACTTAGAAAAGATGCCAAAGAAGTACTGGGAAACGGCATCATATCTGTCAAAGTCGCGTTCGCAAACCTCGTCGCCCTGAATGATACACCGGCCCGTCCTCACTCTGGACTTACGTACATGGAAAAGGCTCCACTAAAGGAGGGTGACCTAATGGAGCCGATCGCTTTGTTGCCGCGACTCCTCACAATTCCGGGACCCTCTGCGCTCCACGCATATGCCAGAGTGCTTGGTATCGTGCGAGACTACGACGCAATGCTGGCTCTCTTGCGCTGGATGCAAGTTTATGGTCCAGAACTTCAGGCAGTGGCGGACGAAAGTAGGAACGGGCAAAATCTACTTCGCCGCACCTTGATAGCTACCAGAGTCTTCTTGGAGCGCAGTTGGATTTCCGTGTTCGAGCAGGATGAAGACAGCGAACCGCAGGAACCGATAGACAGGGCCCCTGAACATGTGATCCAACAGGTCAACGAGATAATCGAGGGTATGGATGGGTGGGGAGGGTGGCCGACAGATATTGAAGTGGAGGCCTACTGTCGTAAAGGTCGCTTCTTCTGATATCTGCGTTATTGTGACGTCCACTGACTCGAAAGCATTCAAATGTGCATGGGCTGTAGCAATATTGAAGTTGTTTCTAGCCATATGTCCATAACCCAAACTGTGACCCTCATCTGATTCTCATACAGTACCTGATCAATTTTTGATAAGTCCCTCATACCATACAGAGTAGTTGCAACTGCTGTACAACCTCCCAAGCCATGTGTCGCTCCTCTCATGTTTTCTCGTAGGGCTGAATTACCGGCTGCTCGATCCCTCGGCTACTGTACTTGGTTGATGCCACTACCTAATGTCTTGGGACAGTTCGGGGCACCATGCACAACAATGTCCCGTTCACTCGTTGCCATTCCCACATTTTTGAGGCAACAGATCCGTCGCAATGCGACGTCGACAGCTGCAAACTCTGTTATCAAAGTCAAGACTGTGCCTGCACCACACTCGGGATCAATAAGAATCCTCTCACTTAACCGGCCGCAAGCTCGAAACGCGATCTCACGGCAACTGCTGTCTGACTTGACCCGGCATGTCCGTGAAATCGCAAACGAAGGCGGGAAAGGGGCTACGAGGGTTCTGATTCTTGCGAGCGATGTCGATTCAGCCTTTTGCGCCGGCGCAGATCTCAAGGAGCGTGCGGGATTCAGCAAGCAGGAGTAGGGTTTCCGCCCAGCCTTTCCAACTTCGGGCCTGCCACTCACCGTTGGTCTTGCAGGACGTCCGAGTTTCTTTCCTCCCTACGAAAAACCTTCGCCTCAATCTCGCAGCTGCCTATCCCCACCATAACCGCGCTCTCCTCGCTCGCTTTCGGTGGTGGGCTTGAATTGGCACTCACCACTCACCTTCGCGTCTTTGCTTCTACAGCCACCGTCGCGCTTCCCGAGACACGACTGGGCATCGTTCCTGGCGCAGGCGGCACGTACCGTCTGCCTGGGCTGATCGGGGTCAACCGCGCACGCGATATGATCCTTACAGGGCGGAGGGTTGCAGGTGCCGAGGCGTATTTTCTCGGACTTTGTAATCGGCTTGTGGAGATACAACCTGACGAGGTGCAGGTGGAAGGGAGAGCCAGAGCGAAGGTGTTGGAAGAGGCGGTACGGTTAGCGAGGGAAATATGTGAGGGCGCGCCGCTTGCGACCAGGGCGGCTTTGAGGGCTGTGGAGGGATGGAGGGACGGAGAGGGAGCCGAGAATGCAGCCTACGAGGAGGTCGTGGTGACTGAGGACAGGAATGAGGCGTTGAGGGCTTTTAGGGAGAAGAGGAAGCCTGTTTTCTCGGGTCGATGATGGGCTAGGATTAGGGCTTTAGGTTCGTGTTTGGGGGCGAGCACCGTAGCTACAACCTTTGAGCTGAGCAGCCCTTACGCCTTGAGAAGGTTTCTGGTTACTTGTGATCGGCTCAGGTCACCAGTGGAGATGTGGTGCAAGGTGACACTTGCTGCTTGGGTGGTTCGGAATGTCGTGTCCGAAGGAGACATGGCATCCCATCCATTCCCAGGGTCTCTTCCGATGACTCGAAGTCGCATGAAGGACTGCGACCTTCCGTGCCTCACGCCCATCCAGAGATATGGCTGGTATCGCCTAACGGCACATCGGGTCGACACTCCGTACAGGGCACCTAAAGGGTGTTTGCGTCAACTCCATCTAGTCAGCCTTTTGTTTGCTGTGGACGTAGACTCCCTCGAGGCATCCCGTTCGTCCAGTCTCTCAAGGAACTGGCATGGACGATTTCTTTGTATCCTGTTCTTTTGATCGTTCTGTCGTAACGCTCGTTCTTCAGGGCGCAGAGAAGTTTGCTTCCAGCGTAATGAATACGCTCACACAGCCTGGTGACTATTGCAGCCTAGGAGTAAGTAGTCATGTCTCGCCGGCCTCGGCGAAATTGGTGCGGTGCAGATACACAGCAAGTTCGAGACCTTGCCGGTTTGATGAGCGATGTCGCGCCTACCTACGAAGTAGGTGTCAGACATAAAGTACGTTCAGGGGACATTGTTTGCTCCCGCTTCGCCTACTCACGTAAGGTATTTGATTCGGTACCCATTACCTATCGTCAGCGTTGGAAATCCTCCGCCCTAAAATAGCAAAGGAGCCCCGCCTCCAAGGTCTGGTCTAAAGATGTCCAGCCTACCGAAGCGCGGCTATTCAAGCACCTCGAATGGTCGCCCTAACTTGCATTGTGCATGCTGACCAGGGCCCTGGTCGCACGAGCATGGATAAAAGCGGCACACGCGAAAACGGACATGCATCCTAGAGGGGTTCAGCTGATGGACCTTTGGGGTGGGTCAAGCACGAGGCTCTGAGGCTCATGCACTGATCAAGACCGTCAGACGGGGTCTTAGTCGTGGTGGCGCATGGTGGCCTGTTCACTGGAAATTGCTGCTACAGTGTATGACTCTTATAAGATCAATCCGGACTCCGTTATTTTTGGACCACGAGGACTTTCAGGCAACGACGCGTGCATAACACTGCGTGCCTCTTCCGACTTCCGCTTGGGATCTTTCCTCCTCACCGCTTTGGAAAGACGATCCTTTTATGTGGCGAGAAAACTAACCTTTGCATGGCCAATAGTAGGACTGTTTTGCGATGATGGTGCGCCGGGATCTCTTACTTCTTGATGCTTTGCTCCGATAGACTGCTAACGACCTTGTGTAGGGCTATTCCGTCGCCGAGGATATCAAGGAGAACCCATTTGGGGTGACGGAGGTCTTTACTACGCCTGAGGCTGTTGTCGAGTAAGCTCCTACCCCGCTGTCTTCTGCAACTACTTGACTCTTGATGTCGTCAAGTCTTGCAAAAGAAGTTACTGAACATACGCGTGCACAGTGTTGTACTCGTCCATGGACTTACAGGTCACCCATACGGTACATGGAGCACGGACGACCACAAAGTCTTCTGGCCGGCCGATTTGCTCCCTACCAATGTGAAGAATGCACGGATACTTGTCTACGGCTACGACGCGGCCGTTGCGTCTTTCAAAGAGGGCATCTCAAAGGACAAGATCCACAACCATGCTGAGACTCTCGTACAGAGACTGAGTGCAAATCGCTCACTAGAGGACGTGACAGACCGGCCTATCATATTCATATGTCACTCTCTGGGTGGACTTGTGGTGAAACGAGCTCTCAGCTATTCCTTCAATATCACCGACGCGAAACTCGAACAGCAACGCTCGATCTATGTTGCCACATATGGTATCATCTTCCTTGGAACCCCGCACAATGGTAGCGACCTTGCCAAATGGGGCTCCTTTTTCGAGTCTCTTGCTAGCATAGCCCCGAAGAGGATCCTTGACAGCCAATCACAACTGGTCGATGCCCTCAAAACTCAGAGCGAAACTCTGCAGAACATCAACCGATATTTCGAGTCGATCATGACTCGATACTCCATGCTGTTCTGTCATGAAGGGAAGCCAACCAGTGTCAAAGGGACCCGTCAATTCGTGGTTGACGAAGACTCGGCGGCACCTGGGTTTGCTGTCGGCGAGCGCATGGTAATCGAAGCGGACCACTCACACATGTGTAAGTTCGCCTCGAAGCGGTCACCAGGCTACGAAGGGGTCGCCGAGGCCGTGAAACGGTTCGCTATCACAGCGCAGGAAAAAGTCAAGGACCGCTGGCTGGAGGAGAAGGATGCCCGGGCTCATGCGCTGAGGGCCCTGGTTAACGAACTGATCCCTAGTAAGTTAATTTCATTGTGCGCTCTCCGAGTAGCGCCGATCATCCAGCTACTAGGGAAAACAAACAACTTGTATTGTTTGGAGTCTTATAGCTCGGCTGGTTCCTATGTTACAACTCGTTTGTGGATAGCAGGTTTCGGTTGAGTCTGTAGCTGACGGTTCTAGAGAGTATTCCTAATAGTGTCGGAAATTCGCCTCATACAGGGAACACATCCACGGCTGGTAGGTTTCAGCAAGCTTTGCCTGCACCCGAATCTACCCCTCGTTTCGAGGATGTCTATGAAGTCGAGGAAGTTGAGGCCAAGGACGTTGAGATGGCATGAGCAGATTGCGTTTCACATGACACATGCACTCTGGAACACCTTGTCAGCCCAACTGGTCCTGGTGGAGGCGTGATAAACTGTCAATATTCGGCAAATCTCTTTGCGCAGGTGGTTTGGACTAGTCTATGCTTTTGTCTGCACTGGCAATTATTTTCTGGGATTATTGGCGTTTCCTTTTCCTTAGTCAGACGGCACTGACTCTCGTGCATTTTTGTAGGTAATTCAACCACATCTCTACCATTGAAAGAGCTAGTTACTCTTGGGTTGTCACAAACCACCGAAGTGGTATCAATCGATCCTCAGACCAGCGAGCCTCTCCTCATTGCCCCTCCCACATTTCGACCGAATTCCCTCTTCTACGGTATGGAAAATGAAATACAGGAGCTGCATAAGAAGCTTTTCAATGCCAAAAGACGTGCCGTCGGAACGGCCTGTGTTCTGCTCTGGTGTCCTCCTGGCGGAGGAAAGTCGCACCTAGCGCGGCAATATGTTTTTATCCACAGAGAGGCCTTCCCGGGTGGTATTTTCTGGATCGATGCCAGATTGCGGGGAGATCGATTTCAAGGTTTCTGGGAGGTAGCGCAAAGGGGTGGTATGAACGGTGTACAGGACCCTCCTCAGAATAGGAAATCTGCGGCGACCTTTGTCGAAGCGGTCAGGAAGTGGTTCGAGGCTCGGCACGAATGGCTCCTGGTCTTTGATGGAATCACCTTCGACAGAGACGAAGATATCACCGAGTTCCAAAAGTTCTTACCCAATAGCAAAAACAGCAGTATCATCTACACCTCGGTTGACAGGACATTAGTCCGGAATCGTTTGCTCTACCCTATTGCTGTCAAGGTCCGACCCCTCCATGAGCGGCACGCCATGGAACTTCTCTACAAAGGTCTTGACATCAGGAAGCCTACATCAGAACAAGATGAAAAAGCTAGGGCACTGGTGAGGCATCTGGAGTGTCTGCCCCTAGCTATTCACGCAATGGGCCGTCGATTGAGCGCAACAGGGAAGGCAATCGAGAAGTATCACATCGAGTCATACTCGACTGACTCCAAGCTTGCGCAGCCCTACCGGGGCATCATGGATGACCTACAGAGGTATAAACACGACGAAGCATTGAATCTAATCCACATACTCTGCTTCTTCGGACACAATGTACCTGTGGCTATGCTTAACCTTGGCCGTCAAGCACTAAAGGAGGAAAAGATCTACATTAAGTCAAGTGATCGTGGGAGCAAGCGGGACGTCGATACCACTCTCGGTACACTGATCAAATATGGACTGATAGACAGAGCTCTGATCAGATATGACGTGATTGATCGAAGTACTCCCGACTTGAGTGACGAGAGGCACGGAAGCCAGGACAGTCTTGTCAGCACACTTGAGACCATCGATATCATCAAACTTCACACCGTGGTCCAAGGCTTTTGCTGCGACTCTCTTAGGGCAGAAGGCAAGGATGTTTACTGGCTTGACGTGGCAGTCAAGGTGTTCTGCCACTCATTCGACAAAGCCGATGAGCAGATCAGGAAGCAATCGATGCCAGGTTTGGTCAAGGACTATCGTGAGTACGAAACTCACGGACAACGTTTGCTCAGCCATTTCGTGGAGAAACTAGCCAAGACTTCTGCGCTTCGGGAGACACGCGCGAAGCTGCAACGAAGCCTCTTAAGGATCAAGAAAGAGATACAAAGCAGATCTCCAGGATCCTCTCAGGAGAGTTTTCGACCCCAGGCTTCCATATTCGACAGGACGACGAGTACGTCTGATGATACACCGGATACTCCGAAGAGTACGCTTTCAAGAGTATCGACTTTGGGTCTAGGGTATGGAAAGCCACCGGTCGACTCGCCTATCAGTATAGATGGACATTATGACCAAGTACCGGTCACTCCTAAGAAGGTAGACTCTCCACAAACACTGGAGTATCCTGATGAGACTGGGTATACTGCGGATCGAGAAGAGCCGGAAGCATCATATCCCTCAACGCCCACAAGGTCAGAGGATACAGCGCGACCGCACACTTCCACCAGTCATGACCATGAGACTGGATGGCAAATCGTGTCGAACAAAAAGAAGGTGTCAAAGTCCAAATCGTCAAAAGTTAGCAAATCTGGTGTTGGGTCTATAAAGAGGCCGCGTCCAGGGAGAGACCTGGGAAGCTTTCACCCCACTGTTCCCCGAACTGGCATCAACACTACACCTGCCATAGGCTCTACCAGCCGAGCCAAGGCTGAGTCCGGAGGCTGGGCGTCGGCATCGTCTAAGGCTATTACTTCACTCCTCCGTAATCAAAGTCCTTCCCCATCACGCGAAGGTCGAACAATGTTGTCGGGTAGATCGTCAAGTCGTCCTCCAGTATCTCAGGCCCGCTCGAAACCAAGCAACAAACCATTGTTGCATGACGAGAGTCCGGACCGGGTACCATCAGCTCAGCATTCACCTGAGTTTTTATCATCATATCCCAACCGAACTTCACCCGCACTGGAAGACATGCAGCGCGGACGCTCACGGGAAGTTCTTCGAAGCCGACAAGGCAATGTTCAGTCTTCACCCCTAGCTGCCGAGTTCGTACCCCAATCCCATGTCACCCCATCGGCTCCAAATGAGATGGACCCGCACTACCCGCCACCAGCTGTCGCGAGCAATTATCAGACGCCCTTGTCTTCGCCAGCCTTCAATTACTCATACTCATATCACAGCTCCGATCCCAACCTGTCCAGCATGGCACCCGTCTTCACGTTCAATGAGAATAATATCTCAAGTCGCCCACTTCCTTCAATCCCCAACCGCCCCGCCCCTCTGCCCTACGAAAGCGGCATCAGCATAACCGCCAAACGCCGCCTTCCCCCGGACTTCCGCGGCCACCGCCACCCCGCCACCGGCACCTATCAACAGCATCCCTCACCGGCAACTCCCCGCTACTTACCCCAACTCGCCTATCCGCAAACCCCACCCATATATTACTCCGCCCCGATTCCGCACGGCTACAGCTCGCAACCAATGTCACGCAACGGCTCGGGCCAATCAAATCCGTACGCGGCGACCGAACCCCCGCTCTACCCACCCAGTTTCTCCCCGCACCTCGCCGGCACAGCGACGCCCGGGTCGCCTCGCGACCGCCTGCCCGACGGCTGCTCACCGCGCAAATCGCCGAAATTCGCCAACGCCTTCCCCGTCTACCGCGGCGACGACATCTTCGAGCAACCTGCCACGATGAACGACCCCCGCTTCTCCACCGACCATGCTATCGCCGGCATGGGCACCTGGGCCTCCCCCGCAGCAGCGGAACCGCCTTACCCGCTCTCACAGCCGGCCACAAACGACCTCACCATGACCATGTCGCGCTCGACTTCCGGCCCGGGCATCGCTCTCGCCGGCACCCAGGGTCTCAGCATCGCGCCATTCGGCTTCGCCTTCGGCGGCAGCGGCAATGGCCAGCTGCGCTTCGGCCAGCACGAGCCCATCAGTCTCGACGAGGCCAGGCAGCGCACGGTCGAACACGGCCGCCGGCTGATGGCGGAGTTTGAGCAGGGCGCGTTTCGGCCGCAGGTGCAACATCGGAGAGGTGGAGCGAGGGGCAGGGGGGATTATGGTTTTGGTGGTGGTCTGAACACCGGTGAAGGTGAGGGGATGAGGGCAGGTGCCAGTGGAGGCGGTAATGGGATGGGGATGGGGGTGGACACGGGCATGGGCACGGCAACGGCGTTACAGCAGCCTTATCCGGACATCAACCTCATTCCTACTCCCAGCGACGAGATGGTGCTGAGGGACTTTGTGGAGTTTGAAGGCCGGGGGAGGGGCTTGAGCGCGCCGGGTTACCGGGAGGACATGGTGGGGATCCGGGGGTTGGGTGTGGAGTTTGAGGGTTAGATTGAACGACAGAGGGGTTCGAGCGAGGAGTGAACGGAAGTCTTTTAAGAGTAGGGGGATTGGAAGATTGTAAGAACAGGTCCATCGGCACGGCAGGGCACGGAAAACCTTGAGCGGTTTTGATTGAAGCTAATGACGGCAGGCATGGTTCCTGTTCTTTTGTTTGGGTTGGATTGATACAGAACTTTGGTTGCTATGGCATGGCGTGGCATTATACCCGGTGTCCACGATACCAAGTCGTCGGGTTTCTTTACACTAATATCTCTCTCTTCTCTTTTCTTCTGTTTCAGCGCGCGTGTGTCATTGGTGTTGTACTGTACGTTAATCTAGAGAACGGGCGATGGGTTTGGGTAGACCAAAAAAACTCAAAAGCAGAAGGGAAGAGAAGGAAACTAATAATAATGTCCGGGTTCATACGAGTCTGCAGTATCAAGAGCGATGGTTTGGTCTCTGTACATCTCCTTCATTGTATAGACAGTCATGAAGGGATCATACTGACCCAGAACGCTTCCTCCTCAACGACCGTTCTTTATATAGCCAAATATGTACAGCAAGGCCGCCCAATGCAGCCTAACTTTTTCGACATATACAATCCCCACCCTCACTCCCCCGCATGCCTCTTCACAACCTCCACCACCTCCCCCAACCCCCTCACAATCACCGTTGGCCGCCCCTTCTCCCCCCGCACCAACCCATCCGTCCACCCCACCCCCGCCCGATCCACCCATGCCGCCTGCATCCCCACCGCCCGGGCCCCGACAACATCAAATGGATTCCCGCTCACCAACCACATACTCCCCATCTCACCCCTACTCTTCCCCACCTTCTGCGCCAGATGGTAGTACACATCCGGATGCGGCTTGAACCGCTTCACGTCCTCGACGGTGACGAACTGCGAAAAGACGCCCGCGTGTGGAGCGAGATCGGGCGATTTGGTCACGGAGTTGGTGACCATGGTTTGCGTGCCGTTGGAGAAGACGGCGGCTGTGATGCCCGACGTGGAGGCGAGGGTTTTGAGCGCGGGTGCGACGTCGGGGAAGGTGGAGAGGGCGTCGTAGGCTTTCATCAGGCTGTCGATGGCGGGCTGCGGGAGGGAGACGGAGGAGTCGGTGAGGGCGTGGATGAGGGAGGATTCGGTTGTTTTGGAGAAGGGCTCGAATTGGTCTGTGGGCGGGGCACACTCCATAAGCTCAGAAGTTTTTGGGGGAGGGGGGGGGGAGGTCATGGCAGGGGGGGAGGGGTCGTACTCATGCTGTTGAGGCGCCAGGTGTACTCCAATTGGTATCTGCGCGCGACAGTGGCGATGGTCTGCGCTTTTTCGTCGCCAAAGTGCTTAGATAGTTCTTTGGCGATGGATTCGGTGGAGAGGAGAGTGCCGTAGAGGTCGAAGGCGACGACGATGTCCTTGTTTGTTGACATGATGAGTATCGTGCCGAGTTTGTTCAATATAGATTGAGAGGGTCGAGGATATGTAGAACTGTTACGAATGCTGCGAAGAATGTTTACTGCATCCACCGTGACCCTATGAGGGACGAACAATAGGTGCCCCACTACCCCACCATGACATCATGCCGCCCTATCCCCGGACATCGGCACCCATAACCCGCCAGACTAGCAACACAACCTCGTCCGCATCGCTGTAATGACTGATGACGCCTTGCAGAGCAACTACGAAACCTTCCGAGAATGCCTCTCCGGGCCCGTAATCCAAAAAGCCGCCCTCCCACCCCCAACGCGACGCTCGCGAAAAGCGCTCAAAGCCGGCCGAAAGGGCGCCAACCGCGCGACGACCGAGCCGCATGACGCTCTCGACGAGCGCAATGGCTCCGAAGCAGAGGACCTCGCAGACTTCATCGACGTACGATCCCGCCCTCGCTCCACCCCTCTCTCCCCCCTCAACCCACCGTTGCCCATCATCCCATCATCCACGCCGAGGCTAACAATCGCCCTTCCCTCAACCCGCAGTACCTCGCCACCGAGATCTTCACCGCCC
>JAABUJ010002522.1_pt1 | contig 22516 bp, 15 predicted proteins | sample 5559131 | NCBI WGS metagenome assembly JAABUJ01 (sample SAMN10711875, study PRJNA513366) | rock metagenome | isolation source: Antarctica rocks | place: Antarctica: Victoria Land, Mt New Zealand nord | collected 2016-01-07
ACAGTACGGTCCACGGGGAGGAGGTAGTGACGGCTGCATCGAGTGTCAGTGCGCCGATGCGGTGTTGGAGGCGGACGCTGAGGTGAGGCTCAGAGGGCATTCGATGCGCTCGCAGGATCGTTAGAGGCTGAGCGGGGCCTCGCGGAACGCCAATAAACCGCTGTGAGGCCAAGCAGGGAAATTGTGATCAGGAGCAGAGCGGTGCGGTCGGCAGCGGCGTAGTTGAAGTCCTGCACCTGGTCGAAGAGCGCGATGGACAGTGTGCGGGTCAGGCCGGGCAGGTTGCCGCCCAGCATCAGGACGACGCCAAACTCGCCCACGGTATGGGTGAAGGTGAGGACTGCGGCAGCAAGCAACGAACCCCAACTGAGCGGAAGAACAATTCTGCGAAACGTGAGGAACGGCGAGGCTCCAAGGCCAGCGGCGGCATCGAGCAGACGGGCATCGACGTTGCGGAAGCCCGCGACCAAAGGCTGCACCGCGAACGGAAGCGAATAGATGACCGAGCCGGCCAGCAGACCCGCGAAGCTGAAGGCGAGTGGGTGGCCCAGCAGACGCGTGATCAGGCGGCCAGCGGCGGTGAGCGGACCCAGGCCGACCAGTAGGTAGAAGCCGATCACGGTTGGCGGAACCACAAGCGGAAGGGCGATCAGCGCCTGGGCCACGGCACGCGGAATGCCCGTGCCGCTGACGATCCACCAGGCCAGGGGCACGGCGAGAGTGAGCAGGATCGCGGACGTCGAGGCCGCGAGACGCAGCGTAAGCCAGAGGGCTTCCATGTCGGCGGCCGGCATGGCGGAGTGCAGCATGCGGCAATTCTACCGGGGCGGTGTGCGGTCGGAAGCCCCACGCAGATTCCCTTCGGAATGACAATGCAAACCTCCAGCAGGGAGAGGTTAATTCGCGGGGTCTAGGCCCAACTGCGGGAGGCTGTCCTGCACTTTGGGGCTCAGCAGCCAATCGAAGAATTGCTGCGCCTGCTGTTGGTGGGCGGAGCCTTTGATGACTACGCCGCACTGCCGGATTTCAGGATAGGCGCGCGGGGCGGCGGTGAAGTTCCCTGCCTTGCGGAATGCGGCAGAGTTGGCGAGGGTGAGGGAGATGAAACCCACCTGGGCGTTGCCCGATTGCACGAACTGCGCCGCCTGAGCGATATCTTCGGCCACCACCAGCTTGGGCTGCAATTTGTCCAGCAGATGCATGGTGCGCAGAAGAGCGTACGCGGCCCGTCCGTAGGGTGCGTGGTTTTCGTCGGCGATCGCGATGCGCGTGATGGATGGATTGAGCAGTTTATCGACGGAGGGCGGCTGAATGGGCGAGGTGCTCGGAGCCCACAGCACGAGCACGCCCCGCGCGTACGGTACCGCTGCGGATTCGGCAGCAAGATTGGCGGCCACAACTTTCTCTGGGAAAGTGAAGTCTGCGCCGAGAAAGAGGTCGAAGGGCGCACCGTTGATGATCTGCGTCGCAAGCGCCGACGACGATGCGAAGCTGACCTGGAGCTTAATTCCAGTTTGCTGCTCGAACTGCTGGGCGAGAACCGGCATAACCGGCCGCAGGTCGGCGGCTGCGGCGACTCTCAGGATGTTGGCGGCCACGGGCTGTGCGTGCTTCCGCTGCGCCGGCAGCGCCGGGCAAAGCGCGAGGACCATAAAGCTGACGATGGCGCGCAGGCACGCTCGGCGAGTGTTCATATACCCTGATGCTACCAATGGAAGGCACACATCAGCTTCGATGCACGGGATGCGGGCGGCGCATCGAGGGAGCCGCCGCGGCCAGTGACTTTCGCTGTCCCGAGTGCGGGTCGCTCTACGAGGTGATCTATGCGTGGAGCGTTGGCGGGTCTGGGAATGCTGCCGGGGCAGCGCTGCCGAACGCTTCAGCGCTGCGCTGGTTGTGGCAGGAGCGGCGAACGTCGTCTCAGGCAAACGACCAGTCAGGCGTATGGCGGTTTCGCGATCTGCTGCCCATTGTGCGGGATTTCGAACGCGTCACGACGCTGAGGGAGGGCAATACGCCACTTTACGATCTGCCGCGTGCGGCCAAGGCTCTGGGGATCAACTGGGTGCTCGCAAAGCACCAGGGGATGAACCCCACCGGGTCGTTCAAGGATACGGGCATGACGGCCGCACTCTCGGTTGCCGTCGAGCGCGGGTTTGAGTGGGTTGCGTGTGCTTCGACCGGCAATACGTCTGCGGCGATGACGGCGTATGCAGCACGCGCGGGTTTGCGGTCGATCGTGTTCATTCCCGAAGGCAAGATTGCGTGGGGCAAGCTGTCGCAGGCCATGGACTACGGCGCACTCACCCTGCAGGTACGGACGGACTTTGATGGCTGCTTGCGGCTGGTGAATGAGGTGGTGCGAACGCATCCGATCTATCTGCTGAATTCGGTCAATCCTTACCGGCTGGAAGGGCAGAAGACACCGGCTTTTGAGTTGATGGAGCAGATGGACTGGCAGGTTCCGGAGCACGTGATCTGCCCGGGTGGGAATCTGGCCAATGCTTCGGCGCTGGCCAAGGGTTTTGCCGAGATGCGGCAGTTGGGGCTGATCGCACGCAGCCCGAAGATCTCGATTGTGCAGGCGGAGGGAGCGAATCCTCTGTACCGGGCGATGCAGGCGAACGGCGGACGCGAGCTTGAGGCAGTGGTTGCGGAGACGCGGGCTTCGGCGATTCGGATTGGGAATCCAGCGTCGTGGAAGAAGGCTGTGGCGGCCATGATGTCGACGGGTGGCTGGTGCGAGCAGGTCTCTGAGGCAGAGATTGCGCTGGCGAAAGCGCAGATCGGCGCGGAGGGTATTGGCTGTGAGCCCGCGTCGGCGGTGACCCTGGCAGGGTTGAAGAAGCTGGTCGCGGACGGACGTGTTCAGCGCGAGGACCGGGTGGTGCTGGTGCTCACAGGGCACACGCTGAAGGATTCCGACTACACGATCCATTTCCACCAAGGCGATTTGTTGTCTGCTGCGGAACAGGGATCTTTGGGCGATGCTGAACGGGTGGAGGAGAAGGGTCTGCGCAGGCCTCCCGTGGTACTCGACGCAGACCGGGAAAGCGTGCTGCGGGTGCTGGATCGGGAGATGGCGGCGGCGGTTGGGTAATAGGCGTGCGCGATTTGGATGAGGGGGTCTGGCAAGTTGGTTTTAAGTTCTACAAAAGCAAAAACCAAACGCAGATTCCCTACGGGAATGACAACAAGAGACCTTTCGGGATTACAACAAAGACCAACAGCAAGACACGGGTTCTGACTGGCGCTTCTGAGTTGAGTGTGCAAAGACCATCGGCCCTTCTGGTTGTCATTCCCGAAGGGAATCTGCGTTTGCGTCTGCTTGATCCATTGTTGTCATTCCGCAGCGCAGCGACGATTCTGCTGTTCAGCATCTGCATCTTTAGCAACCAGGCTCTAAAGCTTGGTCGTACGTAGACGCAGGGCGTTGGCGATGACGGAGACCGAGGAGAAGCTCATTGCGGCTGCGGCGATCATTGGATTAAGCAGCAGGCCGAAGGCAGGGAACAGGACGCCGGCGGCGAGGGGAACTCCGACGGCGTTATAGATGAAGGCAAAGAAGAGGTTCTGGCGGATGTTGCGCATGGTGGCGATGGACAGGCGGCGGGTGCGCAGGATGGAGCGGAGATCGCCGCCGAGCAGGGTGATCCCACCGGTTTCGATTGCGATGTCTGTGCCCGTGCCCATTGCGATGCCTACGTCAGCCTGGGCGAGGGCCGGTGCGTCGTTCACGCCATCGCCAGCCATGGCTACGATAGCTCCTGCGGCTTGATGGGCTTTGATGACTTCGGCTTTGCGCGCGGGCAGGACTCCGGCTTCGAAGTCGATGCCCAGTTCTTTCGCGACTGCCGATGCGGTGGTGGCGTGGTCGCCCGTGACCATGATGATCTTCAGCCCCGCAGCGCGGAGTTCGCGGATGGATTCGGCGGCGGAGGCGCGAATGGGGTCGGCGACCGAGACGATGCCGGCGGGTTTGCCGTCGATTGCGATCAGCATCGCTGTCTGACCCTGTGCCCGGAGTTGGTCGGCGCGGGCGAGGAGCGTGGCCGGATCGACGGAGAGGAAATTGAAGAGGTCGGAGTTGCCGACGGCGATGCGTCGGCCTGAGACTGTGCCGGAGACACCTTTGCCGGTTTCGGAGGCGAAGTCCGTTGCAGGCGCGAGGGTGAGCTTGCTGACTTCAGCCGCGCGGACGATAGCGGCTGCCAGCGGATGTTCACTGGAGCGTTCGAGAGACGCGGTCAAGGCCAGGATTTCATTTTGGTCGAAGCCGGGCAGCGCGACGATCTCGGCGACCGACGGTTTGCCCTCGGTAAGAGTTCCCGTTTTGTCGACGATGAGGGTGTTGACCTTGCCGAACCGCTCCAGCGCTTCCGCGTTGCGAATGAGAATGCCGGCGCGTGCACCGCGTCCGGTGCCGACCATGATGGCCATCGGGGTGGCCAGGCCGAGCGCACACGGACAGGCGACGATGAGGACAGCGACTGCTCCCACCAGAGCGTGGGCGAAGCGTGGCTGCGGGCCGACGAGGTACCAGACGATGAAGGTGATGATGGCGGCGAGGACGACGGCGGGAACAAAGTAGCCCGCGACCTTGTCGGCGATGCGTTGAATCGGTGCGCGGGTGCGCTGCGCTTCGCCGACCATTTTGACGATCTGCGAGAGCAGCGTGTCGGCACCTACTTTCTCGGCGCGCATGACGAACGATCCGGTGGCGTTCACGGTGCCGCCGATGACCTGGTCGCCGGTCTTCTTTTCGACAGGGATAGGTTCGCCCGAGACACTGGACTCGTCGATCGAGCTGGAGCCTTCGAGGATGATGCCGTCGACGGGGATTTTTTCGCCCGGGCGAACGCGCAGGCTGTCGCCCACGACAACTTCGGCGAGCGGAACGTCTGACTCCCCCGTGCTGGTGACACGGCGGGCTGTCTTGGGTGAAAGACCGAGCAGGCCGCGCAGGGCGCTGGAGGTTTGGGAGCGGGCACGCAGTTCAAGCACCTGGCCGAGCAGAACCAGCGCGATGATGACGGCGGCGGGCTCAAAGTAGAGCGCGAGGCCACCATCGGGCATAAGGAACGTGGGCGGAAAGAGGCCGGGCAGTACGGTCGCGACGGTGCTGTAGACGTAGGCCGCGCCCGCTCCAAGCGCGATCAGCGTGAACATGTTGGGGCTGCGGTTGATGACGGACTGCCAGCCGCGCACGAAAAACGGCCAACCGCACCAGAGGACGACGGGCGTGGCGAGGGCGAACTCGATCCAGGCGCGAAGTTGCGGGTAGAGGAGGGGGTTGAGAGGCTTGCCGGGAAGGAGGTCGGAGACCATGAAGGCGAGCAGCGGAACGGTGAGTGCGACGGCGACCCAGAAGCGGCGGCGCATGTCGTCGAGTTCAGGGTTGGCGTCGGCGAGGGTGATCTCACGCAGCTCAAGCACCATGCCGCAGATGGGGCAGGCGCCGGGCTCGGGGCGGACGATCTGCGGGTGCATGGGGCAGGTGTACTCGGTGCGGGTGGCGGGTGCGGCGAGGGTGGCGGGTTCGAGCGCCATGCCGCATTTGGGGCAGGCACCAGGGCCGAGTTTCGAAACCTCCGGGTCCATGGGGCAGATGTACTCAGACGAGAGCTCGGCCTGCGTGGCGGGCGCTGCGGGTTTGGGTTGGAGATACTTGTCGGGGTCGGCGGTGAATTTGGCTTCGCACGACTTACCGCAGAAGTAGATTGTCTTACCGTTGTGCCGGGCAGAAAATTGTGCTGTGGCGGGATTGACCTTCATGCCGCAGACGCGGTCGGTTGCCCGGGTGTACGTTTCTGGCGCGGCATCGAACTTCGCTTTGCAGCTTTTGCCGCAGAAGAAGTAGGTTTGCCCGTCGAGGGTGGACTGGCCGGCGGCTTTGGCGGGGTCGATCTTCATGCCGCAGACTGGGTCTGTGACTGTGGCGGGCGAGGCTGTTTGGGTCGTGGTTTCGTTCATCCCATTTTCTCTTTCCAGCCCATGCGAATGAGCAGATAATTCATCGGGTAGGAGGTTAGAAAGCCGCACACCATGGCAATCTGCATCATGAACCAGAACTCGGGCTTGTTTGGATGCAGGTGGGGATGGGCGAACAGTTTGAAGTAGACGAGAGCCATCCAGGAGTACATGCCGATCTGGAAAGCTGTGATGGAAAGGGTGTCAGCTTTGATCGCGGCCCAGATGCCCTTGAGCGGCGGCAGGTGGCGCATGGGGACAATGGTGAAGTACTGAAAGGCGACGCCCAGTGACCATGCGGCAATGTAGTCGTAGACGTAGCTGCCCCAGAGTTCTGAGCCGAGGATTGTGGCACCGAGGACGAAGACGGTGGTTTCGGTCGCGATATCGGCGAGCGTGCAGCCTGCACCGCAGTGACTGACGGCGATGGCGGTCTGCGACCAGGTAGGCGGAGCGTCTTTGTCTTGTTGTTTCTGCTCGTCAGTCATTTGCGGCTTCTTGGCCTGGGCTTCTTTGGTGCTTTGGCGGCCGAAGCGGAAGTAGCCCCAGACTGCGAAGACGCTGAAGTAGAGCGCCGTCACGGGCCAGACGATGTTCATGATCCACATTTTTTGTGGATGCCGGACGACATCGAACGCGATGATCAGCGTGCAAAGGAAGGCCAGGGCTAGAGCCATCCATGACAGTATGTGGAGCATGAGATTAGTCCTTTCTGCGGTCTGATCGCAATTTGAGATTGAAGCTACTGGTTGGGATTCGGCAGGTTGATGGCGGTCGAGTCCCTGCCTGTGGTGGTGGGCATTTCAAGTTCTTGCATGAGTGTGAAGTTCTGTAGCCCGATGGCGTTCGTCCATTCGGTGTGGAGAGCGTCAAGGTAAGCCATCTGGAGACGGAAGAAGGTGCGCTGTGCATCCAGCACTTTGGGATAGTTGGCGGCCATCTGCTGGTACTTGGTGAGATATAAGTCGTAGGCGCGTTTGGCTCGAGGCAGCATCTGGGTGCGGTAGCGGTCGACTTCGAAGCGCGATGAGAGGTACTGCTGGGCCATGGGTTCGGCGTCGTGGCGGAGCGTGAGTTCGGTGCGGGTGACGTCGAGCCGTGCGCGTTCCACTTCTGTCTGGGCAGCGGCGATGTTGCCCTGGTTGTGATTCCAGAGCGGAAGCTTGATGCTGACGTCGGCAAAGCTCATCGGGCCGGTGTACGAGCTGGGCCCGGTGATTTGCTCGAAGTCGTACCACTCACCAGCGCGGACGGTCAGGTTGGGGATGACTTCACGGTGCGCGTCGGCGAGGCGCGCCTGGGCGACTTCTACCTCCTGCCGGGCGCGTGCTACAGACGGAGATTGTGAAAGGATATTGGCGACCTCCGCTTTGGCGTTCAGTTCGGGCGGATGTTGCAGGTCTCCATGCAGAGGCCCTGGGGGGAGGTGCGGAGAGCCTGCTACAGCGGCCAGTTCGGCAAAGCGGGAGAGGTAATCGCGCTGAGCCCGCTCGAAGTCGATGCGGGCCTGGTCGACGTCCACCTCGGATTCGAGGACGTCGGCGGCGTCGTCCTGGCCGATGTTGCTCATCTGGTGCGAGGTTTCGGCCGAGTCGAGCGCGAGTTGCAGCATGCGCTGGCGAACAACCACCATCGCCTGAGCGGAGAGTGCGGAATAAAAAGCCTGTTCCACAGTGGCCTTGACCCGGAAGGTCTGTTCGTTCAGGGCCTGCTGGTTGGTGGCGGCCTCCTGCTGATAAATGTTGCGGCGAGCTTTGAGTTTGCGGCCGAGGACGAACTCCTGCTGGACATAGGCGCCCTGCTGGCCGCCCTGATACTGGCCGCCTCGGATGTGTTCGCCGTTGTAGCCGACGGTCGGATTGGGCATGAGGCCGGCCTGACGACCCTGCGCGTGCGAGCGGGCGATATCCTGACGGACCTGGGCGAGCGTGGGGTTGTTTTTCTCGGAGAGGGCGAGGAAATCTTCGACCATTCTGACCGGGCCAGAGGACGCTGGGCCTAGGAGTTCGGGCGCGGGCAGGTTCTGCCCGGTGTGAAAACCGGGGTTCTCCTGCTCTTGAAGGCCGAGCATGTCCCAGTGCAGCGAGCCTTGATCGCTGCTGTCATTGGGGACGACCCCCTGGTTCTGCTGTTGTTGAGCTGCGGAATTTTGGAGGCTCTGGTCTGCTTCGCGAACGGCGGTTGCAGGGCCGGAGGGCAGTTTGCGGTCCAGCGGACCCGCTTTCTGGAAGTCCGGACCGGGTTCGAGAGAACTGGGCTGAGACATGTTCATGCCCGGCATGGAATTGGCCGAAAAAGGCAGCCCCTGGGCTGTGGGTGAGACGGGCAGCCGCGTGTCAGGCTTGGAATGAATCGGGGACGCCTGGGTCGGGGGTGCCTGGGTCGGGGGCGCTTGCGTTGTGTGCTGTTGCTGCTTCGGCTTTGCGGGCGCGGGCATGTTCATCCCCGGCATGTTTTGCATGTCCTGTTGCGCGAAGGCTGCGGGAGCCAGAAGCACGGCGGTAATCAGAGTCAGTCTGCGGCTCATGAAGTCCTCCGTGAAGTTGCTCCGCTGGGCTGATAGAGCGAGGCATAAGGATCATTGGAGCGTGCCGGATTCTGCATTGCCGCGATCACCCGGTCGTACTCATCGGGCGGCAGGACGCGCATGAAGGTCATCATGCCCTGCATAAAGCGCGACCAGCCGGGACGCAGGCCGAGGTTTTCAGGTTTGGCGACCAGCTGATCCATCGTCATCATGGGGCCCTCCATGTAGGCGTCCTGCGGAAAGTTGGGGACGTTATTGGCGTTGGGGGAGAGCTCGTCGCGTTGCTGCTGCATGGCTTTGTCGCTCATGTCATAGGCCATCATGTCGCGCTGCTCCTGTGCACCCAGCTTGGGCTCGCCGGATTTCATGCTGCTCATCATGCCGCTCATGCTGGCGTCCCGGCCTGGATCAGCCGCAGCGGTATCTGGCGTGAGTCCTGCGGCTTCGCCGAAGGGATGCTGGGTAGGAACGGGCTCGGACGATCCGCGTGGCAGAGGGAGCTTGGTGTTGCCGGCATCCCGGGTCAGGGGGCCGGCCTGCGAGGCCATCAGGTTCATCATGTGGTGGGGAAGATGGCAGTGCAGCATCCAGTCGCCGGGATTGTTGGCGACAAATTCGATGTTGCGCGCCTGCGCGACGCCAACCAGAACGGTATTGCCGGGCCACCACGCAGTTTCAGGGATGCGTCCACCTTCGGTACCGGTGACGTAAAACGTGTGGCCGTGAATGTGCATGGGATGGTGATCCATGCCGAGGTTGATGAAGCGGATGCGGACGCGGTCGCCGAGCCGAATGATTAGTGGCGTGGTTGCGGGGCCGGCGCGGCCGTTGATGAGCAGCCAGTTGAACTCCATGTTCATGGTGTTGGGGACGGTGTTGTTTGGGAGCGTCCAGAACTCCTGAAGGAGGATGGCGAAGTCCTTGTCGCAGGATGGGCGGTAGGGCGTGCGCGGATGCATGATGAAGGCGCCGAGCATGCCCGCCATCTCCTGCATGGCCATGTGGGAGTGGTAAAAGTAGGTGCCTTCCTGGGTGATGTGGAACTCGTAGGTGAAGGAGCCGCCGGGCTTGACGGGTTCCTGACTGATGCCGGGCATGCCGTCGAATCCGATGCGATCTTCAAACCCATGCCAATGGAGCGATGTGGGTTCGGGCAGCTCGTTTTCGAAAATGACGCGGACCTGATCGCCATGGTTCACCTGGATGGTGGGTCCGGGACAGGAGCCGTTGAAGCCCCACATATCGATCGACTTATTGGGGGCGACCTGGCGCTGGACAACCTGCGCGGTCAGGCGGAACACCTTCCAGCCGCCTTCCATGGTGAAGGGCAGATCGCCTACATCCGTTGTGACGACTGGTGCGTTGAAGGCTAGGCCGGAGGGATGCCGGTGTCCGGACTTGATTAGTTCTGCGCTTTCTGATGAGGGGCCATCGTATGGGTCAGCGGTGTGGTGGGAGATTGGGGTCTCGGATGCTGCGCCCAGGGCTGGTGCGGCGAGGAGGCCCGCGCCAAGCCCAAAGGCACGCTGGAGGAAATTTCTGCGATTACTCATGGAGCCTCGTCAAGAGGTTGGTTGTTGCGTTGCACGGTGCGATCAGCAGGATGGAATTACGCGCAGCCAGGCGCGGGGTCTGCACTGATTTCTGACGAGAGCCGTCGCGGAGACTAGAGACGCAGGGGTGTGTTCTGCGCTAGCCGATCCAGCGAGCCAGCCACGTACGCCGAATGCTGTTGCAGAGCATACGCTCGCGGAGGTGCGACGCGGCTGTGCAGGTTGGCTAAAAAGAGAATGGATCCGGGCACGTGAGCTGTGCCGTGGCCCCACAGCAAGGCAGTCTCGGATTGCGCACAGAGAGAGTCGCAGGAATCGCACATCTCGGTTGCGCGCAGATCTGGCAGATGATGCATCAGGGACTGAGGCGCGGTGTTCACGACGGAGATTGCGCTCCCTTGAGCGTGAGCCGCCGGACCAGCCATCGGCACCGAGCTTGCGGAGTGCATGCCCGTGCACGAACCAGATTCTATGGCCCGGACGCAGCGCACCTGGCAGGCTGCCGACGCAGAGGAGCATGCGATCAGCAAGACCGCCAGCAAAGCCGCGAACGTTGTCTGCCAACGCATGATGGGTCTCCTGACCATACCGCTTGGATGCGAGTATTTCACAGGACGATTCGTATGGCGGTGCCAGGAGGGCGAACTGACAGACATCTGAGTGCGGATTCAGCGGTTGCCAAATCAAGAAAAGGTATTCTGAGCGTACGGCTTATTCGAGGCCAGGCAGCTGTTCGACCCAGCTGAAGGTTTCGCGGAGCCGATGAACTCAGAACTCAAAAACACCCCTCAGCACAAACCGTATTACGCGGCCATTGACGGTGTCCGTGCTGTCTGCGTGCTGCTGGTGATGATGAATCACGTGCATGGCGGCGGCCAGCTGAACCTGGTGCCGGAGCCTCACCTGGGCGTCGATATTTTCTTCATCATCAGCGGCTTTTTGATTACGAGTCTGCTGCGGCTTGAGCAGCGCCAGACGGGTTCAGTAGATTTTGGCGCGTTCTACTGGCGTCGAGCGTTCAGGATTCTTCCGGTCTACTTCGCGGTGCTGCTGCTCTATGTGGGCGTTTGTCATCTGCCTGGATTCAGCGAGAAATGGATTCAACTGAAGGGCGGCATGCTCTGGTTTCTGTCTTTTATGAACGAGTATGCCGTGGAGCCGTTGCACGGCAATGTCTTCACGCATACGTGGTCGCTTGGGATCGAGGAGAAGTTCTACCTGCTGTGGCCGGTCTTGTTTTTTCTGCTTGCGAGGACGATGCGCGCACGCGTTATGCTGATGCTGGTGTTGTTCTGTTTGTTCAGCCTGCTGCCTGGAAGCAGGAATTATTTCGCGGGTGCATATTACGGATTGCTGATGGGCGCTATTATGGCCGTGGCGCTGTCAAGCTCGCACCAGAAGAAGATTGTCGACTGGGTGCGGCGGATTCCTGCGGTTCTTGTGCTGGGATTGTTTGTGTTTTCGTTCTGGCTGGAGCAGTGGACGCAAAGCGTGATGCTGGGTTTCAGCGTGCTGGTCGTATTGTTTCTGACACATTTAGTCGTGGCGCCAAGTTGGCTGGCGAGGTTGTTCGGTTCGCCCGCAATGGTTTGGCTCGGCAAGCGATCATACTCGATGTACCTGGTGCATGTGCTTTGCCTGAATGCGGTTGAGGGCCGTGCTGTTTTTCAACGTTCGGGCGGTGTGGTGGCTATTCTTGTGTTGTCCTACGCCCTGACTGCGCTGGTGGCGGAGGTCTTTTACCGAGTGGTTGAAGAGCCCTCGCGCACAGCGGGAAAGAAGTTTCTCGCGCGCAGGCAGACGCGGCGGAAAAACGTGGTGCATTCATTTGGAATCAAGGCTCACGAGGACCAGGGTCAGAGGTGACGGGTGCCTGCGGACTCAAGTGCAACTGCTGAGATTGGACTTCGCGGAACAGGACGGAAGGAACCAGTCCGGGGGCTAAAGCCCGGTTTGTCGCAGTTCGAGAATGTCCGGGCTGAAGCCCGGACCTATCTTAGAATTCAAGCAACAGACCCGGCGTGGGCGGATTCCTGGTGTCAGGGGCAGAGGTTGCAGAGGCCGTAGACGAAGAACTCGTGGCCGGTGGTTCGGAAGCCGCTCGGGAGATCGGGCTTGAGCTCAATCCCGCAGCCTTCAAGTTCAAACAGCTTGCCGCATTGATTGCACTGGAAGTGGTGGTGATGGTCTTTTCCGGAGACCTCATAGCGTGTGGTGTCTCCGGGCACGGTGACGGCGGCCAGCCAGCCTTCTTCGATCAACTGATGAACGGTGCGGTAAACCGTGGCAATGGAGAGGCCGAGCACATCCTGCTTGGCGAGAGCGAGCGCCTCCTCGTGAGAGAGGGGACGGTCGGCGGCGAGGAATGCAGCGCGAATCGATTCTTTTTGTCGGGTGTTGCGGAGTTGCACTGCCATGGGTGGGTTCTCGACACCAGTTTAGAGGAGTTGAGGGCCAGCCTCAAAATGGGAGAGCAGAAAGCGGCAGCGCCAATGCGGCTCGTACGCAGTCTAGCGAGGAAGCATCGGCTGCGCCAGTTTGTTGCATCAGTTAGCATGGAGAAATGGTTTGAACCGTTTCCCGGAACGACTCGTACGCCGGTAGTGTGATGGCAACTCAAACTCAAACTCAATCTCGGCCGATCTTCAACCTGAGCCTTCGTGGCGTGGTTGCGTTGGTGTGCGTGCTGCTGGTGCTGCTGGTTGGTGCGGCGCATTTGTTGCACACGCATGGGCCGGATCAAACGTCGGACCCGGGCTGCTCGCTCTGCGCGGTGGTTCATCTGGCAGCGATTGCTTCGCCTTCGCTCGATGCACCGGTAGCCTTACAGTCTGTCGTGCAGGCGCGGTTTGCGGAACGAGTGGCCGTCCCCCGGCAACTATTTATTCAACATTTGTACATTCGGCCTCCTCCGGAGTGGAACGTTTTCGCCTGAACTTTGTCTCGGCACGTTCCTACATCTTGAAGGGGTCTGTTATGAATTGTCTTTTTGTACGCTGGATTCAGCGTCATCGCTTTGTTTTTCTACTACCTGTCCTTTTGTTGTTTGTCTGCTTCTCTGCATTGGGCAGTGCGCCGGTTTTGGCGGCGGCTGCGCAGTCGGGCGCGAACTCTGGAACCGTGACGGGTACGGTGACGGACCAGACCGGCGCGGCCATTCCTGGCGCTGCGGTTACGCTGCGCAACCCTATTTCGGGCTATAGCCGCACGTCGGCGACGGATGCTACCGGGCAGTACCAGTTTTTCAACGTTCCGTTCAATCCGTATCACATCAGCATCGTCAGCAAGGGCTTTGCAGATGCGGTGGAGCACGCGTCCGTGCGGTCCTCAGTGCCGGTGACGATCACCACGCAGATGAAAGTTATTTCTGTAGGGGCGACGGTCACAGTGGAGGCGCCCGGCGGGGATCTGGTGGAAAACAGCGCCACCTTTCACACTGATTTGGAACGCGAAAAGTTCGACAAGCTGCCGCTCGAGAGCAAGTCAGCTTCGCTCAGCTCGCTGCTGACGCTGGCTTCCCCGGGTGTTTCTGCGGATTCAAATGGGTTGGTTCACGGCCTGGGCGATCACGCCGAGAATGCATTCTATGTGGACGGACAGCCGGAGACCGACCAGCAGAGCAAGGTGTTCTCGAACCAACTGCCGCTTGCGGCGATTGAGTCAATTGAGGTTATCTCCGGTGCGCCACCGGCGGAGTATGGGGAGAAAACTTCGCTGGTTGCGAATGTGACGACGCGTTCCGGACTAGGGACGGGCAAGGCTCACGGAACGGTCGGAGCTTCGTACGGAAGCTTCGGTTCGAGTACGGCTTCGGGCAATCTTGCGGTCGGTTCGACCAGGTACGGCAACTTTGTGGCTGCTGATTTTCTGAATACCGGGCGCTTCCTTGACCCCGGCGAATTCCAAGTGATGCACGACAAGGGAAACATTGAAAATCTGTTCGATCGCGTGGACTTCCAGCCGAGCGCGACCAACTATGCTCATCTGAATTTCCAAGCGACGCGGTCCTGGTTCCAAGTGCCAAACTCCTATGACAATCTGAACGTGATTGGACCAGGCGGCAAATCTGTAGGGAACGCGGATCAGCGGGCCAAAATTGTTACCTTCAACGTGGCGCCGTCGCTGAGCCATACGATCAGTCCGCAAGCTGTGGTGACGGCTGGTCTCTGGATGAGGCGCGATGCGTTCAACTATTACCCGAGCAAGAATGCGTTTGCGGATCTGGGGCCAATCCAGCAGGAATCGATCGACCAGCAAAGAAGTCTGCTGAACACCGGGGGACGTGCAGATTACGCCTACGTCAAGGGCGCTAATAACCTCAAGTTCGGCGGCACGTATCAGCAAACATTCCTGAATGAGAACTTTGGGCTGGGCATTGTGGATCCGCACCTGAATGCGCCGTGCGTGGATGCAACGGGCGCTCCGGTCGCGGGATTTACGGACCCCAGTCAATGTGCGGGGGCGGGCTACTTTGCGAATGACGCGGCCAATCCGGCTGCCACACGGCCGTTCAATCCTCTACTGGGGTGCCTCGATCTGACTAGGCCTGCACCGGCGACGGCAGATCGATGCGCGGCGTCTGCGGCCGCCCCGTTTCGTTTTGCGGGGCACACGGATGTGAAGCTGCTTTCGTTGTACGGACAGGATGCCGTGACGCTGGGGCATTTTTCATTGAACTTCGGTGTGCGCGGTGATTTCTACAATGGGCTCTCGCGCGACCGGCAGGCCGAACCACGTGCCGGTCTCTCGTACGACGTTGCGCGCACTGGAACGGTGCTCCGGGTGAGCTATGCGCGGACCATGGAAACGCCGTTCAATGAGAATCTCATCCTGTCGAGTCATGGGTGCGATTCGCCTGTAATTGCGGCGCTGGTGCCGTGCATACCGGCGAACTTCAATCCGGGATTTCGGAATGAGTTTCACGCCGGATTTGAGCAGAGCTTTGGCAAACGGCTGGTGGTAAACGCTGATTACCTGTGGAAGTACACGCACAATGGATACGACTTCAGCGTGCTGGGTGCGACACCGATTACGTTCCCCATCGAGTGGCACAACGGCAAGATCTCGGGCTTTGCAGTGCGGGCCACGGTTCCGAATTATCACGGACTATCAGCCTTCGCGGTGCTGTCGAGCGTGGCGGCACGGTTCTTTCCGCCGCAGATTGGCGGGCTGGGCGCAACCCAGACGGGCGGCGCACCTTTCCGCATCGACCATGATGAGAAGTTCAACTCGGCGACCAATGTGCAGTACCAGATGCGCAATCACGGGCCGTACGCGAGCTTTACCTGGCACTATGACAGTGGGCAGGTGGCCGGGCAGGTTCCGTTCGCCACCGATACAACGACGCCGGTGGATCTCACTGGTTTGACCTCTGACCAACAGCAGCAGGCCGGGCTGATCTGTGGCTCGGACAAGGCTACGCTGACGAACCGCCTGACCACGTGTGCGCCCTCGCTGCTGCACTCGGACCTGCTCAGATTGCCTGCGCCGGGAACGGAAAACGCAGATCACAACCCACCGCGTGTTCTGCCGCGCAGCTTGTTCGATGTTTCGCTCGGCGAGGACAACCTGTTTCGCACGGAGAAGCACAAGGTGAGCGGCACGTTGACGGTCGTGAACCTCACCAACAAATATGCGCTGTATAACTTTCTTTCGACGTTTAGCGGAACGCATTATGTGACTCCGCGTGCGATTACGGCGGAGCTGGATTACCACTTCTAGCAAGCATCCGCAGGCAAGACAAAATAGACGCAGATTCCTTTCGGGAATGACAACCAGACCAGTGGTTGAGACCACCTATGGAACCGGCGAGCGAGGGTCTGCGTAGGTGTAGTCTGACGACGAGCGATTTCGTCGTGGGAGGAAGTGCGCGATGCAGAGCAGGATTCAGGGAACGACGATGCCGGTGCTGGAGGTTCTGCTGCAACCGGGCGAGGCGATCATCTCAGAGGCGGGCGAACTGAGCTGGATGACGCAATCGATCCAGATGACCACGCACACGCAGATGGGCGGCGGCGGTGGTCTGTTCGGCGTCATTAAGCGCGTGGCCGGCGGCGGCAGCATCTTCATGACGGAGTATCGCGCGGCAGGCATGCAGGGTGAGATTGCGTTCGCGACCAAGGTTCCCGGACACATCGTGCCGTTCGAGATGCGGCCCGGGCAGGAGTTCTATCTGCACCGGCATGGATTTCTGTGCGCGACAGAACAGGTACAGCTTGGGGTTGGTTTTCAGCAGTCCCTGGGGGCGGGCATCTTTGGCGGCGATGGGTTCCTGTTGCAGAAGGTCTCGGGGCACGGCACGGCGTGGCTCGAGCTTTCAGGCGAGGTGGTTGTGAAGGATTTGCAGCCAGGCGAGACGCTGCGTGTGCATCCGGGGCATGTGGGTGCGTTTTCCGGCGGCGTAGGATTCACCATCACGCGCGTACCGGGGATTAAGAACATGATCTTTGGCGGCGATGGTCTGTTTCTGGCGGCGTTGAACGGGCCGGGGAGGATCTGGCTTCAGACGCTGCCGATTTCGCGGCTCGCACATCAGATTCTGGAGTATGCGCCGGGAGAGCGGGGAGGACAGCGGGTAGCGGGCGGTGTGGTGGGGGGAATCGTAGGTTCCGTGCTCGATGGTATGACGCGTGGATAACTTATACACCGACTCCTGAATCCAATGGACGTTAGCTGAATTCTGCAACATTCATCCTGTAGCAACGAGGTCTTCTCATGGGACATGGATTCATTTGGTGGATTTTGGTCGGCCTGATCGCAGGCTGGCTGACCGGTAAGTTGATGAGCGGCGCAGGCTATGGGCCGATCGTCGACATCATTGTTGGCATTGTGGGCGCGCTGATCGGCGGCTTCATTATGTCGCACCTTGGCTTCGCCGGCAGCGGCGGGCTAATTTACTCGATCATCGTAGCGGTGATCGGAGCGGTACTGCTGACCTTGCTTCTGCGGCTGGTTACAGGCGGACGAACTCGAAACCTATAACGTACGACGTTGAGCAAACGAGAACCGGTCACCAGCGATGGTGGCCGGTTCTCGTTTGCTCACTGGATCTTGATTGAACACGCGATGCTGAAGCGAAATCGAATCGCGAAGGGTAGACTCGTGCGTATGAAACTCTGCGTAAAACTCGTATCCGTTGTCGGTCTGGTGTTTGGAATGTCTTCGGCTGGTTTTGCGCAGGATTGGGCCAAGGCGAAGCTCGATCAGAGCCCCCGGCACCGTGAGTACGTCGTGTTGACCCACGGCGGCCGCAAGGTGAACGCCTATGTCGCCTACCCGGAGGTGAGAGGTAAAGCGCCAGTGGTAGTGATGATCCACGAGATCTTCGGGCTGACCGACTGGGCTCGCCTGATGGCCGACGAGGTTGCTGCCAAAGGCTACATCGTCGTGGAGCCGGATCTGCTGAGCGGCATGGGCCCGGGCGGTGGCGGGACGGAATCGTTTGGCGGGGATGAGAACGCGGTCAAGGGTGTCTCCAAGCTGGATCCCGCGCAGGTGATGGCCGATCTGAATGCAGCGGCGGATTATGGCGAGAAGCTACCGTCAGCTTCGGGCAAGTTGGCGGTTGCAGGCTTCTGCTGGGGTGGAGGGAAGAGCTTCGCGTTCGCGACGGGGCGCAAAGATTTGAGTGCGGCGTTCGTTTTCTATGGACCGCCTCCGCCGGTTGACGCGATGGGTGCGATTCACGCGCGGGTGTACGGATTTTATGCTGGCAACGACGCGCGCATCAGCGCGACAGTACCCGCTACGCGGGAGCAGATGAAGGTCGCCGGCAAAACGTACGATGCGGTAATTTACGACGGTGCGGGGCACGGGTTCATGCGCGCCGGGCAGGCACCCGATGCCTCTGCGCCTAACCAGGCCGCATGGGAACAAGGGTTCGCACGCTTTACGACAGAACTCGCGAAGCTGAAGTAGGTCACGTGCAACCTACGAACTAGGTAGCTGGCGATGTGGAGTGCGGTCGAAGTTGGCCGCGGCGAGGACGATCAGGACCGGGAAAAACTCTAGTGTGTAGCGCATCTCCGAGTTGTCAAGGGTAAGCAGCAGCATTGCGCGCAACAGGACGGTTGCCACCATAGCCCAGACGATGACATTGCGACGCTCCCACATGCGGCGTCGCCAAAGCGTGGTGCCAGCGAGGACGAAGTAGGCCAGGTTCAACAGGGCATAGAGCGATCCTTCGATGGTCGCGGCTGGATGCTTGGAGAACTTCCACCACGCCAGTGGCCACGGAAGCATGTAGTCACGTGGGCGGAAGGTCATGTTAACCAGGCGTGCAAAGGGTAGTTCCAGGTAGTAGCGGATTGGGTTTTCGGCGATACGCTGTTGCGCGATCGCGTTGAACTGAACGTCAAGCTCCGGAGTGGCGTTGTCGGTCTGGTTATATTCGTTCAGCAGCGCGTCGGTGGCGCGATATTGGGCGTTCGAGTCGAAGGCGCGGTCGGGCAGGTCGGCGATGGAGATGTTGGCTCCATCGTAGTTCCAGTAGACCTGCTCGGTGGAGGCGTAATCGATAGCCCAGGTGCGGTACCAGCGTTGAAAGCCGGCGGGGTTGAACTCACCCGGGTCAGTGGCGAAGCGTGGTGTGAGCGGTTGAACTACGTGGAACGTACGCCAATTGCGCGCGGTCCACGGCACCAGCGGCATCAACGTGAGGACTGCGGTGAGAGCGACGGGTGCAAGCGTGGCAGCGAGGGTTCTGCCATCGCGTTGCCGCAGGCTCAAAACAGCCATAAAGGGGATGGCGGCGGCAGCTACAAGGCCCTGTTCGGGGCGCAGCAGAATGCCGTAGCCCAGTCCGAAGGCAACTGCATAGAGCCAGCGGTTATGTCCTGCGCCGCGACTGTGCCAACGTTCCAGCGCGAAAAAAGTCAGCGTGAGGCAGAACAGGGTTAGGGTTTCGGAGAGAACCGCAGCCACATAGTTGGCCGTGAAGGGGCAGAGCACGGCAAGGGCGAGTGCAGCCCAGCCTGCGCGCCGGCCAAATAGATTGCAGGCGAGAGCAGCCAGAAGAACGCAGCTGATTAGGTCAACGACAGCCTGAAGGCCCAGCACCGCGCCGTAATGCTCTAGGCCAAAGAGGCGGAAGCAGAGCGCGAGGAAAAGCGGATAGCCGGGCAGTCGGATGAGTGAAGGCGCTCCCGATGCGGAAAATCCGTAGACGTGGCGGGTCAGGAGATTTTTGGCGAAGCTGCCGTACATCAGGGAATCGTCGCTGATGTAGGGGAGATGCAGAATGAACCACAGGCGCAGCAGCAATCCCGCGAGCAGCGCGAGCGCCACCCACACCCAGGCACGGCGTGCCCGCAGGTCGCGGTTCGCTGACTCTTCTATTTGCGTGGACGGGCCGGTGTGCATCGTCCAAGCATCATAACGGTTGCTGGGTGGTTAGCTCTCCTGGAGGGCAGGTCTGCACTGGCCGCTCTGCTAGGATTGCCCCTAGAGCCTGTTATGAACTTTGTGTTTGCAAGTCCTTTGGAATCAGTAAACGATGTTGACAGCTTAGCTCTCCAGGAAACTGCTCGGCCTCAGACGGTGCCTCAGACGCGCTTCGGAGGAAGGATCTACAGCGAAACAGGTCATTTTTCCAGGAAGTTCAGCTCTCGGACACGGTCAAAGTTCATAACAGGCTCTAGGACTGCCCCCTCGACCCCCATGCATAAACCCGTATTCTACGATCCGCAAAGAAAGCGTTGGAAACGGCTGCGTCGCGTTTTCGACGTATTGGCCTTGTTGGGTCTGGTGCTGGGCGTGGTGTTTGCGGTCGGTCTGATGCGAATGGGGCCGCTGCCAAAGTTGCAGTTCGCTTCTCCAACGCGCAACTACCGTGCACTGATCAACCGTCCCAAGCTGGTGACGAAAGCGAGCCGGAAGGCGGCCCGCTCGGCGCATCGGAAGAGCAAGCTGAATCCTTCTGATGTCCCCTTGAACAGCGGCGAAGGTCTGCGTGCGGCGTTCTATGTGGATTGGGACCCGGCCAGTTATTCGTCGCTCAAGCATCACGTCAAACAGATCGACCTGCTCTTTCCGGAGTGGCTGCACGTCATCTCGCCGACCGGCCAGATGATTGCGTATACGCCCGACGACAACCGCCCGTTCCCGGTGGTGGACTCTTCGGGCGCACACAATGTCGACCAGGAAAATAAAGTGGCACGCGCGATTGCGGCCAACGGGTCGGAGACGGAAGTGTTTCCGCTGGTGAACAACTATGACCTGCTGAGCGGCAATTTTTCAAGCGCATTGCCTGCATTCCTGGCCGATCCGGCGGCGCGCGCGAATTTTATCGTGCAGACGAATCGTTTTCTAGGCGCGAATCCTGGCTATCACGGTCTGACGCTTGACTTTGAACAGATTCCCACGGCATCGCAGCCAGATTTCCAGGCGTTGGTCGCGGCGTTGTACGACGATCTGCATGGGCGCAATCTGCGGCTTTACGTAAATGTCCCCGTGGACGATGACGACTTCAAGCTGGCATTCCTGGCCGCCCACTCCGATGGATTGGTGGTGATGAATTATGACCAGCACGAAACCGGGAGCGCGCCAGGACCGATCGCAAGCCAGGACTGGTTTCTCGCCAACTTACAAACGGTGCTGAAGGTGGTGCCGAAAGAGAAGATCATTCTGGCGATCGGAAGCTATGGGTACGACTGGACTCTGCCCGAACCCCCGGCTACGCCATTGCAAAAGGTCAATGGAAAGGTGCCGGCGGCGACCCCTGCAGTTATCAGCGCGCAAAACATTTCAACCCAGGAGGCGTGGCAGGCGGCTTCCGATTCGGGCGCGGATGTTGAACTGGATTCTGATTCCTTGAACGCGCACTTTGCGTATGACGATAACGACGCGCATCAACGCCATCAGGTCTGGTTTCTGGATGCCGTTACGGTGCTGAACGAGATGCGTGCAGCGCGCGCGCTTGGCATTGAAACGTTTTCGTTGTGGAGGCTGGGTTCAGAAGATAACTCGCTCTGGAAGATCTGGGACGCGGCGAACAAAACGGATACTGCGAAGGACTTGGCCGATGTTGAACCCGGGTACGACATCGACACGGAAGGCCTGGGCGACATTCTGCGTATCACTCAGAAGCCGACGATTGGACATCGCACGATTGTGCTGGACAATGACGCCGCTGTGCCGCTGGCTTCGCGGATGATCACGGCAGAAACCATGAGCTCGTATCCTTCCGCCTACACAGTGGAGCAGTACGGTTATCAGCCGAACAAGGTGGCATTTACCTTCGACGACGGACCAGACCCAACCTGGACTCCGAAGATTCTCGATATTTTGAAGCGTTACAACGTCAAGGGGACATTTTTCGAAATCGGCGAGGTCGCGCAGGATAACGTCGGAATCATGAAGCGGCTGTATCGCGAAGGAAATGAGCTGGGCAATCACACCTTCACGCATCCCGATATCAGCGAAATTTCGAACACGCAGATGGATCTGCAATTGAAGCTGACGGAGCGTTTGTTCGCGGCCAAGCTGGGTGTGCAGCCCATATATTTCCGGCCTCCTTACTCAATTGACCAGGAGCCGGATACGAACGACCAGGCCGCGCCGGTGGACCGTATTCAGGGCCTCGGCTACTTAATTATCGGCAACAAAATCGATACGAATGACTGGGACGAGCATCCCCGTAAATCGCCGCAGCAGATTACGGACTCCGTGTTTCAGCAGCTGGACCAGATGAAGATTCATCCTGACCGGCGCGGTTCGATCATCCTGATGCACGATGGTGGTGGAGACCGGTCCGCAACTGTAGCTGCGCTCCCTGTGCTGATCCAGGCGCTGCGGGCGCGTGGATATCAAATTGTTCCGGTCTCGGAGCTGCTGGGACGCACGCGCTCTGAAGTGATGCCTGCATTGAGCGGGAGGCAGCGCTGGCAGGCAAGAGCCGACTCGATCACGTTTTTTCTGATCAGCTTCTTCAATCACACCGTGATTTGGATTTTCTACATTGGCGATGTGCTGATGAGTGCGCGGCTCATCATCATCGGACTGTTTGCTACGATCGATCGATTCCGCAAGCGCAAGAACTACGCGACGCCTGATTACCAGCCGCGCGTGGCTGTGCTGATTCCTGCCTACAACGAAGAGACCGTGATTGCCCGAACGATTCGTTCGGTAATGATGTCGAACTATAAGAATCTGCGTATTGTGGTCATCGACGATGGGTCGTCGGACGCAACCTATAAGACGGCGGTCGAGGCGTATCCGGAGGAAATTGCTTCGGGGCGTTTGGCGGTGTTGACCAAGCCGAATGGCGGCAAAGCAGATGCGTTGAACTACGCGCTGAGCCGGATTGACGAAGATATTTACGTCGGCATCGATGCGGACGGCGTCATTGCCCACGATGCAATCTCGAATCTGGTGTGTCATTTTGCGAACCCAAAAATTGGTGCCGTTGCGGGCAACGCCAAGGTTGGGAACCGGGTGAACCTGTGGACGCGCTGGCAGGCGCTCGAAT
>JAABUJ010002524.1_pt1 | contig 22508 bp, 25 predicted proteins | sample 5559131 | NCBI WGS metagenome assembly JAABUJ01 (sample SAMN10711875, study PRJNA513366) | rock metagenome | isolation source: Antarctica rocks | place: Antarctica: Victoria Land, Mt New Zealand nord | collected 2016-01-07
TAATTAGTTATGAATAGATTCTTCATGAATTTGTAATGAATTATTAATGAATTACACAGTCACAATTTCAATTTCTCGCTTGTTAGCTCCACAAAAAACCTTAAAGTTCAGAATTAGTGTAGGACCATCCGAGGTTTTAGTGAGACCATCCGACCTGTGTCCCGAAGTAATTCTCCTTTACATGTATAACAATCAAGTCCATGATACATGATAAGTATTAAGACTCAGTTCACACTGCTTTAAGTATATTTTCAAAAGATTATGATCCTAACTGTGTATGTGTATTGCGCAATTCAATTGATCTTATTGTTGTCAACAAAAGTCATTGATTTCTGATCATCATCAATACAATGATGATACTCTTTCAAGTCAACGTTCACTGTCTTGAGTGCAGAAGAAAGTTTAACTCATATTGCTGTATTCAGTACTGACCAACCCGAGTTTCGGGTAGACCTGCATCCCATTTCAAATCAAGGCACTCCGCAGCCTGCCAAATGAGAGGATCTGTAGATCTCAGCATAGGATGGGGCGGACGCCAGAGACTATCTATCGGTACACCAGCTAAACTCCCGCGCTCAAAAAAGACACGACGTAGAAAGAGACCTGGCAAGCCCATCTAGCACCGCCAAAAGAACGACCAGAGGCTCTTCTGCAGCCCATCGCTAAAGACACAAAACCCTTACTGCCACAACGCTTCCAACTCAGGCAGCTTTCGTCTTGGCCATCTCCTGTTCCCTCGCCCTCTTCTTCTCCGCCCACTCCCGACTGGCCTGCCTCCCTCTGACCGCAGCCTCGGCCCTGGCTTGCGCCAAGTCCTTCATGCTGTTGCCATCCTTCTTCGGCTGTTCACCCGCTGCACTCTCCCTCTTGGCCGGCTTGGCCATCAGACTCTCCCTCGCGGCCTTAGCCTTCTCTTCCTCGTTGTTTCCAGTGGTGGTGGTAATAATCGTAGTAGTAGTCATCTTCTTGACAGCCGAAGGCCTAGCAGTTGAAGACAAGACCGCCGAACCCTTCACTGTTGGCACCTTGACAACAGCCACATTCGACACCCTCACCCCTTTTCCTTCCTTTCCGCCCATCGGCTTCTTCCGAATCTCCTTCTGGTTCTTAACGCTCTTTTCATCCCGCTCCCCCTGCAATCTCATCCGCTCCTCACGCTGCAGCCGCTGCTCCTTCAGCTTCGCCGCGACGGCTTCACCAGGGAGGGTGAACGTTGAGCGTGTGGGGGGCTTTGTGGATTTGGTGGGCACAAAGATGCTGGACCGGCGCTTTGCGGCGGCAGCTGCGAGGGAGGAGGAAGCGCGTGGTTTTGCCGTTGGTTTTGCTGCTGCTGTGCCGGGGTTCGTGGGATTACTTGCCGCTCTTCCGACTGCGGTATTTGAAGTCGCGGTGGTGATGGTGGTTCTTTTGGTAGAAGTGGGCTTCACAGCCAGAGCCGAGGAGTGCGCGATCGGCTTCTTCTGCACGAAGGGAGCGATCTCTGCTTTTCCCTCCCCATTCTCTGGAACTTCGTCCTTCCTGCCGACTACCACGGTCTCCACTGTGATCTTCTCTGTGCTCGTCTCACGCCTCGTTTCGAGCAAGGAGGGCGCCGTCTTGACAGGGGAGCGCGTCTGGGTGGCCTCTACGAAAGAGTCTCCTCCTTCCTGCTGCTCCTGCTGCTCCTGCTGCTCCTGCTGTCCCTCTGTACTCTCCTTCCCTCCCTCCTGGCCAGCCTTATGTTCCGCTTGCCCCACGACCGTCGCCTCACCGATTACCTGACCGCCGCACGGCGCCTTGTTCTTCGCCTTCGCCTTCTTGCCACCCTTCGCGCCGCGTAACTTCTTCTGCGCGGCGCGCACGGCGGGCGAAACGGGCGTGGTGGGGCTTTGAGCGTCGTGCATTGGGATCTGATGTATTTCTGGAGGCGAGGATTGAGTTTGATTTTAGCGTCTAGTATTGATCATCTCAAGGGAGGGGCAGACCGAAAACGGAGAAAAGACATACCTCCATCACAACCCTTCATCAGCTCTTCTCTCACATCCTCGACGGCCGAGCTGGTGGTGCTGGAGTTGTCGTCGTCCACCACCACAGGCGTAGTGGCCCCCGGAGCATCATCGCAATTGTAGTCATGATTGTTGTTGTCATTGTCAATACTCTCGTCGATGGTGACGCAGATGTCGCTGGCAATGTTGTTCCCCGAGATTTCTCCTAGCGGCGCCCGTCGGCTTCTAGTCAACGGTGGAGACATCTCGTGTCGAGCTTCCTGGGCAAGTGGAAGAATGCTTGATGAGCTGCGTCGAGGAAGATGTGAACTCGAGTAAGTGACTGAGTGAGTTCTGCGGGTGGGGGTGTTTTTAATTGTTCTGTGTGAGATTTTGGTTGTTGACTGGGACGCGGTTTGTTTATGGCAGGGATCTTGTTACATGGCAACCAATCAGATGCGCGTTGATTGGACTCGCGAATTCTTATGAAGCTGGTCCTGTAGTGCGCTGCACGTGTTTGGGCCGCCTTTCGTCACGTGGTGAGCCCTTACTGTAAACAATCTGGCGTACTGTTTGTCGAAAATCAGTCTTCTGATTTGTAATGGGCAGATTATGGCAGCAACCGACGTAGGTTTATACTACATATGTACATTTCGCTTTGCTGCGGCCTCCACAACGCAATTTGGACGCGGTTGTTGCAATTGACTCAACTTGATCTAAAATCAAATGGGAGACGATATATTCCCTTGCAATAGATGCGCTTCTGAAACACCAGTTCCGCCGGAAAAGAACACTCTTTGCTCCGCAGGAGTAGCAAGAATGATGGGAATCGAAAGTTCATACTTAGGCTCAAAACGTCCCCTGAAACCTATTTGCTTTCAAAGATGTCAATAACATAGCGGCCATCAAAGCCCTTTTGCACCTAAAAGTAAAGAAATCATCTAGGAGCCGAAAACATCAAGCCTTTTTCAGTTCTACCCAGCTGCACACATAGACCCTTTGCTACCCCTTCCATATCTTTGACTCTGTCCACAGGACCGATTTGATCACTGACGTTAGGGTCCAGCCCATGGAATAGTAAAGCCAGAGAAGAAGACTTCCAGTCGTGCCTCTCAGTCCGAGAGGTGGTCTGACCGATCATGGCCACCAGGAATACTAGCGTCAAGCCGGCGAGTGCGGCGGGAACTGTGAGGTAGGGCCATCTCACGCTGACGCAGGTCTCAGTTTCGAATACCTCACCTACCGCGGGAGGGTACGTGTCGTTGAACAAGTCCGTCCCCCCAGACTTTGCTTTCGTTGCGCTCTGCCTCATGTAAGCGGTCATCGAGTCTGCGATATCGCCAAGCGTGCTTTGTACAGATTCGAACGTAATGAGTCCAGAGCTGAAGATCTTTTAAGCTGGACAGGCCCGTCGGTGAGGTAATCATAGTTCCCGGGCAGGTTCGTAACTGACCCATTGAAGTAGCTGGTCATGAAGTAGCCGACACTGTTCGACGATATCTCGTACACTCGGTAGAGACAGCGTTCGGGGACCGTGGCATTTGGCAACTTCATGTTCAGCTGGGTTTCATCAGTCGCATTGCCAAAAACGCCAGGCCCTCTATACCCAACCCATTTGGTCGTCTCGTTGATGGTATAGCCAAGGTCGGTCAAGGACTTCCGTTCGCTTGGTGACAGGCAACCGATGTCCACCGTAGTCGTGGCCATCTGGGACTGATCCAGTGCGAACGCTTCTGACGACGATAATTGATGTTCTGTTAATGTCCCCGCAGTGATTTCCGCTTTGTAGGTCCTAACGCAAGGGTACAAGCGACATGTAGCGGCTCCGGATCCGGTGCATGTCCAAGTTGAGTTTTCAGCCGCCGTAGTACACCTCTTCGAGGCGCTGCTCACATTCGCCGCGATTAAGTCAAAGCTGCCGGGCCACCAGGAGCTTCTCTTCAACGTCAGGTGTTGAGTCAGTGTTGTCCCGTTATTTTGGAATCCTGAAAGAGCGAAGAGCCGACCTGGAAGAGTGACGTTACAATATGAAGTTTGCAAAGCCAAGGAGCTGTTGCCCGCCAAATCTGAATTGCTTTGGTTGTATCTCAAGTTGCATTCCCACTTTAGCTGCGAGGAAATGTCTGTACAGGTGCTGCAGTAGGCAATACTATGATATGGATGTTCAAAGGTACAGTTGCCCGTCGGACAAGCTGACGCTATTGGGACCGACACTGGGTTGAACAGGCCGGCGTTGATAGCCGACTCGAATTCATATGTCAAGGAAGAGTAGCCAGCTCCAGCATGCAAACCCGTTTCACTGAATGTATATCGCCTCGGTATCGTAGCAGACACACCCGGAACTTGGACAGGACATGAGTAATAATGGATGAGCGCTTGGGCTGTAGGATCCACGAATAAGGCAAGAATTAATGTGATGATTGAACCTATCACTGCAACGACTTGTCTGGCAAGATATCAGTGCCAATAGGGCCTGCAACATGGTATTCGATCATCTTACCGGCCGCGAAGAGTCCACAACAGCAGAAGTGCACCCCATGGTCCACGACTCGCCTCGTCAAACGCTTTGATATGATGGAGAGGCCTGCTCTTCCCGAACCAAATCCATTTCAACGGACTTAAGCCTAATGAAATATCAAGTTAACAGTGTTGTCTCCACACTTGGGCGGAACATATACCTTCGGCAATGATGTACAAAGCCGCGGATTTGAGTATAACAGTGTAGATGGAGACGAGAGAATTTATAGATACGTGAAATGGCCAATTTGTGATTGCAATGGCAAAAAGAGCCAGTATAACCAATGCGCATGCGAGGAACTCGAGCCACCAGGTGGCAAGTATGTCACTGATCAAATCTCTAGACCTTGCACTGTTGGCCTTCTGCTTAGGCAGCGACGCATCGTGTTCGGACTCGCTCCGCGCATCTGCAGAGCCATTTGGCAGAAGATGATGCGCCTCTTGCAGAGTCGGCCTGATACGATCGCGACTGTGGATGACTTGCTCTGGGTGTTGGTGGCTCATTTTGTCAAGACTTCGGTGCGTTAAGGATTAGAGGACTGGATATGCTCACGACCTTAATCATCTACATAAATGGCAAGTCTCCATCCGTCAGCCTCTCCGCCTCTAATTTTAGACCCATTCGCGCTGAATGAAATGGGGGCCGAATCGGGAGCGGGAGTATGGGGCAGTCACTTTCCCTGCTCTGTACCTACCTGACCACAGCGCTGTCCCCAACACCCTAGCCTCAAGTCCTCATTGCTGACAGTGAGGGCGACAGCGAGGGCGACACGCAAGTTTAGCAGTATGATTTGCAGCTAGCATGGGCTCCCTACCTACTAGTGGACGTCTCCTAGGTACTCAACCTTTAACTTATGTATCAACATAAATCAGGAAATGGGACTGCCCCATATTGACTGCCCCGAGTTATTCTGGTCATGCGGTCTATACAAAATGATACGCAATCCAAGAATATTTCTCGTCGAAGCAATCAAAATAAGCATACGAAAATAGCAGATACAGTATACAACCTCTTGCGAGATTCCAGCGCCGTACCTTATGTAAGCAGATATGGTACCTTAAAGCTTGCACAATTCATGCATGACTTCAATGCTAATTTTCGAGGGCTTCAACAGATGGATTCTTTACAATATTAATGTAATAACATCTGGTTTAATAATGATGCACCTTAATTGCAATAATAACTCATTGGTACCAGTCTTCTGAATTCATCCGAGGTGCATGTCTCAAATTCCTACCCCAACGTGACGTGAGCCGTATATATTACCTTCGTACGACCATCAGCGCCATTGAATCCTCCGCCGAATAGAGCCTCCATTTCCGACTTCGAGACATCCCATCGTTTGGCAACTCTCTGCCGGTGTTGCCCAAACTCCCACACCACGAGCCGATGCTGAGTATTCGCGAGCGCTCGTGCGCAACGAGCTCAAGATTTCAGGGCCGGTGCACTTACCTAGCATGTCAACCATGATCTCGACCAGTACCGAGAGGCGCCTTTCCTCGTCCTCAGCCTCTCGATCTCTTTCCAACAAGATTATGGGAGCACCGCCGCCAAGTTTATCGGATCTTACACATACGCCCGAGGGAGACCGCCTTGGCCGAAGTACGGGCAGACGTCCGAGTCCACGCGAATTTCCATTGCTGCACGGAACCTCGCCGGGTAATGAATCGCAGCTTCGGAGCGAGAGCGAATCAATATGGGCTAGCAGACAAGGCAATGATGTCGTTCCCAGGCATGGCAGGCAAAAGAGTCTAAGTGATGCCTTCAAAACAATCCGAACAAGGAGGGCTAGCGTTAGCGCAAATGCCCACGAAATCGCAGACGCTCTGAAAGCTCCAGTATCTGTCAAGCTAATTGTATGTTGCCGCTCTCGAGCACCATCACAAGACAGGCTTCACGGCTGACACGGCCTGTAGATACTTTGTCTTATATGGTACCTGTCATCGGCCCTGACAAACACCTCGTCCAAGTCGATCCTGAATGCCTTTCCTAAACCTATCACCCTTACGCTTATACAGTTTGCATTCGTCTCCACATGGTGCACATTCTTCTCCTATCTGGCCCACCTATACCGTCCTCTCAAAACCGCTATCCCCGCGCTCCGAAACGGCATTCGTTACCCTACCCGAGAGGTTATCAACACCACACTACCTCTTGCACTTTTCCAAGTCGGTGGACATATCCTCAGCTCGACTGCCACATCCAAGATTCCCGTGTCCCTGGTTCATACTATCAAAGGTCTCTCTCCCCTCTTTACTGTCCTTGCTTACCGGTTCATCTTCCACATTCACTACGCGACTGCAACCTACCTCTCACTGATACCTCTCACACTCGGCGTGATTCTGTCATGTTCTGTTGAGTTCTCCGGAAATCTTTCCGGCATCTTTTGCGCATTCGGTGGCGCTATCATCTTCGTCACTCAAAATATCTTCTCCAAAAAACTCTTCAATGAAGCCGCCCGTGCTGAGGCAGACGGGCAGCTGGCTCGCTCTCGAAAGCTTGATAAGCTGACCTTGCTCTGCTACTGCTCCGGCCTGGCTTTTCTCCTCACCGTACCACTCTGGCTTTGGACAGAAGGATTTGGACTTCTTCGTGATCTTTTCCATGACGGCGCTTTGGAGCTCTCAAACAAAAAGGATGCGCTCGATCACGGGCGCTTGACATTGGAGTTCGTCTTCAACGGGGTCTTTCATTTCGGCCAAAACATAATTGCATTTGTACTTCTGTCAATGGTTTCGCCCGTCACCTACTCAGTTGCGTCTCTAATAAAACGTGTCTTCGTTATCGTGGTAGCCATCGTCTGGTTCGGCAGTCGCACCACATCCGTCCAAGCAGCAGGAATAGGGTTGACATTCGTCGGACTCTATCTCTATGATCGAACCAGCGATGCAGCGAAGGCGGATCGCAGGGTCAGGCTTGACCAACTGAAGAACGAAAGGACATTGCTTCCTCTAACAACCGACCATGCACCGGCATGGGAAACTACAAACGGTTTCATCAGCTCTCCGAATTCCACAACGACCGGACAACTGTTCCAGAACAGTTTCGATGGTGGCTTCAAAGGCGAGAGAAAGGAACATGTTGGGAGCTCTGTCAGACCACGTGGTAACAGTAATGCTGTGACTTGGCTACCGCCCGGCACGAGGCAGGAGGAGACATGGATAGCAAGAGACACCGGCGCTGGGCATCGAATATCGGTTTCTTGACAGAGTTCATGGAGTACGATTGGACTATCGACGGCGTTCAAGAAGGATATACTGCATAAGGTTCCATAGAGAGCTACATGTCCCGGAGTAGCCCAGGTCTTGCACAAACGTGTTTTCGGTCGAGTACATTTAACTAGTAGTCATAATCTAGAGGGCCAAATCAAATGGCTTCGATATATAAAGCTCAGCACGTAACAACAAATTTTGTGCTCCAGAGGAGAGCTTGTACCTCAACCGACAGCTAGACCCAGCCCAGCTCCAGGTCTATACCAAGCCGGCAAGACTGATTCAAGATTAGAGTAGAAAGATGTAGCAACCGTCGGTAAGGAACAAGACTTCATCGGTGTCCCTCGTCTGCTCCAGCTACGGCGCCATGTACCGAGGCACATCCGCATCTTGAATCACGTAGCAGAGGAGAATAAGGTGATGATGATGATCTAGCACATAGAGTACAGTCGTCGTCCAAATTCCCCTACAATAGTTCGTGTCCGTAATGAGTATGAAGAGAAGAGAAGAGAACGAAAAACCGACGTCCACGGCTCTTAAGTACTAGTAACGCTAGATTTAGCGAACAAATCAGACTTTGGACAGATGCGGTTAGCTGATGCAGTGAGAGGGTTGGAAGAGCCGAGCACTTGAAGGACGTGCATGATTAATTGGAAGCGAATATCAATACAGACTCTTTAGGCCTCTACGCCGAGTCCCTCGTCAGGCTTGTCTTTCCTCTTCTTCCGCCAGCATGCTACGAACACAGCTCGCGAGGTCTGTGACGCGGACGGGGAGATTGGTGAGAGGCAACGCGGCTAGAACATTTGTCGCAACGCCACGGAGGGGGGCGGAGGTGCAACTCACAATTGGTGGGGCTCCGTTGAGATTCTCGGTCGGTCGGGCGTGTCACTGACTTAGCTTTCTAGATGGCAAGAAAGTCTCGATAGAGGGTAGGTAATTCTGTGTCCGGCAGAAGACGGGTGAAACTGACAGTGGGTACAGCTGGGTCGGCGTTGATTCAGGCTTGTGAAAAGGCCGGAGTGACGGTGCCAAGGTCTGTTCTTCAACACCTGCTCTATCTTTGTTTTGTATAACTGATATGTGTTTGTAGATACTGCTACCATGAGTACGTGTTTGCCCCCGGGAACTCTGCTGACCACACATCGCTAAGTGCTCAATAGGAAGCTTATGATTGCTGGAAACTGTGCGGTGGATTGTTCAGTCTTGGGAAGGACCGCGCTGATAGATATTAGGTCGAATGTGTTTGGTGGAGGTTGAGAGAGCACCAAAGCCAGTAGCATCATGCGCGTGGCCAGTACAACCAGGAATGGTCGTGAAGACCGATTCACCCCTTGCACATAAGGCTCGAGAGGGTGTTATGGAGTTCTTGCTCGCGAATCACCCGCTGGACTGTCCGATTTGCGATCAAGGAGGCGAGTGCGATCTCCAAGACCAGTCAATGCGATACGGCACCGACAGAGGGCGATTTCACGAGATTGGTGGCAAACGTTCAGTAGAGGACAAGAACATCGGGCCTTTGATCAAGACTTCGATGAACCGGTGTATCCATTGCACACGATGTATACGATTTTCCGTTGATGTAGCAGGTGCGCCCGAGTTTGGGTCGACCGGTCGTGGCAACGATATGCAAATTGGCACTTACCTCGAGAAGAGCCTGGACTCGGAAATGTCGGGCAACGTTATTGATCTTTGCCCTGTAGGTGCTCTACTGTCGAAACCCTACGCGTTCCGCGCCCGGCCGTGGGAATTGCAACATTTCGAATCGATCGACGTTCTAGATGGTCTTGGATCAAACATCAGGGTTGATTCGAGAGGCTTACAGGTCATGAGAATCCTGCCAAGGCTAAACGACGACATCAATGAAGAGTGGATCAACGATAAGTCCCGCTTCGCTTGTGATGGACTCGGAACTCAACGACTCACAACTCCTCTAATCCGAAGAGACGATAAATTCCTCCCAACCTCGTGGGAGCAGGCGTTGACGGAGATTGGTAACGCGTACCAGAAACTTTCACCTAAAGACAACGAGTTCAAAGCCATTGCTGGGCACCTTGTCGAGACGGAGTCATTAGTCGCTATGAAAGATCTTGCGAACAAGCTCGGTTCTGACAACCTCGCACTTGACCAACCCCAGGGCAGCCAACCCCTCGCTCACGGCGTAGACGTTCGGTCAAACTACTTATTCAACTCTAAAATCTTCGGCGTGGAGGAAGCCGACGCCATACTCCTTGTGGGAACAAACCCTCGGCACGAAGCAGCTGGCCTCAATGTCCGTATAAGAAAGCAGTGGCTCCGATCCGACCTCGAAATCGGTCTCGTCGGCCAACCATACGAAGGAACCTTCGAAGTCGAGCACCTCGGCACCGACGCGACCGCACTGAAGAAAGCCCTATCTGGAGCATGGGGCAAGAAACTGCAAGGCGCCAAACGACCAATGATCATCGTCGGCAGCGGCGCCGTCGAGCACCCGGACGCCAAAGCCATCTTCGAAACAGTCGGCAGCTTTGTCGACAAGAACGCCGCGAACTTCATCACTCCAGACTGGCAAGGCTACAACGTACTCCAGCGCGCCGCCTCCCGCGCGGGCGCCTATGAAGTCGGCTTCACCACCCCCTCCCCCGCCGTCGCGAACACCACCCCGAAAATGATCTGGCTCCTCGGCGCCGACGAGATCTCCGCCGCCGACATCCCCAAAGGCGCCTTCGTCGTCTACCAAGGCCACCACGGCGACCGTGGCGCCCAGCTCGCCGACGTCATCCTGCCCGGCGCCGCCTACACGGAGAAGAGCGCCACCTACGTCAACACCGAGGGCCGCGTGCAGATGACGCGCGCCGCGACGTCGCTGCCGGGCGCGGCGCGGGAGGACTGGAAGATCATCCGGGCCGTCAGCGAATTCCTCGGTGCGCCGTTGCCCTACGACGACATCGAGGCCCTGAGGGATCGCATGGAGGAAATCAGCCCGACGTTGCGCGGCTACGACGTCGTGGAGCCGACGGCGTTGGGCGCGCTCGGCAGGGTGCAGCTCGTTGATCAGAATAAGGGTAGTAAAGTGTCGGGCGAGCCGTTTAGGAGGGTGATTGAGGACTTTTATTTTACGGATGCCATTTCGAGAAGGTATGTTGTCTTTGTCTGTTTGCATGGTCGTGTGTGGTGTGATGGGGTCGGGGCTGATGAGCGCTGCAGTTCTCCGACAATGGCTCGCTGCTCGGCGGCCAAGGCGACGGGCAACCCGAAGACGAACTTCATGGCGCCTGGGGATCCACAGCCGCAGGTCGCATATGGCTAGGTCGCTCGAGGGTTAGGTGGTGGTGGGGATCCGACGCTGTGGTAGGTCTGATGGCGAGCGTCTTGACATAGGTTTTCCTCATTCGCAGGCGTAGTCTTTGGCTCCGTTTGTGGTGGTCGTGCAGTGTATATAGGACGCAATGGCACCGGTACAGACACGGTCGCCGCTTCACCACGCACGGGAATATCGCAGTCCAACGTGGGCATGACTTACTCAGATATGGTGATGGAGTATCGCCGTGATTAGACAGAGACCACTACCGTTTCTACAGTCCTGTGCACGCTACGATTTCAGCTCGTGATCTATCGCCGTTGTGGCTTGTCACCAAAGCCAGTGGTATATACGAAGCCCTCGATACGCCTCAACCCTATGGAAATCCCCACCAATATGAACCCCTCGTCATCCAGACCAGACAGTCAAGGAGACCTCGGTATGATACACAACGCTTGTCTCGAGTGTCCCCTCAATCGGTGTTCTTGATGTGTCGGAGTGCTCGAGGCTCAGAATCATCGGCATCCGTTCACGACTTGGAAAGCAAGGCCTACGACATATGTACCTTTGCACTCACTCTCTGTCCCCCTCACCAGACGCACCCCCCGACCCAGCATTCGACAACGCCGTACCTTATGGCGCCGTCTAGCAGACCACACCACCCAACGAGGAGGCACGAAGGTCCTGTTCTTGTTCCGCAACATACCCGGACGGACAAACGGAGGACATCGAGTGCGAGCGAAACGCGCTGCTCACAGCCTGAGTTCGGACACTGATCTGCAATTTGGCCTTTCCTTCCTTCCACAATCTTTCCATCACACCCTGCCCTCCTTCCCTCCCTCCCTCCCTCTCTTTCAACCAAAGACGTCTCCCATCCAAATCCTCATCCCTGGTCCTAAGACCCTCCCCGCCCCAAACAATACGCCCTCGACACTCACCACCTCCTCTACCTCCCCCTCCCCCTTCTCTCCCCCATCTCCCTCCTCGCAACTCCCAGCCTCAGCCTCCACACGACCGAAATCCTCCCGTCGCAGCGCGAACTCGCACGCGTACGCCCTACCGACACGTCTCTCGTCAACACTGACGACAAAATACGCGAACGGCCCCGTGGTGCTGCTATACGGCAGACCATCCTGCGCTGTGGTGCCGGTGGAAGAATGGAAATGCCAGACGAGGCGTTTCTGCGTGTAGGGGTCTGCGCCACGCGTCGTAATGCGGAGGTCGGTGATTCGGTGATCCGAAGGTTTGCGGGTTGCTGGGGTGGGGAGGATGGAGATGTGCTGGATCGTCATAAGGTGCAGGTGCCGGGGGGGCGGCTCGGTGTTGGGGGTGTTGGGGAAGGAGATGTAGGTGCCTAGTTCGACGAGGCGGTGGTTGCGGTGGGGGAGGTTGGGGATGGGGATGGCTTGGGTGATTGCGTCGGTGTAGGCGGAGGGATACTTGGTGGGATGGTAAGTGTATGAGAGTGGAGGTTCGGTTTCGGGACTGTGGTAGGCGAGGTAGAGGCCCGTCTTTGTACTTCGAGATACTCGGGTTCGTTGGTACGTGATGTGTGCTACTAGGGAGGATTGGGTCGGCATGCTGAGGTTGTAGAGGCATAGGCGATGTGTGTCGGGTCCCGGTTCGGGCCTTTGTGGTGATGGTGTGGATGTAGTTGGGTCTTGCTTGGTTTGGCCGACTTTTTTGGTGTAGATTTTCAGTCCGATTCCATCGACGCTAACGCCGTAGATCACTTGTCTGGGAGGGCCTTGGGGGAGTTTATCCCATAGCTTCCGCGGTAAGGGCAGGAGATGAGGTAGGATTGACTGGGCGCCAATTTGAGGAATTATACTAAAGCTGTCGTGAAGCTAGAATTTACATCAGTGTCTGCGTTGCATGAGAAGATCTGTTGGGTATCTGAGAGCTTTTCTCTGGCGTACGAAAGGGATACCACCATGGTGATAAAGAAAGTATACATACTGCCTGTTCCGACCCTCGTCCAACAGTAAAAGCCCGGTTGAAATCGGTTTCGAAATAAGTTGCAGAGCCAGCCGGAAACTCTTGTGCGTGCCGTACAATAGGATGGTTCTGAAAATCCAGTTTATGTTGCTGTATGCCTTTCGTACAGTCGCATTGGAGGTCCTTGGATAGTTTCGCACCCTCCCACATAGTCTGTTCCACGAGACGACCGGCCTGTGGAGCTTGTCGAGCGTGCTCTGTCCGGTCTGGACCCCCACGAAAATGTTCGAAGGTCCACCCAGGCGCGAATATCGCAGTGGAGAAGTTCAGATTTGCGAGGGCGTTGATCGCCTGCGAGGAGTCCATCAGCACAGAATTGTAACTTAGTGCTTACGTAGCCTAGAACGGCAACTCATGGACAACAAAGCAGAGGGTTTCAAGATCTAACATTCTATGATCAAAGATAAGGAGCATAGTACTGGTCCAGTGTAAGTGATCGGGGAAATGCGAACAGGTATCGGCTGAATATGACGGACAATGTCTACTTATAAGACTTCTCCACCAGCGGTAATGCAAGAGCACAAGAAACAGAGACCTTATCGAAATGGGAAGAGCCACAGAGACGAGTCACTTTGCCAAACGATAGACTTACCACACCCGTGTTCGTACCACCACCACCTTCCGGAGGATAAGTCACGCGGGGAGGTCCAGCAAAGTGCGTATTCTGAGCCCATACATCGATACCGAAGAAGACGTTCTCGGTACTAATGCTGTTCTTCTTGGCTAGTTGTCTGGCTTCGAAGACGTTTGTTGGCATCCACTCGTAGTTGGTAAACAAGGCATCTGCAGCTTGTACGAAAGGCAGATTCTTCGGAGTCAAGCCATTCTGATAGTCCACTTGGTTATCGACAGTCAAGGCATCATACCACACAACTTGCTTGTCATCTCCGAGATACTGCTTCAGGGCTTGGATGAAGCGAGTTAGTCGTTCTATGCAGGCCTCGGCGTCCTTTGGAAACTCTTTCTCAATGTTGAGGAGCCAGCCGTCAAAGCCAAAAGCATCAGCCATGCGGGCAAGCTGCTTAGCTATTAGAAAGCTGCCATCACTCTCGTAAAGCATTCGCTCGACGTCCGGCGACTGTGGCTCGACAATAAAGGTGCCTAGAACCTTGACGCCATTCCGGTGCAATAGATTGGTCCATGTCGGTGGTGGGACACAGACCAGTTTGTGCGAGAAATAGATGAAGGTATCTATATATTGGAGATATTCACAACTGTAGTCTTCCGTATTGACTTCTGCTGGCCGTACACTCTCATAGTCATGGTAGCCACCTTTGTAATCATGACATAGTAAGACCTTTGAGGTCTTCAAACCAGCTGAGTCTTGTGGTTTTCCTGTTCCTCGCCGTAGCAGCGGGGTATTGGCTATCTGAATGGGATCAACGTCCTCCGGACGCCAGTCCTCAAGCTCCTGAAAATGGTCAAAGTAAGCAAACCCTCTCAGCGCATCCCGTCGACGCTGAGCCAAGCGTTCTTCCTTCGAAGGTCCAGTGTCAACAGGGGATCCACGAAGAATATCTCTCAGTCTCCTGCCCACATGCCAGCCTATCCTCTTCCAGTGCGGGACAGAGAGTGGTGTAGCGACTGCTTGTAAAATCCATCGGAAAATAGTAGCAATAGTAGCCATCGTTAAGGGCATATCATGTTCAGTCTCGAGAAGGTACGAACGTACAGCCGGTGTTGTCAAGGCATGCGGCTCCCCGCAGGAACATGTACTTTGACAATATTGTTATCGTGATACGCGAAAGGTTAGCCCAGCCTTGAATGATAATATTCAAATCTACTATCATACAAAGATTGCTTTTGGAGATGAAGCCAGAACGGAACGTACGGTACTTTATACAGTAGGTACCCTAGTTTGTAGGGGGACGTCGTCGAATCTAGGTGGCTTTAACGTTCCCTCAGGTACCTTAAGGATTATGATAAACCCTAGTCTAAGCCCATAACCCACTACCTCAATGAAAGCCTCTTCAACTTCGACCTCTAGGAAGCCTCAATCGGCCTTCAGGAGAAGTTTGTTCTTGGATTTTGAATGAAGGCTAAGTTAGATGAGGTATGCTATAGGTAAAGATTTGGAACGTTACCACACCTATACCTTAGGTAAGGTAAACAATAGTTAGGTGACTAAGCAAGAGGATGAGGCCCGTAACGTTAGTAGATACCTTCAAACAGTGTTCAAGAATTGAAGTTTGATGGTCCAGAAAACTTCACGTCGGGTTGCTTGGTCTATTCGTCTTTTACGGAATCAAGTGGCACAGGATCGTTGTATGTGAATTTACGACGGCAACAGCTCATGAGGTAAGTTATGTAACATCCACTCGCACTGGCCATTGCCGCCAAGAGGGCTAACCGCATCGAGGTTTCAGGACCAGGAATCTGTAGCGTGTCAACATCGAAAGCCAAGCAAGGGTTGGACAACTCAACAGCAACGACTCTTCCTGCGCTTCTGCCACGAATGCGGTCAATTCACCTTTACAATCATTGCGCAGGACACTAGAAAGACGAGACGCGCCGTTTGAACCATGAATATCTTCAGGTTATTAGGTAGGGGCTTCCGTTGCGCGACTGTCAATCGATCGCGAATCTCTGGGGGACCATCGCTGAACGGCGCTTTCGGGCTCAGGGGACCTATCCCATCTTATTTCCATCTTTATCCTGTTGCAAAAGATGAAATCATCCAAGGTGCGCGCTTCGCCCTCCGTTTCTTGCTCGTACCATACCCGATTGCTGAGGTCCCCTATAGAGCTGCTCAGGCATATCATTCAAGTCGCAAGCATTGTACTTGATGGTTTATGTCACGCGTTACGTCGGTAGGTTGTTGGGTCCCTATAGCCCCTACGAACAATGATACGTTGCTGATCGCAGCTCCCTTCGCAGACATATTCTGGACTTTCACCGGTTCGCCGTACAACACCATCTTCAAGCTCATCTTTTTGTCGTCCTCTGCCTATACCTGCTACCTCATGCTCAACGAGTACAAACCGACCCACGATCCCAACCTTGATACGTTCAAGGTCCAGTACCTCCTTGGGGGGAGTGCAATCTTGGCGCTCATCTTTCCCGAAGTATACGTGACATCGGAGGTACGAAGAGACCCGCGTTGGTCGTCGAGTTGGCGCTGACGAAGCGTCTTAGATCCTCTGGGTATTCTCGATATGGCTGGAATCTGTAGCCATCCTCCCGCAGCTGTTCATGCTCCAGAGGACCGGAGAGGCGGAGACGATCACGACACACTACCTCTTCGCTCTCGGTGCTTATCGGGCGCTGTATATTCCGAATTGGATATACCGGTACTTTACGGAGAACCGCTGGGTCTGGGTCCCAGTGCTCGCAGGCATCGTTCAGACGGTGCTTTATTCAGATTTTTTCTGGATATACTACACAAAGTAAGCTTTGAAACGCCCGTCAGCTTCACACATAGTTCCAGGAAGCGCAAGTGGCTAATGACGTGGTTGCAAACTTAGAGTCCTCAAGGGAAAGAAGTTTGCCCTTCCTGTATAAGTCATACCTTAAACCTTCTTTACGGTCAAGGGATGTCAGAGCAGTCAATGGACTACCTAGCAAGCCTCCTAGAATTCTTGCGGCTCTCGAACTGTTGTATCTGCTAGCCTGTATAAAAATTTGCAGCAATGCCGGACCAGATGGGAAGCGCCGCGCATTTACCATGGAATCCTAGGTTGCCTTGTCAAGTACGGCGCCGCAATGGGAAATTTAGTCACCAAGGTCGTCTCCAAGTGGAGAGGATGTATTTGACGAGGCTCCCAAGCGCTCCACAAACCGAGCTCGACTCACTACCGGCAGCTACCATGGATGTACCCCGGAAAGCATGTGCGATTGAGGCGACCTTTCTATTTCAAAACTCGAGTTTGGATACGAAAGCTTGAGCAAGAGCTTTTAAGCTTCTTGTTTCGGACCTGAACGGTCTTCCTGCAGTCTTGGTATCGACATCAGGCCATCAGGTCCCCCACTCCGAGAGTGCGAAGTCAAACCTGGTAGTAACCAAGCCGGTCGCCAATCGAACATTGAGGCCGATGACATGTAAACTCTGAGCTGCCGCCGTCATGTAGCTGTAGCTGAAGTTTCCTTGAGGTATGTGAGGTGGAGTACCTTGGGAGCTAAGGTGGTAAGGTAAGCTATTTGGATCTTCCAAGGGTCGGACTGGGAGATCGACATGGTCACTGCGCCATCCGATGTCTCGTCACGTCACGTCACGTCACGTCACCCGGCACTTGCAAATCTCCACCCCTCGTACAGCAACTTATCCCTCCGTCCTTACCCCTACCCCGGCCCGTGCAAAAGAGGTGACATTGTTCAGCGGTTACCCTCGGACATGATACTTTTGTTACTTGTATATCTGAAACAGTAACCAGGGAAACTGTGAAGCGCGTAAGAAAGACACATATCTTTTTCCTTTCTTCGGATCTATGTCAGATGCAAGAGGTACCCAAACAAGGATCAAGTCCACTGCACTCTGTACTATCATTACGTTTAACGCTACAAGCTGCTTTGAAAACAGAATTTGACAGGTGAGGAAAGGTTTCTGTAACTTATTGTTCTCTTTACCTTGCCAGTCACAATCTTTTCTTCTTCCTCTTCTCCCGCCATCATGCTACTAAAGTTCTCGCTTGGCTTGAAATAGCCCGTTTTGGGTTTAGTGGCGTCGATAGTCGGGCTCATAGGGTGACTCTGTACCTTAAGTTAGGGCGCACATTATTATTGCGTGCATTGGGCCTCTCTCCAAGGTACAGGTACCCAGATGTACCTCCCTCCGTACTGAAGCTACCACTGCCTTACTCTAGCTATTGTACCACTGTGGACTCGAGCTCTTGCCCCAGGCCCAACCGTCAGGTGTAAGGTAAGGTACCTAAGGCAGGTACAGATACCTACAGGTACATTACGCAAGGTACCTACACCATCTTGAGGGCCTGTACTGCAATGTTCTCCTTTGCTCCTGCCTCTGATTTGCCCTCCCTGGCCCAGATAAACAGCAAGGTACGTCCAAATACAAAGAGTCCCCACCTACCTTACCTTACCTTACCTTACCTTATATACCTTAATAACTACCTGACCTTACCTAAGGTACCTACCTGACCTTAACTGAGGAGACTGTACCTTAACTTGACGAAACAAAACACCCAGACAGACAGACAGACACCCGTTTAACATTTTCTCTATCATTCTCTTCCGTCTCCGTCGTTCAGATCAGATATTGATATTATTCCAACCTGGACTGTAGAGCCTTCACCATTCTTACCTTACTCTGTATACTGCCCCACATCTAATTCGTCGTATACGATACTCTCGTTGACTTGTCATTCTGCTCTCCTTCGTCCCCTCAACTCTATACTACCTTACACTACCATTCGTTCTCGAACCGTTCGCTTTTCAATTCGCCCGAGCTCTCATCCAAAGGGGACTGGTCTATTCTTTTCGACATCAACCACCTACCCGCCTGCTGTGTACAAAAAGCAGTCTCGACTCAGTCTCCCAGATTTATGAGGACCGCTTTTAAACCTCCAAGCCCTCTTCTATATTTCAACTGATTGCAGTCAAGAACCAATCCTTACTTGGCCGAAACTCATTGTTTTCAGAACACGTCTGTAGCTCAATTGCACAGCTCAATTGCACAGCTCAATTGCACAGCTCAATGAATTCCTATGGCCAGAAACGTCAACGGCTGGGGTACGAGCACGACCTCTCCGGCACCACCGAACGTTCCCAGCAATACGGTGGCAATGTCAACAACCCCTTTACAACACATGGGCATCCGGGAACCTTCGAACATCAAGCAATCCCTTACTCCTCGGCCGAGGAGGAAGTAGTATCAGCCGGATCGGGGGCCGTTTTCGTGCCGCAGTTCGTCGTCAGCTCCGCCGAGGGGTCGCTGGGGCTGGCGACCCATCACTCTTCGATGCCCATCGTCTACACCCAAGCTTCCCCACAGCCGGCGATCCTGTTGAACGGCCTTCACTCTCACCCACAGGGGATGCGACCCTTTTCCCGTGTACTTGAACACATTCAAACCAAGCAACGGACCTGCAACGGAGAAGGCTCCGAGCCCGGGTACTTTCGAGGGCAGGGCGAGCCCATGATGACCCCTCTGCCAGGTTTTCCGAGCCTGCTGTCTTACGAAGAGACCGAGAATCGGTATGTCTCGGACTTATTTTTTTCACCGGCCTTCCAAGATACCTGAAAGAGTAGTCATCCAATTTACTGACGTTGCTTGGCGAACAGATATGTCACCGCGCTGTCGCCCAAGAAGCAGGACAAAGCTCTCATCTCAGCACAGCGCTGCGAGAACATTAAAAGTATATTACACGATAAGAAGTGCACCACCATCGAATCGGCGCAGTTCAGGTAAGCTTTGCCAGATGAAAGATTACATCGATCGCCATTCCTTGCAGGTGGATATGCACTTCAACAGATCACCCTCCATCAGCACTCTATTGGCACATCAGCAAACATGTGCAACGTGCTAATATGGCGTTTCCTGCAGGTTCTGGGCTAAGAAAATGTTCACGCTGGAACCTCCTGATAAGCCACTGGTCGGTTGCTCCCTCTCCCACAAAGCGTCGTAGAGCCACAAGCCTTCTGCAAGCATTTGCTTGGTGTCAAGGGGGGAGATCAGTCGATCGCTAACTCGTGTAACGGACAGGATCAACAAGTGGTCTGCCACGAAGGAAAACAAGTCGCCGTCAAGGAGAAGCTTTTCATGATTCTGATTCGTGCCCATTCGGACTGCCAGCACGGAGGCAGGGATAAGACGTCGGCGCAGGTACGGCATAGGTATTCATGGTGGGTAGTCATCCATTTCCCCCAAACCCGTTGGTCGTCGCACCGTATGAGGTGTTGCAGCCTGCGCCGCGGAGGCTTCGGCTCTCCCGCCGTGCATGCTCGCTTGTCTCCATCTTACAGCTAATGTGAGGTGTCACATGCAGGGTGCCCAAAGAACTCATTGCACGCTTCGTCAAAAGCTGTCCCACCTGTGCCGCAAGAAGGAATCCGGTAGGCTACAACCTGAGCGCGCACTCGACCCCGAGAGTGTCGCCAACGGTCGCACAACAAACCCCTCCAGGTTCGCAGAACACATCTCCGGTTGCCTACACCCCGACCCAACCCGTCATCGCCTCCCCACCGCAGTCCCGCAGACAATCCCTTATAAAGACTGAGACCACCCTCTCGAGGCCACCCGTGACCACCTTACCGGCCACTCCGACTTCCGTCCGGGCTCAAACGCAAGCTCTCTCCATCCCAGTGTCGATGGAGCAGCACATGGAAAACGTTGGGACTTCGCAGGCTGCCCAGCACTTCACGTACGCCATGCTGAGTGCCCCAACGTCTCAGCTACGGAATTATGCGCAAGTCTCTGACCATGGACTGGGTGATTACTCATCTGCTGGATTTATTTTCGATCAACCGTACGCACCGAGCAATCCTTGAGCCTGCACCGAGTCCATCGTCTGATCTCGTTGGGAGTGTGGGGAATGCGCACGGTCAAACGCACGGTTCAGCGATCGGCGCTTATGATGTGCAAACTCTATTTTCGCTCCCGTTGAACCCTGGTGTCAAACTCAGCCACAAACGACAGACGACCTTTACTTGAAACCTTTCCTTATTGTCACCGTCGATACGTCTGCCCTTACGTCTTTACCATCAATAAAAAAACCCTTTGTTTTCTTTATCACTGCCGCTATGTTTCAGGAGTGCTCTCGGTGGTGGTCCATTTCCAATTCTGCTTTGTAATCCCGTCTTTACGTTGAGCATGAGTGTGGGCATCACAAAAGTTCTTCTTGACCTTTTCACCACGTTGGTAGGCTGTCTTTCGCGTCGTCAACCCGTTTCTTTTGCGTGGCGGACCGGATTGGTTGCTTTCAGTTTCTTCCTGGTCGCGCGACAGTACGAATGGAAAAGCTACGTGTACATTCGGTAACCCGGTGTCCCGAACACCCCAGAAGGCATTGGTGGTTGTGTGGTTGGTTTCCCCTGTTTTGCGAACGTGCGGTCGGAGGGGTGGATGGCAAAGTTGCTTTGGTTGTGTCGGTACGGAATACATCTGGCATTTGGTGGTCCGGGGTCTTTCGGCACAGACGGAAAAATGGGTTCACATGGGAGGGAATGGGAAAAAGGGAAAAATGGGATGGGACGCTCGTGTGGTTTGGTCTTTGTTGGGTTGAGATATTGATGGAGGACGTGCGTGTTTGGGACTTTTGTCAGTGGGGCGCTGGGATGGGTAAAATGGTGGTTGATGCTTCCTCAGCCGTTCCGTTGCTACTGGGCACTGATCCAGAAGTCTGACCTACGGTCTTTGTAAAGGTTTTTTTTGTACCTACCTAAGATAGAAGGACGAGACTCAACCGTCTTCTCCGTTTGAAAAGTGTTCGAGTATCGATATCCAGGCTTCATACCCGGCAAACTCGAATTCCACAGGAACCAAAATCCGTGTAATACCCTAGCCACATTAAGTACCAAACGCGCCCTTAAAACCGCGCTTCGTGACTTCTTTATACCTCTCCATCCTACATACTATCGTACAAAGGCCAAGAAATCCACAAATAATGCAACAACATCAATCACTATCCAATTGTATCAGCAAAGAGCTCCATCTCCCTCACCCCTCCGTCACGTCCGCACACCCCACCACTCAACCGCTCAATAGAACCTACCTCACGTTACCTTATACACTCCCCCAAGGCAACCAACCAACCAACCTTACGGTACTCCTTGGGTATGAGGTAAGGTACTACATTACCTACCCACGTACCTACCTACCTTGGTAGAGATAGAGATGGAGCTAGCCAGCCAGCCAACTGTTTCTTTTTGAGCGTTTCCAGCCCAGCTGTTTGTACCTTAGCTAAGGTAGGTAGGTACGAATCAGACTACAAGAAAGGAAGCAAGCAAGCAAGCAGGCGGCGACCGTTCGATGTCGAGAACGGCAGGCTGACCATGCTGCCTTCGATGGACAGTTTCTTCACCGTTCACGTTTCACGTTCACAGTGGACTTGGACGGAAGTACAGAGCACATGGTCCTTGCTTGACTAAGGTATTTGTACAGCTACCTAAGGTATCTGCTTGCCTTGGAGTAAGGTAGGGCTGGGGAAAAAGTGAAAAAGAAGCGCTGTGGGACGGCAGACACCATTCTCTACCTATGCCGAAACGAACGTCGGCACGAATGAACAGCCGGGACAAAGAACTGGATGAACAGCCCCGGTGAAGAAGGTTCAAAGAAGGTCGACCGTTCGATTCGCATCAAGAACAGAACAGCACATGATCGTCAAATTATCATCGGACTCGTCACGTCGTCGCATCGCCTAGGTCAGGTACTCAGCCCCCGTTTCACGCCCGCAGAGTGCAGCCCAGCGCGATAAACGCACCCTCCGTTCCTTACTCTCCCGCACCCCATCCCACCCTACACCAACGTGCTCGTATTGTCTCCCGCCCTTCTTCGCCTTCACTTACCGCCCTCCCCCGCCAACACCCGAATCGCCCACCGCCAATCCTCTCCCCCCCTTCCATCAACCCCACCGCCACCGGCACCG
>JAABUJ010002529.1_pt1 | contig 22465 bp, 18 predicted proteins | sample 5559131 | NCBI WGS metagenome assembly JAABUJ01 (sample SAMN10711875, study PRJNA513366) | rock metagenome | isolation source: Antarctica rocks | place: Antarctica: Victoria Land, Mt New Zealand nord | collected 2016-01-07
TGCTCCCACCCTCCCCGGCACCTCCCGGATCAGGCTGCCCTCAGCTACGCTGCCCTGCTGCGACAGGACAACGATGAAGGTCTCTCACCTCCATTCGAATAACAGCGCCTCACGGCGCACGCGGGTTCAGGTAGAGCCCGACAACGTCGATCCAGCACCCAGTCGCGGCGACCGCAGCGATCTATCCGCGCGAGCTGGCCGAGCTGCACGCTGCGGCGGCCCGGCTCGGCTGGGCCCCGGGTCGTGGTGGGCGGTGGCGAGGCGATCGACCCATTGGGAAGCGGTCGCGAAGGGGACCCGGTGTCCGGCTTGGCAGGCGCGGATCGCGATCCCGGTGGCCAGGTGGGTCTTGCCGGTGCCGGGCGGACCGAGGAAGACGACGTTCTCCTTGCCGGCGACGAAGTCGAGAGCGCCCAGGTGGGCGATGACGTCGCGTTTGAGTCCGCGGGCGTGTTCGAAGTCGAAGTCCTCCAACGACTTTCGAGCTGGGAACCGGGCGGCGCGGATCCGGCTTTCACCGCCGTGGGACTCCCGGGCGGAGACTTCCCGGCCGAGACAGGCGGCGAGGAACTCCTCGTGGGTCCAGGACTCGGCTCGGGCCCGTTCGGCCAGGCGGGGCACTGCGTCCCGCAGCGTCGGCGCCTTCAACGCTCGGGTCAGGAACGCCAGCTCGGAGCTGACGTCACGTCCCGACGAAGCCGGCAGGGCGGGGCTTTTGGTGGTGGACCTGGTTGTCATCAGGCGACCTCTTCGGCGGTCAGGCCGAACGCGGCGTCGTACGCGGCCAGGTCCCGCTGCTCGACCTCGTCATTGACCTCGGGCGTCGGTCGGTGGGCGGCGCGGTGCGCGAGCTCGAGCGCGGCCTGGTGGTGGACCGGGTCGGTGATCGACTGGTGCCTGGCCGAACATCGGGCGTGGGAGGCCACGACCTTCCCGGCACACGTCACGGTGACAGTGGCCAGGTCCGCGAGCACGTCGACCGTCCGCCCGACCACGGCCGGGTCGACGGAGTAGTCCGTCGCGTCGACCCGCACGTAGTGATCCCGGGGCAGCCGCACCCGGGTGCGCCATCCGATCGTTGGAGCCACCGGTGGTAACGCCAGCATCGCGCTCTTGTCGGCCGGCCACCGTTCCGTCGGGGCGCACCCGATCCGGCGCACGACGCGGGTGTTCGCCAAGGCCAGCCACCCGGCCAGCTGGGCGTTGAAGTCCGCCGGTGAGGTGAACGTCCGCCCGGGCAGGAACGAAGTCTCCAAGTAGCCGTTGGCCCGTTCCACGATGCCCTTGGCCTCCGGGTCACGAGGGCGGCACTGATGCACCCCGATCCCGAGAGTGCCGCGGAAGGCCTCGAAGTCATCGGTCAGCTTCGGCTTCCCAGCCCGCCACGATCCGACCGTGGACTCGTTGTCCCACACCAGCTCCCGCGGGACCGACCCAGCCTGCTGCAGCAGCAGCCAGTGCCCGGCGATCAGATCCGGGCCCTGCCGGGTGGGGATCATCGCTGCGAAGATCATCCGCGAGTAGCCGGCGACCATCACCAGCACCGGCGGGCGGCCGGCCTGCCCGAAGCCCAGCGGCACATCGACCGGCGGAAACCACAGGTCGCATTGCATCCGCTCACCCGCCACATACTCCGTACGCGAAGCCGGGTCCGGCGGCAAGAACAACGGACGCAGCACCGGACCCGATCCTTGAGCACCGTCAACGACCGATCCCACCCGATCCGCTGCGCGATCACCGTCGCCGGCATCGTCGGCGTCGCCATGAGCAACTCACGGATCACCGGCTCGAACACGTCGACCGCCGACCCCTTCGCCGGCCGTACATACCGAGGCGGACTACCTCGACCGATCGCCCTCCGCACCGCGTTCCTCGACACACCCAGCCGACGCGCGACCGCCTTGATCGGCACCTGCTCAGCCCGATGAAGCCGACGGATCTCCGCCCAATCCTCCACACTGATCACCCTCCACAGGGCTGATCCGAAGTGCCGGTGTGTGCGGGTGTGAGCCGGACGCGCTGGATTCGTGTGACGCCCCGCGGTGCCCTCCCGGGCCCGCGTTAACAACCTGTGCTGCGACGGTTCGAGCATCGGAGAGCAGTTGCCGGTACAAGGCGTCCGAGATCCTGCGTTGAGGCAACGGATGGCTTCTGCACGGATCTTGCCGCGGCGAGCTGGCGCCGGTAGGAGGCGCGGCACGGGGGTCGAGGCGGATCTGGGTGGTCGCGCCGATGTGGATCAATGTGGTTCATCCGCTGGTTCCCGGCCCTCGATAGGCGGTGCCGGACGATCTCGCCGCAGGAGGCTTCGATCGGGGCAGTGCCGGTCCAGGACGCGAAGCGGTTGCGGTCGGCGAACCGGGCGACGTCGCCGACGTCGGCCAGGATCCGGGCGGCCACGCCCAGCCCGACACCGCGCAGGTCCATCAACCCCCGAGCCGGAGACTTTCACCACCTGCTTCAGCTCGGCGGTCAGGGCCTTGATCTTCTCCTCGACCGGGACGAGCTCGGCCAGCTGCTCGACCGTGAGCCGTCGGCGGATCTTGCCCGCCAGGTCTCGCGGCCGCACCGAGGCAGGATTGCCTTGGCCTACAAGGCGGTTATGTCCTCTTTCGCGCTCCCCGGCGTGAGCTCGGCGAGCAGCCGCTGTAGCCGGTTGACGGTCTGGACCCCTGTCCGGGTCAGCTCCTCACGGCGGTCGGCGAGAATCCGCAGCGCCTCGAGCTGCTGGTCGTAGGACAGGACCCGTAGCCCTTGGGTGCGGACCGCGACCACCGCGACTGCGTGCGCGTCGTGGGCGTCGGTCTTTCGGTTGTGGCCGGTCTCGAGCAACCGGGCCCGGGCCGACAGCTTCGCCGGCACGTCCACGACGTGCTCGCCGTCGGCGAGCAGTCGTTGCGCCAGCGGGCGGCCGGCGCCGTCGCTGCCCTCGACCGCCAAGACCCGCTCCGGCCAGGCCCCGACATGTCGCCGACAGCTTGTCGGGAATCGACCCCGATGAACACCTTTCGCCATGCCGCCACCTCGCCTCGTGGTGGACCTGTAGCGATCACGAGGCGAAACCCATTTCCTGACGTGGCCGGCATTCGGCCATCCGGCGGGGACGATCCCACCACTATTTGAAATGGCTGGTAACCGATTTCAGCGTGCTGGCCTTGGTGGTGGCGTTGGTTGCGGCAGCCGGCAGGAGGTAAGGGTCGGTAGCGGCGTGGTACCAGGGCTCGGTGGTGAATTTGAAGGTCAAGTCCTTGTCGAGGTCGGGCCGACCGAGGTAGCCACCCCATGCCTTGGCCCAAACGAGGGCGCCTTCCCGGTCATGGGTGTATTCCATGAAGAGCTTGGCCGCGGCGGGGTGCGGTGCGCTCTTGACGATCGTGGAGTACTCGAGCGTCTGGGGAGTCGGCGACGGGTAGGTCCAGGCCACGGGTGAACCGTTGCTGTAGTTGAGGATCGCGATCTGGTCGACCATGACGCCGGCGCTGATCTCGCCGGCAGCCAGCCGCTGACCTTCTTCGGTCTGACCCGAGTAGATGACGGGTTTCTGATTGCCGAGCGAGGTGAGGAACGTGTCGCCGAAGCGAGACTCGGTGTTCCACATGTAGGCGGTCGTATAGTAGGAACCGATCTTGGTGGCGTCGGCGAGGCCCAGCTTGCCCTTAAGGGACGGTTGCAAGATCCCGTTCCAGTCCTTGAGCGCAGCGGCGGCCGAAGAGTCCACGAGTTGGGTGTTGTAGGCGACCGCCATCTGCACGCGAGCGGTGGGGTAGGCGGTGGCGCCGTTGACGTCGAGCACGTAGCCGGCCGGGTAGGCGGAGTTCTCGGCGATCGTGTACGGAGCGGCAAGGCCCGCCTGCATGACGCTGGTCATCGCTGCGCTGTCAGGCAGTGAGAGGACATCTGCCGTGCCGCGACCAGCCTGTTCCTCTGATTCAAACCGCTGTTGCAGCGGTCCGGTCGCGTTGAAGACGACCTGGACCTGAATCCCGAACCGCTTCTGGAAGTCCGCCGCGTACTTCGTCCCGCCGTCGGCGCTCAGCCCCTCATACCACGTCAACGTGCCCTCGGCCTTGGCCTGAGTGATCAACGAAGCGAACTGCGTGTCGAACGCGCCGCTGGCACCGGTCGACCCGCCCCCGCTGCCGCCACCGGAACTGCTACCGCCACTCGAGCCGCATCCAGCCACGGCCAACATCGTCACCGCAGCCACCGCCACTGCTGCCAAACTCGACCGCACACCGCGCATGAACTGGACTCCCTCATCGTTGAGAACTACCGAAACGAACCGAGACCACATCGGTGAGCCACCGCCGTGGATCCAAACTTTGCATGGAGCATCCAGATGGTATACCGTCGTGGAGTGCATGACAACAGTCGATTTGCTGAGAACCCGGCCCCGGCCCTTCTCCTGTGGAGCCAGCGACCTACCGACAGCCCTCGCGGCATCAAATTGCCGGGGCAGCAGACAAGGCCAGATCGCGCCTAGCCGACTGTGAGCAGGCGCGAAACCGCGACTGTCCGGGCGATTCAACGAGATCGTCGATGTCTGACCGAACTGTGCGGCCAGCATTGCAAGCTGGCCGGAAGCTATGGAGGCAAGAGTTGGCGCTCAACGAGCAGCAGATTGCGTTTCGCGACTCCGTGCGGCACTTCGTCAGAAAAGAGCTCCCGGAGGGCTTTGCTCGCGACTGCGATGCCAACGAACGCCCCCCGCTCGAGGTGTACGCCAAGGCGGCCTCGCTCGGTTACCTAGGCCTCGGTGTCCCCGAGGAACTGGGCGGCAGCGGTGGCGACATCGTCGATCTCACGATCCTGCTGCACGAACTGGCGAAGGGCATGATGTCGTTCTCGATCATGGTCTATCGCTCTGCCGTGCACGGCGCTCAGTCGCTCATGACCTACGGGACCGACGAGCAGAAGGCGAAGTACCTGCCGCGGATCGCAGCGGGCGACGCCCTGTTCTGTTTGAGCCTCACCGAACCCGAGGCCGGTTCGGACGCGGCGAACGTACAGTTGCGCGCGGTGCAGGACGGCGACGAGTTCGTGCTCAACGGCCAGAAGCTCTACAACTCCTCGGCGCACATCGCCGATTACATCCTGCTCGTCGCCCGCACGGCCAATCCCCCGCGCAAGCACAAGGGACTGAGCCTGTTCATCGTCGACACCAAGACGCCGGGCATCGACATGCGCCGTATCCGAACGATGGGCGAGCGGGCGATTGGCACCAACGAGGTCTTCTACACCGACGCGCGGATCTCGGGCGACAGCCTGATGGGCGAGCTGAACGAGGGCTGGTACCTGTTGATGACCAACCTGGAAAAGGAACGCCTCTGCATGGCCGCCTGGTGCACGGGAGCGGCGCAGGCTGCTCTCGCCTCGGCGACGCAGTGGGCCAAGGACCGCGTTCAGTTCGGCAAACCGATCGGCAGCTTCCAGGCGATCCAGCACATGCTGGCCGACATGGCGCTCGACTGCCACATCGGTGAACTGATGGTCTACGACCTGGCCGACCGAATCAGTCGGGGCGAGCCGTCCGCGGCGCAGGCGTCGATGACCAAGCTCTACTGCACCGAGATGTACTCGCGGGTCGCCGACCGCGGGCTTCAGGTCCAGGGTGGCTTCGGCTACACGATGGAATCGGACATGCAGCTGCACATGCGCGACGCGCGGATCATGACAATCGGTGGCGGCAGCTCGCAGATCATGCGCAATATCATCGCCAAGCAGCTCGGTCTCCCGGCGTGAGCTCTGACGCCGCGGCGACGGAGCTCGGACCGTTTTTCGACGCAACCTCGGTCGCCGTGGTCGGGGCCAGCGCCGATCCGGCGAAGCTGGGCCATTGGCCGCTACGCAGCATGCAGCGCATGGGCTTTGCCGGCCGAGTGACAGGGGTAAACCCGAACGCGGACAAGATTCTCGACTACGCGTGCGTACCGGACATCGAGAGCCTGCCCGAGGACACCCAGGCTGCGATCATCATGCTGCCCCCCGAGCCGGCCATCGCCGCGGTCGACAGTTGTGGTCGGCGCGGGATCAGACACGTCGTCGTCGGCGCGTCGGGCTTCGGCGAGTCCGCCGCCGGCAAACATCTGGACGAGCTGATGCTGCGGCCGATCGTCGAACACGACATGCGGTTGTGCGGGCCGAACACCGACGGTCTGGCCAACATCGGGACCGGCCTCGCGCTGTCCTTCCAGCCCGTGCTGCAGTCCTCGCTCGACTTGCGACGCGGCGGGATCAGCGTCGTCTCCCACTCCGGCGCGATGATCTCGACGATCTGCTCGGCGATCCTGAAGGCCGGTGGCGGGCTGAGTTGCACGGCATCCTGCGGCAACCAGCTGGCGCTGCACATGGAGGACTACCTCGCCTGGATGGCGACGCACAACGCGACGCGCGTGATCCTCCTGTTCATCGAGGCGATCCGGGACGCCGAAGCAATGACCGCCGCGCTGAAGCTGTGCCACCAGGCCGGAAAACAGGTGGTCGCGCTGAAGGTGGGGCGCTCGGACGCCGGGCGGCTGGCGGTCACCTCGCACACCGGCGCGATCGCCGGCTCGTACGAGAACACGATGTCCTTCCTGTCCGCTCGAGGGGTTCACTGCGCCAGCACACTCACCGAACTGGTCTCCCTCAGCGTGGCCCTGTCGGTAATCGACAAGTCCGCGGCCGCCGACGTCGCACTCATGTCAATCTCCGGCGGCTTGGCCGGCCTTGGGGCGGACATGTTCGAGTCGCTCGAACTACCACTGCGCCCACTGTCGGCCGCGGGGTCGCAGGCGCTGGCGGAGATCACCAGCGCTACCAGCCCGATCAATCCCTTCGACCTGGCCGGGCAGTACTCCTTCGAGCACGTCCGACAAGTGATGGACGTCTTCGTCGACGACAACTACGACACTCTCCTGGTCGCGTTGGGGCTGCTGCCCAACCCGCCCCGGTCCGGACTGCTCGCAGCCCTCACCTACGGAGCGTCGCGGTTCCGGCGAACGGTCGCTTACGCGCCCCACCTCGAACCCGACGAGCTCACGGCATTGACCGACTCCGGCATCTATCTCAGCTCGGACCTGCCGAGCGTCGTTGCCGTCGCGGCCCGACGACCGGCAAGCTGGAGCGTGCCGGAGCCCGGCGAGCGGCCGTCGCCCCGTGCCGCCGCCGAACTCTCCGGATCCGGAGCAATCGACGAGTGGGATTCGAAGCAGTACCTCGCGAGTATCGGCGTTCCCGTCCCGCGGGCGGTGCTCGCGAAGCGCTCAGCCGACGGACGCGTCGACATCACCGATGCCGCGGGTCTTTTCGGTGATACGCCGGTCGCCGTCAAGGGCGTGGCGGCGGTCGCCCACAAGTCCGAGCTGGGGCTGGTGAGGCTGGGACTTCGCGGAGCGCAGGCGCTCCAGCCGGCCGCGGACGACCTGGCGGCAACGGCCCTCGAGCTCGATGCGGCCTCCCCCGGCGTCCTGATCGAGAAGATGGTGCAGAACGGCTTCGAGGTGATCGTCGGGGCGACGCGCGACGCGACCTTCGGGCCGGTTCTCGTCGTCGGCGTCGGCGGGATCTACGTCGAACTCGCTCGCTCCGCGTCCGTGCTAACCGTGCCGTTCACCGCCGACTTCGCCCGCGCCACGATTGCGGACACCGTTCTCGGCCAGATCCTCGACGGACACCGCGGGCAGACCTACGACACCGCGGCCCTCGTGGACGTCCTGATGACGCTCCAGGCGGCCATGCTGACCGACAGTCGGATCCAGTCGCTCGAGATCAATCCGCTGTTCATGCTGCGCGACGGCAAGGGAGCCCTGGCCGGCGACGCCAAGATCGTCACCTCGGAACGCTGACCCAGAAGGACTGCGAATATGCATACCTACCAGCACCTGCTGCTCGAGCTCCGGCCAAACGGTGTCCTGCTCATCACGATTAACCGACCGGAGCGCTACAACGCTGCTGACGAGGTCCTGCATCGCGAACTCGCTGAGGTCTGGACGGACGTGGCGGCCGACGACGACGTCCGGGTTGCGGTGATCACCGGAGCCGGCAAGGCCTTCTGCGCCGGTGGTGACCTCGACATGGTGGAGCGGCAGTCCCACAGCGTCGAGCTCACGAACCGGATGGTGCAAGAAGCGTCCGACGTGGTACTCAACATGACCAACTGCACCAAGCCCGTCATCTCCGCGATCAATGGCGTGGCTGTGGGTGCTGGTCTGGCGGTTGCGCTTCTGGCCGACATCAGCGTGATGGACGGCAACGCGACGTTCTCCGACGGCCATATGCGTCTCGGTGTGGCCGCGGGCGATCATGCGGCGTTGATCTGGCCGCTGCTGTGCAGCATGGCCAAGGCCAAGTACTACCTGTTCACCGGCGAGTTCATCTCCGGCACGGAGGCCGAGCGCATCGGTCTGGTGAGCAAGGCCGTCGAGCACGACCGAGTGCTGCCCGAATCGCTGGAGATCGCCGACCGACTGGCCGCCGGCCCGCAGACCGCGCTGCGGTGGACCAAGAAGTCGATGAACCACTGGATCCGCGCCGCCGTGCCCGCGTTCGAACAGTCGCTGGCACTCGAGATGCTCAGTTTCTTCGGCGACGACGTCGACGAGGGCATCCGAGCCGTCCGCGAAAAGCGGCCACCGCAGTTCCCCTCGGCCGCTCTGCGACCGGCCGGTCCCTGACCCATTACTAATTGGAGGAGATCGCCATGGCCACGTACTACGAGGATCTGCAGGTCGCGCAGGTGTTCGAGCACCCCCTGCGCCGCACGAAAGGACGAGATCGTATGTGATTGCGATCGCGTCGCCTTGATGTTGAAGCTGCCGGGCGAATCACCCAGCAGCTGAGGGCGTCTGTGCCGCTCCGCCGGATCGGGCCACGCAGGTCAACTGGCCGAGGCCGATCGTCTCGCCGTCGTCGTCGACGACCTCCACCCGCGAGAACGATGTGCCCCGACCGACGTGGACGACGTCTCCCCGCGCGGTCAGTGTGCTCCGCAACCGGGCCGCGCCGATCAGGTTCACCCGCAGGTCGACGGTGAGTACGCGGACGTCTTCCGGCTCGTCGAAGGTCGAGACGATCGCGAGCGTCCCGGCCGCGTCGACGAGAATGGGGATGATGCCGCCGTGGCCGATCCCCTGCGCGTTGGCGTGGTCGTCAATCACCGTCAGCTGCACGCGCGAGGCACCGTCCACCGCCTCGACGAACTCGAAGCCGATGTAGCGCGCGAAACGCATCGCGTTGAACCTCGTCAGGTCGACAGCTGACACAGCATCTCCTTGCCGTAATGGCTCATCGTGAGCGATCCTGGGTGATCCCCGCGGCAACCCGGTCCCAGGTATCGGCCGTCAGTGCCGTATCGCGGAGGTCCTTCTTGATGACCTTCTCATTCGGGGTCTTCGGCAATATCTCGACCAGGCGCACGTAGCGGGGTACGGCGAACCACGGAGCGTGCGCGTTGCAGTGTCGGATGAGGTCGGCCGGCGAGAACGAGGCCGGATCCTGCACGACGAGAACGACCTCGATCTCGTGCTCGCCGCCCGCGACCTCGGACGCGACGGCGACCGCCGCGCATTCGATCACTCCGGGAAAGGACAGCACGGCCTGCTCGACCTCGAACGACGAGACGTTCTCGCCCCGCACCCGCATCGCATCGTTGGTCCGGTCGACGAAGTAGAACCAGCCCTTGTCATCGCGCCGCATCCCGTCGCCGGTGTGCCACCACAGATTGCGCACGGGGCCGAAATCGACCCCACCGTCGCGGACGTATCCGTCGCACATCGTGAACGGCACCCGACTGCGGACGACGAGCTCCCCGAGCTCGCCCACGCCGACCTCCTCGTCGGTCTCGGGATCGACGAGCCGCACCTCGTACCACTCGGACACGACCTTGCCGACCGCACCCGCCGGCGGAAACTCACCGCGGGGCCCCATCAACGGCCAGCCGGTCTCCGTCTGCCCGAATGAGGTGACGAACTGCTGCTCCCCGAATCGCTCGCGCCACTTCGGCAGCAACGCGTCCGACCGCGGGACGGCGTAGATGGTGCGCAGCGAGGAGAAATCATCGTCGGGATCGGGCGGCTGGTTGAGGATGTACTCCATCGACACCCCCAGCAGGTTGACCACGGTGACGCCGTTCTCACGCACCCACCCGCTCCATCGCGACGCACTGAACCGGTCCATCAACACAGCGGTCGAGCCGGCGATCAGGCTCGGATAGACGGTGAGGAACTGCGAGTTCCCGTGATACATGGGATAGGGGTTCAGATAGACGTCGCCCGCCGAGAGCCGAACCAGTTCGACGCACTGCTGGGCGAAGAAATACATGTGTGAGTGCGACATCTGGACCGCCTTCGCCGGCCCCGTCGTCCCCGACGTGAACAGGATGCCGGCCGGGTCGTTGTACGACACGGGTACGCCCGGATTGGTGTCGTCCGCGTGCAGCATCGAGGACAGCGCCAGCAGGGGCGGCAGCGGGTCAGCCGGTCGCGACCAGGTCGGAGCCTCGTTCACATCGCGCACCAGCACCGCCTGCAGTCCTCGCAGTGCGGCGGCCTCGCATTCGGCGAGCGTGTCGAGCATCCGTTCGTCGGTGAGCACCCAGCTCACGCCGGAGACCGTGAGGGCATGCTCCAAGAAGCTGCGGCGGTAATGGACGTTGATCGGGACCTCGACGGCGCCGAGCTTGCTCAACGCGAACCAGACCAGCACGTACTCGAGGCTGTTGGGAAGGAACAAGGCCATCTTGTCACCCCACTTGACCCCGGCAGCGGCGAGGCCGTGCGCGTAGCGGTTGACCCGCGCGTTGGCCTCGCTGAACGTCAGCTTCTCGAGCTGGCACCAGTTCAGGAAGAGAACATCGGCGTGCGTCTCCGCGCGTCGCTCCAGGATGCGGCCGAGCACCCAGTCGACCCGGTCCGGGAACTCGAGGTCGATCGATCGTCCGTAGCCGAACTCGGTCATCGCCCGTCGCCTCCGCGGCCGAGGCGATCCAAGGTCTGGCGAGCCGTCCGCGCCATCGCCACGTCGACCATCTGTCCGTTGTGCTCGACGACGCTGATGCCCTGCGCTGCGCCCCGGTCGAAGGCCTCGACCAGGGCGACCAGTTCGCGTATCGCTGCCTCCGACGGAGTGAACACGGCGTTGACCACGGCCACGTGGCTCGGGTGGATAACCAGCGCCCCCGTGTAGCCCAGCCCTCTGGCCCGGGCGGCGTCGGCCGCCAGACCGTCAAGATCGCGGACGTTCATCCACCCGCAGTACAGCGGTTCCACTGAGTCGGCGGCCCGCGCGCCGAGGACGACGGTCGAGTTGATCACCAGTCGTTCGGTTCCGCCGATCGTCCATTCGTATCCGACGCTGCGCTGTAGGTCACCGCCCTGGGCCGCACCGCCGACGATGTAGCGCACGCGCGCGGCCGCGGCGGCGATGGCCTGACAGTCCCAAACGGCGGCGGCGGACTCTACGATGAGCATGAGCGAAATCGCGCCTTGCTCCAGGCCGCGCACGTGTTCTTCGTGCGACAAGATGTGATCGATGCGCTGGACGTCGCTGACCGAAGTGATCTTTGGAAGTACGAGGCCGTCCAGTCCATGGCCCAAGACCGCGTCGATGTCGATGGACGCCGCAGCCGGCCGCGAATTGATACGGACGAAGTCCAGCGGATCGGTGGGCGCCTTGTCGCGCCGCAGCCATTCGCCCACGTGCTCACGCGCGGCCGCCTTACGGCTGGGATCGACCGCATCCTCGAGATCGAGGATGAGCGAGTCCGGCCCGTCGCGGACCCCTTTTGCGAACAGCGCCGGCTGGTCGCCGGGTACGTACAGCAACGACCGCAGCACGTCCGCGCTAGGCAATCGGCACCGTCGAAGTGTCCGGGCGGGCGCCGAGTAGGATGCGTTCGGGGTCGTAGAGCCGGATCTCCTGCAGCTCCTCAGCGCTCGGGGCCGTCAGCACCTCGAGCTCCGCGGCGATCGGGACCACGTCCCACGACGTGCGGCCGCGGATCTCCTCGACGACGTCGGCGACACCACGTCCGGGCGGCACCAGCACCGCCGTCAACGTGAACCGGTCATCAGGCGAGGCGCGCTCGAAGATGCCCAGGTCGGTGGCCAACGTGCGGACCACCTTCCCCGGGCTGGTCACGTAGCGAAGGGTCTCGACGCACCGCGACCGGGACAGACGGGTGGTCGCCACCACCTCGTTGGCCCCCGAGCAGATGTCGTTCGCCCCGCCCGAACCGTAGAGGAATTGACCGTCCTGACCGTAGGTCGTGCCGATGTTCCCGTACGGATCCACGAGGTTGCAGCCGATGACGCCGAGGCATCGGTTCTGAAACCCGCTGACCAGCGTCCCAAGAACGGCGTTGACGTCCCACAGGCCCTTGGCAGTGAACACGTTGCGGTTCGAGAACACGTACGGGTCACCCGGCAGCGGGCTGTACCCGTACATCCCGATCTCGGCCAGCAGCTCGACGTCGAGGGAGCGTCGCTTGGCGGCACGCACCGCTGACCAGCTCGACAGGCTCGAGAGGCCGACGCCGGACAGGACGACGGAGTGCTGCTCCCGATCAAGGATGCGGCCGACGGCGCGGGCGCCGACGACCGCCTGGGCTTCGGCCGGGGTGACGAACGACGAGTCAGCCGCTTCCACCCAGGAGGGCGACGCCTCGGTCATCCAGGCGTCCGGATCGGCGGCCGCCCGAAGTCGCTCGATTCGCTCGTCTCCAAGCTTGGACAGCCAGTCGCTCTGATCTTGCGTGCCGTACACCCACTCCCGCATCCACTCGTCGAATGCCTCGTCGGTGCGGCATGCCCGGGTCACATCAGCGATGAACTCGCGATCCTCGCCGTAGCCGGTCACCCCGGGGAGCCCGGGATTGAAGATGCCGAACGGGTGCGCACCCAGCCGCACCTCGCAGACCGCCAGCACACAGTGCGCCGGGATCCGCACCAGCGTGCTGTGCGCCCGGATAACCGCCGTGCTGACTACCTTCTCGGCGCAAACGATGACCCCGGTCCGCGATGCGAGCGCGCCGTACAGCCCCTCCCCGTAGGGCGCCGCCATTACGACGTTGCCGTGTCGATCGGCCGCAATCGCCTGCAGGATCGAGACGTCCGGGTGCACGGCGGCAACCGCACCTACCGTGCCGGGCCCGAACGGGTTGGGCATCTCCCGATACACCGATGGGTCCAGCGAGGTCGCCAGGTCGCTGCCGATCAACGACCGGGTGGGGAGGAAGGGCAGTCCAGCGGCACCGGCTCGTAGCCGCTCGACATACGTCAGCAGTGACCAGTTCTCTATCTCCAGCGCACCGCTGTCGATGGCCCGCTGCACGACCGGGTTGGGCATCGCCGACGGATAAATCTCGCCCAGCGACGGAGCCACGATCTTCTTGACCAGGCCCGCGTGAAACAACGCCACCCCGGTGTTGGCAACGCTCGGGGCGATGACGGTGAATTGCGGGTCGCGCCCCGCGAACTGGCGGACCAGCTCGATCTTCGCGGCATAGCACCGGCCGTTCGAGTAGCCGAGGTGAATGGTCGAACCGGGCGCCACGAACGCCCGCACCGCGTCAGCGAGGGCCATGACCTTCGACGGGCCGTCGAAGACCGGCGGCTCGAAGGAACGGACCAGCTCGGCCGGTGTGGTCATACCAATCTCCCATCGGTCGATCGAGAAGCGAACGAAGGAATTACCGCCGCTCGGTCGGCTCCGTTCGTTCGGACAGCTGCGCTGTGGCTATATCCGTGACCACAGCGGGTAATACGGGTTCCTACATCGGCACTGGCTTCAAGAAGTTGTCGTGCGATCCCCCGTCGACCACGAGTTCCTGCCCGGTGACGTATGCGGCCTGCTCGGAGGCGAGGTAGGTCACCGCGTGGGCGACGTCGTCAGCTTCGCCGAATCGGTTCACGGCGAGCACCGCCCGACGGCGGCGCGCGGTCTCCGGGTCGCCGAAGGCGGCCTTCGACATGTCACTGGGCACCAGTCCTGGACTGACGGTGTTGACGCGGATGTTGCGCGCGCCCCACTCCTGCGCCGCGACGCGCGTCAACATGTGCAGACCGGCCTTGGACACCGTGTAGGCGCCGAGATCGAGCATAGGTAGCCTGGCCGCCGCCGAGCCGATGTTGACGATGGCGCCGCCCGCGGCGGGCATGATTTGCGCCGCCAGTTGCATCGCGCGCCAGCAGCTGACGAGATTCAGGCTTAGCACGCGCTCGAACTCGTCTCGCTCGAGGTCCGCGAGTGGTTGTCGACTGATCGTTGCGTGGTTGTTGACCAGCACCGACAGCTGTTCATCGGTCAGCAGCGCTGACTCGAACAGGTCCACTATCTGCGCTTCCCCCGCCAGATCGCACTGCGCGATCCGCACTGTGTCCCCGGTCGGATCGAGTTCCTTGCTTAGGGTGGTGGCGGCATCGCGGTTGCGGTGCACGACCAGCAGCAGTCGGTGCCCGGCGTCGTGCAGCCGCCGGGCGATGGCGTTGCCCAGATGCCCGTTCGCGCCGGTGACGATCGCCAATCGGTTACTCATCGTCGGGCCTGCATCGTCTTCGCGGTGATTAGGTCGGCCAGCTGATCCCGGGCGCTGGAGATCGCGGCATGGAAGCTGTCGAACACACCGGGTGAGTCGCCGGCGACAATGCCATCGAGCACGGACTTCATCGTCTTCAGCGACCGGCTACCGTCGGCCTCGACGTAGAGCCAGCGATAACGCAGCGCCCGGCCAGAGAGCTGATCGAGCAATTGTTCGAGGGCCGCGTTGCCGGACGCGGCCCAGAGCACCTTGTAGAAGTCGTAGTTGTGATCGATGTAAAGGTTCCAGTCATGGCCGTCAAGGGCCTTCTGGGTCTCGGTGATGAAGTAGCGACACTTGGCGGCATCGGCACCGGTAAGTTTCCCGGCCGCAAGCTTGAGTGCCCACGGTTCCAATTGCAGTCGGATGTCGTAGACGTCGAGCATGTCCTGGACGCTCATGTCGGCGACCCGAGCACCGCGGTGCGGTGTCATCACGACGAGTCCCCCGCTGGCGAGCCGCTCGAAGGCCGTACGCACCGGCATGCGGCTGGCGTCCAGCCGGGTGGCGATATCCTCCTGGTCCAGCTTCTCGCCGGGCCGCAGCTCGCCGGAAACGATCCACCGCCGAACGTAGTGATACACGAGGTCATTCGCAGTCGGAAAGCGTCGAAGGTCCGTCACAGCGTGGCCGCCAATCGTCGATTCCGTCCGACGGCCAGCGCCACCAGGACGACAACGGCCGACAACAGCCCTTGAATCAGTGCAATGACGCTGCCGACCGGTAGATTACCGCTCTCCGTGACCGCGGCCCAGAGCGACACTGCCAGCACATCATTGCCCGGTGTGCGCAGAATGAGCGGCACGCTGACCTGGATCGACACGAGCAGGAAGACGAACAACCAGGTTGAGAGCAGCGATGACCTGACCATCGGAAAGGCGATCCTGAGCATGGTTCGGCCGGTGCCCGCGCCGAGGATGGCCGCCGCCTCCTCGGGCTGGCGACCGATCTGGCGCAGGCTGGCTTCGAGGGTCCGGATGGCTTGCGGGATGACGATCGTGAACAGGGCGAGCCCGAGCGACCAACTGGTGCCGTATACACCTTTCGGCAGCGCGAGGTAGGCCCAGACGAAGCCCACGCCCAGCACCAGGTTGGGCAGCCCGATCGGCAGGATCGACACCCCGTCGAGAATCCGCGCGAACGGCAGCGGTCGACGCACCACGTAGTAAGAGACCAGGAAGCCGATGAGGACGGCGCCGGTAGCGACGCCGGTAGCAAGCACGACCGTGTTGTAGATCGAGTGCACCACGGCCGGATCGTCGAAGGTGGTGCGCCATTGCTTGCCGCCCAACGTCGACCACTCGAACTTCGGGCTGAGGAACGGCCGCAGCGAGGTGAGCAGCAACCCAGCGGCCGGCAGCAGGATCGCCGCCAGCAGGTAGGCCCACATCAGGCCGGCCGCCGGCCAGCGCAGCTTTCCCAGGTTCGTGCGGCGGTTGGAGAAGCCGCGACCCTGCGCCGAGACGAAGCGGTCCACCCGCTGCAGCGCCCGCCAGTAGATGGCCAGCCCGATCAGCGAAATGATCAACATGGTCGTGCTGATCGCGGTCGCGAGGCTGTAGTTGTAGGGATAGGAGTTGATCTGCGAGTAGATCGCGATCGGTAGGTTCGTGAAGCCGAAGCGGGCGCCGAAGATCAGCGGCTCGGCGAACATCGCCGTGCTTTGCGTGAAAACAAGCAGCGATGAGGCCAGCAGCTGCGGCCGCAACATGGGGATCGTGATCGACCAGAACCGCCGGATGGCCTTAGTCCCGAGGATGGCCGCGGCGTCCTCGAACCCGGCGTCCATGTCGTGCAATGCGCCGACACTGACGAGGTACACGTACGGAGCGAAGGACAATCCGATGAACAGCGTGATCGTGGTTGTCGAGTAGACATCGGTGAAATCAAGCTTGAGGATCTCGCTCAGCAGACCGGTGTGCGGCGCGTAGACGGTGATCCAGCCGACGGCGATCGCCAGCGGGGAGAAATAGACCGGAGCTAGGATGATGCGCTCGAGCACCGGACGGGTGGCCATGTCCGTCCGCGCGACGAGCCAGGCGAACGTCACCCCCAGCACGAGCGCAATCGCCGTCGCCGGCACGGAGGTCTTCAGCGTGCCGAGCAACGGTTTCACGATGAGATCGGTTGTGTAGACTTGCTTGAGGCCGCTGAGGGTCCAGCTGGCGCCCGGCGAGTTCGGGGTTCCGCTACGAGCAGCAGCGATCACAACTGCGACCACGGGCAGCAGCGTCGCCACTCCGACTAGCACGCCCGCGACGGCGAGAGTGGAGCGCCCGATCCGTCGATCGAGGGTCGTCGAGATCACGGGCTCACTCCAACGCCCTCGACCGCCGAAGGAGCCTCGGCCGGCAGGAGACGCACGCGGCTCGGGAGAAAGCGCACGTAGACCGTCGCCTTCCCGTCGACCCACTGGGCCGACGGCACCCGCGCCTGTAGCACGGTGTCGCCGACCGACAGTTGCGCCTCGATCGACGTGCCGACATAGGAGGAATCCAGCACCTGGGCCGACATCCAGCCGACGCCGTGCGCGTCAGCCGCCACCTCCATCGAATCCGGTCGGGCCGCGAGGACGACCTCACCCGTTCCGCTGTAGTGCACGCCGTCGGGCACCTCGTAGGTCAGCTCGCCCTGGCTCGAGCGCAGCACCGTCCGTCCGTCCTGGGTGGCGAGTCGACCCTGCAGAAAAGTGGTGCAGCCGAAGAATCGCGCAGTGAAGACGTGTCCCGGCGTCTCGAACAGCTGGCGTGGCGTGCCCTGCTCGATGATGCGACCGGCGTCCATGAGGATGATGCGGTCCGAGACGGCCATCGCCTCCTCCTGGTCGTGCGTGACGTAAAGAGCGGTGGTGCCGAGGCGGCCCAGGAGCGACTTCATCTCGCTGCGCATCTCGACCCGCAGCTTCGCGTCGAGATTGCTGAACGGCTCGTCGAGCAGGAGGAGTGTGGGGTCGACGGCCAGGCTGCGGGCCACTGCGACCCGCTGCTGCTGGCCTCCGCTGAGCTCATGCGGATAGCGCCCCTCCAGCCCCTGCAGGCCGAGCATGCTGCACAGTTCAGCGACCCGCGGCGCGATGGCGTCGCGCTTGTAGCCGTGGATCTTCATACCGAAGGCGATGTTCTTCGCCGCGCTCATGTGCGGCCACAGGACGTAGTTCTGGAACACCATCGACAGATGGCGCTCCTCGGGCGGCACCCACTCCTTCGGCGCCGCCACCGTCCGTCCCTCGATCGCGATGCTGCCGGCGTCGGGTCGGTAAAATCCCGCGATACACCGCAGGGTCGTTGTCTTTCCGCACCCGCTGGGGCCGAGAAGGCTGACCGTTTCGCCGGCATGCACCTCGATATTGACTCCCGATACCGCGTCCGCGCTACCGAACTTCTTACCGAGCTCGTTGACGACAAGGCGCGAAACCTCTTCCACCGGGCGGGAATTCGCCCTTGAGTTGCGCGAGCTTACTTGTTGCATGGCCATCCGGAGACGGTATAGCATCTGGATGCTCCATGCAAGGTTTGGATCCACGATCGATAGCGGATCGCCAATTCACTCAGATTGAGCTTCGGAAGGGGACGTGTCACGTATGTCAGGTGCCCAGCTCGATCGGACCGACCACACCCAGATCTTCATCGACGGCGAATGGACGACCCCGCACGGCACCACGGTGCTGGAGGACATCGATCCGGCCCACGGCACGATTTGGGCTACGTGCGTGTCCGGCGACGCCGAGGACGTCGACCGCGCGGTGTCGGCGGCCGGGCAGGCGTTCACGGGACGCGCGTGGTCGCAATTGGCGCCGGTCCAACGCGGAAAGCTCCTCAATCGCCTGGCCGATCTCGTCGGCGAGCACAGCCAGTCGCTCGCGGCCGCCGACAGCCGCAGCAGCGGAACGCTTTACCGGGAGTCCCTGGCCGGCGACATCACCTTCGCCCAGGAGGTCCTGCGCTACTTCGGTGGGTGGGCCGACAAGATCGAAGGTCGCACCATCCCGGTCGGCGGGACGGTGTCGGCAGCGACCTTTCGCGAACCGGTCGGGGTCATCGGGGCGATCATTCCGTGGAACGCCCCGATCTCCTCCACCGCCTGGAAGCTCGCGCCGGCGCTGGCCGCCGGCTGCACCGTGGTGCTCAAACCGTCGGAGTATTCCTCGACGAGCGCGTTCGAACTGATGAACCTGATCGACCAGGCTGGTTTCCCGCCCGGCGTCGTCAACCTCGTGCCAGGGACCGGCGCCTCCGTCGGCGATCCACTCGTCCGGCACCCTGGTGTCAGCAAGATCGCGTTCACCGGCTCAAACGCGACCGCATCGCCGGCCTTGAAGCGTGTGTCGTTCGAGTGCGGCGGGCGCAACCCGATGCTGGTCTTCGACGACTGCGACATCGAGCAGGCGAGCATCGTGGCCACCGTGTCCTCGTTCATCCGAGCCGGACAGGCGTGCTCGCTGGGCTCTCGCCTCTACGTCCAGCGTGGAATCTTCGACGAATTCATCGAGCGGTTGTGCGCGCGGGCGGACCGCATCGTGGTCGGCGACCCGTTCAAGGACGCCAGCCAGATGGGCCCGATCGCGCACGCCGACCAGCTGGCGAAGGTCGAGCGCTACGTCCGGTTCGGCGCCGAGGAGGGGGCCGAGCTGTTGGCCGGCGGCCGGCGACCCGACACCGGCGTCGATGCCGGCGGCCTCTACTTCCGGCCGACGGTGCTCCGGGCCGCTGATAACTCACTGCGCGTCGTGCAGGAGGAGATCTTCGGACCGGTCGTCACGGTAGCGCCCTTCGACGACGAGGATGAAGCCGTTGCTCTCGCCAACGACACGCGATTCGGGCTGACCGCGGGTATCTGGACCAACGACGTCCGCCGTGCCCAGCGGTTGCCGCGTCGACTCAACGCCGGCACCGTCTGGGTGAACACCTACCGGTTTATCCACTGGGCCCTCCCGTACGGCGGGCGCGGCCTGAGCGGGTTCGGTCGTGAGAACGGCGCCGAGGCGCTGGACCTCTACACCGAGACGAAGACGGTCATCCAGGACGCGGCGACCTCGCGACCGGACCCGTACGACCCGAACCTGCACACCGCGATCTCGCTCCAGGGTGTTGCCGTCGATGAGTAGCAACGGCGCCTCGGCCTTTCTCGCCGGGTTGGTCGGGGCTGAGGTCTCGCACCTCTTCACGCTGCCCGGCACCCAGACCCTTCCGCTGCTGAGGCTCATTGCCGAGCAATCGACGATCACCCCGGTGTTCGTTCGGTCCGAGCAGGCCGCGGCCTTCGGCGCCGTCGGATTCGCGCGAGCGACAGGCCGGCCCGGCGTCTGCCTGAGCATCCCCGGTCCCGGCGCAACCAACATGGTGAGCGGGGTGGCGGCCGCCCACGCCGACGCAATCCCCTTGGTGGCCATCACGCCGCAGCTCGACGAGCACATGCTCGGCCGCTACGCCGTGCACGACTGCGACCTGCTCGGGGTGTTCGCCCCGATCGTCAAGGCTCAGCTCGTCGTCGAATCAGCCGCCCAACTGGAGTCGATGATCGTCGAAGCCAGCCGTCTCGCCCGGCAGGCGCCGATGGGTCCGGTGCACCTGCTCTATTCCCAGTCGCTACTGAACTCGGCTACGGGCGCCGACGCCGTTGCCGCTCCCCCGACCGTCACCGAGCCGCTGCCGGACATCTCAGTGGCCGGCGCCGCGATCGCGGTGCACCTCGAACGCGCGCAACGCCCGGTGCTCTATGTCGGTAGCGAGGTGTCGCTGCGCGGGGCGGATGACTTGCTCCGCACTCTCGCCGAGCGCTTCGATGCCCCCGTGTTCACCGACGAGGACGCTCGAGGCGTCGTATCCGAGACCCACCCGCTGGCGCTCGGCACGGCCTCGCACGATGCCGCAGTCCAAGCCGTCGAGCAGGCCGACTTCTGCCTCGCCGTGGGCACCCGGTTCTCGGAGTGGTCGACGAAGTCCTGGTCGATCAAGCTGCCGGTCGAGCTGGCGCACGTCACCGAGTCGGCCTCCGCGATCGGCCGCAGTTACCCGGCGACGATCAGCCTGGCGGCACCGGTCGACGTCGTCCTACGCGATCTCGTAGCGCGTACGGCGGACGCCCACGCATCCCGGGCCCGATGGTGGCCGGTCGCGGCGCCGAGTTCGACCGATTCCAACGACTCGGCCGGATCCTCGGCGATGCATCCGGCCGACGTGATCGATGCCCTCGCCGAGGTTCTCCCGCCCGACAGCCTGCTCACCCTCGACGGCTCATCGTCGGCGATGTGGATGTCGGAGCGCTATCACGTCCGACAGCCGAGCACGTTCCTGCAGTCCGAGGTCTTTCGTGAGATCGGCTCGGCGTTGCTGATGGGGCTCGGGGCGGCCGTGGCGCGGCCCGACCGCCAGGTTGTCGTGATTCAGGGCGATGGCGGCATGCTGTTCCAGCTCGGCGAGCTGTCCTCGGTCGCGCAGGCGGGTGTACGGCTGATCCTCGTCGTGTTCGAGGACGGCTACTACAACGCTGACCGCCTGTTCCAGGAACACGTGTACGGTGGCCGGCTCAGCGACAGCGCAGTACACAATCCCGACTACGTCAGGGTCGCCCGGTCCTTCGGGCTGCGCGGTGAGCGGGTCACCACAGCGGGCCAGTTGCAGGCGGTGGTGCGGGACGCCTACCGGGCCGACGCGGCGACCCTCATCGTGGTCCCGACGATCGCCACAGCGGCGCCGGCACGACTGCGCGAACGGTTCGTCGAGTGGCGCCGGCGGCTGGGATCAGCTGCGGGTAGCACGGGCGAGTAGCGGCTATGGAACTCGGGATCAGGCTGCCGACGCCGGTCGACCCGGCCGGGGGAGACGCCCACGCGATCGCCGAGCGGGCGGCGCGCGTCGAGGAGCTGGGCTTCAGCTCGGTCTGGTGCATGGACCACCTGCTGCGGGCCGACTACGGGCTCGGCGCCGCAACGCTCGACCCGGTCACGGTATTGCCGGTGCTGCTGACCGCGACCCGGGCGATCGCCGTCGGCACCGCGCTGCTGATCGCGCCGCTGCGCCAACCGGTGTGGCTGCTCAAGCAGCTCGGCTCGCTGTCGGCGCTCGGCGGCGAGCGCGTCCTGATCGGGCTCGGCGCGGGGTGGGAAAGGCGCGAGTTCGCGGCGGTCGGTGTGCCGCGAAGTGAGCGTCGACAGCGCCTCGATCTCGTGCTGCGGTCACTCGCGACGGCCCGTGACCAGGGCGAGCTTCGTCTGGGCGCCGAGCTGATCGAACCGGCACCGGCCCGGCTCGGCGGAGTGTACGTGGGCGGCGGCAGCAGCACCGTGTCACGGGAGGGCACGACCCAACAACGGCTTGCACCGTCAGTACTGGCCCGCATCGCCGACGCCGACGGCTGGATCGCCCGATCGACGGCCTCGCCGGAGCAGCTGCGGGCCGACCTCGACCAGATCGAGGCGGCGCGGACTCGGGCACAGCCGCTGCGGGTACTGCGCACCTCCTTCCTGAACCTCTCGACGCAGCCTCGGCGCGACCGCGCGATCGAGGAGCAGCTGGCGGCCTACCGCGCAGCGGGATGGAGCGGCTCGCGGGCAGAGTTCGAGCGGACCCAACCGGCCGGGACGATCGGCGATGTCCTCGCGCAGATCGCGGAACTCGGCGCCCATGGCGTGTCGGCGCTCGTAGTACAGCCGGTCGGCGATCCCGACCGGCAGCTCGGACTGATCGGGACCGAATTGTTGGCAGCGGCCCACGCGATCGGTGGGCCGACCTCGAGTGCAGAAGGGGGAAAGGTAGGTCGATGAAGGTGGACGGCAGCGTCGCGCTGGTCAGCTGCGGGGGCTCGGGAGTGGGACTGGCGGTCACTGAATTGGTTGCTCGACCGGGCTGCCAGGTGGTGCGCCTCGATCGAGCGTTCCCAGTGGACGAGGGCATCTCCCGGCGACAGCCGATG
>JAABUJ010002532.1_pt1 | contig 22438 bp, 21 predicted proteins | sample 5559131 | NCBI WGS metagenome assembly JAABUJ01 (sample SAMN10711875, study PRJNA513366) | rock metagenome | isolation source: Antarctica rocks | place: Antarctica: Victoria Land, Mt New Zealand nord | collected 2016-01-07
ATTTCCGACCGCAGCTGCTCGATCTGGGTCGCGTCGCCGAAACCGTTCATGACGATGTCGGCGCCTTCCGCGGCCAATGCGCGGGCGATGCCGAGGCCGATGCCGCTCGTCGAGCCGGTGACGAGGGCGACTTTGCCGTGAAGGCTCATGGATGTCTCTCCTTTGCGCGGCAGCTTCGTGCAGCCCCAGGGGCGCCCGCAAGAGTGCTTGACCAATGTGGCAACGGTGCCCACCCTCAGGCTACCCCAAAAATTGCTGAAAGACACACCAATGGATGCCGGACCGATCATGCCACACAGCCGTTGGAGACCAGAGGGCTGTGACCGGATTGCGCTCGTGCTGCAGGGCGGCGGGGCGCTCGGCGCCTACCAGGTCGGCGTATTCGAAGGCCTGCATGAGGCGGGGCTGGAGCCGGACTGGATTGCCGGGGTGTCGATCGGCAGCATCAACGCGGCGCTGATCGCGGGCAATGCGCCCGAGGACCGGCTGGATGCGCTGACCGAGTTCTGGAACACGGTCACGATGCGTCCGGTCTGGGGCTTTCGCCCGGTGAGCGACGATTTGCGCAGGCTGCACAATCTCTGGTCGTCGGCCGCGACATCGTCGCTGGGGCAGCCCGGGTTTTTCACCCCCAACCTCGTGTCGCCATGGCTGCAGCCGCGTGGCGCCGCCGGGGCCACCGCGTTCTACGACAATACCCAACTGCAAGACACGCTTCTGCAACTGGTCGATTTTAAACGCATCAACGACGGCGCGATTCGCTTCGCGGTCGGCGCGGTCGAGGTCGCGACCGGCAACTTCGCCTACTTCGACAACGCCGACACCGTGATCATACCGGAACACGTGATCGCTAGCGGCGCACTGCCGCCGGCGCTGCCGATGACGGAGATCGGGGCAAGCGCCTACTGGGACGGCGGCCTCGTCTCCAACACGCCGTTGCAGCACCTGCTGGACAACATCCAGAACGAAAACGCGCTGGTGTTCCAAATCGACCTGTTCAGCGCCCAAGGCGTCGTGCCGCGCGACATGATGGAGGTGCTCGGCCGGATCAAGGACATCCAGTATTCCAGCCGCACCCGGCTGACGACGGACGTCTACAAGCAACTCTACGGTCTGCGCGCCCAAATACAGAGCCTGCTGGCGCGGGTGCCCGACCACGCCTTGACCGACGCCGAGCGGCAAGCCCAGCGCGACCCGGCTACCCTGCCCGCCGTGACGATCATCCAGATGATCTACCAGCAGGCCGTGTTCGAGGGCCAGGCGAAGGATTACGACTTCAGCCGCTCATCCATGCGCGACCACCGCGCCGCCGGCCTACGGGACACGCGGATGACACTGGCGCGGCGGGACTGGCTGGCGATGCCGACGCCCGAGGAGGGCATCGTGACGCACGATATCCACCGCGTGGAGGCCTAAGGCAACGGGCGGACGGCTGCCGCGTTGTGCCGGCTTCCACATCCACGGAGACGCATGATGGCCAAAGAGAAATCCCCCGCGAGCCTGCCGGACCAGACCAATGGCGCGCGGCTGCACAAGACCCGCAACAACCTTCAGAACAACGCCAAAGCGGTGTCGATGGAGCTGCTGCAGAAGCGGTTGGCGGACGGCATCGACACGGCGCTGATCACCAAGCAGGCGCATTGGAACCTGAAGGGTCCGCAGTTCATCGGCATCCACATGATGCTCGACACCTTCCGCGGCCAGCAGGACGAGTACGTGGACATGATGGCCGAGCGCATTACCCAGCTTGGCGGCACCGCCCGCGGCACGGTGCAGGAGGTCGGCAAGGATTCGCAGCTGCCGGCCTACCCCACCGACATCTACCAGGTCAGCGATCACGTGCACGCGCTGATCGAACGCTACTCGATATTCGCGAACGCGATCCGCTCCAACATCGACGAGGCGGACGATGCCGGGGACGCCGACACGGCCGACCTGCTCACCGAGGTGTCGCGCGGCATGGACAAGCAGCTGTGGTTCCTTGAAGCGCACGTGCAGGAGCGTTCTGCGTCCGAGACATTCCCAGCCCACGGCGACTTCGGCCAGGGCTAGGCGGCCTTGCTGGGCTGAAGCTCGCAGGCCTTAGCGCCCTTATGCTTGCACCCGCCTCCCCCGCAGGCCTAGTTTGCGGGGGAGACACGGGAACACACCATGAACGACCTGTTCGGCGCTGCCCAGGCAGCCCGGGATGAGCTGCAGTACTCGGCGAAGGATATCGAGGTCCTCGAAGGGCTGGAGCCGGTTCGGCGCCGGCCCGGCATGTACATCGGCGGCACGGACGAGAACGCGCTGCATCACCTCGCGGCCGAGGTTCTCGACAACGCGATGGACGAGGCGGTCGCTGGCCACGCGACCTTCATCGAGGTGGCGCTGCAGCCGGGCAACTGGCTGGTCGTGCGTGATAATGGTCGCGGCATCCCGGTCGACGCGCACCCCAAGTTCAAGGCGCTGAGCGCACTCGAAGTCATTCTGACGACCTTGCATTCGGGGGGGAAATTCGGCGGCAAGGCGTATGCGACGTCGGGCGGCCTGCACGGGGTTGGCAGCTCCGTCGTGAACGCGCTGTCGGAGTCGCTGGAGGTAGAGGTCGCGCGGGACCGGATGCTGTGGAAGCAGTCCTATGCGCGCGGCAAGCCGACCACGAAGCTGGTGAATGCCGGCCCCGTGCAAAACCGGCGCGGCACATCCATGCGGTTCAAACCGGACCCGGAGATCTTCGGGGCGCTGTCGTTCAGCCCGGCGCGGCTGTATCGCCTGTGCCGGTCCAAAGCCTACCTGTTCCGCGGTGTCCAAATCCGCTGGGCGTGCGACCCGGCGCTGATCAAGAACGACGTTCCGGCCGAAGCGGTGCTGCAGTTCCCCGGCGGGCTGCGCGACAGCCTGGAGGAAGACGTTGCCGGCAAGACGCGCGCGGTCCCGGACATCTGGGCGGGCGAGGCGGCGTTGCCGGACGGCGCCGGACGGGCGGAGTGGGCCTTGACCTGGCTGGAGAACGCGGACGGCTTCCTCGATTCCTACTGCAACACCGTGCCCACGGCGCAGGGCGGCACGCACGAGGCCGGGTTCCGCGCGGCGCTGCTGAAGGGCGTGCGCGCCTGGGGCGAGCACCGCGCCAACCGCCGCACGGCCCAGGTGACGGGCGAGGACGTGACCGGCACCATGGCCGCCAAGCTGTCCGCGTTCGTGCGGGAGCCGCAATTCCAGGGCCAGACCAAGGAGAAGCTGACCAGCCCCGAGGCCGCGCGCCTGGTCGAGACCGCGATGCGCGACCGTTTCGACCACTGGCTCGCCGGCGACCCGGCGCAGGCCGACAACCTGCTGGCCTACCTGATCGAGCGCGCCGAGGACCGGCTGCGGCGGCGGGAAAGCAAGGACGTCAGCCGCAAATCGGCGACACGGCGGCTGCGTTTGCCGGGCAAGCTGGCCGACTGCACGCGCGAGAACGCGGCGCAAACCGAAATTTTCCTGGTCGAGGGCGACAGCGCGGGCGGGTCGGCCAAGCAGGCGCGCAACCGGGAAACGCAGGCGGTGCTGCCGTTACGCGGCAAGATCCTGAACGTGGCTAGCGCGTCGGTGGACAAGCTGCGGCAGAACCAGGAGCTGAAGGACCTGGTTGAGGCGCTGGGCTGTGGCGTCGGCGACCGCTTCGACCTGGCGAAATTGCGCTACGGCCGGGTCATCATCATGACCGATGCCGACGTGGACGGCGCGCATATCGCGAGCCTGCTGATGACCTTCTTCTACCGCGAGCTGCCCGAGCTGGTCCGGTCCGGCCACGTCTACCTGGCGCAGCCGCCGCTGTATCGCATGACCCAGGGGGCGAAGTCGGTCTACGCCATGAACGACGCCGACCGCGAGCGGCAGATGAAGGCGTTCAAGAAGGGCAGCAAGGTCGAGGTAAGCCGGTTCAAGGGTTTGGGCGAGATGCCTCCGATGGCGCTGAAAGAGACCACCATGGACCCGGCGCGCCGCACCCTCCTGAAGGTGATGGCGACGCCGGAGACGCGGGCGGCGACGAACACCATGGTGGAGAACCTGATGGGCCGCCGCCCGGAACTGCGCTTTCAGTTCATCCAGGAGCATGCACGCTTCGTGGAAGAACTCGACGTCTAGCGGGCTGCTACGCCGCCGCGTCGTTCGCCTTCGAAGCCTGGATCTGAACGGCGACTTGGCCACGTTCCGCCGAGAAGCCGATGTACTTATATTCTAAACCGGAATTAAGGATGAACTCTTTGAAAGCCTTGTATTCGTGCTGCCTCCAACCGGGATAGTTCAAGTACTCATCGAATAATATAATGGTTCCAGGCACTATCGTCGAAGAAAGATTATCGAATATGATCTTCGCCGATTCGTATATATCGCTGTCGACGTGGATCAAGGCCGATTGCGTAGTGTTCTGCTCCAGGAAGGCTGGGAGCGTGCGGTCGAACCACCCGACATGAAGCTGCACGTTGCTCGGGACTCGGGGCATTCCACCTTTGAGGCTGAATTTACCTCTCTGATCGCGAGTGCCCCGCCAGTCCAGCGGCAGCCCTTCGAACGAATCGAACCCGTGCACGACGCTACTCGTATGCCGGGCGATAAACCGGATCGACTCGCCTTTGGCGACGCCAAACTCCAGGATCAAGCCGTCCAGGCTCACACGCTTCAGCGCAAAGGCCAGCAAGGCAAGACGGTCCCGCAGCACTTGCGCATCTTGCATATGCTCAATAATATAGGTAACGCTGTCTTTTTTCGCAGCAAGACACAAGTCAATCCAAAGATCGTTGGCGTAATACTTGTGCATTACCTTTCGGTAAATTCTTGCGAAAATTCCTCTTCTTAACAGTGACATAGTTTCATGTCTGCTGGCTCACGACAACACCTGTGATGACTTCTACAATGAAGCAGGGACGCGCACCCACGCTGCGGCTCGCTAAACCGGCGCTTGGCGGCCGTGCCGCCGCCCTGCTTTCACGCTCGTCCGCAGCGACGGTTAAACGCTCGCCTGGGTGACGAACTTGGTCGCCAGATACGCTTCTAACCCCTCGCTGCCGCCCTCGGAGCCGTAGCCGCTGTCCTTCACGCCGCCGAACGGCGTTTCCGGCACGGCGAGGCCATGGTGGTTGATCGACATCATGCCGCTCTCGACGTCATGCGCCACGCGTGCGGCCGTCGCGGTCGAGTGCGTGTAGGCGTAGGCGGCAAGGCCGTACGGCAGGCGGTTCGCCTCGGCGATGGCCTCCTCCGTCTCGGTGAACGGCGACATGATCGCGAGCGGGCCGAACGGCTCCTCGTTCATCACGCGGGCGTCCTTGGGCACGTTCACCAGCACCGTCGGCTCGAAGAAGTTGCCCTTGTTGCCGATCCGCTTGCCGCCGGTGCGGATTTCGGCGCCGCGCTGCACGGCGTCGGCAATGAACCCCTCCATCGCCTGCACCCGGCGGTCGTTCGCCAGCGGCCCCATGGTGGTGCCGCGCTCCAGCCCGTCGCCGACCTTGATTGCCTCCGCCGCCTGCACGAAACGCCCCACGAACTCGTCGTACACGCCCTCCTGCACCAGGAACCGGGTCGGCGCCACGCACACCTGCCCGGCGTTGCGGAACTTGTTCGCGGCCAGGACCTTGGTCGCAACCGCCAAGTCGGCGTCGTCGAAGATCAGCGCGGGCGCGTGGCCGCCCAATTCCATCGTCACGCGCTTCATGTGCTGCCCGGCCATCGCCGCGAGGTGCTTGCCGACCGCGGTGGAGCCGGTGAAGGAAATCTTGCGCACGATCGGATGCGGGATGAGGTAGTTGGAGATATCGGCCGGAACGCCGTACACCAATTGCACCACGCCGTTCGGCACGCCGGAATCGGCGAAGGCGCGGACCAGCTCGGCGCAGCTCGCCGGCGTCTCCTCGGGGCCCTTGACGATGATCGAACATCCGGCGGCGAGCGCGCCCGAAATCTTGCGCACGGCCTGGTTGATCGGGAAATTCCAGGGCGAGAACGCCGCGACGACGCCCACCGGCTCCTTCAGCACCATCTGGTACACGCCGGGCTGGCGCGCGGGGATGACGCGGCCATAGGCACGGCGGCCCTCCTCGGCGAACCACTCGATGATTTCGGCCGCCAGCATCGTCTCGCCGCGCGCCTCCGCGACCGGCTTGCCCTGCTCCATCGTCATCAGCTGCGCGATGTCGGCGGCGCGGGTGCGGATCAGCTCCGCCACCTTGCGCATGATCTTGGAGCGCTCGTACGGCGACGTGTTCCGCCACACCTCGAACCCGGCCTGTGCCGCTTCCAGCGCACGGTCGAGGTCGGGGGCCTCGGCGTGGGCCAGCGTGCCGATCTGCTCGCCGGTGGCCGGGTTGACGACCGGCAGGGTGCGGCCGCCCTGCGCCGGGCCCCACGCGCCGTCGATGTGCAGCTGGACGTCTGAGTACATAGCCAAGCCTCCGAAAATGTCGCGCAAGCCTAGACCAGCCTGCTCGATCAGGCGAGGACGTCCTCCAACCGGATGGGCAAGTCGCGCACCCGCACCCCGGTCGCGTGATAGACGGCGTTGGCCACTGCCGCCGCCACGCCCACCATCGGCAGCTCGCCCAGGCCCTTCGTGCCGATCGGGTTGGCGTTCCGGTCGTCGTTCGCCACCAGGATCGTGGTGATGTCGGGGATGTCGGCGTTCACCGGCAGGATGTATTCCGAGACGTTGCTGTTGGCGATCCGGCCCGACGCCTGGTCGACCAGCGTCTCCTCCAGCAGCGCCATGCCAATGCCGAAGGTGATCCCGCCGACCAACTGGCTGCGGGCGGTCTTGGCGTTCAGGATGCGGCCGCCGTCGAAGGCGCCGACGTAGCGCGCGACGCGGATTTCGCCAGTGTCGGGATCGACGTGGACCTCGACGAACTGCGCGCCGAACGAGTGCAGCGAGAACTGCTTCTGCTCGTTGCCCGGCTTGGCGTCCGCCTCGAAATCCAGCGACTCGACCCCGCGGCGCGCCAGCATCTCGCCCACGCCGATGCGCCCGCGCGGACCGATGACGGCGCCGTCCCGCACCTGCAGGTCGCCCGGCGCCACGCCCTGCCACGCAGCGCCCCGGTCGGCCATCGCCATGCCGGCCAACTGGCTGCACGCCTGGGCGCACGCCGCCACGACCGCCGGCCCGACGCTGCCGACCGTCATGGAGCCGCCCGACACCGGCGCCTTCGGCAGCCGGCTGTCGCCCAGTTCGAACCGCACGCGGCTGATGGGCAGGCCGAGTTCGTCGGCCGCGAGCTGCGCCATGACGGTGTAGGTTCCGGTGCCCAAATCCTGCGTGCCGGACTGCACGACCGCGGTGCCGTCGGCCATGATTCGCACGCGGGCGGACGCTGGCAGCCGACTTACCGGATAGGTGGACGTGGCCATGCCCAAGCCCACCAGCATCCGGCCGTCCTGCATCGACCGCGGCGCCGGGGTGCGGCGCGACCAGCCGAACGCCGCGGCGCCCTGCTCGTAGCACTCGCGCAACTTCTTGGACGAGAACGGCAGGTCCTCGTGCCCGTCGCGCTCGGCGTAGTTCCGCAGCCGCAACTCGACCGGGTCGATCTTGAGCTCGGCGGCAAGCTCGTCCATCACCGATTCCAGCGCGAACACGCCGGATGCCTCGCCGGGCGCGCGCATGTAGGTCGGCAGCGGCAGGTTCAGGTCGACCAGGCGGTGCGTGACCGCGACATCGGGGCAGGCGTAGAGCATCTCGGTGGCCAGCGCGACCGGCTCGACGAACTCGCCCAGCACCGGCATCGACATGTTCGAGATGCCGTCATGGCGGAGCGACAGCAGCTTGCCGTCGCGGCCGGCGCCGATGCGGATGCGCTGGAGCGTCTCGGGGCGGTAGCCATTGGAGGTGTAGGCCTGCCGCCGGGTTAGCACGAGCTTCACCGGGCGGCCGACCTTGCGGGCGGCCATCGCGGCCAGCGCGACGGGGGGCCAGGTGTTGCCCTTGGAACCGAAGCCGCCGCCGACGAACGGGCAGATGATGCGGACGTGGGCCGGCTCGATGCCGAACAGGCTGGCGATGGTGCCCTGCGCGCCGCTGATGCCCTGCGTCGAGGTGTAGATCGTCACCGAATCGCCGTCCCACGCGGCGATGGTGGCAAGCGGCTCCATCGCGTTGTGGTGCTCGATCGGCGTCGTGTAGGTCGCCTCGAACCGCACTGGCGCCGCGTCGAACGCGGCGTCGGGGTTGCCGCGGCGGCTGTCGGCCGGACGCCGGCCGTCGCGGAAGTTCTTGGGCGGGTAGGCCTGGCCCAGGGCGGACCGCAGGGACGTGGCCGCCTCGGTTTCCGTCGTGCGCACGCGAACCGCGGCGGCGGCGTCCATCGCCTGGTCGAGGCTGTCCGCGACCACCACGGCGACGTGCTGGCCGTTGTAGACGATGGCGTTGTCCTGCAGCAGCGGCGCCGTGATCGCCTGCCGGACCCCGCCGGTGCGGGTGAGCTTGAGCGCGTTGTCCGGGGTGATGATGGCGATGACGCCGGGCATCCCCTGCGCCTCGGCCAGGTCGAAGCCGTCGATCGACCCGGCGGCGATCGTGCTCTGCACCAGCACGGCGTGGACGACGCCGGGCACCTGGAACTCGGCGGCGTAGCGGGCCGCGCCGGTCACCTTCTGCCGTCCGTCGCGGCGGTCGATCGGCTGTCCGGTGATCATCGGTGCGGCTCCCATCAGGCGGACGCCATCTGCAGGGCGCGGCGCACCGTGCGTTGCATCAGCTTGAGTTTGAAGGCGTTCCGGCGGGCGGGTTGGGCGCCCTCGGCGGCGCGGCCCGCGGCGGCGTCCCAGGTCGCGTCGGCCGCAGGCTTGCCGACCAAGGCCGACTCCACCTGCGGCATCCGCCACGGACGCGTGCCGACGCCGCCCATCGCGATCCACGCGTCCCGCACGACGCCACCCTGGATGTCCAAGGCGACCGCCGCCGACACGACCGCGAATTCGAACGAGGCGCGGTCGCGCACCTTCACGTAGCGCGACCGGCTGGCGGCGGCGCTGGCCGGAACCAGGATGGCGGCGATCAACTCGCCCGGCACCAGGTTGGTTTCGATGTCCGGGGTATTGCCGGGCAGGCGGTAGAACTCGGCCAACGGCACGATGCGGCGTCCGCCGCCCGCCTGCATCAGCTCCAGCGAGGCATCCATCGCCATCAGCGCCACCGGCATGTCGGACGGGTGGGTGGCGATGCAGTGCTCGCTGCCGCCCAGCACGGCCAGCCCACGGTTCTCGCCGGCGATGGCCGGGCAGCCGGAGCCGGGGACACGCTTGTTGCAGGCGAATCCGGTGTCGCGGAAATACAGGCAGCGGGTGCGCTGCAGCAGGTTGCCGCCGGCGGTGCCCATGTTGCGGATTTGCGACGAGGCCGACAGCAGCAGCGCCTCGCTGATGGCGGGCCAGCCGCTCCGCACCTCCGGATGCGCCGCGACATCGGACATGCGGGCCAGCGCGCCGATCCGCAGCGCGCCGTCGCGCACGGCGATGCCGTCGAGCTTCAGGCCGTCGAGATCGATCAGCGCGGTCGGCGCTTCGACGTTGTCCTTGCCGAGCTGCATCAGGTCGGTGCCGCCGGCGATGAACTTGGCGCCGTCGGCCCGGGCGGCGGCCAGCGCCGCGTCGATGTCCCTTGGGCGCGCGAGGGTGAATGCCTGCATGGCTCAGGCCCTCCCGGCTACATCACGCACGGCCGCCACGATGTTGGCATAGGCGCCGCACCGGCAGATGTTGCCGCTCATGTGCTCGCGGATTTCGGTGTCGCTGCCGCCGTGGCCCTCGTCGATCAATGCGACCGCCGACATGATCTGGCCCGGCGTGCAGTAGCCGCACTGGTAGGCGTCGTGGTGCAGGAACGCCGCCTGCATCGGGTGCAGCTCGTCGCCCGCCGCGAGGCCCTCGATCGTGGTGACCGACTTGCCGCCGCACCGCGCCGCCAGGGTCAGGCACGCGTTCACCCGGCGTCCGTCGACGTGCACCGTGCACGCCCCGCACGACCCGCGGTCGCAGCCCTTCTTGGTGCCGGTCAGCCCCGCCTGCTCCCGCAGCGCGTCCAGCAGCGACGTCCGCGGCTCGACGGTCAAGGGCAGTCGGCGGCCATTGACCTGCAGCACGACGTCCATCGTCGGCGGCGCGGCGGGGTTGGCGGGCGCGGACGCCGCCTCCGCTGCGACGCCCAATGCTGGCGGCAGCACCAGCCCCGCGGCGGTGCCGCCCAACAGCCCACGACGGGTAACGCTCGGTTGTTCCATGATTGCACCCCGGTTGGCCGACGACTTGGGCTTTGGTCCATACACCCGCTTTACAACGGCATAAAGCGGCTTCAGAAGCCCACTCCCATCAGCGAGCGAGGGAGTATAATTTCAGGACATCGCTGTCCTGAAACCCGACACGGTCGGCAGGGTTGCGGCGCCATGGCGTCGCCTTGGCTCGTGTGCTGGCGGCATGTTCCTTGCGATGACCCGGGCGGTCCAGGCTATCCGGGCACATGGCCTCGAAGGTTCAACGCACCTATGCCCTCACTCCGGACCCTCCGAAAACCAAGAGTGCGGAGTTGGTCCCTGCGCGGCCGGCTGCTGATTCTCTGGGCCATCTCGCTGGTCTCGGCCGTGGCGGTTGGGACCATGCTGGTCCAGCTTTATTGGCAATCCTCGGTCGATCGGGTCGCGCGGGCGGAAGCCGTCGCCAGCCGCGCGTGCGACGAGATCACCAACCGCTACCGTTTTTACGGCACCGACTGGACCCTGCCGCCTGCCGACCTGCGCGACGAGGCGCTCCGGCAAGGGCTTGCCGCTGTGGTGACGATCGCATTGGCGCACAGCCCCGGGGTCGAGGGCGGCATCTGGCAGCGCACCGCCGGGTCGCTCGCCTACGCCTTCCCGACCTACGAGGGCACGGGGCCGAAAACCGACCTGCCGGCGGCCGAAACGGACCGCATCCGGACCGCCAACGCGGCAGCGCTGGCCGAGGACCGGGCCGTGGACGCGCGGCAAGCCGGACGCCAGCAAACCTTGCTGGTGCACGCCTGCCCGCTGCCCGGGCCGATTGACGGGCTCACAGCCTGGACCATGACGCGCGTGTTCACCGGCCAGGGCGCCGGCTACACGCGCCTGGTCGGCGGGCTCGGCGTCCTGCTCGCATCCGTGCTGGCGTCGGCCGGCTGGACCACCAACCTGCTGCTGACCTGGTCGCGCAAGCTCAGCAAGGTCGAAGCTACCGTCGGCCGGCACGAGGGCCTGGACCCGCCGCTGCTGGAGCCGACCGGCGAGCGCGAACTGGACCGCATCATCGCCAGCCTCAACGCCGCGACGTCGAAGGTCCGGGCCATGCGGCGGGAGGCGGAGACGCTGTCGGCCCAGGTCGTCGCGTCCGAGCGGCTGGCGGCCCTGGGCCGGGTCGCGGCCGGCATCGCGCACGAAATCCGCAACCCGATCGCGGCGATGCGGCTGAAGGCCGAGAACGCGCTGCTCAGCGACGACGCAAGGCGCCGGGCCGCGCTGGAGATGGTGCTGGGGCAGATCGGACGCCTCGACACCCTGCTGCGGGACCTGCTCACCCTCACCCACCGCAGCGAGCCGCGCCGGCAGCGCACCGACGTGCCCGCGCTCCTGCACGCGACGGCGGAGTTCTACCGCGACTTGGCCGCGAGCCACGGCGTCCGGCTGCTCGTGGCCGCCCCGGCGATGCAGTGGCCGCTCGATTCCGACCGGATCAGGCGGGCGCTCGACAACCTCGTCCTGAACGCGATCCAGGGCATGCCGAAGGGCGGAGCGGTGACGATTGCGGCCGACGCGGGGAACGGCGAGCTTCGCTTGCGGGTGACGGATGACGGGCCGGGGCTGCCGGCGGAGGTGCGCCGGCACCTGTTCGAGCCGTTCGTGTCGGCCCGGGCGGACGGGACCGGGCTGGGTTTGTCCATCGTCCAGGAAATCGCGCTCGCGCATGGCGGAGCCGTGGCGTACCGGCCGGAGAACCCGGGCAGCACGTTCGAGCTTATGGTGCCGTATCGGGAGGGAACATGCCCAGACTCCTCGTCGTAGATGACGACCCGGCGTTCCGGGACGGCCTCGCGGAGACGTTGCGGGACCTCGGCCATGACGTGACCGAAGCCGCCGACGGCGAGGCGGGTCTCGCCTCGTTCGAGGTGAGCCGCCCGGACCTCGTGTTCCTCGACCTTCGCATGCCGGGCCTGGACGGCTTGTCGGTGCTGAAACGCCTGCGCGGCGACGCCGCGAGCCCGGCGGTGCCGGTCGTGGTGCTGACTGCGTTCGCATCGGGAGCGAACACCATCGACGCCATGCGGCAGGGCGCGTTCGACCACCTGACCAAGCCGCTCGGCCGGAGCGAGGTGGTGGACGTGCTGTCCCGCGCGCTCAGCCGCGCCGTCGTATCCGCAGCTGTTGCCGAACCGGCCGACGGGCCGCTGGTCGGGTCCAGCCCGGCGATCCGCGCGGTGCAGAAGATGATCGGCATGGCGGCCGCGTCCAATGCGACCGTGCTCGTGACCGGGGAGACCGGCACCGGCAAGGAGCTCGTGGCGCGCGCCCTGCACGACCACGGCCCGCGCGCGGCCGGGCCGTTCGTCAGCGTGAACTGCGCCGCGATCCCGGCGGACTTGCTGGAAAGCGAGTTGTTCGGCCACGTGCCCGGCGCGTTCACCGGGGCGGTCAAGGCGCAAGCCGGGCGGTTCCGCGAGGCGCAGGGCGGCACCCTGCTGCTGGATGAGATCGGCGACATGAACGCCGCCATGCAGGCCAAGATCCTGCGCGTGCTGCAGGAGCGGATCGTCACCCCGGTCGGCGGCCGGCCGGAGCCGGTGGACGTGCGGATCGTGGCCGCCACCCACCGCGACCTGCTGCAGCTGGTCGATGTGGGCGGGTTCCGGGCCGATTTGTATTACCGGCTGCACGTGATCCCGATCGCCCTCCCGCCGCTGCGGGAGCGCAAGTCGGATATCGTGCCGTTGGCCAAGCACTTCCTGGGCCTCGCCAATCCGGGGAGGCCCCCAGGAAAGATCCCAGGAAAGCCCAAGGATTTGTCACCCGGGGCTGCCTCCCTGCTGGAAGCTTGGAGCTGGCCCGGCAACGTCCGCGAGTTGCGGAACGCGACCGAGCGCGCCGCGGCACTCGCCCGCGGCCCGGCGATCGACGCGTCCGACCTCGATTTTCTCCGGCAGGGTGATGCCGCAACGCCAGCGCCGAGCGCGACCGGAAGCGGCTTGACCTTGCCGGAAGCCGTCGCCGAGTTAGAACGCACGATGATCCGGCGCGCACTGGCGGAGGGACGCGGCAGCCGGACCGAGGCGGCGCGGCGCCTCGGCATCAACCGGCAACTGCTTTACGACAAGATGCGGCGTTATGGCTTCGGCGCGGAGTGATGTCGCCCAATCGGACGTCCTTACGTCGTCTTTCCTGACACGTCGTAGAGCTCCAGACCTTAAAACAGCTAAAAACCTACGTTTCTCGCGTGGCACGCGGCTTGCCTTACTGCAGATAGGCCTCGCTTAACGGGGTTAACTCTGGAGTGAGATGACATGAGAATGAAATTGACTGCCTTTCTACTTGCGAGGACCGTGCTTGGCACGCTCGCAGGTGGCGTGCTTGCCCAGACGCCATCCCCTGCCGCCGCCCCGCTGCCCCCTGCGGCCACGCCGCTGACCCAGGCACAACCGACTTTCGATCCCAACCAGCTGCCTGCCGTGCGCGGCACGGTGAAATACTTCACCCTTACGCCGCGAGGCGACGTGGACGGTTTCCTGCTGGCAGACGGCACGCAAGTGCACGTCCCGCCGCACCTCTCGACACAGCTGGTGGCGGCGGTAAAGCTCGGCGATGCCGTCACGGTGCGCGGGCTGCGCGCGGCCGCGATCCCGATGGTGGCGGCCATGTCCGTGACCGACGACGCGAGCCGGCAGACGGTCGTCGATCTGGGACCGCCCGGGGGGCCTGGCCACGGCCATGGCGGCCCGCCTCCAGGAGGGCCCGGTCCGGCTGGCATGCGACCGCCGCCGGGTGGTCCCGCCGCCGGTCCCGCGTCCGAGGTATCGGGCAAGGTGCTGAGCACGCTGCACGGGCCGCGCGGCGAGACGAACGGCGCCATACTGGACGATGGCACGGTGCTGCGGATGCCGCCTCCGGAGGCGGCCCGCCTCGCCTCCCTGCTGACGCCGGGGCAGGCCGTTGTCGCCCAAGGGCCTGGCATCGCGAACGACCTCGGCAGGATGGTGGACGTGCGGACGATCGGCGCCACGCGCGACCAGATGACCCCGATCCACGCTCCGCCCCCGCACGGCCCCGGTGGCGACGGACGCCGGCCGCCACCGCCACCGCCCATCTCGGGCGCAGCGCCGCCGCCGCCTCCCTGATCTGAACCGCCGAAACCCAAACCGCCGGAAGGAGCTGAGCCTCCTTCCGGCTTCCTGTTCAGCCGAAAGAGAACCGACATGCATTGGCTCAATCCTGACCACCTGCCGAAGGTCGTCGGCACCGTCGACCGCTTCCTGATCAACCTGCACGGCCAGATCGACGGCATCCTCCTGACCGACGAGATGGAGGTGCATCTGCCGCCGCACCTCAGCGACCAGGTCCGCGCGGCCGTGACGCCTGGGTCCAGTATCTCGATCTTCGGCGTGCGGCCTCGCGAAGCCGAGATGATCGTGGCCGTCGCGATCGAGACCGGGTCCGGCCACCGGATCGTGGATAATGGGCCGCCGAAGGAGAAGCACGGCGACAAGCCGCAGCACCTGTCCATGGAGGTCCAGGGGGTGGTGCAGCGCTCCCTGCACGGACCGAAGGGCGAAGCCCGCGGCGCGCTGCTCGAAGACGGGCGCATCGTCCGCGTCCCGCCGCACGAGGCGAGGCAGCGTGAGGCGCTGCTGCGACCCGGCGCGCGCCTTGCCGCCCGCGGTCCGGGGCTGACGGTGAACGGCGCGACCGTGATCGATGCCAAGGAACTCGGGACGTCGATGGCCAGCCTGGAGCCGGTAACGCCCAAGGAACCCAAAGATAAAGAAAAGCCTCTCAAAGCGCCGAAACACGCCTGACCCGTCCCGCCTCAGCCGGAGTTGCAGAATGCCACCAGCGCCACCTATGCCCGAGGAGATCAAGGCCGGGTTCTATCCCGATTTCGAGCGTGGCTGACGCCGGTCCGAGCTGATGGGGCGCTCCGTCATGCTGCTGGCCGTCGCCGCGAGCTTGGCCGGATTGCTGGGTGGGGGGCCCGTCAGCTTGTGGACCAGGACGGCTGCAGCAGGGTCGCTGCGAGTCCAGTACGCGCCGGTGGTGCGCTTCGGGACACCGACGGGTCTGACGATCCGAGCCGCGCCAGCGCCGGGGCAGGACCGGGCCGCCATCGTCTTTCCGCCCGACATCGCGAAAGGCTACGGGCTGCAAACCATCTTCCCACAGCCGTTGGAGTCGGCGGGAAGCGAGCGCGGCGACATCCGGATGCTGTTCCCCGTGGCGCCCGGCGCGCGCGAGGTCGTCGTCCAGGTCGGCGGCATGCCGGCTGGCGGCGGCCTGCTGCGCTTGTCGGCCAGGCTAGACGACGGGTCGGCCGTGCGGTGGTCGCAGGTGGTGCTGCCATGAGCACCGTGCTCAAGGCCGCCGCCTACCTCATGGTGCTGTTCGCCATGCGCCTGATCGGCCGGCGGACGGCGAGCCAGCAGGCGCCGTTCGACATGGTCGTGCTGTTCCTGTTCGGCGGCATGACCACCACCGCCATCCTCGGCGAGGACCGGTCGTTCACCGCCGCGATGACCGGCATCTTCACCGTCGGCCTGATGCACGTCGTCGTGTCCTGGCTCAAGCTGCGTTCGGTGCTGTTCGAGCGCATCGTCGACGGCACGCCCGTCGTGGTGTTCGAGGAGGGGCGCTGGGACGAACGCGAGATGCGCACCCTGCGTATGCAGGAGGCGGACATCCGCACCGCCATGCGCCAGCAAGGCATGATCGACACGAACGCCTTGCGCTACGCCATCATCGAGCGCGACGGCACGATCTCGATCATTCCCAAGGAGAAAAGCTGATGCCTGCGTCCAGCAATGGCGTGCTGAGCTGGCTGCATATCGGCGACCTGCACCTGACTGCGGCCGGGGACGAAAACCACCGCGACCTCAACCGCATCGTCGCCCTGGCCAACGCGCTGCCGCCCGGCAGCCTCGACTTCGCCCTCCTGCCCGGCGACGACGCGGAGGACGGCACGGCGGAGCAGTACCAGCTCGTTCGCGCCTCGGTCGCCCCGTTGCAGCTTCCGCTTCATATCCTGCCCGGCGACCACGACTTCAAGCAGCACAGCCTGGACGCCTACTACGCCGTCCTCGACGCCGAGCGCCTGCCGTTCGCCGCGACCATCGAGCAGCATCGCTGCCTGTTCCTGGACGTGGTCTCGGCGGGCACCGGCGGCCCCGATTTCCGCCTGGGCCCCGATCAGCTGGCCTGGGCCGAGCGCGAACTCGGCGAGGCGCACAGCGCCGGAGAGCGCGCCGTCATCTTCATGCACACCTACCCGGCCGACCTGCGCGAGGGCGCGGAACGGCTCGGCGCCCTGCTCGCCCAGCCGCATGTGGCCTGCGTGGACATGGGCCACACCCACTACAACGAGCTCGCCAACGACGGCGGCACGGTGTTCATGGCGACGCGCTCGACCGGGCAGATCGAGGAAGGGCCGCCGGGCGTCTCGATCGCCGCGGTCGATGGCGGCTGCGTCAGCTGGCGGTTCAAGCCGCTCGACCGGGTGTGGCCATTTGTCCTCGTCACCCGGCCGGTCGACCGTCGCCTGCTGATCGCGGCGAACCAGGCCGTGGGTGGCCCGTTCGTCGCCCGCGCCAAGGTGGCCAGCGACGCGCCGGTCGAAGCGGTGGAGGTTCAGGTGGACGACGGCGAGTGGAGGCCGATGGCTCCTGTGCCCGGCGCGGTGGCATTGTGGGAAGCGTGCTGCGCGGCGCCTGGCGAGAGCGTGCGGGTGCGCGCCCGGGACGGACGGGGACGGACGGACGAGGACGGGGTCGAGCCCGCGCGAGACGGTTGGGCCCCGCCTCGACGCGCGGCGGGTGGCAGCGACCGGGACCGGGTCGGCGCATGGCCGGAGAAGGGCATTCTCGATACCCAGCTCGGCCCGAACCGCAACGGACGGAAGTGGTGAGCGCCGCTGGCCAGCCGTCCGCGCGCTCGCTGCGTGGCCTGGACGGCATGACTTTCCTGATGGCCGACGTGCGGGACGGGGTCGGGCCTTATTTGTCGGTGTTCCTCAAGGGCGGGGAGCACTGGGATGCCGGCGCGATCGGGATCGCCATCGCGGCGTCGTCCATCGCGGCCGCGGTGTGCCAGGTGCCGGCCGGATTGCTGGTGGACGTGACGCGGGCAAAGCGGTTCCTCATCGTAGCTTCAGGAATGCTGGTGGGGGCGGGCTGCCTGCTCATCGCGTTCTTTCCGCACTTTGCGACCGTCATCGCGGCGCAGGTGATGCTGGGGGCGGCCCTGGCCGTCATCCCGCCTGCCTTGGCGGCCCTCTCGCTCGGCTTGGTCGGCCGGCGGCGGCTCGATGCGCGGATCAGCCGCAACGAGAGCTTCAACCACGGCGGCAACTTCGTCGCCGCCGGGCTGGCCGGGGTGCTCGGGCAGTATGCCGGCTACGACTGGATCTTCTATCTCGTCTGCGCCTTCGCGGTCGCGAGCGCGATGGTCGTCACCCTGATCAATCCCGCCGAGATCGACCACGAACGCGCCCGTGGCGGCGAGGACGAGGCGGATGGCGGCAAGCCGATCGCCTTCCGCGACCTGCTCAAGCGGCGGGACCTGCTGATCTTCCTGGCCTCGGTGGTGCTGTTCCACTTCGGCAACGCGGCGATGCTGCCGATGGCCGGGCAAGTGCTGGCCCAGGCGCACCCGGGGTCCGACACCATTGCCTTGTCGGCCTGCATCATCGCGGCGCAGTTGGTGATGGTCGGCGTCGCCTGGGCGGTGGGCCAGGCGTCCGCGCGGGGCACCGGCCGCAAGCCGGTCTTCCTGATCGCCCTCGCCGTCCTGCCGGTGCGGGGCGTGCTGTTCTCGTTCGCCACCAGCCCGGTTGCCGTCGTCGCGATCCAGCTGCTGGACGGCGTGGCGGCGGGCATCTTCGGCGTGATCTCGGTGCTGATCGCCTCGGACCTGATGCGCGGCACCGGCCGGTTCAACCTCGCCCAGGGCTTGACGGCGCTGGCCGTGGGCGTGGGGGCGGCGCTGAGCAACGTGACGGCCGGCTACGTCGTGCAGTGGTTCGGCTACTCGACCGGGTTCCTCACCCTCGCCGGCATCGCCCTCGGCGCGTTCGCTTTCTTCGCCCTGCTGATGCCGGAAACGAAAACCGCCGATGCCCGCGGCGCTCGCCCGGTGGCGGCATAGTGGGCGCGCTCGCCGCCTCCCCCTGGACCACCTGGGGCATCGCCGCCGCGGCCACGGCCGGGGTGATCCTCCGCCCGTTCTCCTGGCCTGAATTCATCTGGGCCGTGACCGGCGCGGTCCTGCTTGTGGCACTCGGCCTGCTCTCCGTCCCCGACGCGCTGACGGGCGTCGAGAGGGGCACGGATGTCTACCTGTTCCTCACCGGCATGATGCTGCTCGCGGAACTGGCCCGGCAGGAAGGGCTGTTCGATTGGCTCGCCGCGAAGGCGGCCGGGCTGGCGAAGGGCTCCGCCACGCGGCTGTTCACCCTGGTGTTCTGCGTCGGCACGGTCGTGACCGCGTTCCTGTCGAACGACGCGACCGCGGTGGTGCTGACGCCCGCCGTCGCGGCGATGGTCAAGGCGGCGGACGCGAAGGAGCCGCTGCCCTACCTGTTCATCTGCGCCTTCATCGCCAACGCCGCCAGCTTCGTGCTGCCGATCTCCAACCCGGCGAACCTGGTCATCTACGGCAGCCACATGCCGCCCCTCCTGCAGTGGCTGCCGCAGTACGCGCTTCCGTCCGTGCTCTCCATCCTCGCGACCTACGTCGTGCTGCGGTGGACCCAGCGGGAGCGGCTGCGCCAGGAGATTTCGTCGGATATCGACGTCCCGGAGCTGTCCGCCGCCGGAAAGACGGCGGCCCTGGGCATCGCGGGCACGGCCGTCGTGCTGCTGGCGTCGTCGGCGTTCGGCATCCAGCTCGGCTTGCCGACCTTTCTCGCCGGCGCCGCTACGGCGGTGCTGGTGCTGCTGCGGGCGCAACGCGGTCCGCTGGAGGTGCTGAAGAACATTTCCTGGAGCGTGCTGCCGCTGGTCGCGGGCTTGTTCGTGCTGGTGGAAGCGCTGGAGAAGACGGGCGTCACGGCCAACCTGGCGGCACTGCTGCACGATGTCGTGCAAAGCTCGGCGACCCTGGCGGCGTGGGCCTCGGGCGTGGCGCTCGCCGTCGGCTGCAACCTCGTCAACAACCTGCCGGCCGGACTGGTCGCGGGCCGCGTCGTCGAGATCGCCAAGGTGCCGGACCATGTCCGCAGCGCCGTGCTGATCGGGGTGGATTTGGGGCCGAACCTCTCGGTGACCGGCTCGCTCGCGACCATCCTGTGGCTCACCGCGCTGCGCCGCGAAGGACAGGACGTGGGCGCCTGGACCTTCCTCAAGCTCGGCGCGCTGGTGATGCCGCCGGCGCTGCTGCTCGCGATCGCGAGCGCGTTCGCGTTTGGCTGACCCAATCTCAAGGACGAACCCGTGCAGAACATCAGCGCCGCCTGGCTCTACCCCATCATCCTCATCGCGGGCGTCCTGCAGGCCTGGGGACCGCCCATGAACGGCGCGCTCCGGAAATCCTTGGGCAACCCGTGGCTCGCCAGCACCGTCTCCTTCCTGCCCATCGTGGCGCTGCTCGCCGTCGTGTTCTTCTGCCTGCCCCGTCCGTTGCCGACCGCGGAGGGCGTGTCCAACATGCCCTGGTGGGCGCCGCTCGGCGGGTTGGTCGGCTCGCTCGCGGTCGTCTGCGGGCTGATCTTCGTCGACAAGGTCGGGGCGGGCGCATTCGCCGGGCTGACCATCACGGCAAATATCCTGATGTCGCTGCTGATCGACAATTACGGCATGTTCGGCATGGAGCAGCACAGCCTCAACCTGTGGCGCATCGTCGGCGGCACGCTGATGGTCGGCGGCATCGCGCTCATCGCCATCTTCTAGCCCCCCGGACCCAAGACGATCGCGCCGGAGGCTTGCGAAGGCCATTCGTGTTAGCCTCGATCCGGCCCTCCCGCCCCGATAGGAGCCCCATGCCGCAGATCATCGACCTGTCCATCCCGCTCGAGAACGACGTCCCCGCCGACCTGCCCTTCCAGCGCGTCCACATCGACTACCGGGCCCACGACACCACGGCGGCGGCGCTGGTCGCCAGCTTTCCCGGCCTGCGACCCGAGCAGCTGCCGGAGGGCCTCGGGTGGGCCGTGGAAACTGCGACGATCTCGACCCATAACGGCACCCACGTCGATGCGCCCTGGCACTACCACCCGACGATGGATGGCGGGAGGCGGGCCATGACCATCGACGAAGTGCCGCTCGACTGGTTCTTTCGACCCGGCGTCAAGCTCGACTTCCGCGCCCTGCCGGACGGGCACGTGGTCCAGCCGGCCGAAATCGACGCAGAACTCGCCCGTATCGGCTACCGGCTGTCGCCGCTCGACATCGTCGTCGTCAACACCAGTGCCGGCGCCCGCTACGGCCGAGCCGACTACGTGGACAGCGGATGCGGCATGGGCCGGGCCGCGACGTTGCACCTCGCCCGGCACGGCATCCGGGTCGTCGGCACCGACGGCTGGAGCTGGGACGCGCCGTTCAGCCATACCGCCCGGCGCTTCGCCGAAACCGGGGACGCTTCGCTGATTTGGGAGGGCCACAAGGCCGGGCGCGAGGTCGGCTACTGCCAGATCGAGAAGCTGCACAACCTCGAGGCGCTGCCGCCGCACGGGTTCACGGTCGCCTGCTTCCCGGTGAAAATCCGGGCGGCGTCCGCAGGCTGGACGCGGGCGGTGGCCTTGTTGCCCGATTGAACGCGTGATGTTGCGGCGCGCACTTGCATTCCTCTGCGCCTTGCTATTACGTCCGTCATACTATCGATGGAGCAAGCCGGATGCGCTACGACGCTGCGCACAAAGCTCGGACACGGGCGACTATTTTGGCCGAAGCCGCTCGTGCGATCCGCGCAGACGGCCCGCACCGGCTCGGCGTAGCGGACATCATGGCCCGTGCGGGCCTGACCCACGGCGCCTTCTACGCGCACTTCGCAACTCGGGATGAGCTGATCGCCGAGGCGGTGTCGGCGTCCTTCGAAAGCGGCGCCGAAACCTGCCGAGGCATCATGGCAACTCTTCCGCCACGTGAGGCGCTTGCCGCGTTCGTCCGCGCCTACCTGTCGCGAGCGCATCGCGACATGCCAGGGACAGGTTGCCCCCTCCCCGCGCTGGCGGCCGACTTGCCCCGCCTGCCTACGCCGGCGCGCGCGGGCTTCGCCACCGGGTTGGCCCGTGTCCGTGGCCGTATCGAGATGTTGGTGGCGTCGGCCGGCCTTGCGGACCCTGAGGCCGTCGCCTCGTCCATCCTGGCCGAAATGGTCGGGGCGGTGGCCCTCGCGCGCGCCCTGCCCAACCCGGCGGCGTCCGACGCCGTGCTGAAGCGATCGCGCGACGCGATCATGGCGCGGCTCGGCTTGGAGGCGCACGCATGAACCAAACCGAGCAGGTCGCGCCCGGCCTCGACGGGCTAGCGCAGATGCGGGCGCTCATGGCGTCGGAGCTTCGCACCGGCATCGGCGTGACGCTCGGCTTCCGCCTGGTTGAGATCGAGGAAGGCCGCGCGGTGTTCGAAGGCGAGCCCGGCGTGCACGTCCATAATCCGATCGGAACGGTCCACGGTGGATACGCCGCCGCCTTGCTCGACTCGGCCTGCGGCTGCGCCGTCCACTCCAAGCTTGCCGCCGGCCAGGGTTGCACCACCATCGAGATCAAGATTGCGTACCACAAGGCCATCACCGCGCAGACGGGACGCGTGCGCGCCGAGGGAACCATCGTCAGCTTCGGCCGGCGCGCAGCCTTTGCCCAAGCCACGCTGACTGACATGTCGGGGCGCTTGTACGCGTCGGCGACGTCAAGCCTGCTGGTGATCACGCCGTAGCGGGCGGGCGCCGGTCGCTGCATGAGGATCTCGGCTAGCCGTAGCCTTTCCCCTTCATGCAAGTCCGAACGTCCTGTCGTTCAGGTTCGTCCGAGCTGAACAGGGCTTTGATCGCCGATTGGGGGGTAGCGCCCGATATCTTGCTCGCCGCGGTGGCCGCCTGCTTCTGGCATCGCGCCAAAGCGGCCTGGTACTTCGGCGAGGCATGATCCGTGACGACCGGGGGATCGTAGGCGGCGCATCCCGTGAGTAGCAGGCCGGCTGATAAGGTGATCGCCCGCATCCGTTGCCGCGCACGTGTTTGGCCGATGGGCATGATCGCCTCCGTCTCGCTAAGCGGTTCCAGCA
>JAABUJ010002533.1_pt1 | contig 22433 bp, 25 predicted proteins | sample 5559131 | NCBI WGS metagenome assembly JAABUJ01 (sample SAMN10711875, study PRJNA513366) | rock metagenome | isolation source: Antarctica rocks | place: Antarctica: Victoria Land, Mt New Zealand nord | collected 2016-01-07
GATTGCGAGCCTTCACACCCCGCATTCTCCCTGCTCAGGCGGACGTTCCCGCGCCCCGGCTCACGTCGGGGCGCGGGGCGTTAACGCAAGATCGAGGCCCGTGCCTGCCTATGAGCGGATCTCGATCACCGACTATCTGCTCGGCAGTGTCCAGTACTCCTCGGGGTGCCCCTACCGCTGCGAGTTCTGTGACATCCCCGAGCTGTACGGCAAGAAGGCGCGCATGAAGCGCCCTGGGCAGCTCCTCGCCGAGCTCGACAGCATGCTCGCGGGGGGCAACCCCGGCGCCGTCTACTTCGTCGACGACAACTTCATCGCCAACCCCCGGGCGGCCACCGCCTTGCTCGAGGCGCTCATCTCGTGGCAGAGGGAACGCGGCTACCCCCTCGAGTTCGCCTGCGAGGCGACCTTGAATGTCACCGGGCGGCCGAAGATCCTCGAGCTGATGCGCCAAGCTCGAGTCACGACAATGTTCTGCGGGATCGAAACGCCAGAGCCGGAAGCCCTCCGCCGGATGGGCAAGACGCAGAACCTCCGTAGCCCGATCCTCGATGCCGTGGAGACGCTGAACAGCTACGGGATCGAGGTTGTCTCCGGCATCATCCTGGGACTCGACACCGACACACTCGAGACCTACGAACGCGTCCTGTCCTTTATCGAGGAGTCGGCCATCCCGATGTGCACGGTCAACCTCCTTCAGGCGCTGCCCCGCACGCCCCTGTACCGCCGCCTCGAGGCCGCCGGGCGCCTCCTGCCTGAGGGCGGAGCGGGAACCAACGTCAAGTTCCTGCTACCCGAGGAGACCGTGCTCGCCGGCTGGCACGCGGTGCTCAGCGCCGCCTTCTCCCCCGAAGCGCTCTACCACCGCTACGCGAAGCAGATGTCCACGACCTACCGCGCCCGCATGCCCGTGCCCATAACCCCGGCGCGCGTGGCACCCGCCTTACTCGCGCGCGGTTCGGTGATGCTCATGCGGGTCCTGTGGCACGTCGGCGTGCGGGCCGACTACCGCAGGTACTTCTGGCAGCTCGCCAGGCCAGCGCTGCGGCGCGGGCAGATCCAAGAGGTGATCCAGGTGGCGACGGTCGCCCACCACCTCATCGAATTCGCTCGCGAGGCGCTCAGGGGGAGCGCTGAGCGCTCCTTCTACGCGCCCGCCGGTCGGAGCACCTCAGTCACGCCAGTCTCCCCTCGAGAACAGAGCCACGCATCAGCCCAGGCGCAGTCGCTGTGGCGAGGGCGCACGCCGTCCTGTCTGAGCGTCAGGGCGTGGCGTCAGGGGCCGACGTCCTGGTTGACCGAGCGCGTCTCGAACATCGGCAGCAAGTCACGCCGGTAGGTCTTGTTCATGACGATCGCCCACGACACGTACCATGCCGCTGCGGCCGTGGCGATCCCGAACCCACCGCCGATGTGGTATAGCGCGGTGGAGCCGAGCGCCTTGCCGAAACCGAGGAACGCATATGTCGGCATAAGCGTGATGAACACCGCCTGCACGGCTACGCTGACGCGGATCGAGGCGAGCCACATGTAGAAGGTGAACCCTCCCCACACGAACAGGTAGAGTGCCAGCGCGGCTGCCTGGTCGGCGACCGGGATCTGCTTCAGGAACGTGCTCTGCAGCAGATAGAACGAGATCCAGAAGCCGCCGTAGGAGCTGAGCGCCACGGCGGCGAACGTGTCGTTCTTGATGAACGCCCACATCCCCGCCAGCAGTTGCACCATGATCCGCCGGTTGTAGAGCGCGAGGCTCTGAAACAGGTAATCGGTGTCATAGTCCTGCAGGTAGTTGGTGCCGATGTGCCGATCAGGTCGTGATAGGTCATCCCGCTGATCGCCAGCAGCGGAGCCCCTTCGAGCTTGGCGTCGAGCAGCCCGTTGGCCATGTGAATCGCCCCAGGCGCCGCCGTGGCCAGGCATACCCCCAGCTTGCCGGTGAACTTCGCGTAGCCGACCGCCGCCATCGCGCCGACCTCCTCGTGGCGTACGTGGACGTAGCGCAACTCGCTCTGCCGCTTGCGCATCGCCTCCCAGAACCCATTGATTCCATCTCCGGGCAGGCCAAAGACTGTGTCCAGCCCCCAGTTCATCAAGCGGTCGAGCATCAGATCAGCAGCGGTGTCCGGCACGGGAACCTCCTCGAGTGATGGCCAAGTTCGCTTGACGGGCTGCCACGGTTCTGACCCGGCAAAACGCGCTCGGCCCGGCCACTGTTAGGCAACACACAAACAGCTCGGCGCGGTGGCACGCCGGCGAGCTTCTCCAATTTCTCGGGCATCGCGGCAGGCCCGAGGGCCGGGCGCGAACAGCGCGCGTCCGGCCCGGGGCAATCGAGGGTCAGCGGGATGAGGCGGCCTGCTCGGCTAGGCCAGCGCCAAGCCGAGCACGATTGGCAGCGTGCTCTTGCTGATCGCGCCGACCTCGATCATGCTCAGCATGAAGGTGGTGAAACCGATCCCGCCAGTCCCACTGGAACCGGATCGGCGAGGCGGGCGGACAGGGGGACCGCGGGGCGAAGCGTGACGAGGTCAGACCCGCTGTGTCGCGCGCCGGGTGCTGTAGCGGACATTACCGCTCCTTTCAGAGGTGGCTTTACGGTCGTGCAATCCAGCCCTGAGAGAACGAGCCCCGCGCCCGTCATCTGCCGAACCCAGGCGGTTAGCGGACGTACAACCGCCGGTCGGTTTACTGTTGGCGCCCATGACCGCCGCCATCAAGCGCGCGCGCCAACCCGTCGCGCTTCTGGACGCGGACCCAGACCTGGGAGGCGGACTCGATCCGCAGGAGCTCGAAGCCGCCAGAGGCCGGGCCGTGGCGGGCGTGATCGAGCTCGACACCTCCGGCTGGGATCCCACCGCGATCAGCAAGCTGGCCAAGGAAGGCTGGCTGGGCCTCTTCTTGATCGACGGCCTGCTGATCCGACGCGTCAATGTCGGCCAACGCGCCGCGTGCGAGCTGTTCGGACCAGGGGACTTGATCCGCCCCTGGGACACCGACGGCGAATACGCCCCGCTCCCGATCTCGGTCAACTGGCACGTGCTCAGGCCAACTCGGCTCGCGGTTCTCGATACCGCTTTCGCGCTTCGGATCGCCCGCTGGCCGAGCATCACCAGCCGGATCGTGGCCCGCGTCGCTCAGCGCGCCCGGTATCTCGCGCTCGCTCAAGCCGTCACCCATCTGCCGCGGGTTTACGCGCGTCTGCTGATTCTCTTCTGGCTGCTCGCCGAGCGATGGGGCACAGTCGGCCCTGACGGTGTGCACATCACGCTCCCGCTCACCCACGAAGTGCTCGCCATGCTGGTGGGAGCCCATCGTCCGCCCGTGACACTCGCGCTGCAGCGCCTGTCGCGGGCCGGTCTGCTGATCCGCGAGCGTCAGGACCGTTGGCTGCTGACCAGGCTCGCGATGGAGCGCCTGGGCGAGCCCGAGAGCCTGATCCTGATCGACGAAGCGCCCGAGGCTGGGCCCGACATCGAGATCGACACCGACACCGACACCGAAAAGTCACGGATCAGTTGATCAGGGCGCGATGACCGGACCGGGTGACGCGGACGCTCAAGCCTGAAACGGATCGGCGGGCGACGGAGCACCTCGCCTGTACGCAAACGAACAATCGATCAGCCCTCCCCACAGGCTTTCGAGGATCATGGTCAACTGACCCATCACGGCGAAAGGCGCCGCACCATGCCAGCCGACATCAAACACGAGCTCATCGCCCACTTGGCGACCGCCCAGGCCATCGAGCGTCAGAGCCTGGGGCTGATGCGGACCGCGATCGAGTGCTCCGGCGATGAGCAGATCGCGGCCATCTACCGAGCCCACCGCGAGGAGACCGAGGATCACGTGCGCTGCCTGGCCGAGCGGGCCGCCGCCTGCGGCGGAGCCGGCTCGACGGCCGGCGGTGTCGATAGCAGGCTGGCGGCGCTCGAGATCCGCTTCGCGTCCCCAGCCAGCTCGGCGACGCTGGCAGCAGCGGCGTACGCGTTGGAGAACCTCGAGATCGCTGCCTACCATCTGCTGCTCGGAATCGCCGAGCGCGCCGGCGATCACCAGACGGTCGCCCTCGCCGGCCGGATCCTGGAGCAGGAGGAAGCCGCGGCCGAGGTCGTGGCCAGCACGTTTGATCGTGCCCTCGAAGTCTCGATGGGCGAGCGCCCGCGAAGTCCGGTCAGCCATTTCGGAGCCGGAGACGCTCGGTGATCTGTTCGGTGCAGATCGGTGGTAATCGGGTAATCGGGTAGTACTCAAGCGATGAGCGCTCGGCGAAAAGTCTCAGACCGGCCTGGAGCTTCAGATCAGCCTGAAGTAGATCGGCGTGAGGTGTCAGACGCGCGGCTGGAGCGAAACAGCCGGCGCTTTGGCAAGTCCGGGGGCTGGTTCTTGGCTTTGTGCCTGATCATCGGCATTCCCGGCATCGCCCTGATCGTGTTCGGTCACAGCTGGGTGTTCGCTTTGGGTCTGGCCTTGGCGGCGATCGCCCTGGTGCCGGGAATCGTGGCGGCCGGCCTGCTCCTCTCCGGTGCAGTCGCCCATTGGGCGGCTCGGCGCCGTCCGTTCGCCTGAGTCAGTCATGCGCCGGGCGCGCATCGCCCGAGCCCGAGCCGAGCCTGTGCTCCGCTTGAGACGTGTGAGACTGTTGCACCCGTGAGCGCCCCGACTCCGCGCGATCAGACGCGTCCCGCCCAAGGCCGGGGAGCCTTCGCGCCGATCGCCGACTTCGGGCTGCTCGCGGATTGCAACTCGGCTGCGCTCGTCGATCGCCACGGCGCCATCAGTTGGCTCTGCTTGCCGCGCTACGACAGCCCGGCCGTATTCGCTGCGCTGCTGGATCCGGACGGCGGCCATTGGTCGATCAGGCCGGTGAAGGCCCACCGCAGCGTGCGCCGATACCTGCCGGGCACGCTCGTGATCGAGACGACCTTCACCACCGAAACCGGGCGGGCGAAGGTGCTCGACGCGTTCGCCTTTCAGACCGGCCAGCGCGGCCACGAGCTCGGCCTCGCGGCCCCGCACCTGCTGCTGCGCCTGGTGCACGGCCTGGCCGGTGAGGTTGCCTTTGAGCTGGAGCTGGCGCCCCGGCCGGAGTACGGGCTCGTCAAGCCGCTGTTCCGGTCGACCGAGACGGGAGGCCGCACGTTCGGGGGCCCGGGTCAGATCGTCGTCAGCGCCGGCGTGCCGACGGAGATCGCCGATTCGACGATGCGGGCGACGTTCACGGTCGCGCCCGAGCAGCAACTGGGGTTCGCGCTGCAGTGGGCGCCACCGGAGATCTCCGCACCCCACCCGATCGCCCCCGAGCAGGTTGCGACGCGAATCGACGACGCGGTCAGAGCGTGGCGCTCCTGGGAAGCCGAGCACGACATCTACGACGGTAACCACCGCGAGCTCGTGCGGCTCAGCTCCCGCGTACTGAAGGGGCTGACCTACCGTCCGACCGGAGCGATCGTCGCCGCCCCGACGACCTCGCTGGCCGAGACGGTCGGCGGCGAGCGAAACTGGGACTATCGCTACGCGTGGATCCGCGACGCGAGCCTGACGCTCGAGGCGCTCTACATCGGAGCCTGCTCGGATGAGGCCGGCGAGTTCGTCTCGTTCATGACCAGCTCGGCCGGCGGGCGCGCCAGCGATCGCTCACTGCAGATCATGTACGGGATCACCGGCGAGCACGACTTGACCGAACGCGAGCTGCCCCACCTGCGCGGCTGGCGGGACTCTGCCCCGGTGCGCGTCGGCAACGGGGCGTGGGGCCAGACGCAACTCGACGTCTACGGCGAGCTGCTCAACTCGATCTACCGATTTCGCGAGCAGCTGGGCGAGCTGCACCCCGAGATCCAGCGCTTCGTCGCCGACCTGGCCGGCACGGCCGCGGACCGCTGGCGTGAGACCGATGCGGGGATGTGGGAGATGCGCGGCGAGCCGCGCCACCACCTGTCGTCCAAGGTGCTGTGCTGGGTGGCGCTCGACCGCGCGGTCGCGCTGGCCCCGCAGCTCGGCGAGCACGCCGACGTCGAGCGCTGGAGCACCGAGCGCGACCAGATCCGCGAGGCGGTGCTGACGCGAGGCTGGAGCGACGTGCGCGGGGCCTATGCACAGGCATTTGACTCCGATGAGCTCGATGCCGCCGTGCTGCTGATGCCGATCCTCGGGTTCCTACCGGCGACGGACGAGCGCATGCGCTCGACGATCGAAGCGATCACAACCGACCTGACTCAAGACGGTCTCGTGCTCCGCTACCGCAACCAAGAGGGTCACGGCGGCGACGGCTTGAGCGGCGAGGAGGGCCCGTTCGTGATCTGCTCCCTGTGGCTGGTCTCGGCGCTGGCCCAGGCCGGCGAGATCGATCGCGCCCAGGCGCTGTTCGACAAGGTCGCCGGCTACGCCAACGATCTGGGGCTGATGGCCGAGGAGATCGACACCGCCAGCGGCGAGCTGCTGGGGAACTTCCCGCAAGCGTTCAGTCACGTCGGGCTGATCACCGCGGCGTGGGAGCTCGACAAGGCCGCCGCGGCTGATACAGGGGCGCCGCGGGCTTAGAGTATCGTCAGCCTCAGCGCCTTCAAACCGCCGGAAGGAGAGAGATGAGCAGCACCGTGAACGTGTGCCTGGACGTCAACGGCGTCAAGCACGAACTCGAGGTCGAGCCGCGACTACTGCTCGTCCACGCCCTGCGCGACCGTCTCGGTCTGACGGGCACCCACGTGGGTTGCGACACGTCGAACTGCGGCGCGTGCACGGTGCACCTGAACGGGGAAGCCGTCAAGTCCTGCACGGTTCTGGCCGTCCAGGCCGACGGCGAGCAGGTCACCACGATCGAGGGGCTGGGCAGCGAGGACAACCTGCACCCGATGCAGGAGGCCTTCTGGAACAACCACGGCCTGCAGTGTGGCTACTGCACGCCCGGCATGATCATGGCCGCGACCGGCCTGCTGGCTGAGAATCCGGACCCGTCCGAAGCCGAGGTCCGCCACGCGCTCGAGGGCAACCTGTGCCGCTGCACGGGCTATCACAACATCGTCAAGGCGGTCCTCGACGCCGCCTCGAAGTCCGGGCAGCCGCAGGAGGTGAGCGCATGAGCATCGTCAACGAGGCGCCGGCCGGAGACCATGTCGGCCGCGCCATGCGGCGCAAGGAGGACCCGCGTCTGATCACCGGCCGTGCGCGCTACATCGATGACATCTCGCTGCCGGGAACCCTGTGGGCGGCGATCGTCCGCTCGCCCGAGGCGCACGCCAAGATCGTCTCGGTCGACGCCTCGGCCGCCTTGCAGCGCCCCGGCGTGCACGCGGTATTCACCGGCGAGGACATGTCTGACCTGGGCGGCCCGCTGCCGATGGCCTGGGTGCCGCCGGGGGTCGAGGTCAACAACCCCGACCACTGGCCGCTGGCCCGCGGCGCCGTCAAGCACGTCGGCGAAGCGGTGGCGGTGGTGCTCGGCGAGGACCGCTACGCGGTCACCGACGCGGCCGAGGACGTGGTCGTCGAGTACGAGAGCCTGCCGGCGATCGTCGATCCCGAGGCCGCCCTGGCCGGGGGACCGTTCGTGCACGAGCAGTTCGAGTCAAACCAGGTCCATCAGTGGTCGTTGGGCGGCGGGGATGTGGAGGCCGGCTTCGCCGAGGCCGACGTGGTCGTGGAGCGCCGCGTGGTCAACCATCGGATCGCCGGGGCGCCGATCGAGTGCCGCGGCGTGCTGGCCGACTACCGAGCCGGCTCGCTGACCCTGTGGACCTCGACCCAGGTGCCCCATTTCGTACGCCTGTTCATGGCGCTGCTGCTCGGCCTGAGCGAGGACCACGTGCGCGTGGTCGCGCCCGAGGTCGGCGGTGGCTTCGGCTCAAAGCTGCAGGTCTACGGCGAGGAGCTGCTGGCGTGCTGGTGCTCGCGCAAGCTCGGGCGCCCGGTCAAGTGGATCGAGACCCGCTCAGAGAACATGTCAGTCTCCCACCAGGGTCGCGACCAGATCGCCCAGGTCAAGATGGGGGCCAGGCGCGACGGCACGATCACCGCATTCCACGTCAAGATCATCGCTGACTTCGGCGCGTACAACATGCTGCTGACGCCGCTGATTCCTTCGCTGGGCGCGTTCGTGATGGGCGGCTGCTACAAGATCCCCAACGTCCAGACCGACATCACCGGTGTGTTCACCAACAAGGTGTCCACCGACGCGATTCGCGGCGCCGGCCGACCCGAGGCGACCCACATGGTCGAGGTCACGCTGGACCAGCTGGCCGCGGAGCTGGGGATGGACCCGCTGGAGATCCGGCGCAAGAACTTCATTCCCAAGGAGGACTTCCCCGCCGCCGTGGCGACTGGCGTGATCTACGACTCCGGCGACTACGAAAAGACCCTCGACAAGCTGATGGAGCACGTCGACGTCGCCGCCTTCCGCCGCGAGCAGGAGGAGCTGCGGGCCAAGGGCGTGTACCGCGGGATCGGCTTTTGCACCTACACCGAGATCTGCGGGCTTGCCCCTTCGCGGGTCACCGGGCCGGCCGGGGTCGGCGTCCAGGCCGGGCTGTGGGAGTCGGCGATGATCCGCGTGCACAACACCGGCGCGGTGACCGTCTACACCGGCACCTCGCCCCACGGCCAGGGCCTCGACACCGCGATGGCGCAGATCGTCGCCGACAAGCTCGGGGTCGACCCGTCGATCGTCGAGGTGATCCACGGCGACACCGCCACCGGCCCCGAGGGCCGCGGCACCTACGGCTCGCGCTCGCTGGCCACCGGCGGCGAGGCGGTCGCCCGCGCGACCGACAAGGTCGTCGACAAGGTCAAGGCGATCGTCGCCGGCGAGCTCGAGGCGGCGCCCGAGGACATCGAGGTCTCAGACGGCAAGTTCTCGGTCCGGGGCTCGCCCGACCAGGGCCTGGCGCTGGCCGACGTGGCCGGGATCGCCTACATCGGCGCGGTGCCCGAGGGGATGGAGCCGGGGCTGGAGGAGACGACCTTCTATGACCCGGAGAACTTCGTCTTCCCGTTCGGTGCCCACGCCTGCATCGTCGACGTGGACGCCGAGACGGGCAAGGTCAAGGTCACGCGCTACGTCGGGGTCGACGACTGCGGCCGGGCGATCAACCCGATGCTGATCGAGGGCCAGGTCCACGGAGGGGTCGTCCACGGGATCGGGCAGGCCCTGTATGAGCGCGTGCACTATGACGACGAGGGCCAGCTCAGCACCGGGACGTTCGTCGACTACGCGCTGCCGACCGCGGCTGAGCTGCCGAAGATCGAGACCGACCGCACCGAGACGCCGTCTCCGGTCAACTCGCTCGGCGTCAAGGGCGTCGGCGAGGCGGGCACGATCGCGGCCAGCGCCGCGGTCACCAACGCCGTGATCGACGCCCTGCGTCCGCTCGGCGTCAACTACATCAACATGCCGCTCAGCCCAATGCGGGTCTGGGAGGCGATCTCGGAGGCTCGGGGCGCGAGCCCGGAGGGAGGCTCGCAGACATGATCCCGGCCGAGTTCGATTACACCGCGCCCGAGTCGCTGCAGGAGGCGATCGACGCGCTGGTCAGCGGCGGTGAAGACGCCAAGCTGCTGGCCGGCGGCCATTCGCTGCTGCCGCTGATGAAGCTGCGCCTGGCCGCTCCGTCACTGCTGGTGGACCTGCGCAAGGTGCCGGGGCTGCACGGCACCGAGCGCCAGAACGGCCACTGGCGGATCGGGGCGCTGACTCCGCACGCCGTGCTCGAGCATTTACCCGAGCTCGGGATCGTGTCGCGGATCGCCGGCACGATCGCCGATCCCCAGGTTCGCCATCGGGGCACGATCGGCGGCTCGCTGGCTCACGGCGACCCGGCTTCCGATCTGCCCGCGGCGATGCTGATCACCGAGGCGGAGGTCACCCTCCAGGGCCGGCAGGGCCAGCGGACGGTCACCGCCGGTGACCTGTTCGAGGACTACCTGACCACCGCGGTCGGGGCCGATGAGGTGCTGACCGAGGTTCGCCTGGAGGCGCTCGAGGGTTGGGGCCACGGGTATCAGAAGTTCAACCGGCGCAGCGAGGACTGGGCGATGGTGGCGGTCGGGGCAGTGGTCAAGACCTCGGGCGGTGTCTGTGAGGATGTGCGCGTCGGGCTGACCAACCTGGCTTCCGTGCCCCTGCGCGCGACCGCGGTGGAGGAGGCCCTGCGCGGGCAGGAATGCAGCGCTCAGAACATCGCCAAGGCGGCCGAGCAGGCCGCCGAGGGCCTCACGCCCGCGGGGGATCTCAACGCGTCACCCGATTACAAGCGCCATCTGGCCCGCGTGCTGTGTGCGCGCGCGCTGCAGGAGGCGGTCGATCAGGGGTGATCGGGGCGGGCGGCGAAGCTTTGAGATGACGGCGCTCGCGCGGATCGATTCGGTCCAGGCGGCGAGCGCCGCGCTCGCCGCCCAGGGCTATCTGGCCGACCGTCCGCTGTCGTTGGCGGTTCATCTGGCCGTGGCGCTGGAGCAGCCGCTGCTGCTCGAGGGCGAGGCCGGAGTGGGCAAGACCGAGGTCGCCCGGGCGCTGTCGGCGGCCCTCGGCGCACGCCTGATCCGCCTGCAGTGCCACGAGGGGATCGACCTGCACCATGCCGTGTATGACTGGGACTACGCCCGCCAGCTGCTGGCGCTGCGAGCCGCCGAGGGCGGCGTCGACGAGGGCGAGCTGTTCGCGCGGCGCTTTCTGTTGCGTCGTCCGCTGCTCGAGGCGCTGGAGGCCGACCCGGCTGACCCAGTGGTGCTGCTGATCGACGAGATCGACCGCGCCGACGACGAGTTCGAGGCCTTCCTGCTCGAGTTCCTGTCGGACTTCGCCATCACGATCCCGGAGCTGGGCACGATCAGCGCTCGCCGGCGCCCGATCGTGATCCTGACCTCCAACCGCACCCGCGAGCTGCACGACGCGCTCAAGCGGCGCTGCCTGTATCAGTGGATCGACTATCCCAACGCCGAGCGCGAGCGCGCGATCGTCCACGCCCGCCTGCCACAGGTGCCCGACCGGATCGCCGCCCGCGTGGTGCAGGCGGTCGGCCGGCTGCGTGATCAGGGTGATCTGTACAAGCTGCCCGGGGTCGGCGAGACGATCGTCTGGGCCCAGGCGCTGATGGCGCTGGGCGACGAGGCCGAGCTCGACGAGACGCTCGGCGCCGCCCTGAAGGTCCACGAGGACGTGCTGCGCGTCCGGGCGGCCAAGGTGCTCGACGGTGTCTGAGGGCGGTCCTCCGGCCGACGGCGTGGTGATGCGCCTCGGCGATCTCGCCCGGGCGCTCCGCGTCCAGGGGACTCGGGTCGGAGTGGGCGAGCTGCTGAGCGCACACCGGGCCCTGGAGGCGGTCGATTGCGGCTCGCGCGAGGATGCGCGGCTGGCGCTGCGCACCGTCCTGTGCTCGCAGCGGATCGACCTCGAGCGCTTCGACTTCGCGTTCGTGGCCGTGTTCGGCGACGGGCGGGCGCCCGGCTCCTCGCACCCCGATCAGCCGCTGTCAGATCTCGGCTCGATCGAGCGGGCGGCGCTGCCGCGGATCGGCGTTCCGGACGCGGCCGGTCGCCAGGCCGAGGCGGGATCAGAGCCCGTGCCGGCGGCCTGGAGCGACGTCGAGCTGATGCTGGAAAAGGACTTTGCTCACTACACCGAGGCCGAGGTGGCCGCCGCCCGTGAGCTGATCGGGAGGCTGGCCCGCCGCCACCCGACGCGGCTCTCACGGCGCAGCCGGCCCTCCCGCCGGCGGGGCCACACGCCGGATCTGCGCCACACCGTCCAGGCCTCGCTGCGCACCGGCGGCGAGCCGGTGCAGCGCCACTGGCGGGCCCGCACGCGGCGCCCACGTCAACTGGTGCTGGTCTGTGACGTGTCGGGCTCGATGGCGCCCTACGCGCGGATGCTGCTTCAGTACCTGCACGCCTGCGTGGCCGCTCGCCGGCGGGTCGAGGCGTTTGCCTTCGGCACCCGGCTGACCCGGATCACCCACGAGCTCGCCGGGCGAGACCACGATCGGGCGCTGGACCGGGCCGCCGCCGCGGTCACCGACTTCTCGGGCGGGACCCGGATCGGCGCCGCACTGGCCGAGCTCAACCGCGTCCACGGACGGCGCCTGGGAAGGGGTGCCGTGGTGGTGATCCTGTCCGACGGGTGGGATCGCGGCGATCCCGAGCAGCTGGACCAGGAGATGGCCCGGCTGCGGCGCGCGGCGCATCGGCTGGTGTGGCTCAACCCGCTGGCCGCCCATCCCGACTACGAGCCCCTGGCGCGCGGTATGCGCGCCGCGGTCCCCCACACCGACCAGCTGCTGGCGGGCAATTCGCTCGCCTCGCTGGAGCAGCTGGCTGCCGTTCTGGAGCAGATGTGAACGTCCACGAGCGGCCGGCGTGACGGCTCGGGGCCCGGGGCTCGGGGCTCGGGGCTCGGGGCGAGCGTGGTAGCCGGGCTGATCCTCGCCGCCGGCGGCGGCAGCCGGTTCGGCTCAGAGCCCAAGCTGCTCGCGCCGCTCGGCGGACGGCCGCTGCTGCAGCGCGCCATCGCCGCCCAATGCGCGGTGCCCGAGCTGGAGCGGGTCACGGTGGTGCTCGGCGCCCAGGCGGACCTCGTGCTCTCCCAGATCGACCTGATCCGAGCCGAGCCGGTCGTCTGCGCGGACTGGGGGAGCGGCCAAGCAGCCTCGTTGCGCTGCGGGCTGGATGCCCTGGCGGGCACCGAGAAGGTGATCGTGACGCTCGGCGACGCGCCGCTGATCACGCCCGAGGTGGTGGCGATGTTCGTCGACCAGCCACCGGGCACCCGCGCGGTCTACGACGGCCGTCCCGGCCATCCGGTGGTCCTCGGGAGCGAGCAGATCGAGGCCCTCAGAAGCCTGAGCGGAGATCGTGGCGCCCGCGGGCTGCTGCGCGGCGGCCCCCAGATCGAGGTCGGCCACCTATGCTCGGGATGCGACGTCGACACCCCCGACGACCTGGAGGCCATCCGCGATGAAGCTAGAGCAGTCATTTGAGGTCGCCGCTCCTCTGGAGCGGGTCTGGGAGGCGCTGATCGACGTGCAGCGCGTCGCGCCCTGCCTCCCCGGCGCGGCGGTCACCGGACGCAACGACGACGGCAGCTACAACGGCACCTTCCGGGTCAAGATCGGCCCCACCTCAGCGGCCTACAGCGGGAAGCTCCAGATGGAGCAGATCGACGAGAGCGGCCACACCGCGACGATGCAGGCGCAGGGCACAGACCGGCGCGGTCAGGGAGGCGCCAAGGCGACGATCGTGTCCTCGCTGTCGGGCGCCGGCGACGGCGCCACGCGGGTCGACGTGTCGACCGAGTACCACATCACCGGACGTCTGGCCCGGTTCGGGCGTGGAGGGATGATCGAGGACATCTCCAACAAGCTGCTGCGCGAGTTCGCCAAGTGCCTGCAGACCTCGCTCGCCGGTCCGGAAGAGGCGGCCGTACCGGGAGGCGCGGCCGTCGAGCCCCCCGGTTCAGCGGAGTCCGCCGCGTCCGCTGACCCGGCCGCGGCCGCGGGGACCGACCAGACGCCACCTTCGCCGGCCACCCCGCCGCCTTCGCCGGCCACCCCGCCGCCGCCGCCGGACACCCCGCCGCTTTCGCCGGCCAGCCCGCCGCCTTCGCCAGCCACCCCGCCGCCGCCGGACACCCCGCCGCCTCGGCCGGCTACCCAGCCCCATCCCGCTGCGCCGGTGTCCCCTGCCGCACCCGAGAGCGAGCCGGTGCAGGGCCTGTCGCTGATGGCCTCGGCGCTGTGGAGCCAGGCCAAGCGCAACCCGGCACCGATCGCCGTGCTGGTGATCGGCTTCCTGCTGGGCCTGATCGTGTTTCGCCGCCGCGGCTGACCAGTCAAGGCGGAGCAACTCCAGGCCCCATGCGAGCGCCGTAGTGGTGCTCGGCTATAGGCTCCCTGGCGAGCGCCGTAGTGGCACGCGTTCAGGCTCACGCGCAGGCCGTCGCTCTCGGGTCGGGATGTGCTTGCGACGGTGGTGGTCGCGCAACCGCACGCGCGCCGGCTCGGCGTCCGGCAACGGAAGACCGCCGCTCGGAGCGCCGGGTGAGCTTTGCGGCGGTCGCGGGCCGCGTCCCGAGCCGCCCGAGCCATCGTCTGAGTCAGAGTCGCCGGGTGTAGAGCCTTGGCCACGCCAGATGAATCCCGGCAGCAACATGACCACGGGCATGAGCAGGAACGGCAGCATCCGCGTCCCGAGGACGAACACGAGCGCGGGAAAGAGCAACGTCAGCAGCAGCCCAAGCAGGCGATTTCCAACCTGGCGGCCGTTCTCGGGCACGCGCTGAAGCCTAATGCGCTGTCGCGCCCGATGCACCGGATGACCTCGCCTGCCCGCTCGCAGGCGAAACACGGTCACGCGCTGATGCGGGGTCCTGGGTCGAGACGACGATCCCGGCGTCGATCGGGATCTCTGTCGTGAGGTAGCCGCGCGACGGGTCGTTTACGTACTCGCGGTAGCGGGCGTGGTGGGGCTCCTGGTGGCTCATGTCGGCAACGATCAGCGCTCGCGCAGTCAGCCGCGGCTCGACGAGCTCGAGGACTGAGATGTAGAGGTCGTTTGAGCCGTCGAGGAACAGCAGATCGACATCGGTGTCAAGATCCGCAAGCGTTCCCAGAGCGTTGCCGTGGCGGATCTCGACGCATCCGCTCAAGCCGGCATCGGCTACGTTCCTTGCGGCGAGCCGAGCCTTGTCGGCAAGCAGCTCGGTGGTAATGATCGAGCCGCTGCCGAGGTCCTGTAGGGCACTGGCGAAATGAATCGTCGAGTATCCGAGCGACGTCCCGAACTCGACGATCAGGCTGGGCTGGACCGCAATCGTGAGCGCATAGAGGAGCTTGCCGGCTGCGGGCGTGATCGAGAGCGGCGCCTGGGCGCCCAGCGCAGCGCGTTCGGCCCCGTAGACCTTGTCGCCGAGTTCGGCTTCGCGATCGCGGACGCGAAGCTTGGCCGGCTCGTCCTCCCCCTCGCCGGTCCGGCGCAGCCGAGCCAGGACGGCCTGCACCCGATCGGTGCTGAGCGTGGAGCCCATCGCACAATGGTCGCGGATCCCTGCCTGGCCGCCGTGCCCGCTCCATTTGCGCAAGAACCCAGTCCCGGCTCCGCGGATTTGTACCGTGCGCTAGGTCCGCTGTCGTACCACCCGCCCGGTCCATCTTCGTACCGGCTAGGGGTACATTTCAAACCTCGTCGGGCGCCTCTCGCAAGAGCGGCCGGTCGGCCAGTGGCGAAGCCCGCCGCAGCCATTCATTAAACAGCGGGTCGACGATGTACCAGGAGCCGTCTCGCTGGTCGCAAAGCCCGCGGCGCTGCAGGCGTTGGAGGGCCGGGCGCACGCGCGAGTGGCTGGAGAAGCCGTACCGGGTGGCGGCGGGCCGGCTGGTGACGTTGTCACCGCCGCGATCGGCCAACAGCTGCAGCGCGCGGACCTCGTTGATCTCACCCTCGTCGCCGCTCATCAAGACGTTGAGCGCAGCGGCGAACTCAGACCGCTCGATCGTCTGCACGAGCCGGTCGTGGGCCCCGATCACCGTCTCGAGCGTCACCGGCTTGCCGGCCGGCGTGTTGATCCAGCACTCCCAGGCCAGCTGCTGCGTGCTCCGAGGGTGCGCGCGGGTCGCGTTGAGCAGGTGGTTCAGTGCCTCGTCATCGGCTGGCTTGCCGGTGGCGTCGAACTGGAAGTCCAGGTACTCGAGGAAGTCGATCCGGCTGATGGCCGGCAACTGCATCTGCGCAGCCTCGCCGAAGATCGGCTGCGCGGAGTTCTCGAGCATCATCTGCAACGCGTTGCGGATCGATCCGGTGAACAGCAGGGACACGTGGTTGGCGCCAGAGCTCATCAGGGCCGAGCGGATGATCGACAGAGGATCGCCCGGACAGTGGCGCAGGCGCTGAAACTCGTCGAATACGACGACGAGATGATCCGACAGCGAGCGCAGCGCGACCAGCTGCGCGTGGAGCGTCTCGGCGTCTTGCGCCGGAGTCACGGCCGAGCTCCTCACGGTTCCCTTGATGACCTTGATGTCAAAGCCGATCTCCTTCTCCAGCGCGCCGATCTGACGCTGAGCCGCGCGCCGCAGACGCTTGACCGGATGGCCGGTCATCGCATCGTGCACGCAGCCGATGAACCCGGGAATGCTCACGACCCGCTGCAGGTTGACCTTGACCACGTCGAACGGCGAGGCGCCCTTCCCGTGAGGCTTGGCCAGCTCCAGAGACAGCTGGTTGGTGAACGTCGTCTTACCGGTGTCACGGGGCCCGAACAACGCCACGTTGGTCTGCCCCTTCAGGGTAAGAGCGACCTGGTTGGCAAAAGCGTCCATCCCGATGATCTTCGACGGATCGTCGAGCGGGCGGTCCCACACGAACGGGTTGAGAGCGCTTGCCATTGGCTGCTCAAGTGTACCACTCTACCGGTACGGTAATGGACCGCTAGGCGGTACAGGATCTGATGATGCTGCGTGGCTGTTGCAGCGGTCCCTGGCGAGCCACCACCATGATCACCGAGCAGGCGCAGCGGGCGTCCTATGGCTGCGTCGGCTGGAGCGTCGACGACGGTCCGCTGATCACCGGTAAGTCCGGCGCGCCCGCGGTCGGCGCGGGCTGCCAGCTGAACGGGTCCAGCCGCAGCGTCCGCGGCGCGTTGGCGATCGGGCCACGCGCGGCGAAGAGCAGCCACCAGCCGCCATGGGGACCCGTCACCAGCTCGTCGCCGCCACCGGGGCCGACGACCGCCGGTGTCTGGGCGAGGATCGAGTTCGCCGGGGACTTCGCGAACGGACCGATCGGGCTGCCGGTGGTCGCGTAGCCGATGCCTTGATCTCCTCCGCGCGCTGAAGCGCGCGGATTCCCGGCGGCGGGGGAGGGGGTCATGCCGCTCTCCGCTGGGTGGTTCGCGGTTCCCAGCCCCGGCTTGCGCCTGGAGGGCTCCCCGCGCTGCAACGGCCGGATCCGGCCGCCGTCCTCGTGACCATTAGCCGCGCGGGCGAGGATCACCCGCGCGGCGTTCACGTCAGCGTTCTCGGCATGGCCGCAGGCGACGCAGCGAAACCGCGCTTGGCTCTCGCGCGATCGGGGGTCTAGGACGCCGCAGGCCGAGCATGTCTGGCTCGTGTACGAGGCTGGCACGACGGCCAGCTGCGACCCGTACCAGCCGGTCTTGTATGCGAGCTGGCGATGAAGCTCGCCCCAGCCCTGGGCGAGGATCGAACCATTCAGCCCGCGCTTCTGCGCGACGCTTACGCCGGGCTTCGCGAGCGTTCCCTTGGCCGCGCCGGTCATGTTCTTGATCCGCAGGTCCTCGATCACGATCAGGCTGTGGCTGGTGGCCAGCTCGGTCGAGAGCTTGAGCAGAAAGTCATTGCGGATCCGGGTCTCGCGGCCGCGAAGCCGGGCGATCTGATCCAGCGTGCGCTGGTGGCGTGCAGAGCGCCGGCGCTGACCGTTGGCACGGTGCCGGCGGGCGGTCTCCTGATGCCCGGCCTTGCGCCGCAGCCGCCGCAGCCGTTCGGCCGGCCCGGCGCGAAGGTCGGAGCAGTGGAGCAGCTCGCCGGTTGACAGCGCGACCGTCGCGGCGACCCCGCGGTCGACGCCGACCGCCGGACCTTCGTTTGGCTGCGCGGCTTCTGCTCCAGCGTGACGCAGAAGCTGACGTGCCAGCCGAGCGCGTCACGGCTGACGGTCGCGTGTCGAACCTCCCCGGCGACCGGCCGCGAGAGACGAAACCGGCACCAGCCGAGCTTCGGGATCCGGACCTCGGCCCAGCGGCGGTTGAGCTTGCGCACGGGCAGGTCCCGGCCCTGGGGCAGCCGGAAGCTGTCGCCGTGGCGCTTGCTCTTGAACCGCGGTCGGTCAGACAGCCCAGCGAGGTACCGCCGGTACGCTACGTCGAGGCCGCGGAGCGTCTGCTGCAGGCTCTGCGCGATCGCGTCCTCGCCGACCCACTCGAACCCTTCGCTGCGCTTGAGACGGGGCAGCTCGGCCATCTGCTGCACGCCCCACACGTTCGGCAGCCGCAGTTGCCGTGCGACGCGACGCTGCTCGAGCGCGGCGTTCCACACCGCACGACAGCAGCCCGCGATCCTCGCCGCCTGTCGCTCCTGCTCGCCGGTGAGCCGCAGGCGGTACCGACGACCCGCGACGATCGCGTCATGCGACCCGCTCCCCGCTACGGCGCCCACTGCGTTTACCTGCTGCACATCCATCTCGTCTTCTGCGTGAAATACCGTTGCAAAGCTCTCACCGCCCCAACGTTGGCGCGGCTGCAGGACGGATCGGATCGGATGCTCGACGCGCTCAGCTGCGAGCTGATCGAGTTCTCCGGCGAACGCGACCACGTCCACTTCCTGATCGCCCACCCGCCGCACATGCCGGTGTCCGAGCTCGCGCGCCGGCTCAAAGGCCGCTCCGCGTACGTGCTCAGGCGTGAGTTTCCCGAACTGCGCCGCGTGTGCCGCGGCCATCTCTGGTCCCCGAGCTACTTCGCCGCCAGCGTCGGCGGCGCTCCACTTGACGTGCTCAAGCGCTACATCGACTCCCAAGATCGCCCCGCGTGAGCCGCGCGCCCGATTCATCCCCGCACTGAAGTGCGGGGCCCTCTCGGGCGGCGCAGGTAGAACAGGTAATAGGTGCCGTTGTGGATCTCCATGAACGGGCCCTCGACCGTTGGCGTGCGTACCCCGGCCGTCTCCCAGGTGCCGGTGTCGCCCGTGACCAGGGCCACCCGCGGTCCCGAGGCCTGCAAGCGGTCAGGTCCAGCGGAATGACTGAGATCGTCCCCTGCCCGCCGCACGATCCGACGCTGCACGCCGGTCGGTCGACACGTACAGGTAGACCTGACCCGAGGAGTCGATGAACGGCGAGGGGTCGATGTTGCCCACACCCGCCGCGTCACCGCAGCCGACCGGCATCCCCGGCCCGGTCGCGCTCGTACCGGTGCTTCCGAGCGGATCCGGTGAGGCCAGGGGGCCGTGGTCCACGCATGGGCCGACGGGCGTCGGCGAGGTGGCTACAGCGATGCAGTTGACGTTGAACTGGGCGCTCAGCCCGACGTAGTACATGATGTAGCAGCCACCCGAGGCGGCGCCGGGACAGGCCTGGTCGCTCTGGATCACGCTCGGCGCCCACGGATGCCAGCTTCCCGAGCCGACGACTCACGAAGGGCGCGTCGTCATCGCCGTGCCCTGGGCGGTCCAGTGCACCAGATCAGGCGAGCTGAGCACCGGAAACAGGCTGCCGGTGCCGAACGCCCAGAAGACAGAGTGGCTATCTGCGTCGTCGAGGACGAACGGGTCGGGCATCGCCGCGCCGCTGTAGACGGCGTTCTCGTAGTAGCCACCGGTGGTGAACGTCCCGTCGGCCCCGTACGTCGTGCCCGCCGGACTCATAGCGACAAGCCGGTAGTGGTAGGTCGTCACGGCGCTCAGGCCGCCGACCAGGCTCGTGGCCGCGGCAGCTGCTCTGCCCGAGCCGGCGTGGCATCCGCGGTCTTCGTCCATAGCGTGCCATTCACGAGAAAGCCGTGCACGAACACGACGGGCCCTATGGCTGCTTTCTCGGTGCCAGCGACGCGGTAGTGCACGGTGCCGTGCAGCCGGTCCGCTGCCACCCGCGCCGCGCTCGTGGCGGCCGCCAGACCCTTGTTCGCCGAGCACGGGTTCGCGGGCGTGGGCACCGAGACCATCGTCCGGGCAGCCGGTGTCACCCGGGGCGCGCTCTATCACCAATTCGCCGACAAGACCGAGCTGTTCGCGGCCGTGTATGAAGCGATCGAGGAGGACCTGGCCCGCCGGCTTGGCGAACGGGTTGCGGCGGCGGCGGCGACCGACCCGATCGAGGTCATGACGCTCGGCGCCAACGCGTGGCTGGACGCCTGCGCCGAGCCGGAGGTCCAGCAGATCGTGCTGCTCGACGGGCCGGCGGTGCTGGGCTGGCAGCGTTGGCGCGAGATCGTCTGCGCTACGGGCTGGGCTTGGTCGAGAGCCTGCTGGCCCACGCGATCGAGGTGGGGCGTATCCCGCAGCAACCGGTGTCCGCCCTGGCCCATGTTCTGATGGGAGCGCTGGACGAGGCGGCGCTGTACGTCGCCCGCGCCGAGGACCAGGCCGTCGGCAGCAACGACGTGCGCGAGGTCATCACGAGGCTGATCGCCAGCCTCGGGCAAGACTGACAGGTCTGCCCGGCCTCGGGCAACACTCTGACCCCGCGGGCGCCGGGTTGACGGTCAGGTGCCCCGGCGGCCCTTGGACTCGCTGGATCCGTCGACGGGATCCCCGCCGACCTGCGCCAGACGCGTGGTGAACACCAGCCCGACGCCCCCAATCAAGTTTCCGAGCACGGCGATCCCGACGTTGGCTGCCAGGTCAGACCACGTGGCGTGAGTGGTCCCGGCGACCAGTCCGAAGAACATCTCGCCAAAGCCGACGACGGCGTGGTTGAGGGTCGGTGCCGACAGCAGGAAGCCGACCAACAGCGCGACGACAATCCGGCCCACGGCACCTTCGGCCGCGGTGGTGATCCACGTGAACACGGTCATGATCACTCCCGCCACGACTGCGCTCAGCAGGGCGGCGAGAAAGGAGCGATCGGCCAGCGCGTCGGCGGTTATCCCCGCCGTGTGCAGCGACCCCGTCGGAAGCACCCCCCGAAAGGAGAAGATCAGGCCGAAGATGGCCAGGGCAACGAAGTTCAGGACCAGGGTGATGACCCACATGCGCACCAGCTCGCGCCCGGACGCTCGCCCAGCGAACACCGTCCCGACCGGGATCAGGAAATTCTCCGTGAACAGCTCCGCGCGGCCGATGGTGATGAACACGAACCCGAGGCCGAACAGCAGCGAGCCGAGCACGTGAGCCGTCGGCTGGGGCATCACGGCCGAAAGTCCGGCGCTGGCCACGGTCGCCGCCACGATGCCGAACATGACATCGGTGCCCCCCGCAAAACCAGTCGCGGCGAGCGCCACCCAGCTTCGCGCAAGCCGACGCTCGCCTTCTCGTAGGCCCTCGTCCCAGATCTCCTCGGGCGTTCGATCGGCCATCGAGGACGCCGACGTTATCGGGCTCGTCCTCTGAAACCGCTGGCTGGAACAGCGGCTAACAGGCGCCGGCTGGCTTGACGCCGATCAGAAGCGCCATCTCGAGCCACTTCCAGTAGCAGTCGACGTCGTCGAAACCGAGTCCGCGCAGCCAAGCGAGCTGGCTTTCGACGTCGAGCAGGCGGTCAGACGGATCCTCGTCCTCGAGTGGCTCGCCGATCGCCGCAAAGAACGCCAAGTGCAGGCGATGGCTCGGCGACGCCACATGCTCGAAGTTCGCGAACACTCCGCCGGGCTCGAGCAGCCCGAACACCTCGCCATAGAGTGAGCGCTTGCGCTCGTGCTCGAGATGGTGGATGGCCATTGACGACACGACAGCGTCAAAGCGCCCGAGCGTGGGCAGCGGCTCGGCCAGGTCATGCTTGACCAGCTCGACGCGCTCGTCCTCGAGGAAGCGCTGGCGCGCCGCCTCGAGCATCGGCTCGGAGAAGTCAAGGCCCACACCAAGCATGTCGCGACGATCGCTCTGTAACAGGGCGAGCAGACGGCCGTCGCCCGTCCCCAGGTCAAGAATCCGACGAGCGTCACCGGGCACATGCTCGAGCAGCACGCTCTCTCCCTCTGCGCGGCCCCGATACTCGTCCGCCCGGCCGAGATAGCGATGTACGTGCTCGGAAGTCGCCCATTCCCCGGCGGCCATGCCCTTCATTATCACGCGCCGTGTCTCCCCCACGCCGGATTGGCGCCCGAGTCGAGAACCGATGCTTATGCGACGCGAAGAACCTCATGCATACCCACTGACCTCGGTGGGACGCTCGTGATGGCGCCGGTGGCGACGCCCGGCTTTCGCAGCGCTGTGATCGGCGATCCTGGTCGAAGCGTGATCGCCGTTAGCGCGTCGCTGAGCCGTTAGCGCAGCTTGCCCCCTCGGTGCGCACCGTAGTCGCGACTGGCTCGTCGCGGTCGGCAACCGTGAACGTGACGTGCCAGTGCGTTGACCAGCTGCGCGCCCAACCGGCGACGAGCCTGCCGGAGGCGAAAGCGAGCGCCGGCCGGATCGTTGCATGTCGCGGTGCGGCCGCCAGGACCGGCGTCTTGGGGCTCAGCCACGATCGCGTCGCCTGAAGATGCGATCATGGCCGCAGCCGCGTCAACGTCATCGACCGCGACGTACGTGTTCCATGCCGCAGCGTCATCTTTGCCGGGGCGATAGCCGCGACGTCCTGGCCGTGTAGCGAGGCGATCCAGTAGGACCGCGGATAGGTCCTCGCGTCGGTCACAGCTGCTCCTCTCGGTTGGTGTCTGTCCTCAGCACCTAGTAGTGCTCTGGTAGGTGTTGGGAAGGGTTATGTAGCCCGGCGGTGAACTTGTTTGGCATGGTTGCTGCCAGCGTGATGGACATCGGGATCGATGAGGAGATCGTTGGGGT
>JAABUJ010002534.1_pt1 | contig 22430 bp, 13 predicted proteins | sample 5559131 | NCBI WGS metagenome assembly JAABUJ01 (sample SAMN10711875, study PRJNA513366) | rock metagenome | isolation source: Antarctica rocks | place: Antarctica: Victoria Land, Mt New Zealand nord | collected 2016-01-07
AAGGCTCAATGCGGATGATCGTCGAAGCGGGACGAGGCGCGATTGTTTATCTGCACAACAGCACGCGCGGATTTTCTATCGACCGTACCGTCGAGCCGCATCGCATTCTCTTTCAGTCGGATCATCGGCGCAGCCGGGCAGAAGAACATGGCTCGGAACGCTGGGGCGACAAGAGCCCGCGCACTCTGCGGCAGGTGGGGTTGGGCGGCCAGATACTCTCTGACCTGGGCATTCACAAAATCCGGCTGCTGACCAATACGCGCACGCACGTACCTGCGCTACAGGGCTTTGGCATCGAGATCGTCGAGCAGGTCGCAATTGCAACTGCGCCAGCGGGTTTGCACGTTTAAGGGATTGCAGCTGGTGGGAGAACCGGCAACAACAAGAACAACGCAGATTCCCTTCGGGAATGACAACCAGGAGACGGAAGGACCTTGCTACATCCACTGGTGTGGTCAGGGCTGCTCATCGTTTTGTGATGACCAGGTTCAGGGTGACTGTCTGAGAATCTTGAACGCCGCTGATCGAACTCGCGGTCACCAGGTACTGATATTTTCCTACCGGTGCATAGCGGATCCTTGGGTCGCCACCGCTTCCATAGCCGATTGCCACCAGGGTGCACGCCGTAATGATCAAAGCGAGCAGCACCGGCAACCGGCCGCGCAAAGGCTTGCGTAGCTTGAAGACTCCATACGCTCCCGGCAGCAGCAAGCAGACGAACACGCCAAGCGACCGCGGATCAGCGCCCGACTGAAGCGCATTCAGGCGCGCGTTGCCGCCCAACGACGCGAGGGTCATGATGGTAGCGGCTGAGTTCAGCGGGCTGCTGACCAAGGTTATCTGTGACGGGCTGATCGAGCAGCTTGCATACGTGGCCGGATGTACGGGTGTGCAGGTGAGCGCGACCGCGCCGCTGAACCCAAGCGTTGGCGTCACGGCCAGGTGGTAGGCGGCGGGTTGACCGCTTGGAACGGAGACCGTGGATGAGAGCCCGCCATCAACCGATAAGGTGAAGCCGCCAGTGCGTATGCCCGCGCCGGTCAGCGGAATCAGCAGCGGCGAGCTGAGGTCCGAACTGGTGACCGTGAGGGTGCCATCCCGTTCGCCCAGTTCCGTTGGTAGAAACGTGATTTGCATGGAACAGCTTTGTCCGGGGGCCAGCACCTGCGTTGCGCAGGGAATTGAGACCGCATAATCGCCCCTCGTGACGAGCGCGAGGTTGGTGATCTGCGCGTTCCCAGTGTTGGCGAGCGTCAAGGTCTGGTTCGAGGCTACACCCTCGACGACGTTGCCAAAGGCGAGCGCGCCGGGCGTGACTACGAGATGCGACTGGATGGCGATTCCAGTCAGCGCAACCTGCAGCGGCAGCGTGGACGCCGAGGTTGCAATGGAGAGCATACCCGTTCGGGTTCCGCTCATCTTCGGCGTAAAGACCACTTCCACGGTGCAGCTTGAGTTGGCTGTGAGTAATCCGCCGGCAGCCGGGCAGCTACCGCCGGCGACGTAATCGCCCGAAGCTGAAACGCTTGTGAACTGGACGTTGGTGGAGCTTGAGTTGGTTACCTGCACGGGCAGCGTGCTCGAGCTTCCTACCACGACGAGCCCAAAGTCGAGCGTCTGCGGCGTGGTAATCAGGGTGGAAGGCGTGCTGGTCGAGTACAAGCTCACGAACTCGAGCGCAGTGGCCGCGTCGGAAGTAATTTGAAGTGAGCCGATGTGCGTTCCAGCGGTGACCGGCGTGCTCGTGACCGTCAACGTGCAGCTTTGTCCCGGCAGCACAACCGTGCAGGTGCTCAGCAGGGTAAAGTCCGGTGGTAGCAGCAGGGAACCGGGGTGCAGCGCGACGGTCCCGGTGTTGGCGAGGGTGACGGATTGGGCGGCGGAAACATCGCCGACAACTGTGGAGGCAAAGGCGAGCGAACCTTGCGAGAGCGAGAACGTTGCAAGCGGCCCCGTGTTGTTGGGCGAGGCTGTGACCAGGGGGCCTGCCTGCCCAAGCAGGTCGAGCACATTGGGGCTGGTTGCGGCATCACTCTCGATCACCAGTTGGCCCATGTCCGGTATCGTGCTGGGCGAGGATGTCCCGCTGCCCACCTGGTTGATGGGCGAGTAGGTGACGCTGACCGTGCAGCTTGTGCCCGTAGTTAGAGGCGAGGCGCAATCTGCGACGGAGAGGAACGGAGGCTCACTCGAGACGCGTCGAATGGTGATCGGCGGCGCGGCCGGATCGGTAGTGGTGTTGGTTACGCTGAGGGCATGCGTCACCTTCTGACCGGAGGCGACCTGGTTGAAATCGAAGACGCTGTTGACGACCAGGCCGCCGCTGATCGCCAGGCTTCCGTGACCCACACCAAAGCCCTGGAGGTAGCCGATTGCGGAGACAGCCGCAGAGCCGTCGGACGGGATCGCACGGGCAAAAAGCGAGCCGGTAAGAGGACCTCCCGTGAGCGGAAGAAACTCCACCTGGAAGTTGCAGGAGCCGTTTGGCGCAAGTGCGGAACATGGCTCACCAACGAGGACGAAATTGCGCGGAATCGTGATTGCCAGCGCGAGCGTTTTCCCTGTGAGGTTGTTGATCGTGAACTGGTGGACCGGACCTTCAGTCGAGGTGGCGACCGCCCCGTACTGTGCCTGGCCAGGCACTACCTGAAGGCCTGCGGACGCGAGCGTGTACGCACCGTCGAGCGCTACGGTGTAGGTTGCGGTTTGAGCGTTTCCGCCGTTCGAAAAAGTTACGGGGATGGACAGCGTACTCAGGTCTTCTGCCTGGCCCGGTACAAAATTGACGATTACGGTGCAACTTACTCCGGGTAGAAGAGAGGCGCAACCTGAGGTAACGGAGAACGCCGAGGATGCAGTGACCGGCACACCCACCAGCTCCGCAGCCAAGCTGGTGTTGGTCACGGTTACGGTCTGCCGGGTTGCGGACGGTCCCGGCACGTTGCGGAAAGTGAGAGCGATGGGGTTCAGGGCGATTCCAGGATCGGCGCTGCCTGTGCCAGACAACGCGGCTTGCACGGTCTGGCTTCCGTTGCGGCCAATGTAGGAGAGGGTTAGGGCTCCGCTGCGGCTGGCGGTCTGGGTGGGCGCGAAGTCGACCGCGACAAAGCACGACGCAGTGTACGCAAGCGTTCCTCCGCAAGCAGCGCCGCCTGTTGAGGTGGTGGCGAATGCAAAGTCGCCGCTGAGGGCAGGCGCGTTCACCACGACACCGGTTCCGTCAGTGGACAGGTTGGTCAGGGTAAATAAGGCCGGTCCGCTGACGCTGTGCACAGGAACGCTGCCGAAATCAGCTACCGCCGGGGTAAGCACGAGACCGGTGGCGGCGCTGCCGACGCCGGTCAGCGCGACCGTGTAGGTTGAGCCTCCGCCGCTCGAGGACAACATGACCGAGCCCGGCTGTTGCCCGACTGCGGTGGGCTGGAACAGCACCGCCAGGTAGCAGTTGCCACAGGCTCCGCTGACGCTTGGTGAAAAGGATGAAGCGGGCGGCTGACCTGGACCGAAGCCTTGATCTTCGATCAGGGCAAGGCTGTAAGGTCCTGACGCAGACGCCGCCAGATTGGTGAACGGTTGCGAAACTTTGAAGAAACGTTCAACGGGTGTTCCGACAACGGAGCTGCCGAAGTCGATGGAACCGTTTGCCACCGGAAACAGCTGGGTTGCGAAGCCGGACAGCGCGACGTTAATGGCGCTTGTGCCTGCGCCTGCCGACACGGAGAGTAGACCCTGGCGTGTGCCCGGCTGGGATGGTGCAAAAGACAACTGCACCAGGCAGTTTTGATGTCCAGCCAGCGTCTGACCGCAGTTGCTGGTTGGAATGAAGTCTCCGCTAAGCGCAACGAATAACGAAAATGCCGCCGGGCCGGTATTGCTGATTGTGACCGTCTGGTACGACGTAGACACCACCGTGACTACGGTTGTTCCAGGGAAGGTGACACTGGATGGAGTGACGCTGAGGTTTGGATTCGCGGCGGTTCCGGTCACAGACTGCGCAGGCACCGTCTCCCCGGTCACCAGCACGCTGATGCCATCGTCGAGCGTCAGGGTTGTTGAGTCGGTCGAGGTCTGCTGGGCCGCCAGATAGTCGAGCCGGATGCGGCAGACGCTGTGCGGTTGAAGCGTGGAGGGACATTCATCCTGCACGGTGAAGGGCGATCCGGGAGCCATTGCAAGCTGGGCATGCGCGACGGCAGAGGAAGAGTTGTTCGACAGGTACAGGTAACGCGGCAGACGTAGACCATGGGCGATCTGCGTGCCGAAGTCGACCTTGGTAGAGGAGACGCTGAGCGCCGCGGCCTGGCCGGTCGCCGTCAACAAAACATCCTGCGTGCCGATCAACCACGCCGATTGCAGCGATCCATCGCGGGTCGTTACGGCGCTCGCGTCGAAGTTGATGATGATGTGACAGGTGCCGTTGCCGCCCAGAATCTTTGTTCCCGCGCTCCCAGCCGATGCGCAGTCGCTGGAGGACTCTGTGAAGGGCGACGTGGCAGGAGTTGAGCTATCAACCGCGGAGGTAAACGTCTTGCTCGCCGGACCCAGGTTGGTGACGGTAAGGGTTTGGCTGACGGCCGGGCTGGCGGCGCTTTGAATGCCGAAGTCCATCTCTTTGGGTGTGACGACGAGCGTATCTGCCGGAGCTGTGAATGCGGCATACGGGGCCGTTTCGGTTGAACTGTTCGAGGCTGAAGCGCACACGCTTCCTGCCGCACCGCTGACGCCGTTGAGGAGCAGGTTGCAGCCTGCGCCGGGGACCAGGGTTGATCCGCAATCACTTGTCAGGGGCGCCGAGCTCGCGGCCAGAACCAGCCCGGAGGCTGCGGCCGAACCCAGGTTCCGCAGCACGATGCGGGGCGCTGCGTCGACTGAAAACTCAACGCCGGTGCTGAAACGGCGGAGTTGAGCTTGGCCAGATAAGCAGCCGAACCCCCGCACAGGCTGCCGTTGCAGGTGTTCGACTGCAATTTGGCGTCGCTGAGAGCGGACGGCAGAGCCGCAGTGGCCGCGTTGCGCAGTGCCAGGTCATACGTTTCGGTCGCCAGCAGCGCGGAACTGGCAGTCGGCTGGGCGGATCCACCCACGATTGCTTGACCCGTTGAGTCCACCGCAAGCGCGGACAGGTTGAGTGGCAGACTGGCGAAGGAGGGATTGCCGTTGGCCACGCCGCCAAAGCGGGCGGTCTGATCGATCGTGCCAGACGCGTTGACTCTGACCGCGAAGCCAGTTCCAACGCCGGACAAGGCCGGAATGGGCAGCAAAGGCGCAGACAACGTACCATCCACCCACACTGCGCCATCGCCTGCGGCGGCCACGTAGGATTGTGTTCCCGGCGCAATTAGGGTTCCACTCAGCACAGTGCTGCCGTCGAGCGGCAACTTCAGCAGGACCTGGTATGTGCCGGGACCGAGCGGCATCGTGTTCGTGTCGACCGGAAACTGGCCCAGCGAGACCGAACCGCTGGCCAGCAGCGTCTTTCCGCTTGCATCAAGTGCGACGGAGCTAAGACCTGCGCCGGGGATAAAGGTAGAAAAGCTGTATCCGTCGCCCAATGGAGTCAGTTTGGTCAGGAAACCTGAAGGATTGCCTAGGATGTTCGGGACCAGCGCGGCAACGGTCGGAAAGCCCGAGGCCGTAGTCGATCCCGCTACGTAGGCATTGTCGGCGATATCTGCGGCGATTGCTGTGGGCGTGGTGCTGCCCAGCGCTCCGGTCAGATAGGTCGCGTATTCGAGCCTCATACCGTCCGTTGAGAAGCGCTCCACAAAGCCGCTCTGCGCGCTTCCCGGTGCGGGTGTCTGCTGCACCCCATTTGAGGTGACGGGCAGGTCAGACGAGTAGGTGATCCCGGTGACGAAGACTGCGTCCGCTGTTGCGGCAAGGGCAGACGCGACGATGCGGCTGCCTCCTGTAAAGGTGACAAAGACCGGATGCAGCCCGGCGTCAAACCGCGCGACGAAGGAGTTGACCGAAGTTCCCATGCGGGTGCCGAACGCCGCTCCGCTGGTTGCCGCGAAGCTGGCCGACGACGTCGTTCCCGCGACGTACACGTTGCCGGCAGGGTCGAGTGCGAGGCCCACGCCTGCATCGCCCGACGCGCCCAGCTGTGCCTGCGCGAGGATGCTGCTGGCTGAGCTGTCGGTTTTTAGAATGCGAACGCCGTCGCCCTGGTTCAGCAGCAGGTACAGGTTTCCGGCTGCGTCCGATTTGAGCGCGACTACCTGGCCGTGTGCCGCCACAGTGCTCAGGCCAGCAAAAACGAGTTGCTGGGACGTGTTGCCTGTTGGTGCGACCTGGGCCCGAACGATGGGAGCAAAGCCAAGGCACAACCAGAAAGCCAGGCTCCACAGGGCATAAGCCGTAGGTGGTCGTATGCGGGAGAAGATCGTCATGGGTCTTGTGGCTGCGGCACAACTCGGGTTGCAGCCTGTCCTCACTATCCATGGTCTGAGCGTGATTACAGCAGTGTGTTTTCAGAAAGAAGAACGATAGCGAACTATAACGTGTCAAATCGGGAATCGGTACTGTTACTTTGTTTCCCGCATCCGCTTGCAGCCGACCCGTTACTACAGACGACCGGTGCGCCACAGATGGCCGAGGGCGCGTTGTTCAAGCTCCTGCTCGAAGCTGGGCTGATCCAGATACAGCACCGTCTGCATGCCAACGGCGAGCGCACCTGCGATGTTGTCGCTGCGATCGTCAATAAACAGGATCGCTTCGGGAGGCGTATGCAAACCGTTTGCGGCCAACTGATAGATAGCCGCCTCGGGTTTCGCCATGAGCACCGTGTGGGACCAAAGGGTGAAATCGAAACCCGCAAGCCACGGCTGCCGCGCCGTCACGCCTTCGGTCATTGCGTCGCCAAGGTTGGACAGAATGCCGGTCGGCATTCCCGCTGCCTGCAGGCGCGCTGCCCACGCAACCATAGGCTCATTTTCCTGGGTCCACAAGTCCGTGTCCGCTTCGATCAGAGCGTCAATTGCATCGTCTGTCAGCTCAGTTTGCGCCGCGCGTCCGGTTGCGTGCCAGTATTGGCGCCCGGTGTGATGGCCGCGATCGTAGTCGTGGCGAGGAGTCCAGTAGGCTCGCTCGAAGGTTTCCGGATCGAGCGCGGCGATCTGTTGCATCCTGGTCCACGCAGCTGGGTTCGGCGGCCCGGAGAGGACGACGCCGTAATCGAACAGGACTGCCGCAACCTTGGTCTGTGAGTTCACAGGCTGATTGTAAGTCGCCGTCAGCGGCGGGAGGCATCCCGACCGTAAACTGAAACCAGTGGCGGCCTTCTCAAAACGTACCGCGTGGGATGTGCGTCCGGGCGAACTGGCACAAGCCGTCGAAGCGTTGCGCGCAAACGGAACGCATCTGCTCGATTTGACCCTTTCGAACCCCACTGCCTGCCGATTTGCATACGACGCCGATGCAATCCTTGCGCCACTGGCATCGACGCAGGCGCTGCTCTACGATCCTGATCCGCGTGGCCTGCTCTCTGCGCGTGAGTCCGTGGCACGGTATTACGCTGACCACCACGCGCAGGTACCTCCGGATCAGATCGTCCTCACAACCAGTACCAGCGAGGCTTATAGCTTTCTCTTCCGCCTGCTGTGCGATCCCGGCGATGCTGTTCTGATCGCGCAACCTGGCTATCCGCTGTTCGACTTTCTCGCCACCCTGGATGATGTTGTGCTGTCGAATTATCCGCTCTTCTACGACTTTGGCTGGTGGATCGACTTCGCGGAATTGGAGCGCAGCATCACCCCGCAGACGCGCGCAATCGTCGTGGTCCACCCGAACAATCCGACGGGCCATGTGACCCGGCGTACGGAACGTCTTCTGCTCGAGGCACTCTGCGTGCGCTATCAACTGGCGCTGATAGTCGATGAAGTCTTCCTCGACTATCCCGTCGATGCTCAAAAGGACGGCGTGGATTTCGGAGCGATTGAGAGTTTTGCCTGCGGGGCGCACCCGTGCCTTACGTTTGTGGTCAGCGGGCTGAGCAAAATCTGCGCCTTGCCGCAGATGAAGGTGGGCTGGATCGCGGCGTTCGGGCCGGAGACTACGCGCCGCGAGGCACTCTCCCGCCTTGAAATCGTCGCGGATACATTTCTGTCGGTCAACGCTCCCATGCAGCACGCGCTGCCGCAGTGGCTGGCCGCCCGCTCGGTCATGTCGAGCCAGTTGCGCGAGCGGATTCGCCAAAATTTGACGGTGCTTTCTGCTGCCAAAGCCGACGGAGTAGAACATCTGCTGCTGGAAGCCGGGTGGTCCGCAGTGCTGCGCATGCCCTCAACGCTGCTGGACCAGGGCGAAGCTTCGCTTGCCGGTCTGCTGCTTCAACAGACCCACGTGCTGATTCATCCGGGGTCATTTTACGGAATGAGCGGAAAAAACCTTGCCGTGGTCAGCCTGATCGTCCCGACAGAAGACTTTAAAGTGGGAATCGAACGGCTGGGCCAGCTATGCATGGATTTCTGCACGCCGCAAGCTTCCGAGTGTTGACCTCTGAGGTGACCGCGTCGCCCCTGATTCGTGCTTAGGTTTCACGTACAGCTGCAACTAGTGGCAGTCATGAGACTTGGACGAAACGGCTGCGCTCCAACTCGCGTCAGGCCCGCGAACTCTCGCAGGCTGTTTACCGTAAGAGAAGACCCAAGACTCAACGACGGCGATGCAAACAACGGAGCGCACGCAAGCTTCAATTTTCTTTTGCAGCAGGGTGAGAAGCGAAGTAGGTCTTTTGTTCGATCATCATTCTGCTTGCCGCATCCTGTACATCGCCCAACGACGTAAGCGCGAGCTTGCGAGCTACGTCATACTGTGGATCGCTGGGTGGAGTGCGCAGAATCGTTGCCCAACGCTCGGAGGCAGAGCGCAGGTGAGCGAGGACTTTGCGAACATCGCTTTGCCCACGTCGGTAGTCGTCCAGGTTGTCGTCAAGGTCGTCGCAGATGGAGGCGAATTGATTCATCAGGTCGCGAATGTCTTCCTCGCGTCCAGCATGACGGCGACCTGTATCCAGCTTTTCGATAGCCTGCGTGCGCTGGTCGAGGAAGGAAATGAAGGCAAGCACTCGTTCCCTCGGCTCCGGGGCTGCATCGCGGAGACGGTCCACTTCGGCGTTGGACATGGTCTGCGGAGGATCGTTAATTTGCGCACAGGCAAGGGTTCCCGGAACCAGTGCGACGGCCAGACTTGCGAGAAGGAAGAAACGACGGCTCGGGCGGGAGGAGGCCTGCATGGGAGCGCTTGGAAAGCGGGCGAACGAAGGGGAGATCATGGCTTGATCCTTGTATTTCGCCGGGCGAATGGCAGATCGCTTCAATGAGCGAAGACTTGCGTCAGCATTTCCTGATGCACCTTGTCGATCTGCTCGAGCGTCGCCGTGAGTGCGGGCTGATCCTCACTGGATGCATGGTGCGCAAGCTGGGACATGCGAAAGCTGCATGCTTCCAGAAGCATCTCAGATCGCTTCAACTTGTGGGCGTTGGCTGAAAGCCCAATGTGGATGCGGCTAATGAAGTCCTGCATTTTTTTCAACGTCGCTTGCGCTTGCCCGCTCTGGCCGCCAGCAAGCTCCTGGCCTGCAAGCTGGCTATAGACGTGAACCAGTTCGGTATAGAGGAAGGTCTGCTCACGCACTCCGGCATGGCTTGCCTTCAATTCAAGTTGCGCAACTGCGGAAGGATCCAGCGCATCGAGATTGGCCGCTCGTGCAGAGTGAATAACCGGAACGATGAGGAGGAGGGAGGCGAATGTGAGGATTGCGCGTTTCATGGCAGACCCCCGCGGTGACGCGGTCTAATGCATGTGGTCGAGCGTGACCAGGCGATGCTGGGCTTCAAACTCCTGGTCCGGCATAGAGCCCTTCGCTGCGGCGAGAAACTGGCGGTACGCCTCGCGTGCCTTCTGCACATGGTGCAGGTGATCTTCAGAGATCGCGGCCAGAAACAGAACCGGCGGCGCAGGTGGAAGAACAGTAGCACGAACGGCGAGCGCTTGCAACGCGGCGGCTGGATCGTTATTTTCTGAGGCAGCAAAGGCGAGGTCGCCAGCGGCGTCGCCAAGGTCGACCCGCGTGGGGAAGAGTTTAGGCTGAGCCACCAGAGGCGTCAGAATCTGCTGGGCTTCTGCGAACCGCTTGAGATGGATGAGCGCGCGGGCACGGTCGTCCACCAGCGAGGTGTCGCGTGGGTGCTGGGCAATCAGCATCGCGAGCAGCGGCTCGGCTTTGGTGTCGTTGCCGGTATCCAGGTAAAGCCGCGTGAGGGCGCGCGTTATGTCGGGGTTTGCCGGGTCGGCAGAGTGGAGTGATTCGACGAGCGGAAGTGCCTGCGCGGATTTCCCCTCGTCCCCCAGCAAAGCAGCCAGTTGGATCGACAGCGTTGGGTCCGCCGCATGCGCCTTCAAGCCGCTGCGCAGGAGAGCTTCGGCTTCGGCAGAGCGCTTCCCCTGAACGAGAAGGTGCGCAAGCGCGGCCGTGGCTTCCGTGTTCCCCGGGTCAGACGCGAGAATGCGCCGGTAAGCGGATTCGGCAGGAGCGACGCCATTCGCCGACGATTGCGCGAGCTCGGCGGTGAGGAGCGTGTCCTCGACAGTTTCAGGCGTGAGCTTGATTGCGGCGAGTAGTTCATCGCGTGCATCTGCGGGGCGCTGTTTCTGGTCGATGCGCGCGAGGGCACGGAAGGCACGCGCGCGGAGAAGTGCGTCAGCAGAAGGTGCGGCGGGAGAGGACGGCGCAGCTGGCGTGGGCAGCGCCACGGCTGCGGCGAATTGTTCGCGTGCCGCGGTAAGGTTGCCCTGGCGAGCGAGCAAGAGGCCGAGGGCGACGCGCGGCGCCATCAGCAAAGGATTGTCGCCAATTGCGAGCCGGTAAGATCTTTCGGCGGCCTCGGTCTGGTCGAGCGCATCCTGGCTCGAGGCCAGATCGTAGGCGAGCGCAGCGTCCTTGGGATCAGCGGCTACGAGTGGAGTGAGCAGACGGATTGCCCTGGTGTAGTCATGTGCGGTGAGCGCTTCATTAGCCTGCTGGAGAGCGGCGGATGGCGGTGGCGTTTTCGAAGCTGGGTGGGCCTCCAGATTGGTGCTGAAGTCCTGGGCTGTGGCACACATCTGCGAGGCAGAGGCGACGCCCATCATCAGCAACGAAAGAAAGAGCTTCCTCATGCGGGCACCCGATTGGGGAGAACGGATTTGAGCCAGTGGCCGGTGTGGCTGGCGGGGTTGGCGGCGACCTCTTCCGGCGTGCCGAGCGCGACAATCTGGCCGCCTGCATCGCCGCCTTCAGGACCCATGTCGATGACCCAGTCGGCCGATTTGATGACGTCGAGATTGTGCTCGATGACCAGCAGGGAGCCGCCGCCTTCAATCAGCTTGCGAAAGGCAGCGAGGAGCTTGGCGACATCGTCAAAGTGCAGGCCGGTGGTGGGTTCGTCGAGGATGTAGAGGGTGCGGCTGCGGGCTTTTGCGGCGGCTTCGTTGCTTGCGGTGCGATTGCTGATGGAACGTGCGGTCGCAAGGTGTGATGCGAGTTTCACGCGCTGGGCTTCGCCGCCCGAAAGCGTAGTCGCCGACTGGCCGAGACGCACATAACCCAGACCCACCTCGTCGAGGACGTACAGTTTGTCCACGATCTTCGGATAGCCGGCGAAATAGACGAGAGCTTCCTTGACCGTCATGTTAAGTACGTCGTGGATGTTACGGCCTTTGTACTTGATATCGAGGATCGCGGATTTGTAACGTGTCCCATTACATTCTTCGCAGGGCAGCTCAATGTCGGCAAGGAACTGCATCTCCACCGTGACGGTACCGTCCCCTTCGCAGACGTCACAGCGTCCGCCGGGAACGTTGAAGGAGAAGGCTCCGGCTGCGAAGTTCCTGCGCTTGGAATCTGGTTGCGCGGCGAACAGTGCGCGGATGTCGTCGAACGCCTTGATGTAGGTGACGGGGTTCGAGCGCGGCGTGCGTCCGATGGGGGATTGATCGACGAGAATGACCTCGTTCAGGTGGTTGACTCCGCTGAGTTCGCGGAACAATGCGGACGAATCTGCGCCTTCGGTCTGGCCGAGCGCCTGTTGCAACGCGCGGTAGAGTACCTGGTGCACGATGGTGGATTTGCCGGAGCCGGAGACGCCGGTGACGCAGCAGAGCAGGCCGAGCGGAATGTCCAGATCGACGCCGCGCAGGTTGTGAATGCGTGCGCCCTTCAGCACCAGGTGTTCGCGTCCAGGTTCGCGGCGGAGGCGGGGAACGGGGATGGTGTTGCGTCCGGAAAGATAGCGTCCGGTGATGGAGTCGGGGTTGGCGGTGACTTCGGCAACCGTGCCGGTGGCGAGGACTTCGCCTCCGAGTTCGCCCGCCCCGGGGCCAAGGTCGATCAGGTAGTCGGCCGCGCGGATGACGTCGGGATCGTGCTCGACGACGAGAATCGTGTTGCCGAGATCGCGCAGATCTTCCATGATGCGGATCAGCTTGGCGGTATCGCGGGTGTGCAGGCCAATCGAGGGCTCATCGAGCACATAGAGCGCGCCGACCAGGCGGGACCCGAGCGAGGTGGCGAGCTGAATGCGCTGCGATTCGCCTCCAGACAGCGTGGAGGAGAGGCGGTCGAGGGTGAGGTAGTCGAGGCCTACCTGATCGAGGAAGTGGGTGCGCTGCCGAACTTCTTCAAGCACCTTACCGGCGATCTCCATGTGCGCGGGCGAGAGGTCGAGCGAGTCGAAGAACTCTGTGGCTGCCTTGATGGTGAGGGCGGCGACCTCGCAGATGTTTTTGCCCTGCAGCATCACGGCGCGGGCTTCGGCGCGAAGGCGGGTTCCACGGCAGTCGGGGCAGCTTGCATAGCCTCGATACTTCGACACGAAGACGCGCACGTGCAGCTTGTACTTCTTGCGGTCGAGTGCGGCGAAGAAGCCGCGAATGCCGGAGAAGCTGCCGTGGCCGTCTTCGATGAAACGCTGCTGCACAGGCGTCAGGTCGTACCAGGGAACATCCGTGGGGATGCCGGCGGCACGTGCGGCGCGCTTCATCTCGCCATGGTGTGCGCGGTATTTGGTTGAGGTCCAGGGGTGGACTGCGCCTTCGTCGAGCGTCTTCGACATGTCTGGAATGATGAGCAGCGGGTCGAAGTCAAGCGTATTGCCAAAGCCTTCGCAGCGCGGGCAGGCACCGAAAGGATTGTTGAACGAGAACAGGCGCGGTTCGGGTTCGCGGTAGGCGCGGTGGCAGGATGTGCACTCGAACGCAGAGGAGAAACGCAGGCGCGCGGGCTCGGCCTCACCTTCGCGGGGCATGGTTTGGAACTGAATTTCGCCGGACTCGCGATAGCCGGTCTCGATGGCATCGACCAGGCGGGAACGGACCTCAGGCGAGATTGCGAGGCGGTCAGCGAGGACGAAGATGGGCTGTGAGAAGTCGAGTTCGAGGAGAGACTCTGGCGTAGAGAACTCGACGATGCTGCCGGGCTGGTTCGCGGCTTTTTGTTGCGCCGTCTGCTGGTAAAGACGGTTGTAGCCTCGGCGTCGAAGTTCCAGCAGGCGGTCGCGGATCGGATCGGTGAGTGTTGCGGCGGCGATGTTGGTGGTTTTTTTTGCGACGGATTTTTTTGCCGCTGTCTTCTTCGGAGCCGATAGCTTTACCGCCTTTGCGGGTTCTTCGGCGGTGTGGATGGACGAGCCTTGCAGCGGCTCCAGCTTAATCTCCGCGCGAAGGATAGGAAAGAGCGCGTAGACGCGGGTCGCCTCGGCCAGCGCAAAGACAGCCAATACGATCTCGTCTACGGTGTCGCGCTTGACGACGCCGCCGCAGTGCAGGCAGGTGACCGACCCGCAGCGCGCATAAAGCAGGCGGAGGTAATCGTAGATTTCGGTCGCTGTGGCGACAGTGGAGCGCGGGTTGCGGGTCTGGTTTTTCTGCTTGATCGCAATGGCCGGTGCGAGGCCGTCCATATGGTCGACATCGGGCTTCTCGATGCGCTCAAGAAATTGGCGCGCATAGGCGGAGAGCGATTCAACGTAGCGGCGCTGGCCTTCTGCGTAGACGGTATCGAAGGCGAGCGAACTTTTTCCTGAACCCGAAACACCCGAGACGACGGTGAGGGCGTTGTGGGGAATGTCGACGTCGATACTTTTGAGGTTGTGCGTGCGCGCGCCGCGAATGGTGATGCTGTCCACGGGGGAAGCTGCGGACCCGGCTGAATGGCTGGATACGGCAAGGGGGAGAGACTCGCCGGGCGCGTGGGCCGGAGTCAGGGATTCGGGCATGATCTGAATATTCACCAACTTCCATTATCGGAGAGTTGGGCGGTGCTGGCGAATCGGCGGATTCAAATCTCTTTCGGCTCACTGGAAACGGGTGGAGTGCGGAATATTTCTAGCAGCAGCAGGCATGCGCCGACAACGATGGCGGAGTCGGCGACGTTGAAGTCGGGCCAGTGATAGTGCCATATATTTACGGCCAGAAAATCGACCACGTACGAGAAATGGATGCGGTCATAAAGATTGCCGAGCGCGCCGCCCAGAATGAGGCCGAGCGCAACTCCGGTGAGCGAGGGCGTGCGTCCCAGCCGCCAGATCATGGCCGCGACGACCAGGATAGCGAGCGCGGAGAAGGCGATCAGTCCGTCCCGAACAAGCAGCGGAGAGAGCGATTCGGCAAAAAGCGAAAACGCCGCCCCGGTGTTGAAGACGTGCGAAAGATAAAAGACGTGGGGAATGATAATGATGCGTCCGCCATGTGCGATGTGGTGCGTGATCCAAAGCTTCGACAGGCGATCGATGAGGATTATGAATGCGGCGATGAGCAGAAGCCAGGGGCGGAAATCGCGGCGCATCATGCTGCGGACTCTGCGGAATAGGGTGCGTAACCGATGGCGTCCAGGGCATCGGCACAGCGCAGACAGACAGTGGGGAAGCGAGGGTCCGCGCCTACTTCATCGACGAAGCGCCAGCAGCGTTCGCACTTCGGCGCGGAAGATCGTTTTACCGTCAGCGCGGTTCCGTCTTCGAGCGTGACGCGCGAGACATTGAAAAGTTCAGCCAGCGCGGAGTGATATTTGCCGACGGGGGCAGCGCAGTTGCGGCCGAGGACGACTTCGGCTTCGAGAGATTTGCCGATTATCTTGTCCGCGCGCAAGACCTCAAGCTTCGCGAGCACCTGCTGGCGGAGGTCGAGGAGGTGCTGCCACTCGTGCTCGAGATGTTCCTCGCTGCCTGGGATGAGGTCGGCGAGATCTGGGAACAGCGCGAGGTGGACGCTTGGCTCGCGGCCTTCGACGAGAGGAAGCAGAAGCCAGATCTCGTCCGCGGTGAAGCTGAGAATGGGCGCGATCAGGCGCGTCAACGCTTCGGCGATGCGCCACAGCGCGGTCTGGGCGGAGCGTCGCGCGGGTGCATTGGGTGCGAACGTGTAGAGCCGATCTTTGAGGACATCGAGGTACAACGCGCTTAGATCCGTGTTCACGAACTCATTGAGCGCGTGGTAGGCGCGGTGGAATTCAAAGTCGTCGTACGCCTTGCGAATTTTCGCATCGAGTTCTGCCGTGCGGGCCAGGATGTACTGGTCGAGCGGCTCCATTTCAGCGAATGGAATGGCGTTTGCGGCGGGTGTAAAGTCGTGCAGGTTGCCAAGCAGGAAACGCATGGTGTTGCGCAATTTGCGATAGTTGTCGCCGACGCGTTGCATTAGGTTCTCGCTTGCGGCGACGTCCTCTCGGAAGTCAACGGATGCGACCCACAGACGAATGATCTCTGCGCCCAGCCGATTGGCCACGTCCACCGGATCGACCCCGTTGCCCAGAGACTTCGAAAAGGCGCGTCCTTGTTCGTCGAGCGTCCAGCCCGAGGTGGCGACGATGCGGTACGGCGCTACTCCGCGCAGGGCGACGGAGGTGAGCAGGGAGGAGTGGAACCAGCCGCGATGCTGGTCGCCGCCCTCGGTATAAACGTCTGCGGGGAATTGGAGTTTGGGGTCTGCGTCCAGCACCGCATGCCAGCTGGAGCCGGACTCGAACCAGACGTCCAGAATGTCCATCTCCTTGCGGAATCGCGTACGGTCCGAATTGCCGCAGTGCGCGCAGGCGATGCTTTCCGGCAGCAGGTCGGCTGAAGATTTGATGTACCACGCGTCTGCGGACTCGCGGTTGAAGAGCGCAACAATGCTCGCGTTGACGGCGGCGTCGTTCAGGGGTTCACCGCATTGTTCGCAGAGGAAGACGGCGATGGGCACGCCCCAGATTCTCTGGCGCGAGATGCACCAGTCGGGCCGGGTGGCGATCATATTGCTGATGCGTTCTTCGCCCCAGGCCGGATCCCAGGTGACCGTCTTGATCTCATCGAGCGCGCGTTGCCGGAAGGTGGTGGGTTCGTCCGTGGGCGTCTTCATCGGCGTTTCCATGCCGATGAACCACTGCTCGGTGGCGCGGACGATGACGGGGTTGTGGCAGCGCCAGCAGTACGGGTAACTGTGCTCGAACTCCGTTGCGCTGAGCAGTGCGCCGTGTTCGCGCAGGATCTCCGTGATGGGCTGATTGGATTCGAAGACTGTCAGTCCGGTGAAGGGCTGTTCTGAGCCATCGGCCTGCTGCGGCAGGTTGCGCTGACGTCCGGCGCTATCGACATACTGGAGCTCGGGCAGGTTGTGGCGCTTGCCGGTGTAGAAGTCGTCCACGCCGTGGGCGGGTGAGGTGTGGACCGCGCCTGTGCCTTGCTCGGCCGTTACGTAGTCGGCGGTCACGCCGAGGATGCTGCGTTCGAGGAACGGGTGCTGGAAGTTTGCACCCTCCATGCTTGTTCCGTTGAATCGCGCGAGGGGTTCGGGAGCGAATGAAAGACCGCAGCGCTGCTGGACTTCTTCCCGCAGCGACTCGGCCACAATGTAGACGGTGTCGCCGGTGTCGAGTGCGACGTACTCCATCTCCGGGCCGAAGGCGATAGCCTGAGAGGCCGGGATGGTCCAGGGCGTGGTGGTCCAGATGATGGTGTAGACGTTGCGCCCGGTGAGCGCGGGATGGATGAGCGCGGGGTCGCTGGTGAGTTTGTAGCGCACGTAGATCGAGGGTGACGTGTGCTGCTCGTACTCGACTTCTGCCTCGGCCAGCGCGGTCTGATCGTGGATGCACCAGAAGACAGGCTTGAGGCCTTTGTAGACGAACCCCTGCTCGAAGAAGCTGTAAAACGTTTCGAGGATTGAGGCTTCGTAATCGAAGGACATCGTCTTGTAGGGCGCTGTCCACTGGCCAAAGACGCCGAGCCGCTGGAATTGTTTGCTCTGGAGATCGACATACTTCTGAGCGTACTCGCGGCAGGCACGGCGCACGCTTACGGCGGGCATCTCGAGCTTCTTGCGGCCCAGTTGTTCATCTACCTTGATCTCGATGGGGAGTCCGTGGCAGTCCCAGCCCGGCACGTACGGCGAGTCGAATCCGGCCATCGTCTTCGTTTTGACGATAAAGTCCTTGATGCACTTGTTCAGCGCATGGCCCAGGTGGATGGCTCCATTGGCGTAAGGCGGCCCGTCGTGGAGGATGAACTGCGGCGCACCGGCGCGCGCCTTGCGGATCTGACCGTAGAGGTCGTCCTGGACCCAGCGAGCGAGACGCGCGGGCTCGTTCTGGGGCAGGTTGGCCTTCATTGGGAAGGCGGTTTCCGGCAGATTCAAGGTCGACTTCAGCGGTTTGCGGTCTTCTGCTACCTGCTGGGAATCCTTCTGGTACACATCGGACATTCAAAATCCTCGGCATGGATGCGAAGAGCGGGCAAGCGGCACCCTATCTTTGTCTCTCCGGCTCAATCCCATTGTATCGGCTGCATTTGGAAGCAATCCGGTGGGCAGGCCGCAGACGTGAGCCGTGCCCAAGGTGCTCTATGTTTCTGTTGAATTCAAGTGACTTTCGGTGCCGTTTTTGCGTCAAAGATAGGGACAAGGACAATTGCGGGCGTACAGGGTGGAAAGTTAGTAGAATAAGCTCTTGGCTGAAGGGCTGTGCGCTGAACAAACGTCCTTACGGAACTGGTAAGCCGGCATGAGATCGGCCAAGAAACTACATGTATCTGCCGAGGCAAGAGAATCATGGCGAATAGCACGCTATTACCACCTGAAGAGGATTTGAGACAGGCACCTGCGGTTCGTCCGATGAATGACGTTCATTTGTCAGGCGATCTTGGTGAGGCCGAGCAAGGCGTCTTTGCATCTCTGCGCGATTCAATTCGGGACGCGTTTTTCGCGCCCAAGCTGCCGCCGCTTGTGCTCGAGTCGCAGCCGATCGCGGTGGTGGACCGGATGGCTGTCAAGCGCGACCCAGTCTCTACCGGGATTGCGGTGGTTATCCATGTGGTGCTGATCGGGTTGATCCTCTTTCTTGCCGCGCGCGCGACGGGCATCATCAAGCCCAAGCCCGCTCCGGAAATCACGCTGCTGGCTCCTCCTCCTCCGCCTATCAAGGCGTTGCCGAAGCCAGTTGCGATGGGCGGTGGCGGCGGCCAGAAGAGTCCGACGCCGGTAACACGCGGCAATCCTCCGAAGTTTGCGACGCAGCAACTGAATCCTCCGAAGATTCCGCCGCTCGCCGAACCGAAGATTAACATTCCTGTGACGGTTGACGTGCAGCAGAATCTGAAGATGGCTAAGTCGGATGTGCCTCAGTTTGGCGTGCCGAACTCTCCGCTGGTCGGGATGAGTATGGGCAACGGCCGCGGGACCGGGCTGGGTTCCGGTTCAGGCGCGGGTATCGGCGCAGGTTCCGGCGGCAACATGGGCGGTGGAGTCAGGCGCATCGGCGGCGGTGTTTCAGCGCCCGTGGTGCTGTTCCAACCGGAACCGGAGTTCTCCGAAGAAGCCCGCAAGGCGAAGGTTCAGGGTAATGTGCTGGTCTACCTGCAAGTTGATCCGCAGGGACGTCCGCAGCATGTGCGTGTGCTGCGCGGCATCGGCATGGGACTGGATCAGAAGGCTATTGAGGCAGTCCGCAACTACAAGTTCAAACCTGCCATGGAGAATGGACATCCAGTTACGGTTGAGATGAACATCGAGGTCAACTTCCAGATCTTCTAGTGGGGCTGCCGAATGTAGTGGGGCTGCGAATGAAAGCGCCGCTCCGGATAAGACTGCCTTCTTCCTCCTGCTGTCATTCCCGAAGGAAATCTGCGTTGTTTCTTTTCAGGCACGTTTCTCAGGCACGTTTCTCAGGCGCGGATTACCTGAGGCAGGATGCCGGGCGCAGGAAGCTAGCGCAGAGCAGGAGCCAGCGCGGCTTGTGCCGCAGGTTCGATTTCGTCGAACGTAAGGTGTTCGGCTGGGCTGCCGGTAGCCCGCTTCCAGGAGAGAAAAAGCCTGCCATAGCTCTCCGTCAGGCAGTCGCCCGGGCTGATGCCAAGCTCGGCAAGCGTCCGGTCAATCCAGGCGGCCGGACCTTCGACCTCGGCGAAATCGCCGATTGGAGTTTCGTCGACGACGAGATGTGCGAAAGGTTCAGCTGGGTGCGACCACTCGCTGCGAAATTTTTCATAGCGAAACGATGGGCCATAGCCGAGTCGCGTAAAAATTTCAGCAAGAGCCGATCCATCCGCTACTTCACTTTCGGTCTCGATGCGCACCTTGTACGGCGTCCCCACGGATTCGTTCTCCGGGTGTCGCTTATGGGTGACCACGTGGCGCGCGCCATACTGGCGAACCCGCAAAAGTTCCCCGCGAGCTTTGAGGTCGCGTGCCGGTGTGTCGTACAGCGTATTTGATTCGAAGGTGCGTGGCGTGTCCAGGCGAAATCCCAGCGCATACAGACGTGATTCGAGATCGGGAAGGGAAGCCACGCGAAACTTCAGCTCAATCTCTGCAGACTGCATGCTGGGCAGTATACGTCCGTACGTCTGTGGATGTCTGGGAGCAAACTCGGACTCTTATAGTGAACAGTCAGAGTGCCCTCTCCTCTAGCATGGAGAGGTGAGGACTGAACGGTTGCGAGCTGATAGTTCGGCAGACCTGGAGCGCGCGGCGGAGTTGCTGCGCGCTGGGCAAACCGTCGCGTTTCCAACGGAGACCGTCTACGGGTTGGGTGCAAATGCGCTCTCGGCCTCAGCGGTTGAGCGCATCTTCGTGGCCAAGCAGCGGCCACATTGGGATCCTTTGATCGTGCACGTCGTCGACCGGGAGGCCGCCACAGAGGTCGCGACTTTGGATGCACTTGCCGACCGGCTGATAAATGCTTTCTGGCCCGGTCCGTTGACGCTCCTGCTGCCACGCACTGCGGAGATCCCGGACAGCGTTACGGCAGGACGGGCCCTGGTGGGCGTCAGGAGCCCGGCCCATCCGGTTGCCCGGGAACTGCTGCGGCTGGCAGGAGTTCCGATTGCGGCCCCCAGCGCGAACCGATTTGGACATACCAGTCCAACATCTGCGGCCCATGTGCTGTACGATCTGGATGGCCGTATCTCGGCTGTGGTGGATGGTGGCTCGACCGAAGTCGGAGTCGAATCCACGGTGATCGAGGCGCGTGAAGAAAGGGTAACAATTTACCGTGCCGGCGCTGTCACGAAGGAAATGCTTCAGGTAATCGGCGGTGTTCAGCAGGTGGAGATGTATGGTGCGGCTCCGGAGTTGGTGGAGGTGGAAAGTCTTCCCTCACCGGGCATTGGAATTCGCCACTACGCCCCGCGAGCGCGGCTGGTGCTCGTCCGCGCCGAGGCGGGCAGCATGGAATCCGTATGGCTCAGTGCAATAGCCAAGATTAATGCGGCGGATGGCCAGATTGGTGTCATGCTGCCGGACGGTTGGTCTGCTGGTGCTGCAAAGTTGAGCTATCCATGGGGTCAGTGGAACGATGCGCCCACACTGGCGCGCAGATTGTTCGCGGGTCTGCGTGCGCTCGATCAAGCCGGAGCGGAAACGATCATCTGCCCGTTGCCTGAAGCTGCCGGGCTGGGCGAAGCTTTGCGCGACCGACTCGAAAAGGCTGCGCGCGAAAAGTAGAGCCTGCAAATGGAATCCGCCAATCCTTTGGATTGGCGGATTCGGATTTTATGGAAACTGATTCCGTTACTGGTGAGCGACGTGCTGACTCGGGGTGGTGACTGGGATGACGTTGGCCAGCACCTCGGGTGTTTCTTCTTCCAATGCCGTCAGCTTTTCTTCCAGGGCGATCTGGAGAACCTCGTCCATTTGTTCAACGAAGTGCAACTTCATGGTGGTCTTCAGCAGGTCGGGCAGGTCCGCAAGGTCCTTACGATTGGCTGCGGGCAGAATGGCCTCAAAGATTCCTGCGCGGTGGGCTGCCAGCAGCTTCTCTTTCAGTCCGCCGATAGGAAGAACTTTGCCGCGCAGCGTAATTTCGCCGGTCATGGCAATATCGCGGCGCACCTTGATCTTCGTGAGTGCACTGGCAAGGCCAGTGGCGATGGTGATGCCGGCCGAGGGTCCGTCCTTGGGAATCGCGCCCTCGGGGACGTGGATGTGAATATCGATGTTGCGGTAGAAGTCTTTTTTAAGACCGAGGTGCGAGGAGCGGGAACGGATGTACGTGAGGGCAGCCTCCGCCGACTCCTTCATCACATCGCCGAGCTGGCCAGTGGCCGACATCTTGCCCTTGCCATCGAGCACCTGCACTTCAGTCTGGAGAATGGTCCCCCCGGCCGAGGTCCAGGCCAGACCCGTCACCAGGCCGACTTCGCTGTGCTGGTGAACTTCGGAATCCTGGAATTTGGCCACGCCCAGCAGATCTTCGAGGTTCTCGGCAGTCACCGTCTCCGTGTGTTCCGCACCGTTCTTCACCACCCGCCGCGCTACCTTGCGGTTGACGTTGCCAAGTTCGCGTTCCAGATTGCGCACCCCAGCCTCGCGTGTGTAGCCGCGAATCACCGCTTTCAGGGCGGAGTCGTCGAACTTGATCTGCTCCTCGCTCAGACCGGTGGCTTCCCGCTGCTTTTTGACGAGATACTGCTTGGCAATTTCCAGTTTCTCAACTTCGGTGTAGCCGGAGAGGCGAATGATCTCCATGCGATCCTGAAGAGGACCGGGGATGGTGTCGAGAACGTTGGCCGTCGCGACAAAGAGCACCTGCGAGAGGTCGTATTCAACATCGAGGTAATGGTCCTGGAAAGTTGTGTTCTGCTCCGGGTCGAGCACTTCGAGCAGCGCACTGGACGGATCGCCGCGGAAGTCCGCACCCATCTTGTCCACCTCATCCAGCAGGAAGACCGGGTTGCGGGTCCCGGCTTTTTTCATGGACTGGATAATCTGGCCGGGGAGCGCGCCGATGTAGGTGCGGCGATGTCCGCGAATTTCGGCCTCGTCGCGTACGCCGCCCAGGCTGAGCCGCACGAACTGCCGCCCGGTGGCCTTGGCTATGGATTGACCGAGCGAAGTTTTACCGACGCCCGGCGGTCCGACGAAGCAGAGGATCGAGCCCTTCGGATTCTTCACAAGTTGACGAACCGCGAGGAACTCGAGGA
>JAABUJ010002536.1_pt1 | contig 22407 bp, 13 predicted proteins | sample 5559131 | NCBI WGS metagenome assembly JAABUJ01 (sample SAMN10711875, study PRJNA513366) | rock metagenome | isolation source: Antarctica rocks | place: Antarctica: Victoria Land, Mt New Zealand nord | collected 2016-01-07
GATAGACGGTCGGCTCCAGCATTTCCTCGGCTCCCTCCACCCATGATCAGTCCTGAGGAGAAGAGTGTAGCAAAATGCAGGGAAGACGGATTTGTTCTTGGACGTCCCCTAAGGCGGCAAGCCCCCCTTCGCCCCCCGCTCTTGCGCGGTGGCCGAGCCGAGGCTGGGGTGGAAGCTGACGAAGGCCCCGCAGCCGACGGGGATCCGGGGCGGGGCGCCGGTCATCATGTAATGGTTGCCGGCGCCGTGGTTCCCCTGGTCGTGGCGGATCGACCGGACGATGGCGAGCTTGTCGGCGATCGCGGCCAGCCTGGTCATGTGTCGGGAGAACGAGATCCCGGGGACTTTGGTGGCGATCGGGTCGAACTTGCCCCGGATCTCGGAGGGGGCGCCGGGCTTGGGGTCGAAGGTCTCGTAGTGGCTGGGCCCGCCGTCCATCCAGATCAGGATGACGCTCTTCGCGGCGGGACTGGCGCCGCTCGCCGCCAGCCCCCGGAGCCGGAGGGCGTCGACCAGGCCGCCGCCGATCAGCGCCGAGAGGCCCAGGCGGAGGCAGTCGCGGCGGGTCGAGGCTTCGCAGTTGGTGGTGAGGGCCATGGTCGAGGCGTCCTGAGGGGGTGGCGGCCGATCCGGGGATCGGGGGTCAGGTGTCGTATTCGCCGCTATCCCAGGGCGGCAGGAACATCATGTAGTCGCCCGGCTCGACGTTGACGACCCAGTGGTCGTAGGGATCTTCGGGCGGGTTGGCGATGAATCCAAACTTGACCCCGAACCGCTCGACCTCGAACGGGGCGACCCGGATCCGGCCGGGCTTGACCGGGCCGAGCGAGGCGAGCATCTCGGCCTGGGCGGCGGCCCGCCGAGCCTCGTCGAGCCCGGCCCTCAGGCCGAAGTCTTCGATCCGGGCCTCGACGAGCGTCCCGGCGGAGTCGAACCGATAAAGGGCGACGAACTCGTGCCCCGGGCTCTCGGCGGAGGCGGAGGCGGAGACGAACGGGGTGGTGAGGAAGAACTGCGAGCCGTCGGCGGCCCGGCCGACGTGCCTGGCGTAATGGTCGTCGTGGTCGAGCGCGACGAACCTGGGGGAACGCTTGGCCACGGGCTCACCTCCAGCGATCAATTCTTGAACACGAATTCCGGCGAGTTGATCAGGGCCCAGAGCAAATCCTCGGCCGCCCGCCGCCGCCCGCCGGGGCCTCCGAAGAGGGCCGAGCCGTAATCCCGCTCCTCGCCATCGGGTGGACGGTTGTAGACCAGCAAATACAGTTCCTCGACGACCTTCGGGGGCGGGAGGTCGGAGGCGGCGAGCCTGGCGGCCCGGCCGGCGTCGGCGGCAATCTTCTTGTTGACGCCGGGGGCGTTCATCAGGTGGAGGGCCTGGACGACCGAGGTGTCGGGCGTCCGCTCGCAGGGGGGATCCTGGTTGGGGTCGGGGCGGCCGAAGGTGTCGAGGAACAGCGAGGTGTTCCGCGTGGTCCACTGGGCCGCGGCCCGGGTGCCGGGGGGGGCGGCGTCGAACGACTCGGGGACGCCGGTGATGTCGGAGATGGCGTCGAGGAGGACCTCGGCCCTGGGCCGCTGGCGGTAGTGGCGGGAGAAGTTCCGGGTGTCGGCGACGTTCCGCTCGGTGGGCTCGGACGAGAGGCCGTAGGTGGCCGAGGTCATGATCGTCCGGATCAGGTGCTTGAGATCGTGGCCATGAGCGACGAAGTCGTCGGCCAGGGCTCCGAGGAGCGGGCCGTTGCTGGGCGGGTTGGTGGCCCGGAGGTCGTCGACCGGCTCGACGATCCCCCGGCCCATCAGCTCGGCCCAGGTCCGGTTGACGACCACCCGGGAAAAGTAGGGGTTCGAGGGCGCGGTCATCCAGGCGGCCAGGGCCTCGCGGGGGTCGGCGTCGGGGTCGGGGTCGGCCGGGGCCTGGCCGAACAGGGGTTTGGGGGGGAGGACCTTTCCCGTCAGGGGGTGCTTGACCGATCCCGACTTCTTGACGAACACCGTCTCCTCGCCCGCGGCGATCGGCGGGGCGATCGCGGCCCCCTTGTGGCCGACCCGGGCGAAGTAGGCGGCGAACTCGTAGAACTGCTCCTGGCCCCACGACTCGAACGGGTGGTGATGGCACCTGGCGCATTCGAGCCGGATCCCGAGGAAGACCTGGCTGACGATCGTGGCCGCCTCCTCGGGCTCGCGGCGGTCGCGCCAGATGATGGCCGGGCCGGACCGGTAGTTGCTCCCCCGGGCGGTGACGATCTCGCGGACGAACTGGTCGTAGGGCAGGTTCCGGCGGAAGGCGTCGCGGATCCAGGCATCCAGGTTCATCACGGCCTTGATCCCGACGCGATACGGGTTCGGCCGGAGGAGGTCGGCCCACTTGTTGGCCCAGTGGTCGGCGTACTCGGGCCGGGCCAGCAGGCGGTCGACGAGCTTGTCCCGCTTTGAGGGGTCGGGGTCGGCGAGGAAGGCCCGGGTCTCGTCGGGCGTGGGGAGGCGGCCGATGGCGTCGAGGAAGGCCCGGCGGTGATAGGTGGCGTCTCCGGCGGCGGCCGAGGGGGTGATTCCGAGCTTCCGGAGCTTGTCCCTGACCCGATCGTCGACGAAGTTCTTGCGCGGGAGCGCGGCGTAGGCGTCCTCCGGGACCGCGCCAGGGAGCGGGATCAGGACGTGGGAGTTGGCGAAGACGCCCCCGAACCGGGCCGAAACGGTGGCCTCACCCGGGATCGGCCCGGCCTGGGCGCGGCCCTCGGGGTGGGCGGCGACCAGGGTCGGCTCGCTCGACTGGAAGGCGGCCAGGTCGGTCACGTCGCGGCCCGAGCCGTCGGAATACGTGGCCCTGACCCGGAGCGAGAACGACTCGCCGGGGACCACGGTCCGCTCGGCCGGCTCGACGGCCAGGCGGACGAGCCTGGGAGATCCGGGCGGGGTCCGGGGCATCCCTCCGGCAATCCAGCCCAGCAGGGTCCGATAGAAGGGCGAGCCAACCTCCACCCTCCGGCCGCCGCCGTGCGGGACCTGCGCGGCGGCCTTCAGGAGCAGCAGGCTCCGCTCCGGCGCGGCCGGGAAGACCCGACGGCCCCGGGCCTCGCTGGCGATGGCCGCGTGGTCGGAGTCGGGGTCGAACCCGAGGAGCGAGAGCCCGAAGCCGTTCTGCCCCCGGGCCTTCCCGTGGCAGGCTCCGGCGTTGCAGCCGGCCCGGGTGAGGATCGGCTCGATGTCGCGCTCGAACGTGGCCCGGTCGGCGGCCCCGGCCCCCAGGGGGAAGCCGACAATCGCCGCCGAGATCCAGGCCATCCGCGATCGCTTCATCATCCGCCCTCCCGACTCCAGGTCCGTCGGGGAATATCTTACTCCAACCCGGCGGGATCTCCAACAATCCTGCAACAACCCCGCCGCTCGCCGTTTCTTGATCCGATCTGGTCTCTGAAATTTCAGAGAGCAGATCGGGACCAGGGAGCCATGGTCAGGCCCGGCCCATCCCGGGATGGACCCACGGGGAGCGGTAGGGCCGGGCGAGCAGGCGGTTGGCCTCGTCGTCGCCGGGGATCGTGCCGGTCTTGGGGTCGTAGGCCAGGGACCGGCCCAGCTTCAGGGCGTTGTTGGCCAGGATGCAGGTGGCGGTGGAGATGTGCCCCTCCTCGATGTCGGCCACGGGCTTTCCGCGTGAGGCGATGGCGGCGAGGAAGTCGCGCATGTGGCCGCGGATGGCCGGGGCGACGTGCTGCTCCAGGCCCTTCTCGGTCCGGTCCTCGGGGTACTCGTCCAGCTCCATCTTGACGTCGACGTGGACCGGCTTGCCGTTGCCGCCGAGGGGGAGGAAGTCGTAGCCGTTGACGTCGGCCTTGAGCGTCCCCTTGTCGCCGTAGAAGGTGGCCCCCCACTTGTGCTTCGGGTCGGCCGCCTCGCCCCAGGTCCGGTGCTGCCAGACGATCTGGGTGTCGCCGTAGTCGAAGGTAGCCTCCTGGGTGTCGGGGATGTTAGCCTTGCTCGCCTTGTCGACCAGGATCCCGCCGGCCGAGGCGATCGACTTCGGCCAGCCCAGGCCCATCATCCACCGGGCCATGTCGAGCATGTGGATGCACATGTCGCCCATGATCCCATTGGAATACTCGGTGAACCCGCGCCAGCCCCGGGGGTGGACCATGGAATTGTAGGGCCGCATCGGGGCCGGACCGGTCCACATCTCGTAGTCGAGGTTCTCGGGCGGGGCGGTGTCGGGCGGGTTGCCCTGGCCTCTCATGTGAAAATAGCAGTAGACCTCGACCAGGCCAATCTTGCCGAGCTTGCCCTCGCGGATGATCCGGTCGCGGGCCTCGATCAGGTGCGGGGTACTCCGGCGCTGGGTGCCGACCTGGACGACCCGCTTGTGCTTCCGGGCGGCCTCGACCATGGCCACGCCCTCGGCCACGTCGAGGCTGATCGGCTTCTGGACCCAGACGTCGGCCCCGGCCTCGACCGCGGCGATCATCGGGAGGGCATGCCAGTGGTCGGGCGTGGCGACCAGGACGATATCAAGGTCCTTCTCGGCCAGCATCTGGCGGTAGTCGTGGAAGGTCCGCGGCGTCTTCTTCGAAGCCTGGCGCGATGCCGTCATCTCGGCGGCGTGGGCGAGCATCGCCTTGTCGACGTCGCAGAGCGAGACGACCTCGACCGGCGCGACCTGGATCAGCCGGAACAGGTCGGCCTTGCCGTACCAGCCGGTGCCGATCAGCCCGACGCGCGGCTTCTTCTCGGCCTGGGGGGCGGCGAAGACGCCCGAGGCCGGCAGCGCGAGCCCGGCGGCGCCGGCCTGGAGGAAATCTCGGCGATTCATGGGAAGGATCCCCGGTGAGGGCGGGATGGTGGACCGATCGGGACCGTCAACTCTAGCGGACCGGGGGGCGTATTGCGACGGGCGGGAGTATCGTCCCGGCCATTTGCTCGCGACTCGGCAATCGAGCCATGGTCGGGCGAGATCGCCCAGGTGCTATCGATGAACGTCAGGGCCGCCGGCCCGCTCCGGGATGGACTCATCAAGAAAGGCATGATCTTCAGCCCGCAACACGGCGACACCTCCTTCACCGTCCCGATGTTCGACGAGTTCATGTGTCGGACCATGCCGGACTGGGCCCCCGTCGTGACCGAATCACGACGAGGAGATCGCCGCAAGGATCGAAAATCGAGTGAGCCATCTTGATCCGGGCCGAACGACTTCGCGGAAGCGGGCCGGCCCGTCCACGTCGCTCGAGGTCCGCACCGGGGTCGGGGAGTCATTCCCGGCCGGCGACGTCACTGGCCGGCTTCAGGCCCTTCATGACTTCCTGGACGGCCGCTTCGAGCTGGCGGTCGCGGCCGGCGAGGTTGTCCTCGGGGGTGTTCTCCACCAGGATGTCGGGCTTGACCCCGGTGTTCTCCATGTTGGTCCGGCCCTCGTCGGAGAGGTAGACGCCGACGCCGGGGGTCCGGATCGTCGAGCCGTCGATCAGCGCGTAGCTGCCAGTCCCGATCACGGCGCCCATCGTGGGGGTCCCGACCACCTTGCCCAGCCCGAGGGCCCGGAAGCCGGCGGGGAACATCTCGGCGTTGGAGGCACTCCGCCAGTTCTGCAGGACCACCTTCGGCCCGAAGTAGCCGGCGAATGGCCGGGTGGTGGCCTCGGTCCCGCGCGGATGCCAGACCTGATAGGGGCGCTGGACCAGGATCGCCAGGAGTTCCTGCTCGATGTTCCCGCCGCCGTTCCAGCGCTGGTCGATGACCAGGGCCTCCTTGTGGCGGAACTCGGCCAGGTCCTTCTTGAACCGGGCCAGGCTGGGCGGGTCCATCGCCTTGATGTGGAGGTAGCCGACCCGACCGCCCGACAGCTCGTCGACCTTGGCCCGCCGCTGCTTGACCCAGCGCTCATACCGGAGGTTGGCGAAGGCCGCTTGCGGGATCGGCTCGTACTTGACCTTCCACGATCCGGCGTCCTCGGGCCTGGTATTCAGGGTCAACTCGACCTTACGGTTGAGCCGGCGGCCGAGGAAGGCGGTGACGTCGTCCCGACCGGTGATAACCTTGCCGTCGACGGCCAGGAGGTAGTTCCCCTTGTCGATCTTGATCCAGTCCTTGTCGGCCGGTCCGTCCTCGTAGACGTGGGCGACCCGGTAGCGGCCCGAGGCGGCGTCGGCCGCCAGGTCAATCCCGAGGTGGCGGGTCGGGACGCCGGCCCCGTCGGGCCGGCCGCCGACCGAGGCCCCGGTGTGCGAGGCGTTCAGCTCGCCGATCATCTCGTTGAGGACGTTCATCAGCTCCTGACGGTCGGCGACGTAGGCCACCAGCGGCTTGTAGGTATCCCGGAGGGCGTCCCAGTCCTTGCCGTGCATCCTGGCGTCATAGAAACGATACTTCATGGTCCGCCAGGCGTCGTCGAACATCTCGGCCCACTCGGCGGGCTTGTCGATCTCCAGGGTGAGGTTGAAGGTGATCTTCTTCCGGGCATCCGGAGTTGGCGACGCGGGCGAGGCCGTCGCGGCGGCCATGCCGCCCCGGCCGCCGCCCATCATCCCCCGGATCCCCCCGCCGCCCGAGCCTCCGGCGGGCCCGCCGAGGGCGAGGGGCGTGCTGTAGACCGACTCGCCCTCCTGGAAGTAGAGCGTCCGGCCGTCCCGGGTGAGGGCGAGGTTGGAGATCCCCCCGCCGCCGGGGCCGCCCCGACGGCCCCGGGGCGGGGCGTCCTCCTCGGTCGGGGCGGCGACGGGTGTCCCGGAGGCGAGCCGGTTCATCCGCTTGCCGTCGTCGCCGATCGTGTAGATCGAGGGCGGGGAGCCGGGCCCCTCGGAGCCGACGAAGATCAGGGTCTTGCCGTCGGCCGCCGGGAGGTAAGTTCGGACCATGACGCCCCGCGTGACCGGGCGGGTCCGCCGCTTCAGGCCGGCCCAGTCGATGGCGGGCTCCTTGGGCGGGGCCGACCGGGCGGTCAGGGCGCGGCGGGCCTCGGCGATCGGGTCGGCCCCCTCGGCGGGGGCGGCGGCCTCGGAGTCCTCGGGGTCCTTGTCCATCTTCTCCAGCGGGACGCAAATCAGGCCGACCGACGGCCGATCCAAGCCGCCCGTCTCCCCCTCGACCCGGACGAAGTAGAGCTTCTTGGCGTCGGCGGAGAATCGCGGATCCCTCTGGCTGTTCGAGTCGAACGTCACCTTCCTCGGCTCGCCGCCTGCGGCGGGGACAAGGTAGACGTCGGTCGACCGGGTCACGTCGGGCTTGCTGTAGGCCAGCCACTTGCCGTCGGGCGACCAGGCGGGCCGGCCGATGCTCCCATGCTTCGAGGAGTCGACCTCCTTGTCGTCCCCCCCGCCGGCCGCGATCGTGCCGAGCTTGCCCTCGGAGGTCGTGAAGGCGATCCGCTTCGAGTCGGGCGACCAGACGTAGGATGACTTCAGGGCGTCGATGTCGGTGAGCTTGATCGCCTGGCCCGAGCCGTCGGGGTTGGCGACGTAGATCTCCTCGCGGCCGGACTTGTCGGAGACGTAGGCCAGGAGCTTGCCGTCGGGCGAGTACGAGACGTCCTGGTCGCGGACCGGGCCGTCGGTGAGCTGGCGGAGCTCGCCGGACTCCTCGGTCGGGGCGGTGAAGACCCGGCCGTGAACGGCGAAGGCGATCCGCCGGCCGTTGGGGGCGACGTCGTAGTCGTCGACGGTCGAGTTGAAGTCGCGGAACTCGACCAGGCTCTCCTGGGTCTCGGCGGCGATGTCGAAGTGGAGCGGGGTGACGACCTTGGAGGCGAGGTCGAGCCTGGAGATCCCGAAGTCGCGCTCGAAGACGATGGTCTTGCCGTCGGCGGAGATTGCGGGGAAGCGGACGTCGCCGTCCTTGAAGTCGGTGACCCGGAGGGCCTCGCCGCCGCCCTCGGGGACGGACCAGAGGTTGGCCCGAGCGCCGGGGGGGCGGTCGGAGACGAAGTAGATCCGACCGTCGGCGCCCCACATCGGCCAGGAGTCCATGCCGTCGAAGTCGGTGAGATCCTTGAAGGTCTTGGCGGCCAGGTCCATCACCGTGACGTCGCTCTGGTAGGCCCCCCGGTAGTACTTCCGCCAGTACGGCTGGGCCTTCCGGTTGAGGGCGATCCTGGTCCCATCGGGCGAGAAGCTCCCGGCCGTCCCCATGTCGGGGCCGGCGTCCCGGGCGGCCCCGCCCTCGGAGGGGACGGTGTAGAGCTTGCCCATGAAGTCCTCGCCGCGCTGGCTGGCGAAGAGGATCGACTTGCCGTCGGGGGTCCAGCCCAGGACCGCGTCGTCGGCCGAGTGCCGGGTGAGCCGCCGGACCTCGCCGCCGGCGGCGGGGATCCGGTAGACATCGAGCCCCCCCTCGCGGTCGCTGGAGAAGGCGATGGTCTTGCCGTCGGGCGAGAACCGGGGGGCGAGGTCGCGCGCTTTGTTGGCGGTCAGCCGGACGATCCCCGAGCCGTCCTCCCGCGCCGTCCAGATGTCGCCGAGGTAGCTGAAGGCGACCTTGCCGTCGTGGTAGTCCGGCGAGCGGACCAGCCTGGCCTCGCGCGCCGGGGCCGTCCCGGCGAGCCCGAGGCAGAGGACGAGGGTGAGGGTGAGGGCGATCGGTCCGGATTTCGTCATGGGTGTGGGTTCGGCGAAGGGTGTTCGAGCCGGGCGGGATCCCGGTGCGCGCGTCGCCATCGAGGCGAGACGCCCGACCCCCGTTATAGCGACAATTCCGGTCGAGTGGCCCGGGAATCCGGCCCGAAAAGCGACGGACGCGGACCTCGGCCGCCCGGACGCTGCTCGCGGGCCGCTCCGACGGCGGGTAGGATCGGGCATCGCGGCCAACCTCACGCCCGCCCGATCGGAGCCCCGTCATGCGACTCACGACCGCCCTGGCCCTCCTGGCCGCCCTGGCCTCGCCGCTCCCGGCGGGGACGATCGACACCGTCGCCGGCACGGGGGAGCCCGGCTCCTCGGGTGACGGCGGCCCGGCGGCCTCCGCCCGGCTCCGCGAGCCGTTCGCCTGCGAGCTGGACGGCCGCGGGCACCTGTTCATCGCCGACGCCGCCGACGGCCGGATCCGCCGGGTCGACCTGGCCTCGGGCGTGATCGCGACCGTCGCGGGCGAGGGGCCGGGCCGATCGGTGGGGACGCCGTATGCGGTCGCGGTCGACGAGGCGGGGAATCTTTATGTCGTCGACCAGAAGACGCCCGAGGTCCGTAAGGTCGAGGCCGGGACGGGCCGGGTCTCGGACCTCGCCGGGACCGGGACCAAAGGCTATTCCGGCGACGGCGGCCCGGCCTCGGCGGCGATGCTCCGGGAGCCGAACGACTGCTGCCTCGACGGCCGGGGCGGGCTCCTGATCGCCGACGTGGCCGACTGGCGGGTCCGACGGGTCGACCTGGCGACCGGCGTCATTACCACGTTCGCGGGGACCGGCAAGCCGGCCGGCCGGCCCGACCGCTCGCGGCTCGGCGACGGCGGGAAGGCCGTCGACGCCGTGATCGTCGGGGCCCGGGCGGTCTGTAACGACGGGCGGGGCACCACCTATATCTGCGAGCGCGAGGGGAACGCGATCCGGCGGGTGGCGCCCGACGGGACCATCGCCACCCTCGCCGGGACGGGAATCCCGGGATACTCCGGCGACGGCGGAGCGGCCCGCGACGCGACGTTCCGGGGGCCGAAGGGAATCCGGATCGGCCCGGAGCGAAACCTCTACGTCGTCGACACCGAGAACCACGCGATCCGGAAAATCGAGGCCCGGACCGGGATCGTCTCGACCGTGGCCGGGGGCCGCCGGGGCCCCGGGGGCGACGGCGGCCCGGCGACGCTCGCCGGGCTCGACCGGCCCCACGGCTGCGCCGTCGCGCCGGACGGGACCCTCTACATCGCCGACAGCGAGAACCATCGGGTCCGCCGGATCTCGCTCCGATGAGGGGATGTCATGGATCGATCACCGTGGATGGTTAATGCGTCATGGTTGATGACGTTCCTGGTCGGTGCTCGACGAGGATGGCACGGATCCATCAGCGATCTTTCAAATCCACCTTGACACGAGAGGGAGCTTACGCGGAACCCGCCTTCCCGGACGATTGAATCCATCCGGGGGGTACGTCGACAGGATCCGCCCGGGCTGATACCCTGGGATCGCGAGCCGAGGGGCGACCGGGCGTCCTTTCCGACCGGACCAGACCGCCGCCCGGGCGGTCCCGAGAGATCCCGGGAACGGGCCGATTCCCGAGTAGGACGAGCCGGGACACCCCGGCGACGGCACCGAGATGCCCAGCCCCTGCCCCCATTGCCGGTCCCCGGCCGAACCGGCGTCGGGGACCTGCCCGGCCTGCGGGGCGAGCCTCGGCCTGGCCGCGGGGGACTCCGGGCTCGCCGTCGACGGCGGGGCGACGGCCTGCCCGGCGTTGTTCGGGCCCTACCGCGTCCTCGGGGTGATCGGCCGGGGCGGGATGGGGGTCGTCTACCTCGCCCGACACGAATCGACGCACGAGCAGGTGGCGATCAAGACGGTCCGGCTCCGGAAGCAGGGGCTCCTGCACCGGATCCGCCGGGAGGTCCACACGCTGGCCCGGATCCGGCATCCGGGGCTGGTCCGGATCATCGCGACCGGCCAGTCCGACGGCCTCCCCTGGTACGCGATGGAGCTGCTCCGGGGCGTGACCCTCCACGAAGAACTCCGGAGGCCCGGGCCGGCCGATCCGCCGTGGGCCCAGGCCGGGCCGCCGACCCTGGCCGGGCGGTCGGCGGACTTCGTGCTCGCCGGGGATCGGGAGGAGGGGGCCACCCCGAGGGACCTCGGCTCGACGGCCTCGCTCGGCGAGACTCGGGGGATTTCGCCCCGGGAGACGACCTCGAACCCGACCCGGACCGACCCGGCCGGCGGCACGGACTTCGACCCGGGAGCGGCCCCGCCGGAGCCGGAATCCCCGGGCCATCCGGGGCACCCGGCGATCCCCGAGGGGCGGCGCCGGGCGTTCCTGACGCTGATGGCCCGGCTCTGCCGGACCCTGGCCTACCTCCACGGCGAGGGAGTCGTCCACCGCGACATCAAGCCGCAGAACGTGATCATCCGGCCCGACGGCACGCCGGTCCTGCTCGACTTCGGGCTGGCCTCGTACTTCGGCGCCGGAGGCCGCGAGAGCCTGGAGGTCGGCGGCAAGGTCGAGGGGACGCCCGAGTACATGTCGCCCGAACAGGTCCGGGGCGAGCTGGTCGACGCCCGGGCCGACCTCTACGCCGTCGGCTGTATCCTCTACGAGGGGCTGACCGGCCGCGTCCCGTTCCGCGCCGCGACCCCAAGTGGGACGCTCCGGGCCCACGTCAACCTGCCGCCGGTCCCCCCGCGCGAGCGGAGCGGCGACGTCCCCGAAAACCTGGAGGCGCTGATCCTCCGGCTCCTCGCCAAATCGGCCGGCGACCGCCCGGGCTACGCCCGGGACGTGGAGGCGGCGCTGGCCCGGTCCGGCGGCGACCCCGGCGACTGGGCGGGAGACTGCCCCTCGCGCGACTACCTGTACCGCCCTGGCTTCGTGGGCCGGTCCGAGGTTCTCCTCGGGCTCGAAGGGCAGATCCACCGGATCCTGGCCCGGCCCGGCCACGTCATCTTCCTCCGGGGCCGGAGCGGCGAGGGCAAGACCCGGCTGATCATGGAGCTGGCCCGCCGGCTCGACGCGGGCGGCCTGAAGGTGGTGACCGGCGAGTGTCTCCCGATCGGCGTCGAGGTCGAGGGGGACGACGGTCCTGGCGTCCGGGCCACGCCGCTCCACCCGTTCCGGACCCTCTTGCAGGCCGTGGCCGACGCTTGCCTCGAACGCGGGCCGGCCGAGGCGGCGCGACTGCTCGGCCCGAGGGCCCGGATCCTGGCCGAGTGCGAGCCGGCGTTGGCGAGCCTGCCGGGGATCGGCAACGGCCCCGACCCGCCCCCGGACCCGATCGATGACGGCCTGCGGGCCCGACTGATCGACGCCCTGGGCGAGACGCTCGCGGAGTTCGCCCGGGGCTCGCCCGTGGTCGTCTTCCTGGACGACCTCCAGTGGGCCGACGCCCTGACCCGCCACTTCCTCGCCCTCTTCCACGTCGGGGCCTGGGACTCCCCCGGCGTGGCGATCGTGGCGACCTACCGCTCCGACGAGGAGGACGACGCGATCAAGGGCTATCGCCCGGTCTTCCAGGACGCCACCTTCGTCGACGTCGGCCCGCTCGGCGAGGAAAGTCTGGGCGAGATCATCCGGGGGATGCTCGGCTCGGACGAGGCCGACGACCGCTTCGTCGGCGGCCTGGCTCGCCTGTCCGCCGGCAGCCCGTTCTTCGTCGCCGAGTACCTCCGGGCCGCCGTCGCCGAGGGGCTGCTCCGCCGCGACCCCAACGGCGCCTGGCGATTCCGCGACGCCTCGGGCGACCCGGCCGACCCCGAGTCGCTCGACGCGGCGGTCCCCCTGCCCGGCTCGATCCACGACCTGGTCGTCCGTCGCCTGGCCGGGCTCTCCCACGAGGCCCGGGCCCTCCTGGAGCTGGCCGCCGTCTTCGGCCGCGAGGTCGATGCCGGGCTCCTGGAAACGGTCGGGCCGCTCGACGAGGCCCACGCGATGGCCGCCGTCGAGGCCCTTCTGGTCGCGCAGATCCTCGAAGAAAGCCGCGATGGCCTTTTCCGGTTCGCCCACGACACGCTCCGGGAGGTCGCCTATGAGCAGATCCCGCCGGACCGGAGGCGTGACCTCCACCGGACGATCGCCCGGGCCATCGAGGCCCGTCACGCCCTCCGGGACGACCTTTCCCGCCACTCCTCGACCCTGGCCCACCACTGGTATCGCGCCATCGGCGACCGTTCGGCCGACCCGGAGGCCGTCGCCCGGGCGATCGAGTTCCTGGAGAAATCGGTTGTCCACGCCGTCAACACCGGCCTGCCGGGCGAGGCCGTCAACTTCGGCCGGTCCGCCGCCCGGCTCCTGGGCGTCGACCTCCCCGAGAGCCCGGCCGAGATCGCCGGGGCGATGGCCGACGAGATGGAGCGGATCATCCTCGCCCTGGCCGGGCGGAGGCCGATCGAGCTGCTCGGCCTGCCCGACTCCGACGACCCGGCGGTCGACCGCGTCATCGGCCTGCTGCTGGCGATCCACCCGCCGGCCTTCCTCAGCAACCAGTTCGGCCTGTTCGCGCTGATGGCCTCGAAGAATCTGAACCTGACCCTCGCCCACGGCCATGGGGCGAAGGCGCCGGCGGTCTTCGCGATGTACGCGATCGTCGCCCGGATCATCCTCGACGACGCCCGGGGGGCCCACGAGTTCGGCCGCCTGGCGATCGAGCTGGACCGTCGCCGGGGCAAGGTGCCGGCCGCCGACGTCCTGTTCCTCAACTGCTGGTTCCTCAACCACTGGGTCGCGCCGATCGCCGAGAGCCTGCCCGACTGCGACGCCGGCGGCGAGGCCGGGCTGGCCTCGGGCGCGATCCTCTACGGCTGCTACAACCACGCCACCTACGTCGTCCTGCTGGCCGCCTCCGGCGCGCCGCTGGACCGGGTGGTCGAGGCGGCCGAGGACCGGCTGGCCCGGGTTGGCCGCCGGGTCCTGGTCGCGCGGTTCCACTGCATCCTGGAGCGCCAGCTCGCCCGGGCCCTGGCTGGCCGGACCGAGGGGCCGACCAGCCTGACCGACGCCGCCTTCGACGAGGCCCGCGACCTCGCCTTCATCTGCCGGACGACCAACGCGAACCAGGTCGGCTACTACCACGCCGCCCGGATGAAGCTCCGCTACTACCGGGGCGAATACCGCGAAGCCCTGGAAGCCTACGACCGGGCCCACGCCGTCTGGGAGTCGTTCACCCGCCAGGTCGTCGAGGTCGACCTCGTCTTCTTCCGGGCCCTGGCCCTGCTGGCCCTGGCCGGCGAGGAGCCCGGCTCCCGTCGGGCCGCCCTCCTCGACGAAGCCCGCGAGCACCTCGCGACCCTCGCCCGCTGGCGGCCCGGCTGCGAGGCGAATTTCGGCCACAAGGCGATGCTCGTGGAGGCCGAACTCGCCCGGGTCGAAGGGCGCGACGCCGACGCCCTCCGGCTGTTCGACGCCGCCGCCCGGTCGGCCGACGGATCCGGCTTCCTGCCCCACGCCGCCCTGGCCCGCGAACTGCTCGGGAGGCACCGGGCCCGGCTCGGGGATGGCGACGGCGCGCGGACGGCCCTCCGCGATGCCGCCGAGGGCTATCGGGCCTGGGGGGCCTCGGCGATCGCCGATCGGCTGGAGGGGGGGGCCTGATCGCGGGTCGCCGCGGGACCGGCGCCACCCCCCAAGATCGGGGAGGATTTTCATGCGATACTTGTCCCGATGCCGGGGATCGGCGAAGATCGCGATTGATCGAGGCGCAGGCTCGCGCTCCCGGCCGCCGCTCGCGAGGCGTAGCGGCCGACCCCCCTCGGAGAGACCGCCATGATCGTCGCCCATCGAGGCCGGCGTCGCCGCCGATTGGTTCTCGACCGCCTGGAAGCCCGGGCCCTGCTGGCCAACGCCGGGGCCCTCGACCCGGCCTTCGGCGGCGGCCGGGGGTTCGAGATCCTCCCGCTCGGGGAGGCCAGCGGCCCGGGCTTCCTCAGGACCGCCGAGGTGGGCGGCGTGGCCGTCCAGGCCGACGGCAAGGCCGTGGTCGGCGGGGCGGTCAACCGGGACGGGCTGATCAGCTTCGCGCTGGAGCGGCTCAACCCCGACGGCACGCTCGACCCGGGCTTCGGCCGGGGGGGGCTCGTCCTGGTCCCGCTCCCCGGCGACGGCTCCGGTCGGGTCGCCGCGGTCCTGATCCAGCCCGACGGCAAGATCATCGAGGCGGGCGCGGGGAACCTGCCGGCCTCCGGCCCGGACCCGACCTACATCGCCGCCCGGTTCGACGCCGACGGGACCCCGGACCCGACCTTCGGCGCCGGGGGCCTGGCCTCGGACCCGGCCGGGTCCGCCGGTAACCGGATCACCGACGTCGCCGCGGCGGCGCTCCAGCCCGACGGCAAGATCGTCCTGGCGGGCTCCGGCCGGGGATTCGCCGCCGTCCGGCTCGAGCCCGACGGGTCGCTCGACCGCTCCTTCGGCGCGGGCGGCACGGCGGTCGTCCCCGTCACCATCGGCGGCTTCGACACCGGCCGCGCCTCCGCCGTCGCGCTCCAGCCCGACGGCCGGATCGTCCTGGCGGGGACCACGCCCAACGGGATCCCGGTCGCCACGGCCCCCGGGGTCGTGTCCCCGTATCAGGAGGCCGCCCTGGTCCGGCTCGGCCCCGACGGCACGGTCGACGCCTCCTTCGGCGGCCCCTCGGCGCGTGGGACGGTCCTGATCCCGCCCGGGACCACCGACCCCTCGATGCTGGGGGCCGACCGCGTCACCGGGGTGGCCCTGCAAGGGGACGGCAAGATCCTCCTGGGCCGGACCGATCGGGTCGAGGTCCCCTCGACCGACCCCGCCGGACCGGTGCGCGCGGTCGACCGGAATACCCTCGACCGGCTCGACGCCGACGGGACCCCCGACGCCAGCTTCGGCCCGGGCGGTCGGGTCACGACCCCGGTGGCCGGCCCGTTCGCGATCCTGCCCGACGGCCGGGTCTTCCAGGCCGGCTCGGTCCCGCTCGCCCCGACGACCGGGGGGCCCGCCCCGACCCAGTTCGCCACGGCCCGGCTCGGGCCCGACGGCCGGCCCGACCCGTCCTTCGGCGACGCCGCGACCCCCGGCCTGGCGCGATACGACTTCGGCCCGACCATCCTCGACGCCGCCGCCACGGCGCTGGCGATCCAGCCCGACGGCAACGTCCTCCTGGTCGGGCGCGCCGCGATCCCCGCGGCCGACGCCCCCGAGGGCCGGTCCGTGGCGGCCAGGGTCCTCTCCCGGCCCGTGCCGACACCGATCCCGCGGCCCCCCCGGCCCACCCCGCCGGCCTCCTTCGACGGCTCGGGCCGGACCGATCCGGCGGTCTACCTGCCGGCCTTCGGCGCCTTCGCCTATCGGCCGGCGGCGGCCGGCCCGTCCGGGCCCGACGCGATCGTCCCCTTCGGGATCGCCGGCCCGGGCCAGACGATCCCGGCCGCGGCCGACTACGCCGGGGTCGGCCGGGTCCAGGTCGCGGCCTACCTGCCCGCCTTCGGGACCTTCGGGATCCGGCCCCCGACCGGCGGGCCGGACCTGATCATCCCCTTCGGGATCGCCGGCCCGGGCGAGTCCATCCCGGTCCCGGCCGACTACGAAGGCATCGGCCGGGCCGACCTGGCCGTCTACATGCCCGCCTTCGGGACCTTCGGGATCCGGCCGTCGACCGGCGGCCCCGATCGGATCATCCCGTTCGGGATCGCCGGCTTCGGCCAGTCGATCCCGGCCGTCGCCGACTACGACGGCGACGGCAAGGCCGACCTGGCCGTCTACATGCCCGCCTTCGGGACGCTCGGGATCCGCCCTTCCACCGGCGGGCCGGACCTGATCATCCCCTTCGGGATCGCCGGCCCGGGTGAGTCCATCCCGGTCCCGGCCGACTACGACGGCGACGGCCGGGCCGACCCGGCGGTCTACCTGCCCGCCTTCGGGACCTTCGGGATCCGGCCGTCGACCGGCGGCCCCGATCAGATCATCCCGTTTGGGATCGCTGGGTCGGGCGTGACGGTCCCGGCGCCGGGCGATTACAGCGGCTCGGGCCATGCCGAGCTGGGGGTCTACGTCCCGGCGTTCGGGAGCTTCGCCTACCGCCCGGGCGGCGGCGGCCCCGACGTGGTCGTGCCCTTCGGCTCGGCCGGCCCGGGGCAGTCGGTCCCGGTGGCGGCCCCCCCGGCGATGCTCCCGCCCCCGCCCCCGCCGGTCTTCGGGCCGGCGGTCGGGGTCGCCCCGGCCCCGACCGCCGCGTCGGTCTTCCCGGCGACGCGGTCGGCCGCCGTCCCGGCCGGCCCGATGGCGACGGCCTCGCCCCGACGGTCGGCGAGGCCCTCCGTCCTCCAGGCGAAGGCCGACCCGCCCAGGATTTGATGCCCGCCGGGGATCGGGTTCGCTTGCCTCCGTCCATGAGAGGGATGGGTCGAGGGGATGTGCCGAAAGCCGAGCGCGGTTTTCGATGGCGTGTCGCGGGGCCTCCTGGTAGGGCAGGGCTGGCCCTGCCGATGACGCGGCGACGGCAGGGCCAGCCCTGCCCTACGAATGGCCGCCACGATCGAACGGGAACCGCTCTAGCGGTTGGCGTCCCGGCCTTTGGCGAAGGGCACCCGAGGGTTGACGAGCGACCCGCGACGTGGAATTTTGAAGGCGGCCCCCGCCCGATCGCGGGCGTCCCGGAGCGAAAACCCATGCGGCCGCTCGCCCCCTATCTCCCGCTGATCGCCCTGACCGGCGTCCTGTCCGTCGTCCAGGCCGCCCGGGTCGCCGGCGGGACGGCGGCCTCGGCGTCGGCGAGCCAGGCCACGGAAATCTGCGTCGGCTGGATGTTCTTCCTCTGGCTCTTGAGTGATGCCCGGCGACGCGGCCTCGCGCCCTGCCACGAGTTCGGCTTCCTCGTCGGCGTGTTCCTGCCCTTCTCCTTCTTCTGGTATGTCTTCTGGACGAGGGGGTGGAGGGGGTTCCTCCTGCTGGCGGCGTTCTTCGGGGTGGTGATCGTCCCCGAGATCGTCGCGGCGGTGTCCGGGCGGGCCCCCCCCGCCGGGGGCTGAGGGGCCCGGCGTCACCGGCTCAGGCCGAACCGGAGCATCGCGAAGAACAGGGGCTCGGGCAGGAGCCGGCGGAGCGTCAGGGCGAAATGATCCTTGGCGGGGTAGCGGAGCTTCCTCCGGCCGTCGGTGGCCGCCCGGTAGATCACCCGGGCCACGTCGGCGGGGCTGGCGCCCTTGCGGCCCTGGTCGTCCATCTTCGGCAGGACCTTCCGGGTCAGGTCGTCGTAGGGGGTCGGCGTCGACTCAGCGGGTCGGTCCATGGATCGGCCGTAAAAGTCGGTCTTGATGATCCCGGGCTCGACCAGCTTGACCCGGATCCCGAACGGCTCGACCTCGTACATCAGCGACTCGGAGAACCCCTCGACGGCCCACTTCGAGGCGTGGTAGAGGCTCAGGAGCGGGAAGGCCATCCGGCCGCCGATCGAGGAGACGTTGACGACCGTGCCGGCCCGCCGCTCGCGGAAGTGCGGCAGGAGGGCGCAGGTCGTCTCCATCAGGCCGAAGACGTTGGTGTCGAACTGGCGGCGGGCCTGCTCGGGCTCCAGCATCTCGAACGGGCCGAGGACGGCGAACCCGGCGTTGTTGACCAGCGCGTCGATCGCGCCGAAGTGGCCAATGGCCGCCGCGACGGCCGCGACGATCGAGGCCCCGTCGGTCACGTCGAGCCGGAAGGCCGCGACCTTGCCCGGGGATTCGAGGTCGCGGAGCGATTCGGGCGTCCGCGCGGTCGCCGCGACGTTCCACCCCTTCGCCGCGAAATGCTCGGAGGTCGCCCGTCCGATGCCGCTCGAAGCTCCGGTGACCAGGACCGTTCGGCTCATCGGCTTCCGCTCGCCTGACTCGAAAAAGGTCGCGACGCGGGCCGCATGATCGGGGAAACGGGGACGGGCCGCAAGGCGAGCCGCCGCCCGGGACGTCGACGACCGATCCCGGCCGGGATTCTGCTGGTCCGATCGCCCAGGGCCGACGGATCCCGGAGTCCATCCCATCGTGAAGCACGCGACCATCGCCCGGCTGATCCTCGCCGGCCTGCTCTGGAGCCCCGAAAGGGCCCCGGCCCAGCAGGTTCTGGTGGGATCGAGGAAGAACCCGCGGGTCGAGGCGATCCTGGCCGAGGTGTCGCCCGCCCGGATCCAGGCGACGATCCGGCCAAGGCCGAGGGGCGGAACATTGAGGCGATGCTCACCAACGACATCGTCGGCAACACCCGGGGCGGCAACGGGGTCCGCGCGGTGCCACGCACGCCGGCACCGTCTCCGGCCGAATCGAGGCCTCCGTCAGGCCGCCTCTCTCCAGCATCCGGTCCTGGCAGGAGGAGAGGGCGGGGAAGCGGGTCGCGACGCGGTCGGCCCACTGGTAGAGTGGCTCGGGGCGGAGCATGGGTCCTCCCCAATTGACGAGCAACCTGCTGCGCTCAGTCGTTGCTATAAACCAGGTCCATGCCTTGCTTCCTACCATTGGCCCATCAGCCCGCCGAATGACCTGCCCCTGAAAGCCCCTCGTGGGGGAGGGCTGGGGAGAGGGGGCCAGAGACATGGCACCACCAGAAGCTGCGGTGAGACCCGGCCGGACCTACCCCCGACGACGAGCCCCCACCCATGACGCATGACGCCCTCGCCTGGCTGGCCGCCATGGCCCTGATCCTGGCCCCGACGGCCGCGCCGGCCGGCGACTTTCCCGAGCCCCGCGACACCGAGCCCAAGCCGGTCCCCGCCCTGCCCGCCGACCGGGCGGCGGCGGGGTTCCGGGTCCCCGAGGGGTTCCGGGTGGCCGCCTTCGCCGCCGAGCCCGAGGTCCGGAACCCGATCGCGATGGCCTGGGACGGCCGGGGCCGGCTCTGGGTCGCCGAGAACTACACCTACGCCGAGCGATCGGCCCGGTTCGACCTCCGCCACCGCGACCGGGTCCTGATCTTCGAGGACGCCGACTCCGACGGCCGCCCCGAGAAGCGGTCGGTCTTCACCGATGACGTCCAGATGCTCACCAGCGTCGAGGTCGGCCTGGGGGGGGCCTGGCTGCTCTGCCCGCCGCAGCTCCTCTTCGTCCCCGACCGCGACGGCGACGACCGCCCCGACGGCCCGGCCGAGGTCGTCCTCGACGGTTTCACCGTCCCCGCCGAGAACTACCACAACTTCGCCAACGGCCTCCGCTGGGGCCCCGACGGCTGGCTCTACGGCCGGTGCGGGGCCTCGGCCCCTGGCAAGATCGGCCGCCCCGGCGCCCCCGAGGCCGACCGGATCCCGCTGACCGGCGGCCTCTGGCGGCTCCAGCCCAGGACCGGCCGGGTCGAGGCGCTGGTCCACGGGACCACCAATCCCTGGGGCCACGACTGGGATCCGCTGGGCGAGGCGTTCTTCATCAACACCGTCAACGGCCACCTCTGGCACCTGATCCCCGGCTCGCACCTGGTCCGCCCCCACACCATCGACCCCAACCCCCGGGCGTACCTGGCCATCGACCAGCACGCCGACCACTTCCACTGGGACACCACCCGGGACTGGAGCGACTCCCGGAACGTGTCCGGCGAGCACGACCGCCGGGGCGGCGGCCACGCCCACAGCGGCCTGATGATCTACGGGGGGGACACCTGGCCCGCCGGGGACCGGGGCAAGCTGTTCACCCTCAACTTCCACGGCCGGCGGACCAACGTCGAGCGGCTCGAACGCACCGGGAGCGGGTACATCGGCCGCCACGAGCCCGACCGCTTCTTCGCGCTCGACCCCAATTTCCGGGGGATCGACCTCGGCTCCGGCCCCGACGGCAACGTCTTCGTCCTCGACTGGAACGACTCGGGCGAGTGCCACGAGAACACCGGCGTGATCCGGAGCTCGGGGCGGATCTTCAAGTTCTCTTATGGCACTCCCAAGCCCGCCCCGATCCCCGGACTCGCCCGGCTCGGACCCCAGACGCTGGTCGACCTCCACCGCCACCCGGACGAGTGGTTCGCCCGGATGGCCCGCCGCCAGCTCCTCGACCGAGCGGCCCGGGGCGAGAAGCTTGAAGGGGCGGCCGACGGCCTCCGGGCCCTGCTCGCGATCGACCCTGACCCGGTCCACAAGCTCCGGGCCCTCTGGTCGCTCCACGGCCTGGGACTGGCCGACGCCGGGCTACTCCGGCCGCTCCTCCGCCACGACCACGAGGCCGTCCGGGCCTGGGCGGTCCGGCTCCTGACCGACGCAATGCCCCTGGACACGGTGATGGGCCGCCGGCCGCCCGGACCCGAGGTCGGGCCGGCCCCGGATCTGCTCGCCGAGTTCGCCCGGATGGGCCGCGAGGATGGCTCGGGCCTGGTCCGGCTGGTCCTGGCCTCGACGCTCCAGCGGCTCCCGGTGGCCGGACGCCCGGCCCTGGCCGCGCCACTCCTGTCCCGCTCGGAGGACGCGAACGACCACAACCTGCCGCTGATGCTCTGGTACGGCCTGATCCCGGTCGCCGACGCCGACCCCTCGGCGCTGGCCCGGCTCGGCTCGGCCTGCGCCCTGCCGACGACCCGCCGGCTGATCGCCCGCCGGCTGGCCGAGGACCTGGAGCGGAACCCCGCCCCGATCGAGGACCTGCTGACCCGGGCCGCCTCGGGCGAGGATCCGGCGCTCCGGGCCGACATCCTCCGGGGGCTCGCCGAGGGACTCCTGGGCTGGCGGAAGGCCCCCCGGCCCGCCGCCTGGCCGGCGTTCTCGGCCCGGCTGGCCGGGTCCGACGACCCCTCGACCCGCGACCGCCTGAGGGATCTCGACGTCCTCTTCGGCGACGGCCGGGCCCTGGACGGCCTGAAGCGGCTGGCGCTCGAGGACAAGGCCGACCTTGAATCCCGGAAGTCGGCGCTCCGGGCCCTGATCGAGGCCCGCCCGCCCGACCTCCGGGCGATCTGCGAGACCCTGCTCCGCGTCCGGTTCCTCAACGCCACCGCCGCCGGCGGCCTGGCGCTCTTCGACGACCCGGCGATCGGCAAGACCCTGGCGGCGAGCTACCGCTCGTTCCACCCCTCCGAGCGTCCCGCCGTGGTCGATGCCCTGGCCTCCCGCCCCGCCTTCGCCCGGGCCTTGCTCGACCAGATGGCCGCCGGCTCGATCCCCCGGGCCGACGTCTCGGCCTACCAGGCCCGCCAGATCCGGAGCCTGGGCGACCCCTCGCTCGCCAGGCAGCTCGCCGAGACCTGGGGCGAGGTCCGCGACTCCGCCGCCGACAAGAAGGCCGCGATCGGCCGGATCAAGGCCAGGCTCACGCCCGAGGCCCTCGCCCGGGCCGACCTGGCTCGGGGCCGGTCCCTGTTCAACAAGGCGTGCGCCTCGTGTCACAAGCTCTATGGCCACGGCGGCGAGATCGGCCCGGACCTCACCGGCTCCGGCCGCGAGAACCTCGATTACCTCCTGGAGAACGTCGTCGACCCCAGCGCCGTGGTCAACGCCGACTTCCGGATGTCGGTCGTCGCGATGGTCGACGGCCGGGTCCTCACCGGCCTGGTCCGCCCCCGGTCCGACCGGACCCTGACTCTCCAGTCCCCCACCGAGGCGCTGACCCTGGAGCGCAAGGAGGTCGAGCGGGTCGACCCCTCGCCGCTCTCGCTGATGCCCGAGGGCCTGCTCGACCCGATGGCCGAGGACGAGGCCCGCGACCTCCTGGCCTACCTCCAGCACCGGACCCAGGTCCCGCTGCCGGAGGCGGCAAAATAGAAGAATTGAACCGGTCGAGTAGGGGAGGGACTGGGCTTACCAACCGCCTCCCCCCTCTTCAAACCGGACTGGCGGATTTCCCGCATCCGGCTTACCCGAACTGTCTCGGTCGCAGGCATGCACAGAAAGTCAACCGCT
>JAABUJ010002537.1_pt1 | contig 22398 bp, 24 predicted proteins | sample 5559131 | NCBI WGS metagenome assembly JAABUJ01 (sample SAMN10711875, study PRJNA513366) | rock metagenome | isolation source: Antarctica rocks | place: Antarctica: Victoria Land, Mt New Zealand nord | collected 2016-01-07
ATATAATTTATCATTCTGCATACTCAGAATGTCTGTATACACTGTGATTGTGAAGTAATTACAGTATTTATGTGTTTTAAGGATTTTGAGCTTTCAAAAAAAAGTGGTCTTTTTCTTTTTTCGTGAGCGTTCTGCGTGGCCCAGAATTACCACCGGCACTGTACCGTAGTGTCCGGAGAGATGCATCGCCTCTTGCTACTCTTGAAGCCCTCGAGGGGATTTAGAAAAATTCAATAGTGTAGCGCGTACATGTACAGTAACGTCCGCTTCTGCCTTACCATCGAGCTCGCGGGGTGAATATGATAACGCCGCTGAATGACGGATCGATGAAGTCAGTGAGGCGCAAGATGGCGTCTCATACGATCACCGGCCTCAAGCGATGGTCTTGCCAAAGCAAAGAGCTTCCCGGTAAGTCCGGATCCTTCAATTGAGTACTGCTCCGCTTAGATAAAGCTAACTTGTACATTGTAGCTGTATCGCAGATCAAAGCTATCCATGTCTACGACTTTGACAACACCCGTGGGTACTTCTGGCCCTCGTAGCTAGGCGTGCGCCCCGGTCTAATACGAAACAGTCTTCACGAGTCCCTTGCCAAATCTCAAGCTATGGACGGGGCCGACAGTGGGCCATCTTCAGATGCAGGAGGGCTTCGCGAACGGTGGGTGGTGGCATGACCACCATATCCTGGAGTCGACAGGCGAAGGGATCGAGAAAGAGGAGTCGCGGGCGTGGGCTGGCTGGTGGAACGAGCATATAGTGTGTGCGATGTGTTTACTGGAGCTGAACGGCTGACTGACGGCTTAGGTCAATCTGGTGGAGCTGAGCATGCAGCAGAAGGACGCCCTGAATGTCTTACTGACTGGTAGGGGAGAGCATAATTTCGCCGACCTGATCAAGCGCATTGTTGGTAGCAAGAGCTTGGCTTTCCATATGGTCTGCCTGAAGCCTCAGGTTGGGCCAAATAGCCAGCGATTTGCAAGTACAATGGGCTACAAGCAGTCATTACTGGAAGAATTGATACATACGTATAAGGAGGCAGACGAGATAAGAGTATACGAGGATAGACCGAAACAGTCAGTGGCCAACTCTTGAACTGATGGAAGAAATCCACCAACGTTTAGCAAACAGTGTCAAAGGCTTCCGGGACTATTTCGAACGATTCAACAAGATGCTTCTCTCCCCTACCGCTCCGACTCCCCGCAAACCCATCACGGCCGAAGTCATCCAAGTAGCCGAAGGCGTCGCCACCCTCGACCCAGTCACCGAAGCCGCCGAAGTCCAACGCATGATCAACTCCCACAACCACGCCGTCCGGTCCGGCATCCACTCCCAGTTCGGCCGCTTGCAGATGAAACGCACCATCTTCTACACCGGCTACCTAATCTCCCCCTCCGACACCGCCAAGCTCCTAACACTCATCAGTCTCCCGCAAGGCATGCCCGAAAGCGAAATCAAAGTCCTCGCCAACAACATCCTCATCACCCCGCGCCCCTGCCCCAAATCCATCCTCGACAAGGTCGGCGGCATCGGCAAAACCCTCACCTGGCACGTCACGGGCACCGCCGTGTACGAGAACAAGATCTGGGCCGCGCGCGTCTCGCCCGTGCCGGAGAGCGAGAAATATTACACGGAGAACCCTGTCCCGATCGTGGTGCTCGCACTCCGCAAAGGCGCGCGGCCCATTGACGCCGGCCGGATCCAGAACTGGCAGCCGGTGGCGCCGGACCGCGGCTTCGTCTTCGACACCGTCGTCGGCGAGAAGGTGCAGTTGCGCGTCGAGGAGGAGATGGAGGGCGAGAACGAGTGGGAGAGTCTGTTCGCCAACAAAAGCAACAAGAGACGCCATCCGCAGGAGGAGGGTTCGCATTTTCAGAATCACGCCTCGTTGCAGAACCAACATCATAATCACCCACACCATCATCATCACTATCGGCTCGGCGGACCGGACGAGAACAGAAGGGCGAGCGGCGGAGGCACGGGCCCGAATGGCGGGGGATACCGCGGGAACAATCAGAATCGTGGTCGTGGCGGCGGCGGCGGTGGTGGTGGCGGTCAGCGAGGCGGCCGAGGCGGTCGCGGTAATAACCATAATCGCGGCGGCGGGGGACGAGGAGGAAGGGCGAGAGGAGGCGGCGGCGGCGGCGGCGGCGGAGGAGGTGCGTATGGAAATTACAGGTCGCTCGACGAAATGGGCGATGTTAGCCGCGGCGGAGGAGGAGGAGGAGGCGGCGAATACGGACAAGGGAGCGCGTTTCAGAACGTGCAGCCTTCGTATGACGACGGTGGGTATCAGGCCGCGGGTGCGGGTGCTGGTGTGGAGCAGGGGCCGCACAACGCTACTTTTCTGCCGGGAGGTGGGGTGTCGCTCGGGAACGCGAATGGGATTGAGATTGGGAATGGAAGGACGGGTTCTGGGATGGGATTACCGTATAATAATTACTAGGATGGTCAAATCAAAAGAAGATTGTCGCACCGCAAGCTTACTTCCACAATCGTCCATTGAACCAGTGGTGGGACCAAACGTCACAGGCAGTATACCCCGGAACGCAGACGGCATTCGCTCCTTGAGATCCAAACGTCTGTTTGCTTAACACATCTTCATTTCCACATCCGTCCACAGCTAGCGGAACTGAGCTAGCTACTCATCTCATCCCGCTCGAAATCGTCCGATCTTATATACAGTTGTATCTGCGCCCAGAACCTGAAGTTCATACCCCGCTGTAAATGCCACGATTTCGACGCTTCGACGCTTCGACAAGTTGGAGAAGAAGAAAAGGATGCTGAAATCGAAGTGGGTATGTGTGATTATCGTATCGTATCGTATCGTATCGGATTGTATCGCATCGTACCGGCTTCAGCGCGGCGCTCGTCCCGCTCGCTTTCGCCCGCGCGAGAGGATCCATCCAAGCAAGCACGCATCCAAATGCCACGCTTCTCAAACCAAACACGCGCCAAAAGCTCCGAATGCCAGTCTATGTCGCTCGCTCGCTCGAAGTGCAATCTCTTAATGCCACACCACACCACTCTCATCTCCAAAGCCACCCCATCCAACCCCCTCAATCATCATCCGTCAACTTATCCAGCAGACTAATACTCAAAATCATAACCAACAAGCCGATGGTGACGATAATAAACAAGGCGAAGCCGAACCAACCCAGGATCATGGCGGCGGTGCCGACGCCGGAGACGACGCTGCCGTTGCCGAGGTCCTGGGCGATGGTGCTGGCGCCGACCGAGGCCGTGTGCTGCCACAGCACCGACACCAGCACGAAGACTGACGCCACGAAGATCAGCGCCAGCGCCACCTGCGACACGGGCCGCGAGGGGAAGGGCTTGACGTCGTGGGCCGAGCCTTCTTCGTCGGTCTCTTCGTGCCAGCCGGGGAAGGTGGCGAGGAGGATGAAGCAGATGAAGGCGAGGATGATGGCGACGATTCTGGGGGGTGTTAGCGGTGTCGATTCGAGGAGAAGGGAGAGCGGGGGGTGGGATAGGATTGGAAATGGGAAGAAGGAGAAGGAGGGAAAACGTACATGAGATAAGGAAAAACAATCGAGTCCTTAAAGGTACTAGCGACCCAGATCAGGTTCAGCGGATCCTGATCGACGCTGATCTGGCTGGCGAGCGAGCTGGCGTTGTTCGAGCACAGAAAGGCGCCCCCGTCCGGGTTGATGCAGATGCCGAAGTAGCCGACGCGCACTTCGAGCTGGGCGCGGCCGACGATGTTGGCGATGGCCGTCGTCACGCCCGGGTCGACTTGCGCCGGGTCGTAGGTGGGCGGGTATTTTTGGTAATAGAGCGATATCAGGAAGATGCCGGGTATCAGGGGTGAGGAGGATGAGCAGCCGGCGAGGAGGAGGGCTGTGGATGGGTTCTTCGGGTTAGAATTGGGGTCGTGTGTGGGGGTGGGGCGGGGTGGGGCTTACAGAGTAGTATGATGGAGATGGCGATGAGGATCATGAGGACGTGGTGGTAGCCGAGTAGTGGTATCAGCCCTGTTGCCGAGTGTCAGTGTTGAGTTCTGAGCTAGTTCTCGTTGAGGAATGTATCGTACGTTGTAAGCCAACGGCAAACCGTATGTTTGCCATTGCGAGTCTCTTCTTCCTCTGTTACCTCCACTTCGGTTCTCTCACCCTTCCACCCAACGTCTTCGCTCCTCGGCCTTCCGAGAAGGAAGCTGCCCGAAAATATTCCCCTTCAGTCACTAAGTATTCCAAGCTCAATCCTATACCCAAGTTGGAGGTTCGAATTTGACAGACGTCCAACAGAACCCGATACGGTATGCAATCGAGGAAGGCGGAACGGTTGTGATATTCGAAAAATGTGGAAGCGAGGTATGTAAGTCCGTGACGGTCGTGGAGAGATGGTATCGTCAAGAACTGCAGGAGATACGCTATCGTCAGATTGGAGATTCTCCACACACTCACACAAAGGATATTGAAGGTATTGAAGTAGCTATCTCAAGATGATGTCCTCCACCTAGAATCGTCTTAGTAAATCCTTGAACTCTCCGATGTAACCTAGTCGTTGAGATTGGAGAGAGGCTGGGTGTTCTGGAAAGAATGCGGTGGCTGGCAATGATGAGGCTGGGACAGGGGAGTTTTGGAGGTAGCGAAACGTCACCAAAACATGACTATCGACCGGGCAACAAGGCGTTACCAAGGTTTCTGGGTAGAGGCTAAGAGATAAGGTTTTCGGGAGCGGGACTTACCAGAAATGACTTAGCCACTAATCCACGTGTTTCAAGCCAATCATAATTGCAGGAAAGAGCCTCAAACATGATTTGTCATCATTGAAGAGCCAACTTGGAAGAGTCCAAGAGCTCAGAGCTCAGTGCTCACACCTTACGACACATAGTGAGTAAAGTGATGACAATAATACGGAAGTAGTCTTGTCCATTTACTCGTTGCTAGTAGCAAATAAAACTACCATGTTAATTTACCATTAGTCCGCTCGTGCGCCGCTCCAATCCAGTGTGAACACTCGCTTTGAAGTGTGCGCCAACTCAGGTTTCCACCCGCCGCCACAAGCATATCCGTCAAAGCTTTCCCCCTTCAAGCACAGGTCGCATTGAAGGCAAACCTTGCAAGATCTAGGACCGGCTCCGATGCTTCCTCTCCCGCACTCTCGCACTCACTGTCAGGAACGATCATGTCCTCGCTGCCGTTGGGGAACGTCATCAACTGAGCGGACGGCATCTTGCCTGCTATGTTGCGGCGAGCAGTTCCTGGACTGGCTGGAGGTGTTTCCAGGACAGCTGCGATCATAATGTTCGCTGTTGAAGTTGGTGTTGTGGAGGCGTCCGGGCTCTGCAATGCACTGATAGCGCATCGCTGCGACGAGGTTATTGTGGTCCGGCGCTCTAGCTTTGGCTGAACGGGTGAAGGGCGCGCTGCAACCCACGATTCAGATCCGTCTGCCTGCGCTACAGCTGGATGATGCCCTATCAGCCTCCCGCTTTCCTTGCGCTCTCTTGGCATTCCTCCGTTCAAGTGCTTGCCCGGGGCCTTGTAGGAGAACTTCTCTTTGAGGGCCTTGAGCTCCGCGGATACGTGATTATCTAAGCTTCTCGCAGCTGACCGCTTTGGCATAGACCCAGCAGCAGATCTCCCAGTAATTTCCAACTCCGCTGGTCGAAATGCGTCCGTCTCTATTGTTATCTTTGCTGAGAGCCCTGGGATATCCTCCGGGGTCACTGGTTCCTCGATTTCACAAGCCGTGGACTTCGGAGCAGGTCCCTTGTCAAATACCTTTGTGAACACCGACAATTTTCCTCTCTTGATCGATTGGGGAGACTCGCAAATGTCGGGCAAGCCTGCCATAACATCTTCAATTGAATCGTCCGACCAGATATTGACATCAGGTCGGTTTGGCTTCTTCCCGGACCCACCTTTTCGAACGACTGGACTGGAACCTGACCTGGAGGATGTGAAAAAGCGGCTTGTTTCGCGCTCAGTAGTTGGAGTCTTGACAGAGTATATTTCAGCTGTGAGATCGGAGCATAACCGTTGACGCTTGATTGGATAAGAAGCCGGACTTGACTGGCCCAAAGGCAGATTATGCAACGGCTGCGATCTGGCGGCCTGTGACCTTGGTGTGGGAAACGCTGATGGTGAGGTCGAGATGCTCGAACCTACAAGAGATGTACTGAACGGGACTGCACTAGATGACCAGGATCCGGATGCCCGTTGCAGCAGACGTTGCTGACTCGGTGACGGAGTAAAACTATTCGGATCCAATTCCGCGAGTGGTGTGCGCTTTGGCTTGAAGAATGAGTCAATCGGCTTCTTCACTTTCAAGTCTGAGAATGCATTCGATGTTTGCCTCTTAGAGGAACATGTGCGAGGAGTGATAGGAGTAGCTTTGTTTCTTCTGTCGAATAAAAGCTCCGTCTTAGTCATTGGATGAAGATCACCCCGCGCAACTCCTATCGCGATGTCTTGCTCAACAGCACTACCAATGAATGGCATGTCATCCTCATTGACATTGCCGACAACGTCGGTATTCAACACCAGGCTGTTTGCTAGAGGGCAGAAGACTCTTTGGTGCAAGAAAGTTAGCTCAGCCTGCCGAAAAGCCTCCGAATACCCGGTTGGCACATGATATTGACCGTCGAATTGGAGCATCCGAAGGATCTTTTCAATGGTTTTGTGCTTTCGAACAAGTCGATATGCAGTTTTCAATCCCATTTTGTTGATGCTCGCCAGGTAGTCGCATCCACTGAGGATAGCCATCCGTCGGAAGTCCTCGTCCGTCCAGCCGACCAAGCTGATTTCTCGACAGGCAGTGAAATCCTTTCGATTGATCTCCACACAGTCGCCATACTGGTCCAACTTGGTCAGGAGGCTCCGCGCACCAAACACGAGAAGATCTGAATCCTCAGAAATAATGCCGTCGATGATCCCTTTACGTTCGAGGTAAGCGAGCTGGGCATCTGCCTCGTAAGGCGCCACTAGATACTGAACATCGAGCCGTTTCAGCTCTTCGATCAGTTGCCTTGCCATCTGTGGGGTAACATCCACAGCCTTTTGCAACTCGAGATGTGCCTGCGAGATCTTGCCTAGTTTGTGCAGCTCAAGGCCCAATCGCTTGCTCTCCTCTCGTCTCTTAGCCCGACCATCCTCTGTAGTTGCCTTGCTAGGTAAGTAGTCACCGTCGAAGACTATATATGGAATGACGCCGAAGTGGATAAGCATGCGGACTCGATTCATGGCGAAGTCCACATATCTGAGGTATCATGAGTTCCACTTCCACGTACTGGCCTGGTTCTAACTTACTTAGCCGTCGGTCTCTCCAAAGCAAGGTCGATGGTACAAGCTACCGTTCCTCGATGTAGCCAGCCATAGGCGTCGACTCCTATTGTTTTTCCAGCGAACTTTTTGAGATTGCAGGGCTTATGTATTGACTTGAGGAGTGGCAAGAGGCCTGAGACGCCATCAGTATCCTTCAACAGTCACTCGTGTGCGGGTCGTACCTGAGATACCCATTGTGGACAGATTGAATTGCAGCGGAAGCAGTATCGCCAGTATAGATGCTTTGTTTACACCCTGGAGGATCTGCGAATGACCTTTAAAATAGCATCTCCAGCTGTTTTGAAACGGACAACTGAGCACCACTATGGAGTGTACAAGTAGCAAGGAGTGCACAACCAGGTGGCACTACAGAGTGTTGATTTGTTCAATCATGGCGGTCGTCACCTTCCCTCCGAAGGCTCACGCGCGAGTACGCGTTGAGGAAAGCACGGTCGAAAAGGGTGCCATATTAAGCGAAAAGGCGGTGAAGATTCTGCCAGATCCTTGAAGTGGGATAACCATTTTTGTCCAGAATTGTTCAAAGCTCATCAGCTCCCGTACCTACGTCTCACAAAATGCCCAAAAGTCTGGCCAAGGTACAAAAGAAAATCAGCAAGAAGCGCGGCAACACCAATTCGTTGAATGAGAATAGTCGAGATGCCCAGAAGTTACGGCGTGCTGGCGCAAGGGGTGACAAATTAGCCAGGCTGTCGGCAGCCCGAGCCAAAGTCAATCAACCTCATAGTACGTTGTGGCATCCTCGTTCTTTGTCGTATAGTGCTTATTCTCATGCTTCACAGAACAAAGGGTAGCTTTCTTCCAGCAAGCGACAAGGGACACCCCCACTCCACTGCCCTTGCCTGTTACCCAGGGTCTGATCCAGAGGTCTTTTCAGCACCACCACTCCCAATGCGATTCGCAATCTGACAGACAGCTAGATACATATCACGGGATGACGAAGAGCTCGCAAAGTTGCAGACAGAACGCAGACCCGGCCGGGCGTCTAGTACGAGAGAAGATCTGCTGAAGCAACGCATCGACACGGAGAACAGGGAGTATGACGCGGGCTTTTGGATCCCGGATATGGAGGATGCAGACAACATAGCCCGGCTTGAGAGTTGGACGGGAGACTGGACGTCTCTGAATACACTCACGTATGTCCGGCTAAGTCGAGATGGGAAGAAGCGATCTTCGAGTTTTCCGCCCAAGGCTCAATCATGACACTTCCTACCGTACTGCAGCCTCTGCTTCAAGTGCTCCATCCTCAGGTTGCTATCAAGGAATCGTCGAACTCGTTTCCAGTAGCAGAGAGCGCAATAACTTCGGAAGGTAGGGATGCCACTGTCTTATGGGCGTTTGATTCTTTACATCGGGCCAATCTCCTTTCTCGGCGTAGGCTGCATATTTGCACAAGAACCCAATTTATGCACAGATGCCTCCATTTCTCGTCGGCCTTTGATATTTCGTCTGTCTTTGGTCGTTCCGCACCGAGCTACAGTTCCTTATTGGGTAAAAGACTCCGCTGGTCCATGCGACTGCATAAAAGACTCGGATGGTAGTCGGCCCGTAAAAAAGACTCGGATAGACTCAACGCCGAGTGCTAACCCGAATAGTCTTCGTGTCTTAGAACGCGTCGACGCGTCAAAATGTAAATAAACATTAGGATAGTAAACAAACAAACAAACAAACAATAGATATTCACGTGTTTAAATTGCTTCTATTTACTAATTATGTGGCCTACAGCATGTAGAGGCATTATGCCCTACCTGGTGGCATGTGCTGCAGCAATGGACTGCATTTTCCAGCCTTAAACCCTCACCGGCGTCCCCCAAATCATCCTGATGCAGCCCACGCGGAGCACGCATATCCTCCATCCGAATCCGCTCCTTCTTAGGCCTCCCGCGAGGCACACGAGTGTGTGGATGGCGGCGAGGTCGAAACGCGTCGAATGGTGGATGTAAACACCAAATGCTTAGTGACAGCGACGTGTTTACTATAGACAAAGAATTAGCGCCGGAGTAAAGTCTATCCGAGTCTTTTTTACGGGCCGACTACCATCCGAGTCTTTTATGCAGTCGCATGGACCAGCGGAGTCTTTTACCCTTCCTTATTACCTGGTATCGTTCATTCAGGCTGACTCAGCTACGCTACCACCTTGTAAATCACTCACGCTGCCGGCTTCGCGAAGCTAAGGTAACGTACTATAAGGGATGCAGGAGGGAAAGGATGCCCGTCCCTGCATAATATTAATGTACATTGACTTACCTGGCAAGTCGGGCCAACACAAGATGCCGAGGTCGGTCGAGGTTGAGGTGCGTATTCTGTCAAAAGTCTACGTACAAGTATTTATACCCCACGAGCGGCCTGACCTTTCTTTACAACCACAAGCCCAGCTGCTACTTTCTTGCTGTATGCTGTTTCTGGGTTAGAGGAGAGGAAACGATTATCTTCAACATGCATCCCTACGTTGTGGTCTCTCTTGGTGCTGGCGTAGCTTTCATTCTCTTTAAAGTCGTTTCCAGTACCCTCACCAGCCGTTATCATGCCGTCGAAGCCCAACGGCGGGGCTGCAAGCCTCCGCCAAAGCAAGAGAACAATTGGCCTTTTGGCCTGGATCGATTGCGAAATGTCATCCGCGCGGACGCGGCCAAGAACTTTCCAGACTTTCTGGTTGAGGCATTCCGGGCAATGGGAGCAAACACGTTCGAGTTCAACATAATTGGCACCAGTGGTTACCTCACCTCCGACCCGAAGAACATCCAGGCCATACTTGCCACCCAGTTCAACGAGTTCTGCCTCGGTCCGAACCGACGCAACGCTTTCATGCCTTTGCTCGGCAGCGGCATCTTCACGCAGGACGGCAAGGCGTGGGAGCACTCTCGAGCGATGATCCGACCCTCGTTCGTTCGAGATCAGGTCTCTGATCTCGAGCTCGAAGAACAGCACGTGGCGGACATGATGCGAGCCCTCATCGTCAAGCAAGATGGATGGACCGCACCCGTAGACTTGCAAGTTCTCTTCTTCCGCCTGACTCTCGACTCCGCCACCGAGTTCCTCATGGGCGAGAGCGTCGGGTCTCAGGTCGCCAACCTCCCCGCCGAAGCCCAACCCAACGGCGGCGTCAAAGTGACTCAAGACGAGAAAGCCTTCGCCAACGCCTTCGACGTCGCGCAGAGGTACCTCGCCCGCCGCGGCCGCCTGTTCGACAAGAACTGGCTCGATAACACGCCCGGATTTCGCCTCGCCTGCAAGCAAACGCACGAGTTCGCCGACCACTTCGTGCGCCTGGCCCTGCACCCGGACCTGAAGGACAAAGACGAGGAAAAGGGCGGGCGGGAGAAATACATCTTCCTCGAAGCGCTGGCGGCGCAGACGCGCGATCCCATCGAACTCCGCTCGCAGATCCTCCACATCCTCCTCGCCGGCCGCGACACCACCGCCTCCCTGCTCGGCTGGACCTTCTACATGCTCGTCCGACACCCCGCCATCTACGACGGCCTCCGCGCCACCATCCTCTCTGAGTTCGGCTCCTACGCCCACCCCCGGAACATCACCTTCCAGAGCCTCAAGTCCTGCAGACAACTCCAACATACCCTCAACGAATCATTGCGCCTCTACCCAGTCGTCCCCTTCAATTCCCGTGTCGCGACTAAAGATACCACCATCCCCGTTGGCGGCGGGCCGGACGGGAAGAGTCCGATCTTCGTGCGCAAGGGCCAGCCGGTCGATTACTCCGTGCACGTCATGCATCGGCGCAAGGATCTCTGGGGCGAGGATGCGGACGAGTTCAGGCCGGAACGGTGGGTGGGCAGGAAAGTCGGGTGGGAGTATTTGCCGTTCAATGGCGGGCCCAGGATCTGTCTCGGTCGTATGTATCCCTTTCCTCCAGTTTGCCATTGATCTACCCGAGCACATTAAATCCCACCGATCAGAATGCTGACCATGAGGACAGAGCAATTCGCCCTGACGGAAGCGTCGTACGTCACGGTCCGCCTGATCCAGCGGTTCGACCGGATGGAGAACCTCGACCCGGAGCTGACTCCGAAACATAATCTCACTCTCACGAGTTGTTCTGCGTCGGGCGTGCAGGTCAGACTGCACGTGGCTCGAGAGTAAGAGGAAAACGGCAGCCGCAAGGCAGTAGTTTAGGTTATAATGTTCAACCGGCTTGGATTAATGGAGCTGGCGTTTTCGTATTGGAATATGGTAGCAATAAAAAAAGCCTCTCATTCTCCCCTGTACGTACAAGGTCTTGGACTAATCAACATCAACACCAACATCAACGTAAGCTAAGGAAGAAAGCAAAGCAACGAACCAACCAACGAATCCCCAATGCGCCGCCCCGATTAAACGCCCCAACTTGGATTCACTCTATCAGTATCTTCTCACCCATGTCTCCCACCCCAACCTAACGCTCTTCGCAACACCCCTTTCTGCCCCACCCCTTCCGCCCCGCTCAAGCCCTCCCAACAATATAGTCACGATTCTCAATCGTCACGCTCTTGGTCATATGATTGACCTTGTAAACGCCCACCAACCTCGCCGCCAGCTCGAACATGTTGTTCCGCAGCGAAATGACGATGAACTGGGCGTTCTTGGTGCGTTCCTTGATGTAGCTGGCCACGATCGACACCTGTGCACCCCATCCACATATCAGCAATCAGTAACTAGCGAACAGCAAACAGCAAATAGCAAAACCACCCCTTAACCAACAACCTCGACGCCTCAAGAACGTCTCCCCCACCAAGACGCTCGAGGACGAGGACGAAGAGCACCGGCGCCAGGGCAAGCAGAACAAATGCAAGCTCGAGAAAACAAAACTCACATTCCTAAAATCCAACGCAGCATCAATCTCATCCATGACATAAAGCGGCGTCGGCCGAAAATGATGCAACGCAAACACCAGCGCCAGACTACTCAACGTCTTCTCCCCCCCCGACAGATTCGAGATATTCTTCCAGCTCTTCTTGGGCGGCATCACACTAAACAGTATCCCCTCAGCAAACGGGTCCAAGCTATCCACCAGCTCTAGCTCCGCATTGCCGCCCATGGTGATCATCTGGTACATCTCCTTCAGCCGCAGCGAGATGCTGCTGAAGCCCGTCATGAAGCCCTCGAGGCGCAGCGCGCGCAGGTCGTCGTGTCGCTTCTTGGCCGCGTCGCGCAAGGTCAGGGAGGTGCTGAGGTCGCTGGTGCGGGAGGCGTGTTCGGTGACGCGGCGGCGGTAGTCGGAAAGGACGGAGAGGTCGATGGGGGTGGATTGCGTGCGCTCTTCGAGGGTGGCGATGGCGGTTTTGAGGAGGGGTTTGTCGAAGTCGGCGAGCTCGTCTTTGGTGTAGGTGGGGAGGTCGGAGGGGGTTTGGGATGGGTCGTCGGCGAGGTCGCTTGGGTTGTGTTAGTATGGTTGGGGTCCGGAGTCTTTTGCCTGAAGCTGGACGTTCGAAGGGAGGGACTGCGGTGGGGTTGCTTACCTGACGCTCTGGATCGAGAGCTTGCCGTGCTTCTCTTGCCAGTATCGGAGGCGTTTCTGGTTTTCGTGGAGCATCTTACTGTTCTCTTCCAGCTGGTTGCGCATCTCGATCTCGACGGCGCGGATCTCGTTCAGCTGGGCGGTCTTCTCGTCGAGTTCGGCCTTGAGAACGGCCAATTCTTCTTTTCGGGTCTCCAACGCCTACGGATCGGATAAGTATAGCTGACTAGAAGTGGCGATAGAACTTTGGTAGCTTACCACTTGAGCTTCCTCTGCCTTTCGCCTTGACCCCGAAGCATCCGCTGATTGGTTTCGAATCTCCTCGCTGAGCTGCTCAAGCTCTTGCACGACGGCGGCTATCTCGGCCTCGGCTTCGGCATGAGCCTTCTCGTTCTTCACCTTCTGTTTCTCTGCTTTTGTCTTCCCGACCTCCGCGTTAGAGATCTCTTCGGTCAGAGTGTCGATCTGCTCCTTCAGACCGTCCACCTTGGCTTTTTGCCCTCGCAGCTTGACACCACCGACCTCCATTATCTTGTCCTGCAATGACTTGATCTCCTCTTCGACTCCGGCTGTCTCGGTATGTAGCTTACCCACCTCTTTTTCAAGGCTGGCAATCTGCTTCTCAAGCGTGCTGACGCGACTGTCATCAGTCTTCGATGGCCGGTGCTCCCCGTTCAGTTCCTTCACCCGTCGCTGCGCATCGGCGAGGTTTCGGGTCGAGCTGTCGATCTCCAGACCGATCTTCTGCATCTTAGTCTCAAGTTGAGGTATCTGATCGTTCACAGTTCTGAGAGCTGTCTCGAGCTGTTGTTGGTTTTCTCGAAAGCCCTGAAACTCTTGCTCCAATTCGTCACGGCTGACCTCAAGCTTGGTGACTTGCTCCTTTGTTACATCTGCAACCAACTTGGAGGACATGCCACCCCTGGCCACTCTGGTACCACCTCCACTCATGGTACCAGAGACGTCGATCAACTGTCCATCAAGCGTGACGACTCGCCATCTCCTGGCGCCGTAGGCAATCCGATTGGCTTGCTCCAGGTCCTTTGCCACAAGGGTATTTTGCAGCGCGCTGAAGAACGCTGGTCGGAACTTGTCATCCTTCGCTCTGACCAAGTCGAACAACCTCGGCACGTTCTCAGGCGTATCGATGGCTGAGAGATCCCTCCGGGCCAACCGGTCGAGAAGGATGATGTTGGCTCGACCGAGGTTGTTCTTCCGAAGGTAATCTATACATTGCTGGCCCACCTCGACCGAATCAACCACAAGATTCTCTAGCGAAGGGCATGCGGTGGAGATTGCCACGTCGTATTTCTGATCGATACTTCCAAGATTACCAAGTCTGCCGTGGAAACCCTCGATGCGACCGGACTCCTTTAATCTCACCAAACCGGTCAGGACGTTGCCTTGAGATTGGCTGCTTGACAAAGTTGCCCGTGCCTCATCCGCCTTCTGACGAGCAGATGAGAGTTGTGAACGTTTCTCTGGTTCTCTCTGGGCAAGCTTGGCAAGCTCCGCTTGAACTTTGCTGGTTTCCTTTTCTAGTTTCGCCTTGTGACTCTTACATTCTTCCAGTTCTGCTTGCTTCGCTGTTCGACTCTCCTCGATCCCGTGAATCTTGGCTTGGATTTCCTCAAGTGCAATGGCACCGGCGTTGCTTTTCTCGCGCAAGATATCAAGTTCGCTTTGCGCCAAGGCGATGGCGGACTGTTTCTCATTGATCTTCTCGTTCCAAGGTTCCAGAGTTTTCTGCTTCACGGCAATCTGGTCAGAGAATGCTTGCGTCTTGCCTTTGAGACTTTCCCTGATACTCGCCAACTCTTTCTCCTCGACACGCATACTCTTCTCCAACACAGCAATCTGCACGGCGTTGCGCTCCACGTCATCTGAGTGCTTCTGTATTAAACTATTGGATTCGGAGGCTGCAAGCCTACTGGTCTGCAGGGATTTCTCCAGCTTCTTTTGTTTTCCCGACAGAAATTTCTTCTTTTCCTCGAACTTCACGTTCTCTTTGTCGAATTTCGCCATTTCTTTAATCACGGCCTGGGTAGTCCTCTCCAGAGCATCAATGTCCTTAGCACCACGCTTGTACTGCTTTTCGAGCTCTTTGATGCCATCTTCGTTGCCCTGATGCTTCTCGAGTTCCGCATCCAATTGCCCTTGCATCTGACCAATGGCTTCCTCCGCGACTTTGATGTTGTCACCACACTCATCCATGTATACCTGGTATAGCGAAGATTGTTTGAGTGCCAGCTCATTCTCATCTTTGAGATACGCAAGAGCGCGATTCTTCTTGTCTTCGAGACTATTCTTCTCTTTCTCAACATGCTGCACACGAGCTCTTTTCTCCACGCAAACTTCGTTCAGTACCTCCACCTCTGCGGCCGACTCTTCAATGGGCGTCTTGTATTTTGAAGTGCCTATGATGTCTTCAAGATATTCGAGCAGGCCATCATCGTGTTCGTTTGCGGCTTTGGGTTTCATCTGCGCGATCGACTCGACTTCTCCCTGCAATATCAAAAAGCGCTTGTGGTCCAGGTCTACGCCACGATCCCGTAGCAGTGTGGTGACCACTGTGAAGTTTGACTCTCGTGCGTTGATATAGTACTTGCTAGCATTGTTCTTGAAAGCTTTCCGGGATATAATCAAGGTCGAGTCCGGGACAACCTCGTGTTTCCCACCAGGCTGCGTGCTGATCAGCAAATTATAGCATAGTCATACTGCACTCTTCACTTACCAAATCCATCACCTCTTGAAAATGAACTTCTACCTCGCAGTGGTCTAGATCAGGAAAAGCGGCAGAGTTGTGGATCAATGCTGAAATTTTGCCTTGTCTCATTTTGCTGGCTCGGAAACCAAACACGAAGAGAAGCGAATCGATGACATTAGATTTGCCAGATCCATTCGGACCGACTACCGACGAGAAAGAAGCGTGGAAAGGCCCAACTTCCTGTCTCCCGGCGTAGCTCTTGAAGTTTATGAGGACCAAGTGTGTGATGACTATCCTGGCCTTCGGTCCTGACGGCTCTTGGGGTACGGGAACCGCCATCGCTCTTGACCTTACTACGATGTCCATAGGCTTCTCTAGAGGCCTTTCGAATGGGTGCAGTCTGGCTGAGTTGTCTTGAGCCTCCGGAAGTGGTTCCTGCTGGTTAATCTTCGCCTCTGTGATGTCCGCCAGTGGTGTGCCATGGAGCTGTGATGGTTCCGGCGTCACAGAGGGTTTCGGTGTAGGCAGAGGAGGCGGGAGATCTGGTGTTACGGAGGCACGGGTCCGTCTTGGCGCTGGCACACTCCTTCTCTTGCGTGGTGAGGACTTCTTTGTAGGAGAGACTGGTTCTGGTGGTATAGTCTCCTCCGGATCGAAGATCTGCGATGGCTCAATGGTATCTCCAGTTTTCGTCCTCCTGCTTTTAGCTGCGCTTTGGGGTGTTGGCGGGGCTCCAATAGTCTTTCGTCTCGTCTGCCGGCGAGGGCTGCGCGCGGGCACGGGAGTAAAATCCTCCTCACTGTCTTCGGGTTGATTGCGGTTTTCCACATGTTCATCTTCGTCGGAATCGTCAGTCACAACCTTTCGACGCGTAGCAGCTCGCCGTGATGGGCGCGTTGGTGATATTGTGGCCATAATGGAGTATACTGTGAGGTTCACAATGGTGTTCGCGATTTGGATCAGTTTGGGAGTCGCTTAGCGTTGTTGATGTTTTTCCCAATTGGTCATAGCGTAGCCGCTTGCATATCGCGCAAAGGACCTCATCGTGATAAGCCATTGTTGCGACATACCCTTTAACGCTCTGAATCCCATCATATCGTGGTTATCATCGGAATGGATGAGGTTGAGGACTTCGAGACTGTTTTCTCCTTCAAGTCTGATTATGCCTTTGACCATAAGACCGTGGAGGTGATCCTTGCGAACAGGCGCACCCTAGAGAATGAGCTCTTCTTTGACAGGTTATTGCGAGTTCTAGGGATCAGGCAAGGTAAGTTCCAAACTACCTCCATCCAAGCTTTCTAACATCGGTCCGATCTTAGCTAAGAAACTGTATCCGCCACGGTCAAACCAAGAACTAAGAACGTTACATCGAGAGATAATCTCCAGCGCTTCTGCGGATCACCACAAGCTGTCACTACTGTATTATGTGCTCAAAGACTGCATACATTTTTCAGACGCCTCTGAAAGGTTTGGCGAGCGGTACTATATTCCAGAAAAGTACAGAACGTACATCCAAGGGCTGTGGCATCTTGATCGGTTGAAATTCGAGGTAACCCTGTCCCATAGCCAACATCAGGGTGATCCCACTGATCCGATTTCAAGAGAGCTCTAGGTTTTCTCTCAGAACCATCCCTAATACCCACCTTTCCGGAAGAGATCCTCTATACTCTCTGCGTCCATGCTGCCAAAGAAGACTTCACTCTTCCAATAGCTTATTACCACACTGTCGCGCCGCCGCTCACCTCCGTCAAAATACTTGATGCTTTCTTCTCCGTCCTCTGCAGGTCCAGTATCACTGAGGCTTTCTACTTCTCGCGTGGACACAGCGATGAGGTGCATAGGCATCTGCTAGAGCAGCTAGTTGGATTTGTACATTCAGGAGTATCCGGGAAGACACGTTCAGAGAGAGGCGTCGAGCTCGTCAATCTGCCTTTGAACGAGGAAGAGGAACACTGGTTCGAAGAGTACCTGTTGTCCGGAAAAGGTAGGACTCTCCAGGGGTCGAAGGATACCGTCACGATGAGGAGAATCGCGACCGGCAAAGTCACAGAAGCTTTCCAAGTCAATGCGGGTTTAAATAGAGGCCAGTTGCATGGCCTCAACTGGGATATACTCAAGGGTAGTCTTGAAAAAGGAGCAGGACCTAGGTTAGCCTTGCGTAACCTGACCATTTAGTGATTGGCGAACGGCGTTGATATCATAGCGATGGCGTTGGTGGGCTTAGTCAGAATGTAGCTGTTTTCAGAAGAGGATCGTATCTGTTAATTTACAAATATATGTAACCAGCTGGAAACGCTATGCATGAGACCATTGTAAACTCCATGTGCTGATAACATAGTATTGCCTATGCTTGCTATTAGGGTTTGTAGCACATAAAGCGGTTTCCAAGCGACATCCCCGATGCGTAACTGCGCTCTTGTTCAACTCCAGCCCCTTGAGGTTGCCAAGCCCCATTAAACACAAATTCCAACGGGTCAAACCAGAATCATTTCCCAAGAGTTCTTAACACGTTGACGAGGATGCTTTATTATATCAATATACAGAGGCTAGGTCTCACAGTCCTCGGCTCGTGAGCATGGTTACATCGGAATGCCACAATAGCTGTCCTGGAGAAAATTCATAATAGATCTAGTATTGGTCAACAAAAGTGCAGCATGGTAGTCTGCAAATTCTGGCAACAGGGCCATTGCAGATTTGGAGGTCAGCAGGATCTACGGACATCCGAAACCTATGCGCAAGGCTAAAGGACTTATAGACAGATGCAGATACGACCACCCGAGTAAGAACTTGCAGACACAGAACAGGTTCGGGGTTTTCCAAAGTCCAGAGAATGAGAGGACGAGTAATCGCTCAAACGGATCTTATGGAGGTATGGAACTTTCATACTCGGTCTCGAGTCCAAGGACCGCTAAGGTGTCCACTGTCTCACTTCGTGAGGTTGCCGATTTAAAGGCTCTCGTCTCAGTTTTGAAAGACTAGCATTTAGCAATCCTTGTTGGATGAGTGAAACCAATTACTGACCTGCTTCAGGGACATCATCAGACCGACCATTGCCGTGAGACTTAGGTGACAATCCGATTCGTTGACCGAGCTGATACCAGTAGCAGGTACTCTCTCAACAAAGACATCATCATCAATGATCTCTCCAAAGAACATCCGCAATGGATTCTCTCGGCTTATGGTCCTGGGAGGGACGCGCCTCTTCAACTCTTTGGCGGGCTGCCACGAGAACAGAGTTTCGAAGAGATGCGACTGCATCATTACATAGCAGCTGCTTCCGGCAATCAGACGCAAGCCATTCTGGAAGCTCAGCGGCTTGTGAATGATGCCGAGCAGCAAATGCAGACAGTTCTGCGGGACGTTGACGGCGCCATCAACTATATCATTGATGGCGCAAAAACGCACCCGAATCGGCTAGACATCTGCAAAGGCCAAGGAGGCAGTGGGTCGGGTCAGCAGTCGGCGTTTGGATCTCCATCTCCTCTGGAAGTACCTCAGCCGATTACGTCGTCAACTTTCGGACAACCGGCCGCCTTAGGGAAGCCAACCTCCGCATTCGGCCAGCCTGCGTCAAGCTTCGGCCAGCCTGCGTCAAGCTTCGGCCAGCCATCGGCTCTTGGCAGGCCGCAGCCAGCGACGTTTGGACAACCCTCCATACCGCCAAGCCAACCCGCCTCTGCTTTCGGCCAGCCATCCGGTACGTTTGGCAGACCATCTACAAGCTTCGGCCAACCATCTGGGGTGTTTGGCCAACCGTCCTTGGGTCCCGCCACCACAGCCTCTTCTTTCGGCCAGCCATCTGCCCTCGGAGGCACGATTTCGGCGCCATCGACTCTTGGCCAACCAACAGGCTTCGGAGCCGCACAGCAACCAACTTCTTCATTTGGCCAATCTAGTAATCCTTTCGGTCAAGCCTCCGCAGTTTCACCTCCTCAGACCACGCCATTCGCTCAACCGTCACAACCCGCTCAATTAGGCAGCTTTGGTCAGCCGTCACAGCCCGCTCAACCAAGTGGCTTTGGTCAGCCGTCACAACCCGCTCAGTCAACCGGCTTCGGTCAGTCGTCACAACTTCCTCAAACGGGAGGCTTTGGTCTACCAGCAAAGCCGCCAGCACCAACAACAAACGGTGCATTCGGGGCTCCACCTGCAACTACGAATGGACATTCCGTACAGCGGGATGCCCAAAATAAACTCACAGCATGGCATGGCAAGCCAGTTTCCTATATCGACGGAGATCCATGCTACAGGCGCCCTGATGGGACGTGGGAGAAGATCTGGTTTCCGGACGGCCCGCCGAAGGAGAACGAAGACACTCAACTTCCAGACGAGGCGTACGATGAAAGGACGAAAGAGGCTTATATGTATATGAGGTTGCACCGGGCGTTCAAGGATGGGATCATGCCTGACAAGCCGCCCAAGAGAGAGTGGTGTAATTGGGACTTTTGATTGTGGGCGAGGAAGTAGGTGTATATAGATTAACCATGTCAATGTCTCAGAGGACTAATTGTGAGAGTTTTCCACAGGGAGGCGGCAACATTCGGGACTTTCAGAACATCCTGGCGCATACGTAGCGTTTTTTCGACCATGGCTTATCTTGATTTTGAACAGCCGAGGTCATCTATAGGTCTTCATTTCTGTACGACTGAATAGCAGTAGATTATGCGTTTCCAGCCCAACCCTGAACCTTACTGCTCCTCACCGGACCATCACGACGCCCCTAAGCAGCAATCGTGACCTCGACCTCCACACCCGCCTCAATATTGATAATAATCTGCTTCACGACCTCAGTCGGCGCATTCAAACTAGAACACCCTCGTCAGCAAACCCTCCGAAATCCATCCCATCGTACCAGCATCAGCAAATAGAAGAGAGAACAGGACACCCACTCAATCAACCGCTTATGGATCCTCATCTCAAACATATCCCACGTCTTACTCCCCTCACCCGCAGGCGTCTTCCTCGTCGTCACCTTCAGACACTTGGTCGGCAGGCGCACGGGGCCCTTGACGCGCAGGTCCTTGGACTTGGCTCGCTCGATCAGCTCCTGGCATACTTTCTCCAGCGACTGCACTTTGCGCGACGTCAGGGTGATGCGGATTTTGTGGATTTTCTGGTCCGTGTGGGTTAAGGTTAGTGGTTTTGGATATGCGCTTGTGGAATGTGAAGTGGGAGAAGATGGGGGGAGAGCGGGGGTGTTGGAGGAGATGCGACTTACGGGGCCTTCGCCGAAGTCTTTTTCGGGCTTTTGGTAGGACATTTTGGCGGTTGGTAAAGGTGGGTGGGTGGGTAGATGTGGGATGCGAAGGCCAATCAAGACCTGAACGGCGTGGGTTCGGTAATGTGATGAGAGGCTGTTGTCGTGAAGAGTGAAATCTCGGTTGATGGTTATGATATGCGAATTTGATTGTGGGATTGAAAGTCTTGGCGAAGCAGTCCGCTTAGAGTTCTGGAAAGTTACCGCTTGTAGAATTAGCGCGGATTGCTACAATGAGTAACTTCGTCATCTGTTGATGTTGTAGAAGAAATTAGTTTTCGATCAAAAGTAAGGTGTCCAGGCATATCAGAACATTTTGAATAAACAGCCAGGCTCATTCGGAGAGCATCAGGTAACGAACAAGTCATCCACCCACTGTGCCTTGCGCTTTGCAAGGGAATGGATATACCTGCTTGGGTCTCATTTCCACCAGCCTCCTTGCGGAGGGAGATCGTCCCTCAGGAGTGGGAAGCATGTCTGGACGCATGGATTGCTCTTGCTCTTGCCTATCTCCTCTTACCCGCGAATGTGTTCCGCTCAAAAGTTACAAAAAACAGCTCCTTGATTGCGTTCCTCTCTACCTATTTTCAGGGGATATCAAGAGCTCCACATCTAGATACGGAGAACATCAAATCTAGGACCTTGCGTCAGGTCTGTTTTCTTCTTGCGCATAGAGTGCTATCAAACTCGGACGTTCTTCTTCCATCGATAGACTGGATCTTCCTGGGGAATCTTAGCATCGTCTATGCCAAGAAACGAGCACTCCGGGAACTGATAGACGCTGCGTGTTTGCGGAAAGAGCTTGAGCCGGATTTACGGAAGTTTAAAAAGTCGATAATATCAGAGTTGGAGAAGTTCGGCTCAGAGGACTCAGAACAGCTCGATGATACCCTGAAACGATTATGTTCTCTGATATACGTATCCCCAAATGCTGGGCAATTCTTCATGATTGGATCCGACTTCATGGATGCTCTCATCTCGGCGCATAGAATGGCTTCTACTGGGTTTCAGAAGAAGCTAGTCACCATCTCATACTTAGGTCTTACCGGCCTCACAAAAGGGGATAAGCCCAACATCTCGCTTCTTATCGAACACATATACAGCCTCAAAGCCTCGACAAAATCCGGATCAAAGGCTGAGGAGCAGCAAACCTCCCTTGCTTCTGCGTTAGTGACAGATACGCCCTTGCTGCGTAAGCTTCAGGACCGAGTCAACGGAGGAGACGCTTCGCGATTGAAGCCGGTGATTTCAGCGCTTGAAACCCTCCGCAACCCCTCAGGATCGAAGAAGAAACGACTTGTGCGCCGTAAGATCGACAAAGGCAAAGGGCGCGACCACGATAAGTACGGCCATGAAGCGTCTAATGACATCCATGTCCACCGAATGAGTCTCGTCACCCAGGTGCAAGATCTGTTCCCAAGCCTAGGCTCGGCGTTCATCCTCAAACTACTCGACGAGTACGACGACGACGTCGAACAAGTCACCGCTCATCTCCTGGAAGAATCCCTACCTCCACAGCTACGCGTCGCAGACCGGACCGAGCAGATGTATGTCTCTACCCAATCCATCCCACCCCCCTCTCCCGCCCCATCACTAACACTCCCTTCCCCCTCCCAGACCCCACGCAACCCTCCCGAACACCACCACCACCACTACCAACAGCACCTCCCACCTC
>JAABUJ010002538.1_pt1 | contig 22395 bp, 6 predicted proteins | sample 5559131 | NCBI WGS metagenome assembly JAABUJ01 (sample SAMN10711875, study PRJNA513366) | rock metagenome | isolation source: Antarctica rocks | place: Antarctica: Victoria Land, Mt New Zealand nord | collected 2016-01-07
TTGATTGAGCTGTCGGTCGCTTGCTTGTAGGGATCCACATTCAGCCGCACTGTTCCGTTCAGTAGGAAAGCATCCTGTGGAAGGCCGATGATCCTTGAGCGGACCTCGCGTCGTGGAATGGTTGAGATGTCGACACCGTCGATGTTGATGGTACCACCATGAAGCTCGATCATGCGAAAGATGGCAAGGATCAAGGAGCTCTTGCCACTACCTGTCCTTCCGCAGACGCCGACCTTTTCGCCCGGCTGGATGGATAGGTTCAAGTCTTTAAGGACCATCCGACTGCCATCGTAGCTAGCAGACACGTGGTCGAACTCAACAGATCCCTGTGCCGGCCAGTTTTTCGGGACGACAGCGTTCTCCTGCGGACGATCCTCGGGAGTGGTGCTGGAGGTGAAGGTCTTGATGCGTGACACAGCGCCAATGTGAGTTTCCAACATCGTCCAGAATTGTAGGAGAAGCTTGAGGTTCTGGCTGAACAAGATAACATTGAGTAAAGCGATACCGACATACACCCCGCTTTGTTGCCCCCTAAGCACCACAGCGAGGACGATCAACAACACTGCAACAGCAGCGACAACCAAGTCCAGTACCAGCTGTAGCCAGCGTTGGATGGAGAAGAGAAGGTAGAAGGGCCTTTGCGATTGATCAAGCAAATAACGATTCCTCGTTTCCAAGGCGCGCTGCCACCCAAAAGCACGAACCGTTATTAGACCGGCGATGGTCTCGGAGAACTGCGTGTATAGCGGCGACTTTGCCTCGAGGTCCAGGAAACGTAGCTGCCGGGAGGTCCGCAGATAGAAGCTCTGAATGAGGTACACAGCTAGGAGCAAGAAAGGGAACGAGATGGCAGCATACTGTGAAGACACTCCGATCAGGACAATCTGGGCTATACACATCATGGAGACGGCGAAGACGTTCAGAGCGGAGATGGGCAAGTCCATGTCGATGAGCTGGAGATCTTGCGAAAATCTATTGAGCGTGACTCCGGTGTCCGTGGTAGCGAAGAAAGACAATGGGGCTGTGAGCACAGTGTGGAGCAATCGAGAATGGAAGTTACCTCCTGACTGTGGTACCATCGTGACGACGATCTGCCAGCAGCTAACTATCAGAGATATCAAGCCCGCAACACCTAGCAGGGCATATATGCCGAGCCAGTATCCTAGGTTGCTGTTCGGGTTTTGCGCGTTGGCTGTCGACCACCAGCCTAGCCAGATCTGTGGGAATGATATGCAGAATACATAAGCACTCATGGCAACCATGAAACTGGTCACGGCAAACCAGCCGACGGAGCTGGCGTAGTATGCATAGATGGATATGTCTCCCGTCCGTCTGTTTGCGTCGAGGTTGGACGATGGTTGCACCTTTTTAGGCGGTGACATCGTGGAGGCGAGTTTTGCCTGGGTGGAAACGAGTTGGTCCATAACCGCCACTTTGGTGCTGTCGTAGCCCCATTCTGCTGGCGGTAAGTCAAGGCTCGAAATGAAGCCCCCATTTGTGAGGAGTTCTCTGTAAGTGCCCTGCTCTGCAATCTCGCCTTTGTCGCTGAGTACGACGATGTGATCGGCAAAGGGGAGGCGCTTAGAGGAGGACGAAGCCACAACAACAGTGGCGCTCTGTCGTCGAAATAAGCCTTCGACGCCGAGCAGACTGTGGAATACGCGCGCTTCCGTGTCGGCGTCAAGGCCGCTGAAGACATCGTCGAGAATGCAGACATGATGTCGGGCATATGCTGCACGTGCTAATGCAAGTCGTTGACTTTGCCCTCCGCTTATGGCGATCCCTTTGCTTCCAATTCGGGTTTGGTCTCCGAGAGGCAGCTGTCGGAGATCTTCGGTCAAAGCACAGGCCTCCAAAACGGTACTGTACCAACGTTCCTCTAGCGCCGAGAACGCGACGATGCTTTCCCGCACTGTACCGTTCATGTGGAAGGGCGACTGATCGCAATAGGCAATGTCACCTGCGAAGCAATGCTTGATAGTCCCTGAAAGGGCTGGTACTTCTCCGAGAAGCGCCTTCAGTAGCGTCGATTTGCCACAGCCCACGCGACCTACGATCATTGTCACCTTGCCTCGGGGGACTCTTAGATTAATCGATGAGATCAAAGGATCCTTCCCCGCATCCCAACCGAAACTTCCACCTTCTACACGTATCGCATCGCCGTCAGCACTCGCCAATGGGCCGATGGCGCTCTTCACTATGGCGGTCACCACGGGTTTCTCGGACCAGGTGAAGCTCACGTCCGAGCTTCCGGTAGTCTCAGAGCTCTTGATCTTGTCTGTCTCCATCTCAAGAGACCTGAGGCATTTGTCCTCGTGCTCATGGGTCTCCAGAAAAGCTTGGATGCGTGTGAAGCTACCAAACGAGCCAGCAAAGTTAGTCATAGCCATGACCATGGATGTCAAAGGATCAGCCAAGAGCGCAAACAGCGAAAGCGAAGTGAAAATCTTGGTGGTGTTCAAGGTAGAGTTGGGGTCTTTCGATGCCAGGAGCGCGAAGACGGTGAAGGTCAGCACAGGCGCAATGACTGGTGTGGCAAACGCAAAGAACATGCCCCCCACAAGCAGTCTCCGGAATCGTTTGGAGATGCGCAGTTCCCCAAGTCGCAGATCATGTACGTTCTCGAAGAGCGTGTCTGTTAGACCGCACATTTTGATCCGCTTCATCGATCCTAGCATCGTCGAGGTGGCGCTAATTCGTTTTTCGATTGCTTCAAGCCAAACGGCTTGCCTCTGGGCCACTAGACTTGTGACGAAGGCGGAGCCTAAGAGGGAGACTACGAGTAGATATAAAAGTCAGCACAGGTCGCCGGACCGATTCTCATAGCGCCTGTCGCTACGGCTTAGAGAGGGAAGGACTAACCGATTGCAACTGCCAGAGGGATTGTGCAAGCAACTCCAAGCTGGCGCTCGAGTAAGTAGACGGCAACGGCGACCTCGATCACATTCGCCCAGATTTCATGCATTGTTGACCAGCCATTGGTGATCCTCTCAATGTCCGCGCTCATCAGCGTCAGCGCCGCGCCAGAGTCGACGGCATCGTTTTCTAGGAACGACGACTTCGCAAAGAGCATCGAAATAAGCCCTCCTCTTGCCATAGTGATGGCGCGATAGGTGAGATGCTGGTATTGCGCGCTGGTAAAAGCTATACCACAATAGACAAGGAAATATGCGCCAATCAATCCATAGCCCACATTGGTAGTCCCTCCGTTCACAGGTTCTTGGGAAAGAGAAATTGTACGCTGGATCAAGAATGGTTGGCAGAAATTAAAAGCGACCAGCCCTAGTCGAGGTGGAACAACCCAAAGGAGTGTCCACCGAAGTTGGCTGAAACATGACAAGAGGAGTGAGCGTTTGCCGGCTGATTTCGCCCATGCTGCATGGAGCCTGTGGTACAGATAGTCGGATGTCAGGTGCTTATCAAGTGGAAGCAAATCGTCAATGTCCAGGCACCGGGAGAAGCCTGTGAGAAAGAGCGGATTAAGCCACCAAAAGAAATTCTTTCCAAAGAGTCCACTGGTAGCTTCAGGTGACAGCTTCCTCCATTCGATGCGCAGAATACCCCGTTTTTCGATGGCCTCGGCGATGAGCAGTGCACATCTGACTGCGAAGGAAACGGTGGTGGCCACAGCAACATGGTCGTTGTAACCTTGCAGCCATAGCGTTCTGACTCGCGCAGCGTCGAAAAGAAGCGATATTGCGAGGTAGGATTCTATGATCAGACAAGGGTGTATCGTCTTCCGGTGCTCCAGATATGACAGTAACGCGAGAGCAGGCGAGGCGACAAGTGATACCGCAGCATTGGCGACTGATAACTTCGTGTTCACAGCTGTAGGCCTCGCCCATAGCGCAACCAGAGCCAGCTGAACGACCCCGAAAACTGTGTAAAGGACCTGCGAGGACGAGGTTCAGCTTCTATTGGCTCTTCAACAAGAGGCTAGACATCGTTGCGTACCAACTTGGAGAGCAACAATGCACTTCCGGTCACCTTGAGGGATCTTTTGAAAAGGTAGAGAATGCGTAAAGGCACAATGCCTAGCAACAGAACCAGAGGCAGCAGTGAGAGGATGCTCTCTTCAAACAATAAGGTGAAGTCAAAGCCCCCTCGGCACCGTCCCACACTGGGCCCAAACGTATTATCTACGAGCTTGCATGAGGCGGCCGACATGATCCTCGATCCAGTGTTGTTCTGATCAATTGAGAAGCCCTGGACAGCTTATGCGACACGCTGCTCTTTGCCGCGGAACAGAATGCTTGCCAGCGAGGTTCCTGTGGACGGGATTTCATACGAGGTCCCTCTCCAGCGCATATGCTCGTGCGACGAGTTGTCCGAGAGTCTGGGAAAAGGCGCCTTTCGCAATGCATATGCTGGAGAAGCGAGGTCAACCAGACTCGCAAGACGAGAGAACCCCTGCAACGCGTATATTTGAACCACAGGATTGCAGAGCGTCAGTAAATGTCGAGTAGGTTGCAGCAGGAGTTAACGGCATATGCGTATTACACCCGATGACGCAGCGTCGGGACAGGCACGGTCGATCCCAAGCTTGAGGGTCCACATCAATCAGAGTGCTGGGTGGAAAGCTTGGTGCCGTGCACATGTGGCAGAAGGTAGCCGCCAAGGGTCGGAAGAAGCACGAGCGTTTATATCAGAAGGGGTAACAGTATGGAACCTTCCACACACAAGCAGTTCGGCTGCTGGCCTGTCGCCATGCTACGTACGTAGAACCTGCATCGTGTCCTCTGCATTGGCACGGGTGTTGACGATTATGCACGTCTACCAGGTTCTAAGGTCGAGTATCGGCGCGCTGTTCGGGCGACACGTCGCCTTAGGCCATCCGTGCTACCTGATTACAGGTTTGAACTCGGGCGGGGCCTGCTGAAGCTGGCTGACGATCCACAATGGCGTTGCTGGCGTAGACTGCTGTCGATTGCTTCTAGAATCGTGCGGCGAAGAAACAAACGGTTGTGTTCTTGAGTTTGCCCTGCAGCCATGGCAATAGCGTGGGCTGAGACCCGAGAGGCATAGGTGCGGCAAAAGTGCGCCGAGGAGGTGGTCTGACGATGGGGAGAGGCAGCAGCATCATTTAGCGAGTGGTGCGGGCACCGATGATTTACGTATAGGAATAGCTGAGACAGGCCGCATTGGGTGTGGCGCTATCGATCCGATGCGATGGTTCAGGATGTTCGAAATTTTTCTGGCGCTGAGACGAATGGGGATGTGTAACGTTCTTCCTAGTCGGGCTAAAAGTAGAAAGTACTCCCAGCGTCCCATCCGCTGGGATGCTAGTCAAGGGTCCCCTGGCCCCCCTGAGCCAACAAGCCTAATGTACCTCCTTTCAGGGAGACGCTTCCCTGTTTTTGCGGGGCCGCCGGGCGCTAGACTGTTCAAACTTTGGCCCCAGCGGACTCTTGGTAAAGGGAGGATTCTTAGCCGCCAGCCGCTGCTTAGTGGATTCCTTAGAACAGAAATCTTTGACGATGTGTGACTGTGTCTTCCTCCGTGGCTCCAGCTGCAGCCTAGTCGGATCGATTCCCAGGCTCCTCTGCGCCCCTTTCCTCAGCCCGTCCTTCACTTGCCCCCTTAGCTTCCTCTACGGGACCACTACACCACCCTCCCTCTAGCCCACTAGAGCCAGCACTCCATATGTCTCGTGCGCCTTGGGCTGGCTCCCTCGAGGAACGGGCCGTGGAAGTCCAGTGTAACCAACGTTTTTTCACTCTAAATCAACCTTCGGACAAGCATACCACTATAGCAACTCTGTACACATTGTTCAGACCAGTATGGCATGCCTCGGGCCACACCAGGCCGCGTCTACCTGCCTGCTCGTGTGCTTCATCTGCACGTGTAACAGTCAATGGAGAATGTGGCTTGGAACGAGAGGATGTCCTAATTTCCTCAACACTTAGACTTTTCTGCATGCCCAGTCTGCCAACGGGCCTGCATGCGGGGTCCTGCGCGCAGTCTCCGCCTTTCGGCGCAGTCTCCGCCACAACGGTCCCCGAGACGCGTACCAAGCACGCCGAATCCCTTTTGCGACGATCAGCTTTTTCCTTCGCCTTTCCCTCGCACCCAGGGAACGAAGCTTCCCAGCGCGACGTCTATTTTCAGGGGACTGACACTTCTTGGGCTGGCGCTAAGGTTACCACGATCGTCTCAATACCATGTCTGGGCTCATTTCCCTCGCTGACGACTTTCTGGCTCACGAGGATTTTCCACTAGGGCCTCTGTGCGCGTCGCTTGTCGCTTTCACATTCTGCTCAGGTAATTGGAACATGGTGATTCATGAGATGCATGCAGCCTAATCCTGTTCTGCTACAAAGTTACCCGATGCCTTACTGCATGGGGCGACCTCTCGGTTTTCTTGGGATTGGGATGGGATGTGTATAAGACGTCTTCTATGATTGGCACGTCCCTTCTTGTGGAACAATGAGTGCATGGTACCTCGATCATCTGGCCGAGAGATCTACGACCTCGTTTCGGTTTTCCCTCCAGTCAGACAGGGATCCGCTCGAATGAGGAGGACGAGTGTAAAGGATTTACTACTGCGATGTGGCCCATCTGCCGGGTGAATTTGATGTGTCCTATATCGAAGCTAGCCCGAACTGAATTACATTGCTCTGGGGAGTCTGGGAGATGCCGCGCTGTGCCAAGTTAAGCCTCGCCCCAAGAGAGAAACTTTTTGCTGCATCTTGCATCGATTGGGTGCCCATTCATCAGTGCCGGCCGCTACAAGCTTCCATGTGGATCTCGCGCTCGCGCTCAACAATGCCAGTGCTTCTACGCGAGGTCGCTTCAGCAGCTTACACCTCGGAGGTGGGGAGACTGCATGACAAGCAAGTTATGGAGCCAGATCATTTGGCGTCGCCACCATCAGCCTTTCCAATCGACGAGGTGTCGAGCTATAGAAATAGAAGTGTCCAACGGCGTCAGTGGCGTTCTCGAACAGGGAGGTCTCAGTGAAGCTCAGAGCCCAGCCGTAGACCACATCACCTGAATCCTGTTTTCTTTTGACGGCAAATACTTCTGCGGCCCGTCCACCTAGCAACGCATGTTGCTCGTCCGCTTCAGGTTTCAATTGCTTCTGCAGAACTTCAGAAGGGGGAAAAAAACATTTGTACATTTCTGAAACCTCCGAGGACGATTTTGCAATCATCAATTTACAATGGCCGCAATCCCTAACGGAAGCCAACAGGGAGAGGGTCTCAGCCGCGCTATCGCGTGTAAGCTGCCTCTCTTGGATGGCGAAAATGTGCCAACAGCTAGACCCACCAGGGTCGAAGTCAAGCAAGAATGTTTGGAGAAATTGCAGCAGATGTACGAAGAGGACGAAAAGCGTCTGAAGGGGATGATCTGCGCCGCTTGGGGGCTTCTCTTACGTTGCTTTACAGGACAGAACGAGATTTGTTTCTACTTCCAACAAAGCAACGGCGCTTGGCTCAGTCAGCCATTGTTTGACTCAGAAAACACCCGACCAATTGTTCATTTGTCGTTTCTTGAGAATGAAAAGCTACAGGATCAAATTGCAAAAGCTCAGGATGCTGTTACGAACCTGGAGCAAAGGCCGCAATCTATCAACACACCTTTGGAGAAGAGCTCCGCTCCAGCATGCTGCCAAGCAAATACCATGATATGGTTTCAGAAAAACGAAAAATCATCGATTGGACCATCCAGCAATGTACAGAATATAGAATATCACGCGATCTTCGAGGTACGTGCCCTACCTCTCGAGGCTTTGGTATGGCAGCCGTAAGCAGCTTGTGATAATGCTGTCTAATTCGTAGTATAGGGCGAGATTTGGCTCCTCGTTCACTCAGATCAGAGCGGGCTGAGACTTAACGTTGTATCACAAAGCCCCAATGCATCCGTAGGCTATCTTGAGAGCCTTGAAAATACTTTAGTCAATGTATTAGAATTATCACTCCGATCCCCCCAGACTTCCCTGGGGGGTTTGAACTATCTCAGCGACCGTCATATGAAAAAGATCACAGCCTGGAATCCAGTGGCGAGCGAGCTAGTCGATAGATGTGTTCATGATGTTGTATACGAGCGGGTGCTCGAGCGGCCTCAACACGAGGCGGTGTGTGCGTGGGATGGAAGCTTGACATACCGTGACCTATGGGTATACGTTCATACGTTAGCCCAAGCGCTTGTAAAACTGGGCGTTGGTCCCGAAGAAGTGGTGCCTTTGTGCTTTGAAAAGTCGATCTGGTCAATTGTCGCGATGCTGGCCATCTTGGAGGCAGGAGCAGCATTCTGTCCCTTGGACGCGTCACAGCCAAGCTCCCGTTTGGAAAGTCTCGTATCGAGGCTTGGAGCCAGTGTTCTGCTTTGTTCGCCAATCCATAGTCAAAAACTATCGCCCATTGTCAGAGAAGTCCTGCCGATCGATGCCGAAGCTTTCAGGAGCCTTTCCAAGGGCTCTCCGGGAAGGCTGTCTCGAGCTGCTTCGCAGAACGTTGCTTACGTGCTCTGGACATCTGGATCCACAGGAGAGCCCAAGGGTGTCGTGATAGAACATCGCGCTTACTGCTCGGCTGCCTGTACTCACGCGCCTGCGTTCGGTATCAACGCAGATTCCCGGGTTCTCCAATACGCATCTTACGTATTTGACGCATCTATCCTTGAATGTCTTACAACTCTAATGGTCGGAGCCACAGTATGCATACCTAGCGAGCATGCACGCCTCAACGATCTTCCCGCGGCTATGAACGACATGCGGGTTGATTGGACGTGTCTGACACCTTCGGTCATCAACTTCCTCAATCCATCCATGGTCCCTGGATTGAAATCTCTGCTTTTGATGGGGGAGGTCATGAGCCAGGAACACATTACGACTTGGTCTTCCGTCAAGCTGCTAAACGCCTATGGTCCTGCCGAATGCTCCGTAGCTGCAATCGTGAACCCCGACGTTAGCTTGAACAAAGAGCCTACGCTCATTGGTCGTGCAATTGGTGTGCGATGCTGGCTCGTGGATCCGGAGGATCACAACCGTCTACTCCCCCCCGGGTGTGTTGCCGAACTGGTGATAGAGGGTCCAACTCTCGCGCGTGGCTATCTGAACGATCCCGAAAAGACAGGTCAAGCGTTTGTTGAGAATCCGGCTTGGGCAACGCGTTGTGATGGGGGACAGGTTGCACGCAGAATGTACAAGACCGGCGACCTGGTGCGTTACCACACAACGACCGGTATGCTCTACTTCATGGGGCGTAAAGATGCCCAAGTCAAGCTTCATGGACAAAGAGTGGAGTTGGGCGAAATTGAGCATCACCTCAAAGACGGATTGCCCATTTGTCAGTCTATGGTCCTCGTCCCCAAAGGTGGCTTTTGCCAAAACCGCCTTGTCGCAGTAATCTCTACGCAAGCCATGTTGACAACGAGTACTTTAACGCACGCGGGGGAACTCAAATTAGTTGATAGGGCAGGTCAGGACGAAGCGGAGCCTATTATCGCAACAACCCGGGAAAGGCTCTCGAGTCGGCTTCCTGCCTTTATGATTCCGTCTATCTGGCTCGTTGTTGACTTCATTCCGCTCTTGAAGTCCGGTAAGCTGGATCGGAAAGCTGTAGTCAACGGAGTTCAGGACTTGAGCGGGGAAACTTATGCTAAGTGGATTCAGAAAGGTGAATGCGAAGCGGAACCCGCCAATGAGCTCGAAAATCAATTGAGATCTATCTGGGGCCACGTTCTTAATCTGCGACCCGAGGCCATCAGTCTCAAAAAGTCCTTTTTGGCCTTGTCAGGTGACTCCATCTCTGCTATGATGGTGCAAAGCCATTGTAAGAAAAGGTGTATCCGCCTCTCAGTTCAGCAGATTCTTCGTGCCAAATCAATTAGCGATCTCGCAAAATCTGCTCAAATAGTCAGCCGTAGCACCAGACACGAGGAGAAGGTTGAAGAGGATTTTGATCTCTCCCCGATCCAGAGTCTGTATTTTTCTCTTCCGCGTGACAGGGGCCACTTCAATCAAAGCGTTTTCGTCCGCTTGACGAGACCCATCCAGCCTACCATGTTACGTCAGGCCACACGAGCAATCGTCAACCGTCACTCAATGCTACGGGCAAGGTTCCGACTGTCGCAATTTGATGGCGAACGGAAACAGCGCATCACCACGGATGTGGCGGGGTCGCATTCCTGTCACATCCACAAATGCCGCTCCAAAGGCGAGGCTCTTCCTATCATGTCGAAGACCCAAGCCTCGCTTGATCCGGTCAAAGGGCCGCTCTTTGCGGTGGATCTTTTTGAAACTGAGGATGGGTGTCAATTGCTCTTTATGACGGCTCATCATCTGGTCGTTGACCTAGTCTCATGGAGAGTCATCCTTCAAGACATTGAGGAGCTCTTGACGAATCCGAAAATTGCAGCTGAAGTGGAACCATCTTTAGCCTTCCAGTCATGGTGCGCAATGCAGTTGGAAAACGCTCATAGAGTTCCTCTCAGCACTGTTTTGCCAGCTAATGATATACCGGCGCAAAGCTTTATCTACTGGGGTATTGAAGATCGTGCCGGTTCATACGGGGAGGTGAACTGTGAAGGCTTCGAGTTGGAAACCCACGATACTGCCTTGATAACATCTGGTTGCCATGCGACCCTGCGCACCGATATCGTAGATGTACTGATCGCCTCCATGCTGTATTCGTTCTCGCGAACATTCACCGATCGTATACCCGCAACCATCTTTAACGAGGGTCATGGTCGGGAGGTATGGGACGAGGATATTGATTTGTCGCGGACAGTAGGATGGTTCACTACAATGTATCCGGTACACGTATCTAAAGCGTCATCTGGCGACTTTATAGATGTATTGCGGCGAGTAAAGGACTACAGACGGGCTCTGCTCGCTAATGGTAGACCTTACTTCGCAAGCCGAATACTCACTTCTAAGGGCGCCAAGAGGTTCGGGGGACACTGGCCACTCGAAATGACCTTCAATTACCTTGGAATCTACCAGCAGCTCGAACGCGACGATAGTCTGCTTGTCCCAGCTGAAGACTTGGCTGGCGAGGCTCGAGCAGCAGGTGGCAAAGCAGACGTTGGCTACGACACCCCCCGGTTCGGTCTGTTCGAGGTCTCTGCTGTCATCGCGCAGGGCAAGCTCCGTTTTTCTTTTACGTTCAATCGGCACATGAAGCATCAGGACAAGATTATGTCCTGGATATCGACATGTAGGGAGACATTACTGACCATGCCACCAAAAGTTGTTCAAATGAGCTATCAACCTACCCTTAGCGACTTCCCTTTGCTTTCACTGACCTACGACGATTTGGAGCGGCTAACAGCTGACAGGCTTCCTCGTATCGGAATTCATGGTATGACTAATGTAGAAGACATTTACAGGTGCTCGCAGATACAGCAAGGCCTGTTGATTAGCAGACAGCGAGATGCAGGCTTCTATTCAATCGAAGGCGTCTACAAGGTCAATTCGAAAGAAGGCGCCTCAATTGATGGTGGAAAAGTTGCCGCTGCTTGGCAAACAGTCGTCGACCGGCACGCCTCTCTTAGAACGATATTCATAGAGAGTTTGAGCCAGGAGGAGACCCTTTACGACCAGATTGTTCTGAAAAAAGTTACCGCCAACATTGCATACCTTAGTCGCAAGACAGATGCAGATGCTATAGAAACCCTCCGATTGCAACCGGCCATGGAACATGATGACCGAGCACCATCCCATCGATTTACACTTTGCGAGACTCCGAAAGATAGCGTATTCTGCAAATTAGAAATCAGTCACGCAATCATCGATGGTGCGTCGATGTCCATCATCTTCCGGGAGCTGGCATCACTTTGTGAGGGTCGATCTCTGATGGAGAGAGGACCGCTTTACAGTAACTATATCTCTTTCCTACAAACCCAATCACCGCAAGCAGGTATTGGGTACTGGAAGAACTACCTTGCTGATGCGGAACCTACAACATTTCCAACACTTGATGACGCTGCATGTTCGCATCGGGAGTTGCACTCAAAACGCCTGCAACTCAGGGACGTCTCCAGTGTTCAGGCGTTTTGCACTTTACACGGTCTAACAATGGCCAATATCTTCCATACAGCATGGGCATTGACCCTCAAATGCTACACAGGCTCCAGTGACGTATCCTATGGTTATTTGATGTCGGTCAGAGACCAGTCTATCAATGACGTTGACAGCATCGTGGGCTATTTGGTCAATATGCTCGTTTGCCGTGTGATACTTGCTCCGGATCTATCACTCACAGAAATCATGCAACAGGTTCAAACCGACCTTGCCGAAGGCCAAGCCCACAGTCAGACGGCATTGTCACAAGTATTGCATACTCTCCAACTGTCTGGCGGGTCACTCTTCAATACGTCCCTATCTTATCGAAAAATCCCTATTGCAACCACAAGCGAGCAACACACAGTCTCTTTCGATGAGTGCTTCCCCTATTATGATCCCACTGAGTACAGCGTTTCAGTCAATATTGAAGTGTCCGGGGAAAGTGCTGCTATTGATTTGGACTACTGGACAGATTGTCTGTCGGATGGGTATGCCACCAACGTAGCAAAGACCTTCCTCCAAGCTGTCACGACTATTACAGAACAGTCAGAACTGGTCGTTGGGCAACTAAACTCAGTCAGTGACTTCGATCTAGAACAAATCTTAAGGTGGAACAGTAGCATACCAAATCCAATCAACAGATGTGTGCATGAGGTGGTGGCACAACAAACGAAACTCCGTCATGATGCACCGGCTATTCGAGCCTGGGACGGCGATTATACATACGGTGAGCTCGATGCAGCATCAGGACAGCTAGCAAACTATTTGAGCGTTCTAGGTGTTGGTCCGGAATCATACGTTTGTCTTTGTTTCGAAAAATCTGCCTTCACCATTATCGGCATGCTTGGTGTCTTGAAAGCTGGAGGTGCTTTTGTTCCACTGGACCCAATGCATCCTGCAGCGGCCCTTGAAGTGCGCATCAGGGATACCCAAGCGGAGGTCATACTGACATCGCCCTGCTACAGTGCCAAGTTTGCTGGAATGGGTCTTCGGGTAGTGTCGGTTGATCGAAAATCTCTCCAGGAGCTAAGACCACTTCAGAACAGCTCGCGACCCTCTGCACAGCCTGAAAACGCTTGCTGCGTCATCTATACAAGTGGCAGTACCGGCAAGCCCAAAGGGGTGGTGCTAGAGCATAGGGCCCTGGTCACAAGCTCTAACGCGCATGGCTCCGCTATAGGCGTTGATTCAGACACGCGATTTTTGCAATTTGCAAGCTATACCTTTGATAACAATCTCGAGGAAATCTTCACAACGCTCATGCGTGGCGGAGTTGTTTGTGTGCCTTCAGATCACGACCGATTCAATGACCTCGCCGGCGCTGTTTCTCGACTCGAAGCAAACTTTATGGACTTGACGCCCACTGTTGCCACCTACCTGAATCCGGCGGAAATGCCGGGCATCAAGGGGCTTGTGCTTGGTGGTGAGGCAGTGACAAAGACAGTATTACAAGTATGGGGAGGCGCAGTTGAGATTCACAATATGTACGGACCGTCAGAATGCTCAATCAACTCGACACACAGGCAAGGTCTTTCAAAGTCAAGCGACCCATCTAATATCGGACGCTCGGTTGGCAGTGTGTCCTGGATCGTCGATCCTACAGACAGTAACCGACTTGCTGCCGTGGGGTGTGAGGGAGAGCTGTTGATCGAAGGACCAATTCTTGCCAGAGGTTATCTCAACAATCCTGAGAAGACTTCAGAGGTTTTCATCAAAGCTCCGGCATGGGCTTTGTCCTTTAGTCAGCATGGCCAAGGCAACGGCTCGAGACGTATGTATAAGACTGGCGATCTTGTCAGGTACAACTCTGACGGCACGTTGTGTTACATTGGGCGAAAAGACCAGCAGATCAAACTGAACGGCCAGAGGATTGAGCTTGGCGAGATAGAATACCATGTCCGGACGCATCTTGAAGCTGATTGGCACTTTGCCGTTGAGCTTACCACTCCGGGTAGCAGTCCGACCAGCACCAAGGCTCTTGCGCTCTTTGTCTGCCCAGAAAAGGATAGTAGTGTGTCAGCCACTGTACCGGAAAACGGAGTGTTACCAATGTCAAGCATGCTCCAGAATACTTTCAAGAGCCTAGAGGAATCGTTAATGAACGCTCTCCCCAAACACATGGTTCCTACACTCTTCATTCCGGTGGCGAGACTGCCTCTAACAAGTTCGGGGAAGCTTGACAGGAAGCAACTGCATGCCATTGCCAAAACCATGACCGAGAACCAGCTTGCAATGTTTAGGCTCGCTGGGTCCAATGGACGTACACCGGAAACTGAGATCGAGCGGACGCTAGCCGGCATGTGGGAGTCTACACTAAATTTACAACCAGAGTCCATCGGCATGGATGCTCAGTTTTTCCGGCTCGGAGGGGATTCGATTGCAGCTATTCGGCTTGTCTCTGCGGCTAGGACCAAGGGGATCAGTCTCAATGTGGCTGACATCTTCCGGAACGCGACCCTTTCACAGATGTGCGATAATGCATCTGCCTCAAAGATGCTGGACTCTACGGTCCATCTCAGAGAATACCGAGCTTTCGATATCCTTCCGGCTACACTTCCTGCCGCTCAGGTCATTGAGAATATTGCAGACCTGTGCAAGCTAGATCAGAATGACATTGAGGATATATACCCCTGTGCGTCACTTCAAGAAGGCCTTATAGCCTTGAGCAACAAGAATCCTGGAGCTTATGTCGCTCAGAACGTCTATCGTTTGCCTTCAATCGATGTTGACAGATTCAAACGGGCTTGGCAGGCGGTTGTTGCTGTGGAACCGATCCTTCGGACGCGCATCGTTTACACGGAGATCTTAGGCTTCCTCCAAGTCGTAGTCAAGGAATCGATAGAGTGGCTTGAATACAATTCTCGGAAGGAGGTGCCGGACTCTGTCCGACTGAAGCCGGCGTACAACGGCGGTGCCCTCACGGAATACTCCATTATTCGAGAATCCCAAGGGGAAACCTTTTTCGTGTATTCCATACACCACGCTCTATTCGATGGCTGGTCGATAGAACTCCTGTTGGACAAGGTCAAGGCGTACTACAATGGACATGATATGGTATCCCCAGCAAAGAATGCAGCTTATTCCGACTTTATTCAGTACTTGTCAAGCGAGGATCAAAGCGCATCCGAGCGCTTCTGGCAAGCACGGTTGGAGGGCACAACGTCACAACAATTCCCCATGTTGCCACAACCTAATTACCTACCTCATGTGACTGGTTTAATGACCTATGCCACGACGGTTTCTCGGCAATCTGGAGCAGACCTCACGATGCCCTCCTTAATCCGTGCCGCTTGGGCTTTGACAGTCTCGGCTTTTTCAAATTCGGAGGATGTGGTGTTCGCTGAAACCGTCAATGGTCGCGACGCTCCTGTCGCTGGAATTTTGGATATGATTGGACCCACCTTTGCGACGGTCCCGGTCCGTATTCAAACGACACGAGGTCAGACCGTCAACCAGTTCCTAGGACATCTACAGGATGACGTTGGGAAAGCCATGCCACATCAACATACGGGTCTCCAACGGATCAAGCGCATCAGTCCTGATGCCGCAAGGGCGTGCGAGTTACAAAACTTGATTACTATCCACGGTGAAGCTAGGGACAGTGGCAGTGACTTCTGGAAACCAGAAAGCAAGGAGTCGGTAGGGACTGATTTCTATACCTATGCGTTGACACTTGATGTTGAGATCGCCGAATCGGACGTACAAGTGACTGCTCACTTCGATCCTAATGTACTCCCTGAATGGCAATGCAAGAATCTTTTGAGTTACTTCGGGTGTTTCATTACCCGCTTCAATGACTCGGACAACAGCCTCATGCCTCTAGAAAGCCTTCGTGCTATCAACGAAGACGACGAGACCGCTATCACTCAATGGAACGAGACGTCACCTACATTGATTGACAGATGTATTCACGACTTAGTGCAAGATCGAGCCAGAACTCTTTTAATTACCACTCAAGCTATCTGTTCATGGGACGCTCACCTTACCTACCGCGAATTGGACGATGCCGCCAGCTGTCTTGCGAATCGCCTCCAAGGGCTGGGTGTAAGCTCACGATGCCTCATCCCGATTTGCTTTGAAAAATCTGCATTGACGGTCATTGTTATGCTTAGTGTTCTCAAGATTGGAGCTAGCTTTGTGGCACTTGATGGGGAGTCCCCAGCTACACGCCTGGCCAACATCGTTTCTGATGTTGACGCCAAATGTGTACTCTCTTCCCCAAAGTTTGAGGATGTCTGCAGGTCATTGGGTGTCCAGACTATCGTGCTCGATCTCCGAGACACTCAAAATCTTGAGGTTACGCCTATTATCCCTCTGTGCTCGGGCAGTGATATTGCATACGCTGTCTTCACCAGTGGCTCGACTGGGAAACCCAAGGGAACTCCGGTGTCCCACTCAGCCTTTCTTAGCAGCGCAGCAGCTCATGGGCCGGCAATGCGAATGCACGCCAAATCCCGAGTTCTCCAATTTGCATCTTACACCTTTGATGTTTCCGTAGGCGAGATTTTCACGACTTTGACTCTTGGTGGCTGCGTCTGTATACCTGATGAGGAGATACGACTCAACGATCTGGCTAAAACGATAAACGAAATGGGAGTCACTTGGGCGTTCCTGACCCCTTCTGTTGCCCAAACAATTTCGCCGTCGGATGTCCCCGCTTTGGAGACGTTGGTGCTCGGTGGCGAGGCTGCGACTCACAACAATCTCTCGACCTGGGCCCGGGTAACTCACCTTGTCAATGGTTACGGTCCGAGCGAATGTTCTGTAATCTGTACTGTGAATCCTCATCTCACTCCTATGTCTCAACCCACAAACATAGGTCATGCCGTGGGAGGTCGGGCTTTTATTGTCAATCAACACTGCCATGACGAGCTCGTGCCAATTGGTGCGATCGGAGAACTAGCAATCGCTGGACCGAATCTAGCACAAGGCTACCTCAAAAATCCTGCTAAGACTGAAGAATCCTTTGTTGGCCGCGCTCGATGGATGGATAGATATTACTTCCTGAAAGACCCAGCCAACACCAGGATGTACAAAACGGGGGATCTTGTCAAATATGACATTGACGGATCCTTAGTATATGTTGGTAGGAAAGATAACCAAACCAAGCTTCACGGCCAGCGACTAGAATTAGGCGAGGTGGAGCACCACGTAAGCCAACTTAATTCAATTCAACATTGTCTGACTGCGATACCCACATTTGGCCCCTACGAGAAAAAGTTGGTAGGCATCGTTTCATTCAGGGATAAGATCCAGTCATCCATTACCGACAATGAGTTGGACATAATCGCTAGAGAAGAGGCAGCGCCTTATACTCAAGTTGTCCAAGAACATCTCTTTGCTCGCCTGCCGCCCTACATGGTCCCATCCAATTGGGTGGTGCTTCAAAAGATCCCGCTCTTGCCAAGTGGAAAGCTAGATCGTAAACGAATATCACTATGGATTGAAGGTATGGATGAAAATATCTTCCGAGAGATTTCGCGATCTGCCGTCGATGAGGAGGAAGTGCAAGGCTCAGATATTGAGCAGCGCCTCCAGTCTATATGGGCAAGGATCCTACACCTATCGGAACAGCAGGTTGGCTTTAACCAAGGCTTCTTAGCCTTAGGTGGTGACTCGATCTCTGCTCTACAGGTGTTGTCGAGATGTCGGACCGAAGGCCTTGGAGTAACTGTCAAGGACATCATTCGTTGTCGTTCAATTTCAGAACTTGCTACCCGGGTGACATTGCCTCAGACGTTCACGCATGCTGCTGAAGAGTACGACAAGCCATTCGACTTATCTCCAATACAGCGCTTGTTCTTTGACTGGGTGGGCGACAATGTCAACCACTTGAACCAGAGCATTTCTGTAAGGCTGAGCCAAAGACAAAACACGGATAGAGTCTCCGCTGCGATCAAGTCTCTAGTCATAGCCCACTCGATGCTTAGAGCTCGCTTCGAGCAACAAGGTGACAATTCCTGGACGCAAAGGCTGGACAAAGAGGCCTCGAAGTCGTATCGCTTCACAGCGCATCCAGGTCATCACTCACTGCAAGAGATGGGCTCGACGGTGGGAGTCAGTCAAAGCAGCCTCAACATTCAGAAGGGCCCATTATTCTCGGCCGACTTGTTTGAGGCTGACGAAACCGGTCAACAAGTCCTTACGCTTGTAGCGCATCACCTTGTGATTGACATTGTTTCATGGGGTATCATCTTGGATGATCTAGAGGATCTGCTGGCTTCTAGTAAAATCGGCACGCAAGCAACACTCCCGTACCAAGTATGGTCACGTCTTCAAGCTGAGAGGACATCCTTGGAGACAAGCAAAGGATCCAGAGTCAACGTCGAGGTTCCCGCTGCTGACTTTCACTTCTGGTCCATGTCGCAGCGACCAAACGTCTACCGTGATATCTTGACCTTAGATGTAACCATCACTACTGAGGCCACGAGCCAGCTACTCGGCCCTTGTAATAATGCATATCAGACCGAGACCATCGACATACTCCTTGGCTCTATCTTGTATTCCTTCTGTCGTGCTTTCCCGGACAGGGAGGCTCCGCCTGCAGTGTTCAATGAGGGCCACGGTCGGGAGCCTTGGGATTCAAACCTTGATCTGACCCATACTGTGGGCTGGTTCACGACCGTCAGCCCGGTTGTTCTTCCTGCCCAAGCTTCCCAAGAGCAGGACATAGCTAAGGTTGTTCGCTGGGTCAAGGACCAACGAAGTCGCTTCACAGACAAGGGCCGTCAGTACTTTGCGCGTCGAATGCTAGCGCAAAACGTCCAGGATGAGTTCTCCAGCCATTGGCCAATGGAGGTAGCATTCAACTATTTGGGCCATGTGCAGTCGTTCAAGAAGGCCACCTCAATGCTACAACCACTAGATGGGCCTTGGTCTGATCACGACATCGGATCTTCGGTGCCCCGAATGGCGCTGTTCGAAATTTCAGCATCGGTTGCAGATGGGAGACTGAAAATTTCTTTCGACTATAACCGATATATGGAACATCAATCTGCTATCCAAGACTGGGTAACCGAGCTTGAGAAGACCTTGATGCTTTCAGCGGAGAAGCTCGTTGAGGTAGAACCGCAGACGACTCTTAGCAATTTCCCATTATTACCAATGGCCTATGGGACTCTTGATTCGCTCCAGGACCGGCTTATAGGGATTGGTATCACGTCAATGAATGAGCTCGAAGATGTCTATGGTTGTTCCCCAATGCAGCAAGGTCTGTTGCTCAGCCAGATCAAGGACAATGGTCAATACATGTACCAGTCACTCTTCTCCGCTAGCTCTTTGGATCCTGTCACTCCTATCGATCCAGAGAGGCTGGCTCAAGCATGGCGAAAGGTTGTACAAAAACATTCGTCCTTCCGAACCGTTTTTATGGACAGTCTGTCTCAGGAAGGCGTCATGGATCAAGCGGTTCTCAAACGAGTGTCACCCAGAATCACTTGGATCAGCAGCGACGCAGAAAAAGCAGCTGAGGCTGTTGAAGACCAGGAACCTATCAGCTTTGCCAAGTTCCACCTACCACACGCGTTGACCATTTGTACGACAAATAGTGATACGATCTTCTGCAAGCTTGAGATGAGTCATGCGATCTGTGACGGAACTTCTATTCCCATCGTCTTCCAGGATCTGGCTCATTTCTATATTGATCAATCGGCAGATGACAAAGCACTCTCGTATCGCGATTACATTTCATACATCCAAGAGGCCTCTAGCGAGGAGGATATCTCCTACTGGCGCAGCTACCTTGAATTCATCGAGCCGTGCTCCTTCCCCGCACTAGGGGACAGTAAAGACGGTTTTCGAGAGCTCTTGACGCTTGAATTGAAGCTTCAGGATATCGCCCCATTAAAGACATTCTGTTCGAAGAAGGGTGTGACACTTTCTAATGTACTGCAGCTCGTGTGGGCTTTAGTGTTACGTGCGTACACAGGTAATGACAGTGTATGCTTTGGCTACCTTACATCTGGCCGCAATGTGTCGCTTCAAAACATTGAAAGCGCTGTCGGTCTGTTCATTTCCATGTTAGTATGTCGCATTGATTGCAGTCAAAACATCATGGTCAGCCAAGCTCTAGAACAGATCAGGGATGATTATGCACAAAGCACGGCGCACCAAGCCTTTTCTCTGGCGGAACTGCAACACAAGTTACAGCTCTCCGGCAAGTCGCTCTTCAATACCGCTTTCACGTTCCAAAGGCGTGTCGGGTCGGCGACGGTGGACAATAAATTGATAAAGTTCGATATCCTGGAGGCCTATGACCCTTCGGAGTACGATTTGACAGTCAATGTGGAAGCCAACGAGACCGACATTATTGTCGATTTCAATTATTGGACCAACTGCCTTTCTGAGACCGAGGCGGTGAGGCTGTCCGAGACGTTTAGTCAGATACTGGATTCCATCCTCAACCCTCAGAATTCTGAGCAGACGATTGGATCCCTTGATCTATGCAGCGAAAGCCATCGGCAGCAAGTTTTGAGATGGAACCAAGATTCTCTCCCACTCGTGAATGACACTGCTCATAACCTCATTGAGCGCCGGTGTCAGTTGTTGCCATCATCGACGCCTGCAATATGCTCATGGGACGTTAATCTGTCATATGAGAGGTTGATTTCACTGTCCAAACGCCTTGCAAAGCACCTAGCAGCATTAGGAGTAGGACCTGAGGTTTACGTCCCGATATGCTTCGAAAAGACTACGTGGGCAGTGGTAGCGATACTAGGGATACTTCAAGCGGGTGGTGCCTTCGTGCCCTTAGAACCCTCCCATCCTAAAGACCGGATAAAGTACATTCTGAATAACGTCAATGCACGACTAGTATTGTCCTCGGAGAAGTACAGCGAGAAGTTCAAGGAGTATCCGCAGATCACCACCTTCGTTGTTGACGGAACCCTCAACGAGCAGACACGGTCACTTCTCGACCGTGAGGTCACTCGACCGAGCCCAGAAAGTGCAGCGTATCTCATCTTCACTAGCGGCACCACAGGCTTGCCAAAAGGGACGATAATACCCCATCGTGCATTTGCTACAAGTGCGGCGGCGTATGGGCCTGCGTTACTGATGCGTCAAAATTCACGGGTCTTGCAATTCGCCAGCCTCTGCTTTGACGCTTCTATTATGGAAATTCTCACAACGCTAACAATAGGCGGATGTATATGTATTCCAAGCGAAGAAGAGCGCATGAACGACATCCCCGGGGCAATTAATCGTATGTCCGTCAACTGGACGTTCCTGACACCATCAGTAGCATCAGTACTGAAGCCAGAGAGCATCCCGAGCTTGCGAGTACTCGTCACCGGAGGTGAAGCAATGAAAGCCAGAGACATCGCGAAATGGCAGGGAAGGACTAGTCTCCTCAACGGATACGGTCCTACGGAAACCGTAGTGATCGCAATCACTAGTCTCAAGGTGGATGAGATAGGCCGCGTGGTAAACGGCGACGCAGCCGTCATTGGTCACGCTGTGGGATGCCGGAGCTGGGTTGTAAGCCCCAACGATCACAACCAGCTAATGCCTATTGGCAGTGTCGGGGAGCTTGTTATTCAAGGGAACAATGTCTCGCGCGGCTACCTGAACATGGAGGAGAAAACAGCACAAGTTTTCGTTGCCCCACCAGCTTGGATGCGTGACGGGAACAGATCCGCCTACAACAACAGGATTGCCATCTACAAGACAGGTGATCTGGTTCGCTACAAGTCAGACGGGAGCTTGGCCTACGTTTCGCGCAAAGATACTCAGATCAAATTAAATGGCTTGCGAATCGAGCTTGGTGAGATCGAGCACCGCGCCAAAGAGAAGCTACCAGAAAGCATCCAAACGGCAGTAGAAATGGTCGCCCCTGCAGGTCAACAGCAACTGTTGGCGCTCTTCTTCTCATGGAGTGAGGACAAAACACAAATAGATGCCGCTTCCGAGCCCGAACTGTCATCACAATCCAAGCTTGGTAATCAAGAAGATGACCCGTTATTGTTGCCAATGTCTGAGAAAGCTACAACCCTTTGCAAAACACTTAAGGCGGACCTGGCCGGGGCCTTGCCGGCCTACATGATCCCAACCTTCTTTGTGCCCCTCTATCAATTACCTTGGACATCTTCGGGGAAACTCGACCGGCGCAGGCTATGCGGCATAGCCTCTTCTTTGCCAAAAGACCGGCTAGCGCCCTTCAAACTCGCCGGTTTCGGTGAGAAGCGTGCCCCGACCACTGAGATGGAGACGAGACTTCAAGCGTTGTGGGAAGCGGTACTGAACCTTGAGCGTGGGTCTGTGACTCTCGACGATGGCTTCTTCGTTCTTGGTGGCGATTCCGTTGCTGCAATGAGACTCGTTGCAGGCGCCCGGGCAGAGCTGATCTTGCTGAGCGTTCTGGATGTCTTCCGAAAGCCAACACTCTT
>JAABUJ010002540.1_pt1 | contig 22387 bp, 29 predicted proteins | sample 5559131 | NCBI WGS metagenome assembly JAABUJ01 (sample SAMN10711875, study PRJNA513366) | rock metagenome | isolation source: Antarctica rocks | place: Antarctica: Victoria Land, Mt New Zealand nord | collected 2016-01-07
CGCTGCTTGGAAACGCGCTCGGCCTGCTCCATCTAATCAGCTTTGAGGAGCCGTTTGGACTTTCGGTCGTGGAGGCAATGGCGTGCGGGACACCAGTCATCGCCACCCGCCGCGGCAGCATGCCAGAGGTGGTTGCAGACGGAGTAAGCGGTTTCCTGGTGTTGGACGAAGTGGGCGCAATCGCTGCGGTCCAACAACTAGGTACCCTCAGCAGGCAGGACGTGTTCGCCCATGCGCAGCGTTTCTCGGTGGAACGCATGGTCGCTGCCTACCTGCACGCCTACCAGGCCGTCCTTACCGTTTAGAATGCTCATCGGTGCCAAAGCCCGGCGGATTCCAAAAATGATGCAGATTGCCGTATCAGGCCACAACCCCCTTACCAACCCTGTATAGAGCACTGACTCAATTGGTGTTTCTGCGTTGACAATGGGGTCCCGTTTGGCGCCGATCGGGAGACCACCCCGAACGACATTTCATCAGACTCTCCAACAAGTTCTGGCCTTTTTGGGGTGGGGTTCCGCCGCAGTGCTGATTCACACCAAGGGCGTTGATGCTCGCAGACTCGCCTCGTCCCGTGTAGCGTGTCCGCAGTACCAGGAGACTTGCGATGCAGTTCTTGCGCCTGATCCTTGCCGCCGCTGCACTGGCCCTCGCGGGCGCTGCCGCCTACGCCCAGGATGCCACCGCCACCTGCAAGGATGGCTCGAGCTGGTCTGGCGCGCAACGGAGCGGCGCCTGCCGCGGCCACGGTGGCGTGCAGCTGTTTGGAACGACGCCCGCCGTCGCTCCGGGCGCTGCAGCCGCTGCCCTGCCGTCAGCAGCACCGGCGACAGCGCCGGCTAGCCAATCGCCTTCACCCCGTACGCCCGCTTCAGCCGTCAGTGCTAGGCCGGCGGCGTCAGGCGGAGAGGCGGGACAGGTATGGGTCAACACCAGCACCAAGGTTTATCACTGCCCCAGCGACCGGTATTACGGGAAGACCAAGGCTGGTGCCTACATGACGGAAGCGGCGGCGATAGCGGCGGGCGATCACCCTAGCCACGGCAAAGCGTGTTCCTGACCCGTGAACCCGGGAGTGCGCGGCGAGCTCGCTGATCCAGCAGCACGGCTAGTGCCGTTGAACGTGTTCGCAGCCGTGCTGGAATGTTAGGCGACTCGGCCGGATACCGGGCAGACGGTTCATTGACCGACAAGCCAGGCGACAACGGCGTCGACTTCCCGGTGCAGCTGCGCATCGTCCGGGTGGAGCAAGACAAGATGGTCCCGCTGCCCAGTTCGCCGGTCCTGGTGGAGCATGACGGTCGAGTCTATCCGCTTGCCGCCTTGCTCCAGCATCTTGGCCCTGAACCAACACTGATGCTGGTGGCGAAGTCGGAGTTGCCTCTTTGTTCAGGCAGCAGGCAGTTCGACAGATCCATCCTCGCAGGGGTTTTCAGCCTGTCGGACAAGCTATGAATGGATAAGGCAGTGGAGCCAGCGACTTCGCCACCAGCATCACTGTTGGGAACGGGCCGCTATGTGACGCACCGAGTGCTGAGTTTGGTGGAAACGGAACGGCTGCTTCCAGTTACGGTTGTGACGGAAGCGGCCTTGCAGGACGGTCCAGTGTTTGCGTGACCCTCGCCAAGCTCAATCTTCGGGATCGTTCAGCTCCGTTGCGAGGCGATCAACCAGCATCCTGACCTTGCCGGAGAGATGGCGACGGCTGGGATAGAGGGCGCGCACGATCACCTCTTCGGTTCCATGGTCAGCAAGAAGAACGCGCAGACGTCCTGCTGCGATGTCGAAGCCGACCAGAAAAGTCGGCAGGTAGGCGACGCCGAAACCGGCCAACGCGGCCTGTCGCACCGCCTCTCCGCTATCCAGGTGCAACCGCCCCGCATCGGTGATGCGCAGGGTGTCACGGTGGGGTGGTGTCAACAGCCAGGGGCGTGCGCCGTTTCGATCGCCGAGGGTGATGCGGCTGTGCGGCAGGAGGTCGTCAGCCGCAAGCGGCTCGCCGCGGTGAGCCAGATAAGCGGGCGCGGCGCAGAGCACCGCGTGCGAACGGGCGATGACCCGCGCGATCAGGCGCGTGTCCTGCAGCGGCCCCCCGCAGCGCACCGCGAGGTCGTACCCCTCCTCCACCAGGTCCGCGACACGATCGGTGATGCTCACCTCTGCCGCCAGCGCCGGCCAGGCCTTCAGATAGGCACCGAGGACCGGGAGGACATGCTGGCGGCCGAAGCTGTCCGGCACGGTCAGGCGCAGCAACCCTCGCGGCTCCGGAGAGTTCTGGCGGACCTCCGCCTCAGCCTCCTCCAAATCGGTCAGGATCTGGCGGCAACGTTCGTAGAAAGCCTGCCCATCGGCGGTAAGCGCGACGCTGCGCGTCGTGCGGTGGAGCAGCCGCGTTCCGAGCCGCTCTTCCAAGCGCACCAGCGCCTTGCCTGCCGCCGAACGCGTCAGCCCCACTGCCCTCGCGCCTGACGAAAACCCACCTGCCTGTGCCACCGCCACGAAGGCCTTGATGGCGCCAAGATCTACCTTCTCCTGCAAGCATTGCCTCCCGTCGTCCCGACTGTGGGGAAAGGCACTCCCCAATAACTAGCCTATAGTGAGGACTGGGGATTGTAGAGCCGTATTTCCCCGGATGCGAAGCGACGCCTAATGCGGCCCTCTATGATGCATAGGATCGGGCGGCAGCGGCACCGGCCTTCGCGAACAGACCTACGAGGAAGCACAATGAATGTAGCAGGCTACGAGACCGGTCCGATCGCGTGTCAGGCGGCGTTCATCGCCGACTTTGACGTCGCTGCGGATATCCCTCTTCCTCGCCTTGTCTCCAAGGTAGATACCGATCGCCGCCGCATGGACGTCCGTCGTGGCATGCACAGCAAATACGTCCCCCTGCGCTTTGATCCTGCGACCGGCGCCCATCAGATCGGCGGTCGCTACCTGTTCGAGACGTGGGACGATGTTCTCGACTACATGAGGTTCACGTCCGAGGAACTTGAGTTCGAGCCCGGCACCAAGTTCTGGAACCGTCCTTTCTTCAGCAACATCGACAAGCGCGCCTGGCACGTCGTCGGCGCTCACGACTTCACGCCTTTGGCCACGCACTACGTGAGCCGCTTCGAACGTTTTGCTTACGAGACGGAAACAGCCATGATGGCTTTGGAAGCGGCTTGGCCGGCCATCCGCGACGCAGCCCGGGAAGGAGGGCGTGCCAGCGTCTGGCTGCTGATCCAGCCGGACGAACGGCAGGTCGGCCTTCTGACGGTGGCGACGCAACTGTCTGGGAGCAGTCAAGCAGAACGCGCCTCCCGATCGTTGGCTGCTCTCGAACATGCGGGGTCGCTTGCAAGCCGTGTCTCCAGCCAGATCGCCGTTCGCCCGTTGTTCGACAGGACAAGCCTGAACTTGTCGCTTTGGCTGCCCCGGTCGCAGCGCGCTGGCGGCGATCCCTCCATCTTCCCAACGTTCCCCGTTCATCCTCTCCCCCAATCAGAGAGCTGAGCGCCGCGCCGGGGCAAGTGGACGCTGGGAACGCTTCCGGAAGCGTCCGGCTCGGTTGAACGACCGGGATCGGCACCAGCGAAACCTGATCCTATCGGCCGACTTGGGTCGAATCAGGGAACTCACGCTGCCTTCGCGACAGTGCCGCCACCCTGTCGAACGAGGGTGCGATAGACGGTTGGCCGCGAGATGGAGAACAGCTCGGCCAGGTCGCTGATGGAGTACTCGCCCGTGTCGTGCATACGGCGCAGCTCCTTCTGCTGCTTGTCGGAGAGCTTGGGCTGCTTGCCGCGCAGCTTGCCCCGGGCACGCGCGACCGCCATGCCCTCGCGGGTGCGCAGCCGGATAAGGTCAGCCTCAAACTCGGCAAAGGTGGCAAGGATGTTGAAGAACATTTTTCCCATGGGATCGACGGGGTCATAGACGCTTGATCCCAGCGCAAGTCTGACGCCGCGGGCAATGAGGGCGTCGGCGATGAACCGGGCATCCGGGACCGAGCGCGCGAGCCGGTCGAGCTTGGGCACAACGAGCGTGTCGCCCGTGCGGACCGCGGCGAGAGCCTGGTCGAGGCCGGGCCGGGACCGGTTGGTGCCGGTCAGCCCGTGGTCGGTGTAGATGCGGTCGGCAGCGACGCCGAGCTGTTCGAGGGCAGCTTTTTGGGCAGCGAGATCCTGCTTGTCGGTGGAACAGCGGGCGTAGCCGATCAGGGTTCTCGTCATGGTGAAAAGTGTAACGCTTATGGCCCCCTCACTGATAGAATCATCGTACCAGCTATGTGAGACGCCGTTCCGCTTGGTTCCACAAGGCTTGCCTGGCGGCGTTCGCACCGTCCGCTGGGCGATCCCCTTACGGACACCTGGCTAGTACGCGTCAGACCAGGAGGGAGAGGGCCGGCATGGTGCAGGACAGCGCAGGCTCATCCTTCACGATCCTGCGCGTTACCGCCAAGCCGGCCTGGTCGGCTTGGCACGCTCCGCCCGTTGTGACGCCGGCAGGCGACGGTCATCGCCGGATCTTGTCGCCCTGATAGAGGGCATGGCGTTGAGGCGGCCAACATGGGGTCACCTGACCGTTTGCTCAAAACTGCAGTTTTGAGCAAACGGTCAGGTGACCCCTTCAACGCACATGAAATAGCTTTTGCATACCGGCCGGACAATTTGCCCAATCGGGAATGGTGCAGTAAGCAGATCTTACCAATGAAGCCCGATCTCGCCGCGCTGAACGTGTTTCTCGCCGTCGCGGAGACGGGCAGCTTCCGAAAGGCGGCGGAGCGGCTCGGGGTTACGCGTCCGGCGGTAAGCCAGACGATCCGGCGATTGGAGGACTCGGTCGGCGTCGCGCTGGTGCGCCGCACGACGCGTAGCGTAGGCCTGACCGAGGAAGGCGAGCGGTTGCGGGAACTCGCTTCGCCTGCGCTGGGCGATATCGAAATGGCTTTCGCCTCGTTGCGCGATCGGGAGGCGGCGCCCGGCGGACGGCTGAAGCTGGTGGTGTCGTCCATCGCGGAGTGGTTCCTGGCGGGCCCGCTGCTCGCCGGCTTCGTCGAGGCCTACCCGCAGGTCGGACTTGACGTGACGGTCACCGACGAGGAGTTCGACATCGTCGCGGCAGGATACGATGCTGCGGTGCGGCTGGGGGAGGTGATCGCGCAGGACATGATCGCCGTGCGCGCCTCGGGCGACCAGCGCCAGCAGGTCGTGGCGTCGCCTGCGTACATCGCGCGCCACGGCCTGCCTCGGCACCCCCGCGACCTCGCCGGGCATCGCTGCATCGGCTGGCGTCCGGCGCCGGACGTGGCACCTTACCGTTGGGAGTTCGAGGAGGGAGGGCGGGCGTTCGACGTGGCCGTGCAGCCGCAGATCGCGACCAACGACATGCGCGTCATGCTGAACACCGCACTCGCGGGCGGCGGGTTCACCTTCGGGATGGCCGAAACATTCACCCGTCATGTCGAAGCCGGCGATCTCGTGGCGGTTCTGGAGGAGTTCTGTCCGATCTTCCCGGGCTTCTTCCTCTACCACCCCGATCGCCGCAACCAATCACCCAAGCTGCGGGCGCTGATCGACTATGTGCGCCGGGCACTCGCCAGCGCCGAGTGAGCATCAAGCCGGCCGAGCCATGGCCGCGAAAGCGTTCTGGGGCACCCTGAGCAGGAGGAACAGGCTGCATGCGGTGATCGCGGCCTGCACGAGGAAAAACGCGCTCGACGATTGGGCGACGGGCAGCACGGCCGGGACCGCCGAAAGCATGACAGGTCCCAGCGTCGCACCCAGGTTGCGCACGAACAGGTTGCTGGCAGTCACGGCGCCGCGTTCGTCCGGCCCAACGCTTTCCTGGATCAGGATCAGCGATCCCACGCTGACCATGCCCATGCCCAGCCCCATCGTGATTGAGCCCACCGGCGCCGGCGCCATTATTTCGATCCAGGCCATGAGCGCCAGCAACGCGCCACCCAAGCCGACCAGCGCCCCGCCCCTAACGAGCACGCGGCGCAGACCCAGGCGCGGGAACAGCCTCACCGCCCCGGTCGCGCCGACCGCCCAGCCGAGCGTCAGCAGCGTGAGCGCGAAGCCTGCGGTAAGCGGCGAGCGGTGCAGACGCCCCTGTACGAAGGCGGGCAGATAGGTCGTCGCCCCCCATAAGCGCGATGCCGGTGACCAGCGCCGCGCCGTTGGTGAGCGCGACGGCGCGCCTGCGCCAGAGCTTGAACGGGATGATCGGCTCCGGCGTGCGCCGCTCGTGGCGGAGGAAGGCGACGCCGAGCACCGCGCTCGCGAGCAAGCTGAGCGCGATCCTTGCGGCGGCGGCCACCTTCATGTCGGTCAGGCCGATCATCAGCAGGCCGACGCAGCCGGTGAACAAGGCCGCCCCGACCACGTCCGTTTCGCCGCGCCCGCGGCTTTCGTCCCGCGGCAGGAGCAGGGCGAACCCGACCGCCGCGGCCAGGCCGATCGGCAGACTCAGCCAGAAGATCCAGCGCCACGAACTCCAGTTCGTGATGAAGGCGCCGAGCAGCGGGCCGGTCACGGCCACGCCCGCCCACACGCTCGCGAGCCACCCTTGCGCGCGACCCCGCCGATGCGCGGGGTAAAGGTCGGCGACGAGCGTCAGCGTCGCCGGCAGGATCGCGCCCGCGCTCGCTCCCTGGACCAGGCGGCCGGCGATCAGCACCGCCATGTTCGGCGCGATGCCGGCCAGCGCCGACCCGATGACGAAGATGGCGACCCCGGCCAGGATCACCGGACGCCAGCCAGTGGTGTCCGCCAGCTTGCCGAACACCACCGTCAGCGCGGTCTGGGTCAGCGCGAAGGCGGAGAACGCCTAGGCGTAGAGTTCGCCGCCACCGAGCGCCGCGATGACCTGCGGCATGGCGGTCGCGACCACCGTCGCCTCTGCAGCCACCATCGCGCTGGCGAGCAGGATGAACGCCATGATGGGGCCGCGCTTCAGCGGTGCCGCAACGGCGTTCACACCGCCCGCCACGGGTCAGGACGCATTGGTGACGTCCTTCCACAGGTCGACCGGTCCGAGCCGATCGGCACCCTGCGTATCTACCATCCAGCCGGGATACTCGCGCGGAAGGGCGCTGACCGCGTCCAACCGCACCAGCTCGTCGTCGCTCAGCCGGATGTCGATCGCGGCGATGTTGTCGTCTAGCTGCTCGTGGCGTTTCGCCCCGACGATCACGGACGTCACGGCCCTGCGCGATAGGATCCAGGCGAGCGCGATGCGGGCGGCGCTGCAGCCATGCGCTTCGGCGATCGGCCGCAGCATGTCGATGATGTTCCAGGCCCTTTCCTTGTCGACGATCGGGAAGTCGAAGCCCGATCGCCGCGCGTCGGCGGGCGACTGGTTATCGCGATCGTACTTGCCCGAGAGCAGGCCCCCCGCGAGCGGGCTCCACACCAGCAGTCCGCCATGCTCGTGCTCCAGAAGCGGCACCAGCTCGCGCTCGACGTCGCGGCCGACGAGCGAGTAATAGGCCTGCACGGTCTCGAGCCGCACGCTTCCCAGCCTCGCCGCCGTTCCGAACGCGGTGGCGATCTTCCACACCGGCCAATTGGAGCAACCGACATAGCGCACCTTGCCCTGACGCACGAGATCGTCGAGCGCCCGCAGCGTCTCCTCGATCGGCGTGACCGTGTCGTTCTGATGGATTTGGTATAGATCGATATAGTCGGTCTGGAGCCGCGTCAGGCTAGCGTCGACCGCATCGATGATGTGCGCGCGCGACGCGCCCACCGCGTTGCGGCCCGGTCCCATCCGCATATAACCCTTGGTCGCCAGCACCACGTCGCGCCGGTCGACGCCGAGGTTGCGGAACGACTGGCCCAACGTACGCTCGCTCTGGCCATGCGAATAGATGTCGGCAGTGTCGAAGAAGTTGATACCGGCGTCGAGGCCAGCCTTCACCAGCTCGTCCGCGCCCTCCTGACCGACATTGCCGATGTGCGCGTAGACACCGCTACCGTCGCTGAACGTCATGGTCCCGAGGCACAGTTGCGAGACGAGAAGGCCCGTGTTGCCGAGCTGCCGATAGTCCATGCCGAAATCCTCCACGTCGTGCGCCGAGGCCCGACGAAACGTCGCACCCTGTTGACGAAAACGTGGCGTCACGGGAGAAGCGGGCAATCCGCTCAGTTCGACATGATGCGGTAAGCCTAGCTTACCAGTGACGCGCAGCTGCCGGTAACTGGTTGCGGCTGCGCGCGACGTTGCGACGCAGCACTCGAAGGCAGATAACGCCGCGGCGCTGGTTACTCGTCAAGCGCCAGCTCGGAAGCCAGGCTTAGCGTACGTTTTTGGGCTTTTTCTCACCGGTCCTCTGATTGTCGAGCGTACCCAGGCCGGTTTGGCGTCGGCGCGTGCGCGTGGGCGGCATGGGGGTCGCCCATTCAAAATGACGACTGCCAAGCTGCGCCTCACTCAGGCGGCGATGGGTAAGCCGGACACGAAGGTCGCCGAGTTGTGCGCCGAACTCGGCATCACCCGCCAGACGCTCTACCGCCACGTCACGCCAAAGGGCGAGATCAGGCCCGATGATGGAAAGTTGCTTTCACGACAAGCGCGATAGATTGGCGGTCGGCAAGCGACCAGTTGCTGACGCTCGAGGCCAACACAACAGTTCTGGAAACTGCCGCTCGCCGCATCGGCAAAGCACCGGCGACGTGCTTCAGATCTGCGCCCAGCCGCCGTCCACCGACAGCTCGATGCCCGTCACATAAGATGCGTCGTCCGAAGCGAGGAACAGGGCAGGCCTGGCGACCTCGTCGGCCGAACCGATACGAGCCATGGGGATTTGGGCTGCCGCTTGCGCCTTCACCTGCTCGATCATCTCCTCCGGCATGCCGACCTTGCGCATGAGATCGGTATCGATCTGCCCTGGCGCCAAGGCGTTTACCCGGATGCCCTTGGCCGAGAGTTCCGCCGTGAGCGACCGTGCCAGCGACCGAATCGCTGCCTTGGTCGCCGAGTACACGCTGAAACCCGGGCGCCCCTGTGTGCCCAGGATCGAGGTGTTGAGGATGATCGAACCGCCGGCCGTCATCAGCGGCACGAGCTTCTGCACCGTAAAATAGGTGCCCTTCAGGTTGGTATCGACCGTGAAGTCGAAATCATCCTCCGACACCTGCTCGAACAGCCCGGGCCTGCCACCGCCCGCGTTGGCGAACAGCACATCGACATGGCCATAGTTCTGCCCGACATGGCTGGCCAGAGTATCAAGGTCTGCCAAGCTGGCGATGTCGCTACGGAATGGCTCTACATGATCGCCGATCTCCTGCGTCGCGGCGTCAAGTGCCGCTTGGTTGCGACCGGTGATGACGACCGTCGCACCTTCGCGAATAAACAGCTTGGCTGTCGCCAACCCTATCCCATTGCTGCCGCCAGTAACGACTGCGATCTTCCCGTCCAACTTGCCCATGTCCGACTCCTGACGTGCATTTCGCCGCCGGCACCTACGAGAGTGGCGCAACGACATGGAGCAGATATATGAAGCATTCTTCAGATCTGGAATTCGCATATGGCAACTAGCCTTCCGGCAGACCTCAATTGGCGGAAAACGCCGCGTCAGGCCCGATCCACCGTCACCGTGGATGCGATTTTCGATGCGACCATTCAGGTTTTGCTGGCGACAGGATCCACCAAGCTGAATACCACGCGGGTATCGCACCACGCCGGCGTCTCGGTGGGGACGCTTTATCAGTATTTCCCCAACAAGCAGGCCCTGCTTCTGGCCGTTCTGGAGCGTCACCTCGAGATGCTCGCCAGCGCCGTCGAGGACGCCTGCCGAAATCATCAGGACCAGATGGTGCAGGTGATGGCCGAAGCCGTTGCAACTGCCTATCTACGAGCGAAGGCGCAGCAGCACGAGGTCTCTCGTGCCCTTTATTTGATCGCAATCGAACTAGACGCGAGCGGATCCATTGGTGCCGCCACGCGCCGTGCCGAACAGGCCATTGCAGAGATGTTGCTGACTGCCAGCGACCGTTGCTTTCCCGATGCGCCGCTAGTCGCCCGGGTTTTGCTGGCCGCGGTATCCGGGGGGGTGCGGGCCTTCTACGAGCAGGGCACGCCGCCCAGGATCGGCGGCGACGTCGAGCAGGAACTCGTCAGCATGTGCCGCGCGTACCTCGCGGCGGCAGGCCGAACAGGATGGACAGCTTAGCGCTTCGGCAGCGGGGGGATCCGCTTAGGGTACGTTTTCGGCGATTCTCTCACCGGTCCCCGTTATGGACTCGCCGGTCGCGCCACCAGGCTTTGCCGCAGAACGGAGCCCCAGCCCATCACTGAAGGCGGCTTTGACAAGCCACTGCAGTCAGCTTTGAAAAGTGACAGCAGCGTCGGCCAGCAAGAAGGCTACTTGCAGTTTGGCTCTGAGCTATGACTGAACTTGATGGAGGCGGACAACTGGTTAGTGTCCGGCGGCAGGGTGAGGTTGTGACCAGGTTCGGCACATCGCGTTCCCCCTTGGAGGTTTGCCGATGCTGGACGCCCTTCCGCCTGGTTCGGAGAACCCGCTGACGGCGGACGGTGAGATCAGCCGCCTTGCCCGGTCGCATGGCCTGGGCACGTTTGCGGATGCCGTCCACCACGTCCGACACCTCCCCTATGGACGTGTATCCGAGAGGTCGGATTATCGGCTCGTGCTGGGTGAGGGCAGGGGTACGTGCAGCACGAAGCACGCATTACTCGCCGCCCTCGCGTGGGAGAACGGGCTGGCGGCCAGCCTTATGCTCGGCGTTTACGAGATGACGGACGCGAACACGCCCGGGATCGGGGATGCACTTTCCAAGCATGGGCTTTCGAGCATCCCCGAGGCGCATTGCTACCTCCGCACGGGCGACGGCGTCATCGACGCGACGATGCCAAAGCGATCATCCGACAATGCCGGACGGCACTTTCTGCACGAAGAGACGATCAACCCCGAAGACATCGGCGCTTACAAGAATGCCGTCCACCGACGTGTACTAGACGGCTGGCTGCGCGCCAAAGGCCATGCCTCGCTCGGATTGAACGCGGCATGGACGGTACGTGAGACCTGCATTGCTGCCCTAAGCCATTCGGGCGCGGGACCCGAACGAGGGAAGCAGGACCCGTGACGGGTTGCCAGCCAGAGGGCGCTCCTCCGCCCGGGGGCGAGTTCGAGGGGGTGGCCCAAACCATCCGCGAGCACTTAGCGGCACAGGGTTTCATGAAGCTGGTCGGGGCGGAGCTGGTGGCGCTCTCGCCAGGCCAATGCACGTTGTCGGTGTCGCGCCGCCCCGATCTGCTCCAGCAATACGGCATGTTCCACGGTGGTGTGACGGCGTTCCTGGTGGACAACGGCACGACGATTGCGGCTATGGCCGCGCTGAAACCCGGCCGCGCAGCACTTACGGCCGAATACAAGCTGAACCTGCTTTCTCCTGCGATGGGCGATCAGCTCGTCTGCCGCGCCCGCGTCGTGAAGCCGGGCAACACGCTGGTGGTTGTCGCCGCGGATGTGTTCGCCGTGACTGGGGGGCAGGAAAAGCACACTGCTACTGCGCTCGCGACCATCGCCGTGCTTGACCTTGATGCGCTCCCCAAAGTGGCACGGTGACGCTGCACAAGATCGCCCTTGCAGGCTCCGCGCGCAGGCTGGTGGCACCGGCCAAGGAACCATGCCAACAGGGCCAGGTCGGGTCCGACTGCTTGACGCATATACGGTCCGCGCCCGGTGCAGTGTCAGTCATGGTTCGTTTGACGGACAAGCACTCTTACGGCTGATCCCTCAATCACGCCCGATCATGTCGCGCAGCTCCGGTGCGAGGGCAGGGGAGCAACCCTCAGCCGCCACAGTGACAGCGACGGTCCCGGCCGGGGCCGGCGGCAACAGTTGTAGAGTGACCCACCGCTGCGCCGCAACGGTGAGGTCAAGCAGTGCAAGAACGATGGCGATCAGCAAAAGGCCCGGGCTGGCCCACGCACAGGTGGCGCCAAGCGCAGCCATCCATCCTTTCATGCCAGTCCCCGCCAGGCGAGTTCGCCGCCCAACACCAGCAGGCCCACGAAGAAGCACAGCCGGAACGTCTCGGGCCGCACCCGCGCGCGCAGCCACCCGCCCAGCGCTATGCCTGCGAGCGCCGGCACGAGGGCGAGCAGCGAGGTGCCTGCGGCCTGCAAGGGCAGCGCGCCGTGCCAGGCTAGGCCGGCGGCGAGCGCCAGCGTGGAGGCGGTGAAGGACAGGCCCAGCGCCTGCACCAAGTCGTCCCGTTCCAATCCGAGTGAGCCGAGATAGGGAACGGCCGGGATGACGAACACGCCCGTTGCTCCCGTCACCAGGCCAGTTGCCACACCGACCAGCGGTCCTGCCCAGCGTTCCGACCCAGGCGGCACGCGCAACCGCAGCTTAGCCAGCCCGACCACGGCGTAAAGCGCCAAGGCGGCGCCGAGAGCCGCCGCCGCGGCTGGCGCGGCAGCGCCCGTTATCAGCCCCGACCCTGCGAGGGTGCCGGCGACAATGCCGAGCATCATGCCCCATAGCCGCCGGAGCAGCGCGCCAAACCGCGGCCCCGCAAGGAGTTGCCAGACGTTCGTCACGAGCGAAGGCACGATCAGCAGGGCCGCCGCATAGGCCGGCGGCATCGCCAGGCCAAGCAAGCCCATGGCGACCGTCGGGAGGCCAAGGCCGATCACGCCCTTCACCAGCCCGGCCAGCAGGAAAGTGCCCGTAATCAGCAGAGCGTAAGGAAGAAGGTCCGTCATCAGGACAATGCTGCGGCTTAGAAGCCATGCGCCACAATGCGGGAGTTGCGTAGTCTGCCTGAGTCATCGACGAAGGCAGATCGCCATGGGAATGCCTGATGCACTTCGACCTAACCGACTTGCGCCTGTTCCTGCATGTGGCCGAGGCCGGCAGCATCACGGCTGGCGCGGTGCGCTCCGGCCTTGCCCTCGCGTCGGCGAGCGCGCGCGTGCGGGGCATGGAGGAACAGGCCGGCGTCGCGCTACTTGAACGCGACCGCCGCGGCGTCCGGCCCACGCCGGCAGGCCAGGCGCTGCTGCACCACGCAAGGGCGGTGACGGGCCAGGTGGAGCGGATGCGTGGCGAGCTGGGCGAGTACGCGCACGGGTTGAAGGGGCACGTTCGCATGTTGGCCAACACCGCGGCCATGGCCGAGCATCTGCCCGAAGCACTGGCTGCCTTCCTCGCCACGAACCCCAACGTGGACGTGGACCTTGACGAGCGGCCAAGCATCGAGGTGGCCCGCGCCGTAGCGGAGGAGCTGGCGGACGTGGGAGTGGCCGCCGATCACGCCGACCTCGCTGGGCTGGAGGGCTACCCATTTCGGACTGACCGGCTGGTGCTTGCCGTGCCGGCTGGTCACGCACTTGCCAGTCGCGAGCGGATCGCCTTTGCCGAGGCGCTGGGGAGCGACTTCGTGGGTCTTTCAGGTGACAGTGCGCTTCACCAGCACCTGTCCGGGCACGCGACCCGGACCAGCGGCCGAATGCGGTTGCGGGTCCGGGTGCGCGGGCTGGACGCCGCCTGTCGGATGGTGGCGCTCGGCGCGGGGGTCGCCGTGGTGCCGGAAGCAGCGGCACGCCGGCACGGCGCGCTAGCCCTGGTGCAATTGGAGGACCCATGGGCGGAGCGCCGGCTAATGGTGGTTGTGCGGCGCCTTGACGCCCTGCCGGCGCACGCGCGGCGACTAGTGGGAAGCCTTACCCCATTGGCTTTATAGTGCCGCGCCAGGCACCTGTCCGCCAAGGTTGGTTTGCCGGACAGGGCACCCCGCGCGGTTTCAGCCGTGATCCACCTTCCGTTTAGAGCAGGCGCGTGCAACGTTCGCAGCTTGGCAGACGGAGGCGGATCATGCCTGACTTTGCGACCCTGACCCTGTTCTTCGGTGCGGCGCTCGTGCTTGCCGCAATGCCAGGTCCCGGCATGTTCTACATCGCTGGCCGCACCCTCGCCTCGGGGCAAGCGGACGGCTTCGCCTCCTGCATGGGTTCCGCGCTCGGCGGCTGCGTGCATGTGCTTGCGGGAGCGGTCGGCGTGTCGGCGCTGGTCATGGCGAGCGCGACAGCCTTCACGGCCCTCAAATTCGCGGGCGGGCTATACCTCATCTATCTCGGCATCCAGACCTGGCGCTCGGCTGCTGCACCGGTCCTCGCTCAAGAGAGTGCCGCCCGTCCGGATGCTTTGCGAGCCTTCCGCCAGGGCATCATCGTAGAGGCGACCAACCCCAAGATGGCGGCCTTCTTCCTTGCCGTTATCCCACAATTCATTGACACATCTCGGGGCAGTGTCGCCGCACAGTTTGCCGTGTTCGGCCTTATCTCGGTCGCCCTCAACACCGGCATGGCGGTTCTTGTTGTCTCGGCGGCTTCAGCCCTGCGCGGGCGGCTGGCGAGCAAGGTGCATGTTGTGCGCCGCTTGCGGCAAGGTTCTGGTGCCATCCTTGGTGGTCTCGGCGTCTCGCTGTTGCTGACCCGCCGCCCGGCATGAGCTGGGCATAGCTGGAGGAGGTCGCCTTGAATCCCTATGCCGTCATCTTCGGGGCCACCCTGATCTGGCTTGCCGCCGTCGTCAGCCCTGGGCCGAACTTTCTTATCGTGTCGCGGCTGGCGCTCTCACGGTCGCGTCGGTCGGCCATTGGCGCGACGTTCGGCATCACCATTGGATCACTGGCATACGCTGCGCTGACCATGTTCGGCCTGAGCGTGCTGATTCTTCGCTTCGCCTGGCTCGGTGACACCATCCGCATCGTGGGCGGCGCCTACCTCGTTTGGCTCGGCATCCAAGCGTGGCGGTCAAAACCAGAGGACTTCCAGCCAGCCGCGACCGGCACGGGCCAGGGCGGGCCATCCTTGTTGCACGGCCTGCGGGTGGGCTTCCTGACGGAGATCACCAACCCAAAGGGGATTGCGTTCTTCCTCGGCCTGTTCGCCGCGGCGGTGCCGGCGGCCACACCGCTTTGGGCCAAGCTCGCGGTGCTGTCGGCGGGCGGGGTCATCGAGGTTACCTGGTACACGGCCGTATCCTTTGCCCTTTCCTCCGGTCCAATGCGGGCGGGATACCAGAGGGTCAGGCGGACGGTGGACCGCGTGCTTGGCACGTTGCTGATCGCCCTGGGCTTGAAGGTCGCGCTGGATGCGCGCTGAGCTGGACGACGATCTACGGATCGCACTGCCAGACGCAGGCGAGCATCTGGCCGGGGTGCCGGAAGCGTTCATCGTGCTGTTCAAACGCGGCGACCTTTCGGTTGAGCTGTTCGCCCCGCACGAGGTGGATACGCAGCAGCCGCACGAGCAGGACGAAATCTACATCGTTGCGGCCGGCACCGGTGTGTTCCGCCGCGGTGCCGAACGGGTGCCGTTCGGGCCGGGTGACTCCCTGTTTGTCGCGGCAGGCGTCCCGCACGCCTTCGAGACGTTCACGGACGACTTCAAGACCTGGGTGATCTTCTTCGGACCGAGAGGCGGCTACGGCGCATAGCCAAACGAGGGCAGCGGTACTCCGAAAGCTGGTAGCCTGTACCACTTGGTCAAATGACGGACTGCCTAAATGCAACAGGCAAGGGCGGGGAAGGGGTGGCACTATGAGTGAGCTGAGTGGAGGGCGTTCCGCCATACCTTGGTCGATAGCGCAGAAAGCTATAGACGACCGGTCTATTTAGTGCTCAACACCGTGCATGGACCGGCCAGCCCCGAAGGAGGTTTCCTGCATCCGCCAGAACATCTGCGGAAGGTGCAGACGACTGGTCTATTTCGTGCTTAACAGCGTGTGTGAGCCAGTCAGCCCCGCAAAGTACCTCCAACGTCCGGGAGAGCATTCTTGAGAACGGCCAGCGTATCATGGCCGGCAAGGGCTTCTCCGCCGTCGGCCTGAACGAGGTGCTGGCGGCGGCCCAGGTTCCGAAAGGTTCCTTCTACCACTATTTCGGTTCCAAGGAGGCCTTCGGTGAGGCGATGCTTGAGAGATACTTCGAGGGCTACCTCGCAGAACTCGACACGATGCTCTGCTCGCCTGGATCGACCATGGCGCAGCGTTTGATGACCTACTGGCAACACTGGCAGGAGACGCAGTCCTTCTCCGACTGTCAAGGAAAGTGCCTCGCCGTGAAGCTAGGAGCAGAGGTCGCGGACCTATCGGAGGCCATGCGGTTGGCACTCAAGCGGGGGACGACCAGGATCACCACCCGGCTCAGAGCCGCCATAGAGGCCGGTGTCGCTGAGGAGTCGCTGTCGGTTGACGGCGACCCGGACCGCGCGGCGCAGAGCCTCTACCAGCTTTGGCTCGGCGCCAGCGTGCTGGCGAAGATCGCCCGCAACACACAGCCCTTCGAGGCGGCCACCATGGCCACTCGCCAGATCCTCCACCTTTCCCCTGATTGGGAAGGTGCCGGCTGCACCTCAAGCTGAGGTGCTTACCACACCCGGAATGTAGACGACTGGTCTACTCTTGGTGGTCACTGTTCAACTTACTCTAGGAGCGACACATGAAGGTTTTGATGGTTCTGACCTCGCACGACCAACTCGGCAACACCGGCCGCAAGACGGGCTTCTGGCTCGAAGAGTTCGCCGCGCCCTACTACACGTTCCGCGACGCCGGTGCGGAGATCACCCTGGCCTCGCCCAAGGGCGGGCAGCCGCCGCTCGATCCCAAGAGCAGCGAGGCGTCCTTCCAAACCGACCAGACCCGCCGCTTAGAGGCGGACGCGGCTGCGAAGGCGCAGCTTGCGGCCACGGTGCGCCTGGACAGCGTTTCGCAGGCGGATTTCGACGCGGTGTTCTACCCCGGCGGCCACGGCCCCATGTGGGACCTCGCGGAGGACCAGAACTCGGTCGCCCTGATCCAGTTCTTCCTCGCGGCCGGCAAGCCCGCCGCGCTCGTCTGCCACGCGCCGGCCGCCCTGCGCCATGCCAGGACACCGGACGGCAAGCCGCTGGTCGAGGGCAAGAAGGTCACCGGGTTCACCAACAGCGAGGAGAAGGGCATGGGCCTGACCGAGGTGGTGCCGCTCCTGCTGGAGGACGAGCTCAAGGCCAAGGGCGGCCTTTATTCCAAGGGTGCCGACCTCGAACCCTACGTCGTCAGCGACGGTTTCCTGATCACCGGACAGAACCCCAAGTCGTCGGGCTTGGCCGCGAAGTTCCTGATCGACCAGCTCGCCATGACAGCAGCCTGAGCTGTGTCGCGGGAGGCAAGAAGCGCCTCCCGCGACACACGGCACCCCAGCGCCCGAACTAAGCAGCCTTATTTAGCTTGTCGCACGGATGCGGCGTTTGGCGTTCTGTGTTGAGCTGCTTGACAGCATCCCGGATGCCTGTGTCGAGGTCAGTGGCATCCTTGAACGTCCTGTGGGCCAGGTGGTGGCGCTTGAGGTCGCGCCAGCTCCGTTCGATGTCGTTCAGCTCCGGCGCATACCGCGGCAGCCACTCCACGGTGATCCAGGGCCGCTCGGCCAGCGCCGCCCTGGTGGCTCGGCTGGTGTGGACGGGTCCGTTGTCCCACACCAGCACGACAGGCAGGCGCTCGCAGCCGGGCTTGGGGCCATACCGCCAGTCCAGCCGGCGCAGCATCCTGATCACGTCGGCGCTGGTCTTGGTCGGCGACGTGCTGACGACCAGTTCACCCGTGGCCGCGTCGAGCGCGCCTATCATGGCAACCTTCTTCGACTGGCCCGGCGCCCTGACCCGCAGGTCGGCCCCCTTCTCCGCCCAGGCATGGGCGAGGTAGGGGTGCGTCAGCGCCTCGCTCTCGTCGGCATACAGCAGCGCGATGTCGCCTGCGTCAGCCTGGGCCTGGCGCAGCCGCAGGCGCACGCCCATGCGCTCCACCGCAGCCTTGTCCTGCCGCCCGCTCAGGCTGTGCCGGGGCCGCCGCCAAGTGAACCCCCCTTTTTCAACAGCACGCTCAAGCGCCCCGCCGAGATCGTAGCCCCCGTTTGCCGCTCGATCTCCGCCCGCAGGCGCGGCAGGGTCCAGTTGGTGCGATCCTCGACAGGCTGGCGCAGCAGCAGGCTCGCCACCGCAAGCGCTCGTTCGCCCCTGGCCGGCGACGGGCCGGGCGCCAGGGTGGAGCGCAGCGCGTCCACGCCGCGCTCGCTGAACCACCCCCGCCAGTGCCGCACCGCCTCCGGCGTGACGCCGAACACCTTGGCAAGCTGCACGCTCGTCCAGCCCTCCAAGGTGAGCAGGATCGCGCGCGCCCGGTCCGCCTCGCCGCGCACGTCGGACCGCGACAAGGCTCGCAACTCCGCTTCCTGCTCAGCCGTCGCAGCCAAGGGAGACCGACCAGACATGATGACCACCCAGCTTACGTCAAAGATGACCCGACATTACCATCCGTGCGTAGAGCCGAGGAAGCCTGCTTAGATCATACGGATCAGTTTATGAGCAGGGCGGTATGACCGCATCCTGCTTGTGCCGGGATGCCGGTCTGGGCGACATCAAGCCTGTCCTGGCCTGGCGTGCGGCTTGACCCAGCGGCTTGGCGGTCCGCATCACCCGCGCCCCATGTTCCCCAGGCTCTCACGGCTGCCAGCCCCGCTGCCACCGGCACGCGCAGTCCTCATTGCAGCCTCTTGCCCTTGGGCTACATGATGCCGGTTTCCGCGAAGATCGCCTCCGTGGTCATGCCGCGGCCGAGCATAGCGCGCACCCGGTCCTCGCCCGCCACCTTGGCGCGTGCCGCCTGGATCACATCCTGCACGTGGGCAGCGGGCACCACCAGCACGCCATCGAGGTCGCCGACGATCAAGTCGCCGCTGTCAACGGTTGCCGCATTGTCGAACTCGACCCGGCACCGGAAATCCACCACCCGTCCTCGCAGCCGCTGATCCTGCGCATAGGCTCCGTTCGAGAACACCGGCAGGCCCAGCCCCAGGATCTCCCGCGTGTCGCGGTGGCAGCCGCCCAACACGGCGCCGGACGCGCCCAGTGCCAAGGCGCGCGTGCTCATCAACCCACCCCAGAAGGCATAGCGCAGGGAGCCGCCCGCGGCGACATAGACCTCGTTTGGGCGCAACTGGTCCAGGGCGCGGAACATCAGGCCGAAGGGCTCCGGCTGGCCGGAATGGCCAACCTGTTCGCCGGCGCAATCGGCCTCCAACACCGTCATCGCACGGCCCACCACCACCATTTCCGGTCGCAGGGCGCGGATGCCCTGCGGCAGGAACTGCCTGGTCAGCCCGGCGGCGTCCATCACGTCGCCTATTACGGCGGTGAACAGGGTGTCGCGCACGATGCGAAACAGCTCGGCGTCGTCCATTGGCATGGTTTATGCCCCTTCCTGTTGCGCGAGCCGGTGCAGCGCCCGCTCGGCGTCTTCGAAATGCTTCGTCATGGCCCGGCGGGCGCCCGCCGCGTCGCCGGCGACCACCGCGTCCAGGATGGACTGGTGCAGCCGCTGCACGCGCTCCAGTTCCGCCAGGTCTGCCCCGCCGCGCAGGGCGATGGCCAGGCCCGACAGCAGCGTTTGCTGGGTGTCGGCAACCAGCAGCGTATAAAGCGGGTTGCCGCTGGCCTGGCCGAGCAGGATATGGAAGTGCAGATCGGCCTCGGCATAGCGGGCGCGGTCCTGCATCGTCGCCGCCATAGTTTCTAAGACGGTCCGCAGCTGGTCCAACTGCGCCGTGGTGCGGCGCGCGGCGGCCAAGGCAGCCATCTCCACTTCCAGGCCGCGCCGCAGTTCCATGACCTGGCGCAAGTCCGCCTGGTCGGTCATCAGCGCGGCCTCCAACACGCCGCGCAGCACGCCACCGCCAAGGCCCTGGCCCGTGTTCAGCGTGCCGACGCAGGGGCGGCGGCCGTTGCCGACGCTAATCAGACCGAGGGCGCCGAGGGCCGCCGAGGCTTCCCGCACGCTGGGACGGCTGATGCCCAGCTCGCGGCTGATCTCTGCCTCGCCGGGCAGGCGGGCGCCGGCGCCCAGGTGGTGACTGGTGATGTAGTGCCGCAGGTACTCGGCCACCTGCTGCGTGCGGGAACGCTGATCCTGTCGCGACATCGGCCACTCCGCTTGCGCCAACCTGTCTGACAGGTATAGCCTTCGATGCAAAGGGGGTGGCCCGGACCCTCGTGCCGCAAGACGCCCTGACCCGGAGGCTTGCAACCCATGAGCGATCAGACCCTGCCAGCAGACATGCAGGCCGCGGCCGCGACGGCGCCGGCGGAGACCCGGGCCGTCGTCGTGGCGAGTGCAGTGGGCACCATCATGGAGTGGTATGATTTCGCGCTGTATGGTGCCGCCGCGGCGCTATTCATCAACCGGCTCTACTTCCCCACGGTCAGCCCGCTGATCGGCTCGCTGGCGGCCTTTGCGACCTTTGCGGTGGGGTTCTTCGCTCGGCCGCTGGGGGGCTTCGTGGTGGCGCACTACGGCGACCGCATCGGGCGGAAGCCGGCGCTGGTGTTCACGGTGGCGCTGATGGGCATCTCGACCGTGCTGATCGGCCTGTTGCCGGGCTACGACACGCTGGGGATCTGGGCGCCGGTGCTGCTGGTGCTGTTGCGGTTGCTGCAAGGCTTCGGGGCCGGGGCGGAGTTGGCAGGCGCCATCACATATATCGCCGAGTTCACGCCGGCGCACCGCCGGGCCTTCTGATGTTGACCCGGTCTGGTGGTTCTCCCGCTCTTTGCGTGGATCATGCCGCCAGCAGAACGCGTCGTCGCAGCAGGTCGAAGCTGGCGCGGCCATAACTTTGCCGCTTCAGGAGCTTGAGCCGGTTGACCTGCCCTTCAGCCTGGCCGCTGCTCCAGGGCTGGGTCAAGGCGGCGCGCACCGCCGCGCCGTCCTGCTCCAGCCCGGTGGCAAATGTCTGGATGGCAGCGGCACTGCACGTGCGAGCCTCGGCGAGCCACGCATCCAGCTCGACGAGCGGTTCGGCCGGAGCGCGACCTTCCCGCCGACCGCCAACGCCGCACGCTCGCACGAGCGCGGTGAACCGGCGCGCCAACTGCGCCACGCCCTTGGCCTGCTCGTCTTGCTCGACGCGAGCGGTGGTGGCCGCTCCGGCGGCGTCCAAAGCCGCAACGGGCTGGACCAACAGCCAGGCAAGTTGGGGCACCGTCGGCAGGGCTGGCCCTCCGTCGCGCGCCGTAGGCCGCTGTATCTCGCCCGACGCACGGGCACGCCACACATGGGGCCCGGTTTTGGCCGGCGTCGTCCGCCGCTCGATGAGCCAGCGATGCACTTGCCGCGTCCCGCCGGGGAAGCCCTGGGCGCGCAGCTCGCGCCAAAGGCCTAGCCCGTTCTCGCAGCCCTCGCTCAGCCTTCGTTCGAGATAGGAGAGATAAGGATCGAGGATGCTCGGACCCGGGCCATGCGCGGCCCGCGCCGGGAAGCTCTCGGCGCGGGCATACTTGCGCACGGTCCCGAGTGCCAGGCCCGTCACCCGCACGATTCCGAGCAACGTCTCGCCCGCCAGGTGCCTGCGCCGGACCTCATCGTATCGGGCCCGCCACTGGGCGCGGCTTTCGCCACCCGCCGCCCGCTCGGGCGCGCTACGCGGGAAAGCGCGGTCGCGTCGGGCCGGGACGGGGCTGGTTTCCTCGGCGCTGGCGGACGGCAACGGCAAGCGCCGGAGCCGGGCATGGACGCCGTGCAGCCAGCGCTCCACTGCTTGGCGCATGTTGGCCAGCAGATGCCAGCGGTCGCAGACCTGCACGGCGTTGGGCGCGCCCAAGGTAGCGCCGCGGGCGTACTCGGTTGAGCGGTCGCGGGCGACGATCTCGATCCCCGGCTTCCGCCGCAGCCAGTCTGCCAGCGTCTCAGCCGTGCGGTCCGGCAGCAGGTCCACCACGCGGTGGCGTTCGAGGTCCACCACGATGGTGCCGTAGATACGTCCCTTGCGCATCGCCCAGTCGTCCACGACCACGGCGTGAGGCGTTTTCAGCTCAGGCAGTGGCACATCCCGGACCAGGCGCAGCATCGTGTCCGCGCTCGCTGGCATGGCGAGTTGGGACAACAATCGGGCGCCGGCCTCGCCGCCAAGGGCCAAACCGACTTGGCTTTGCGCCTCGGCCAACCTGTCGGTGCGGCGCGCGTGAGGTTTGACCAACTCAGGCAGGCGTTCAGCAAAGGTACGCCGAACACAAGTCGCGTTGCGGCAGTAGAAGCGCCGCACACGCAAACCAATGCGGACCCTGCGCCCAAGCGAGGGCAGGTCCGCCGGACGACGCTGGTAGCGGCTGTGCACAGCGCGGCTGGCCCGGCCGCAGTTAGGGCAGCGACCGCCGGGGTTCGTACCGCGCACAGCGATATGCAGATGGTTCAGGCCTACGTGCGTGATCTGCTCCACGCGACAACTCGGAATGGGAAAGAATTCGTTCATACCTCAACAAAATGGGAAGCCACACTGATCCTGCCAAACACCAGTTTTTACCCGAAATGATCCACGCAAAGAGCGGGAGAACC